>Ga0255338_1001534_pt1 | contig 42533 bp, 37 predicted proteins | sample MeOH1_35cm_T4_19_FD_203715 | JGI IMG/M metagenome (GOLD analysis project Ga0255338, IMG submission 203715) | Sandy soil microbial communities from University of British Columbia, Vancouver, Canada - MeOH1_35cm_T4_195 | ecosystem: Engineered > Artificial ecosystem > Sand microcosm > Unclassified ... | reverse complement strand
CTTCCCACGACGTGGTTTCGAGAATGCGGCGCGTCAGGTGGTGGCCGATGAAGCCGTTGACGCCAAGAATCAGGACCTTTTTCATCGGTTTTCCTCTTTGGACAATGCGGTAAGAAATACGGAAAGCGCGTCTGCCGGGACCGGGGCGGCGGTGCCGCCATCGTCCAGCAGTTCGCGTACAAGGATCACGCCGCCATCGCCGCACACGCCGACGATCTGCCCGTCGATCACGTGCAAGCCCGGGCGGGCGGCGCTGGCGGACTGGAACAGGGCCGCCTGCGGGCGGCGAGCCTGGGCCACCACGAAGCGGCGTCCGCCGATCTCGGTGAAGGCGCCGGGATAGGGCGGCGCTACCGCGCGGATCAGGTTATACACCTGCGCGGCGGGTTGCTGCCAGTCGATGCGGCCGTCCTCGGGCTTGCGGCCCGAGAAGTAGCTGCCTTCGGCCAGCCGGTTGGGCAATTGCGGCGTGTTGCCGGCCATCATGGCGGGCAGGGCGCGCCACAACGTTTGCTCGGCGGCGACGGTCACCTTCTCGAAGACTTCGCCGGCGGTGTCGTCGGGCAGGATCGGCACGGAGGTCTGGTCAACGATATAGCCGGCATCCGGCTTGGCTTCCATGGCGTGCAGCGTGGCGCCGGTCTCGGTTTCGCCGTGCAGAACCGCCCAGTTCACCGGCACGCGGCCACGATACCTGGGCAGCAGAGAGCCGTGCATATTGAACGCGCCTTGCGGTGCCAGCGCCAGCACTGCCGCGGGAATCATCGCGCGGTAGTAGAAGGAGAAGATCACGTCCGGGCGCGCGGCGGCCACTGCGGCGGCCAGCGCCGGGTCGGCCGGGTCTTCGCCGTACATGACGGGCAGGCCGAGTTCGGCGGCGGTATCGGCAACGCGGCGGAACCAGATGTTTTCATCGGGGCGGTCGCGGTGGGTGACCACCAGCGCCACCTCCACGCCGCGCGCGCGTAGCGTGCGCAGGCAGCGGTCGCCGACGTTGTGATAAGCAAAGACTACTGCGCGCACGAGGGCTCCGGTTTCTTTTGCTGCTCCGGGCTGCCTTCGAGCACGGCCTGGATGCGGTAGCGCGGACGGTTGCGCACCTCCTGGTAGATGCGCCCGATGTATTCGCCCAGCAGGCCGATGCCGAACAGCATGATGCCCACCAGGAAGAAGTTGAAGGCGAGCAGGGTGAACACACCCTGCACTTCCGCGCCGAGAACAAAGCGCCGTACCAGCAGCACGGCCACCAGGCCGGCGGATGCCAGCGAAAGCAGCGTGCCGATGGCGGAGAACCACTGCAGCGGCACGATCGAGAAGCCGGTCACCAGGTCGAAGTTCAGCCGGATCAGCTGGAACAGCGAGTACTTGGATTCGCCGGCGTGGCGCTCCTCGTGCTCCACCACGATCTCGACCGGGTTGGAGGAGAAGGTATAAGCCAGCGCGGGAATGAAGGTGTTCACCTCGCGGCAGGCGTTGATGGTGTCGATGACGTTGCGGTCGTAGGCGCGCAGCATGCAGCCCTGATCGGTCATCTTGATGCGCGTGATGCGTTCGCGCAGCCGGTTCATGGCGCGGGAGGCAATGCGGCGGAAGGCGGTGTCGTTGCGCTCGCGGCGGATGGTGCCGACGTAGTCGTGGCCTTCGCGCATGGTTGCCACCAGCCGCGGGATTTCTTCCGGCGGGTTTTGCAGGTCGGCGTCAAGGGTGATCACGATCTTGCCGCGGGTGTGCTCGAAGCCGGCCAGGATGGCCATGTGCTGGCCAAAGTTGCCGTTGAACAGCACCACGCGCGTGACGTCCGGGCGCTGATGGAACTGGCTGGCCAGGATCTGCGCCGAACGGTCGCGACTGCCGTCGTTGACGAAGATGACCTCGTAGCTGCAGCCGAGTCCGTCCATTGCCGGGTAGAGCCGGTCGAACAGGGCTTGCAGGCCGTCTTCCTCGTTGTAGACAGGGATGACGACCGAGACTTCGACTGGGCTCATTTGAAGAGGCGTTTGCATGTTTCGCTAAGAGTTGCGCATACCCGCTCCACATCGGCGGCTTGCATGGCGGGGAACATCGGCAGCGTGACGATGCCCCGACCGATGCGTTCGGCATGCGGCAGCATGCCTTCGCGCCAGCCCAGGGAGCGGTAATAAGAAAACAGGTGCAAGGCGGGGTAGTGCACGCCGGTGCCGATGCCACGCTCGCGCATGGCTTCCATCGCGGCGTTGCGCCCGCCTTCGATACGTTCGGCCGGCAGCACCACCTGGAACATATGCCAGTTGGTGGTGGCCAGGTCGCCGTCGCGCGGCAGTGGCAGTTCGATGCCGAGTTCGGCCAGGCCGCTGTCGGCCGCACAGCGGAAATAGGTTTCCGCCAGTTCGGCGCGGCGCGCGGTGATGGCGTCCAGGTGTGCGAGCTGCGACAGGCCGATGGCGGCGTTGACATCGGTCAGGTTGAATTTGCCGCCGGGCTCTTCCACGTCCATGCCGTCCATGCCGGTGCGGATCACGCCTTGCAGGCGCAGGCGCTCGGCGCGCTGGGCTTCCTCGGGCGAGTTCATCACCAGGCAGCCGCCTTCGATGCTGGTGATGTTCTTGTTGGCCTGGAAGCTGAAGCTGACGAGGTCGCCGAAGGCGCCGATGCGCTGGCCGCGCCAGCGCGAGTCGATGGCCTGCGCGGCGTCTTCGATCACGCGCAGGTCATGCTTGCGGGCGATTGCGTAGAGACGGTCCATGTCCACCGGCAGGCCCGACAGGTAGACCGGCATGATGGCGCGCGTGCGCGGCGTGATGGCGGCTTCCACAGCGTCAAGATCGATATTGCGCGTGCGGGGGTCGATGTCGACGAAGACGGGCCTGGCGCCCACCGTGATCACGACATTGGCCGTGGCCACCCAGGTAATCGGGGTGGTGATGACTTCGTCGCCGGGGCCGATATTGGCCACGCGCAGCGCGATTTCCATCGTCGCCGAGCCATTGGCGAAGGTGCGCACGGGGCGGCCGCCGAACAGCTCGGACAGGGCGGCCTCGAAAGCGTGCATCTTGGGGCCGGAGGTGATCCAGCCCGAGGCCAGCACCTTGCCGACCTCGGCGATGGCATCGGCGTCAATATTCGGCTTGACGAAGGGCAGGAAGGCTTGCGCAGCGGTAGCGGTCATGGCGATCAGGCTCTTGGTACGGGGTGACGGTAATCAGGAACGGGCAACAAGGAACACGCCTGCGAGGATCAGCAGCATGCCGGCCACGCGCATCGGGCCGATCATTTCGCCGAACAGGTACCAGGCAGCCAGGGCATTCACTACATATCCGAGCGACAGCATCGGGTAGGCGATCGACACATCGACGCGCGACAAGCCGACGATCCATACGCCGACACTGACCACATACAGGGTCAGCCCGGCCAGCACCGGCCACTGCGTCAACACGCGCAGGGCGGTGGTGAACAGCGTGGCGCGGTCTAGCGTGATGGCGCCCACCGCGTTGGTGCCGGCCTTGAGCAGCAACTGGGCGCACGCATTAAGCAGCACGCCAGTAAAGATAAATGCGAAGGTGGAAAGCGTCATGGCGCGCGGTTCGGTTCTTGCGGGGTTGCTGCCGGCGCCTGGCCGGGGGGCGGGAAATTGGTGACCGCCACGCGGCGCTTGTCTTGCCCGATCTTGTACATCGGCACCTTGCGCTCTTCAAGCAGCTTGTAGGTGGAGGCCGACATGATACCTACGGCGTGCTGGCCATCCTGCCATTTTGCAATAAAGGCTTCCAGCGTGGGCAGCCATTTCCCGGGCTCCTGCTTGGTGCCGAACTCGAGTTCGTCGGGCCATTCCACCATGATGGTGGTGCGGCGCAGGTAATAAGGCAGGGTGTGGTCCAGCATGCGCACGCCGTAGATCGGCATGTCATCGGTAAGGACCGCCTTGATGGCCGGGACCATGTCCACGCCCGAAGTCGGCCGCCCCATCACTTCATGGCCGAGCAGCGCTACGGTAAAGCTGCTGAACATGCCCAGCGCATAGAACGTGATGCTGACCATCAGGCCTTTGCTGGCCAGCAGCTTGCGCGCCAGGAAGATGCCGCCGAGCATCAGCACGAAGGCCGCGCCAACCCACACCGCGAACAGGCGGTACAGTTCATTGGGCGTATTGTCGGAGTTCAGGGTGGCCACCACGGGGCTGGCCAGCAAGCCGAGCGCAGCCACTACCAGCATGCCATTGAGCTGGCGCTTCCAGGCCTTCTCGTCAATCTCCTTGAGCGCGACCGCCGCCAGGATAGCCAGAGCCGGGAAGATCGGCACGATGTAGCCGGGCAGCTTGGAGCTGGACAGGCTGAAGAAGACAAAAATGGCAATGGCCCAGATCCCTGCCAGCAACGCCGGCTGGAATGGTTTGACGGCGGCCGTGCGGGCCGCGGCGGCGCCGCCGCGCATCGCCTGCCACATGCGCGGCATCAGGCCCAGCCAGGGGATGAAGCCGGCCACCAGCAGCGGCACGAAATACCACAGCGGGCCCTTGCGGGAGTGCACCGTCGAGGTATAGCGCTGCCAGTGCTCATGGATAAAGAAGAAATTGAGGAACTCCGGATTGCGCTCCGACACCAGCCAGAACCAGGGCACCGTGACGATCAGCATCAGTGCGATGCCGGTGATCAGGTGCAGGCGGCGCCACAGGCCAAAATCACGCGAAACCAGGGTGTAGATCACCAGTACCAGCCCCGGCAGGGCGATGCCCACGAGGCCCTTGGTCAGGATTGCCACGCCCATGGCCACCCAGCAAGCCCACATCCAGTAGCGGCGCGCGGCCGGCGTGGCGGAGGGATGCTGGGCCAGCAGCATGAAGGCCAGCACGCAGGCCATGGCGCCGGACAGGGTCATGTCCAGCGAGTTGAAGTGCGCGGCCACGCTCCACATGGGCGCGGCCACCAGGACCAGGCCGGTCAGCAGGGCGACGCGCGCGCCATACCAGCGATGTGCCGCCAGCACGGAAGCCAGCAGGCCGATCATGCCCGACAGCGCCACGCAGAGGCGGGCCTGCCAGTCACCTACGCCGAACAGGGTGTAGGACAGGGCCGTCACCCACATATGGAAGGGCGGCTTTTCGAAGTATTTGAGCGCGTTATAGCGAATCGTGACCCAGTCACCGCTGGCAAACATCTCGCGGGCGATCTCGGCATAGCGCCCTTCATCGGAGCGCAGCAGGTGGCGTGCGTCGAGCGTGCCGAACCAGACCAGGAGAATAAACAGGCAAACCAGTGCAATCGCGCCAATCGGCAGGCCGGCGGATTGCGAAACACCTTGTGCGGTGCTTCGCGAGGTATCTCGCGAGGTCACGGAACTACGCATACGTCTCCTGGAAACTGATCGGGTGGCCGTTGGGCTTGCGCCCGGAACGGCCGATTCTCGGGCCTGACGGAATGTAACGGTCGTGGCACCTGCCGCCGCCGGCTAGCCCAGTCGCCACAAACTGCGGCTTCAGGCCCGTTGGTTTGCCCCGCCAGCGGCCATTGCAGGCAAGCGCACCGGTTCGCCATGGCGCGCCCCCCCAGCACGCTTAGCATGCCGCTGCCGTGGGGCCCCGGAAATCACTCCGGCAGGCGCCACACCCTGATCGCCAGGGGCAGACGGTACGGGGGGCCGGAGAAAACATCACAACGCGGCAACCGTAACTTCGGTAGACACAAAATAAGGGCAATCGATCCTGCCGGCCGCCTTTGCTTTTATGTCTTCCAAGCGTTTGGCCTTCCATGCCCTTGCCGCATGACTAACCGTAGTTACTATGTGACAAAGGCGCGCAATGTTAGCACGACCGCCGGGACCCGCCGCCGCTCGCTGGGCCAGCGCTCCCAGGCCGATCCAGGCAGGTTGCGCCTCTCAGGTGAAAAGTGATGCATTGGACGTATTTCTGGCGCCGCGTAAACGCAGCGAGACGCCGATAAGCAGGATGCCGCACACTACCGCCCAGGCACCGATCAGCCATAGGAGCGCCAGCGCGCCGGCAAGCGGTTGCCAAAGCAGCATAAAGGCGAACACGATGCTGACCAGTCCGGCCAGCACCAGCCACCATTCATTAGGAATGTCCTTACGCAGGCGTATGGCGGCGACGATCTGCAAGACGCCCGTGGCGAGCGTCCAGGCGGCGATATATAACAGCAAGGAAAACGCAGTCACAACGGGGCTGAACCAGGTCAGCAGGCCCACGCCAAGCCCAAGCAGCCCCTGCAGTGCGAGGATGCCGCGATCACTGGCTTCCCGCTGGCTGCCTGAGATCGCCATCAGCAGCGCGGTGATGCCGTCGGCGGCGGCAAAGGCGCCGAACAGCAGCACGAGCGCGGCCAGCGTGGCAATGGGGGCGAAAAAGGCACAAAACCCGAAAACAATGGCGAAAATGCCGCGTAGTGCCACGACCCACCAAAGCTTGGCGTAATACTGAAGCATGGGAACTCCCTTGCAAGCTGCCGGCACCGGGCCAGCAGTAACGAAGGCCGTCGAAGATCGGCAAGACAGGCGTGCAAAAAAGCGCTAATTTCTAGCCAGCGATCCTTCGGCGGGACGGACGGGGGCATGAAATCATTCTAGACAGGAATCATGTGAGGACAAAGGCGCAAAGGGCAAGGGCTGCAGCGGTTGCCGGAGTTGTGTGGCTGGCAGCGGGCAATCCTGCGCAGGCGCAGACCACCTCAGTGGCCGCCGCGGCCCCGGCCGATAGTGCGCCGTCGCGGCCCCTTGCCGTGCTTTGCGATGCGCCCTGGTTCCGTTCCGGTTCACGGGTGCAGATGGAGGGCGATGGCGCCATGCCCATGTCGGTCACCATGACATTGCGGCGCACCGCCAAGAGCCCGACAGGATGCCGGGCGCAACTCGAGGTGCGTTCCAAGTCGGCATTGTCCGCGCTGATGGGGCCGCCGGTCATCATGAACCAGGTCCACATGGTCAATATCGACCGCCGTTCCGATACCGCCAGGAGCAGCATTGAGAGCGAGCATGCCGTCATCAACGCGCAGGGGCGCTATGCGCGCATGTATGGCGAGGCCGCCTTCAGGGGCCAGGGTGTCTTCAGCTATGCGGGCATGGATATCCACGAGGGCAGCACCATCGAGGGCGAGGCGTTCGAGTCCAGCGTATCGCTGCAGATATTTCCGCTGGGCGCGGATGAGGTCGTGGGAAGCATGCGCGCGCTGTACGCCTCGATCAGTGTCAGCTCCCGCCATGTGGGCAAGCGCCAGATGATCGATACCGTGCTGGGGCGCAAGGAGTGCATGCCCATCACCTACGAAAAGCGGACGTCGCTGGGGCCGCTGATGGTGGGAGAGGAGGTGGTGCAGGTCGAGCCCACCGTCATGCACGTAACGGACTGGTATTGCCCTGCCGAGGCATTCGTGCTGCGTACGGAGATCCGCCAGCAGGACAAGGTACAGCGTATCGACGTCACGGCGATGGAGTTGGACACGACAGCACCTGACGTTCCCCCCGCGCGGTAGCGCGCGGATCGAGCAAGACAAAAAGCCCGCCAGTATCGGCGGGCTTTTTGCTGGCGAGCGCCGGATTCCGGCGCGCCTTGCCGGTCAGCTGGCGGCTGCGGCCGATGCAGCGGGCTTCTTGCTCTTGCTCTTGCTCTTCTTGGCCGGCTTCTTGGCCTCCGGCGCCGAGGCGTCGGTCAGGTCCGTGCGGGTGCTCTTGTTCGCGCCCTGGGAATACGGGTCGAACTTGTCACCGGACTTGGCACCCTGGCTGTACGGGTCGAACTTCTCGCCCGACTTGGCGCCCTGGCTATACGGGTCGAATTGCTTCTTGCCGGTGGATTGCGCCTGGGCAGCCACGGAGACGGCGCCAATGCACAGCGCGATGGCTGTCGCGACGAACTTATTCATGTTTTCTCCTGGAAAATGCCGCCTTCCGGCGGTTCGAATACGCGGAAACTGACGGGGGAAGGTGGCCTTGCAAAGGGCCAGGCTCCATGCCGGGTTTGTCCGCCTGGTCCCAGTGTCGCCAACATTTCGCCCGGCTGTCAACACGTGCTGTATTGTGAAATGCACAGCTTTGTGCTGACTTATGGAAAGCCGCTATTGCCTTTGTCGGCAAGACTTGCTTGACGGCTATCGCTGAATATGCGTTGTTGAGCACTTTGGCGGCTGTCGGCGTGCACTGCAGCGAGTTCGGCTCCGTTGGGCGCCCGGCGCACGCCGACGCTTGCGAAAAAAAAAGCCCCCGGGAGCCTGACGGCCGCGGAGGCTTCCGATGCGTCGTCAGGAATTATTCCGTGGCGACGTCCGACGGGTGTTTCCATGCATCCCGCACCTGCGTGCTCGGCGCCAGAGCAAGATTGATATTGCGCGCGCCGATCGGCTGCTGGAACCATTGCTTCTGCAAGGCGACGACCTGCGGGCCGGCGAATACCGACGCGAGGGTCTGGTCGACGAGTTGCTTCCATTCCGGGTCCGCCCTGGACATCATCAACGCATTCTGCTCGACCGACAGGGCGGGACCCACGATTACGAACTGCGACGGGTCCTTGGCGCGGGCGCGCAGCCCCGACAGCAACACGTCGTCCATCACAAACGCCTGGGCGCGGCCGGATTCCAGCAGCAGGAAGGACTCGCCATGATCCTTGGCGTAGATGTCGTGGTAACCATACTGGCTCTTCAGGCGGCGCACGTGGCGGTCGCCGGTGGAGCCGGCGCTCGTTACCACGTTCTTGCCGCGCAGGTCATCGAATGACTGGATGCCGGAGTCCGCGCGCACCAGCATGCGTACCGTGGAGATGTAATGGGAGACGCTGAAAGCTACCTGCTTCTGGCGCTCCAGCGAATTGGTATTGGGCGCGCAATCCAGATCCACCAGCCCGTTGACCACGGCCGGGATGCGGTTCTGCGGCGTGAGCGGCATCCATCGCACCTTGATCGTCTTCAGCCCAAGCTTCACGCGCGCGGCTTCGGCGGCGCGCAGGCACAGGTCTACCGCGTAGCCCGCAGGCTCGCCCTTGTCGTCGGCGAAGGAGAAGGGCAGGGCCGATTCCCGGTAGCCAAGCACGATCGTGCCGGTATTGCGAATCTTGTCCAGTACCGGGCTTTGCGCCTGGGCTGCCTGAGGGGCGGAGAACGACAGCGCGGCAGCCGCGGCGAAGACTAGCTTGACCAGCAGGTGCGAGGCGCGCGATGCGCCGGCGCTGGTCAAAGTGGAAAACGGAAACATATGTCGAATATTTCAAAAACCGCAAGGCTACGCCTGAGGCCTTGCGAGGCAAAGTACATCTTCGTCATTAGCAAATATCCGCCCGGGGATCCGTCAGAGGCAATGCGATGCCGCGGATGAGCGGTTTCCCGGCGCCCGCAGCGCCCGGCGCGGTTTCACAAAATTTCACGTTCGTCGGGTTGCGGCGGACTGGATGTGCGCGGTACGCTACTGGGTTCGCTGCGTCTGTGACGTGCAGTGATCACGATAGCGAAGGGAATCATGACTATTTCGCGCAAGAAGATCGCGCTGGGTGCTGTTGCGCTGGCAGTAGCCGCGGGTGTCGCGGTGCAACTGGTCTGGCACCCGTTCGGCCGCGCCTGGAAGGGGCAGCCGCGCCAGCTTGAGCTTGATTTCAACCGCCCGGACGCGCTGGCCGACAGCGAAAGCCTGTCCAGCCTGCCGCGCGACATGCTGCGCGTGCCGTTGTTGCGGGACGTGCTCACCGAAGATTTCGTCAATTACTACGAAGACAATGACGGCCGTCTGTCCGCTGCCGGCGCCTTGCGCCGCATTGCCTTCGAACACGAGTTGGACTGGAGCGACGCATTGCTCAAGCGCGTGTTCGACGAACCGGGCCGGCTCATGGCGTGGCGCGGTGCCGATGGCACCTTGCGCTATTGGGCGCTGTCGATGGAGCGCAACGGGCTGGCCAAGGTGCTGCAGACTCTGGGCACCATCGCCCCGGCCGACACGCAACTGAGCCGCGCCGGCGAAATCGACGGCACGCCACTGTACGCGCTGCGGATCGGGCCGGCGCGCAGCCTGCTGCTGGCGGGCAAGGGCGACCGGCTGGTGATCCTGTCCGAAGCGGGCATGTTGCTGGACGCCGAGAGCAAACCGATTGCGGCCCGCGCCAGGGCAGTGGCCGCCTGGCTGTCCGACGACGCCGGCGCCCGCGAGGCCCCGCTGCAATCGTTCGCGCTGGATGCCGCCAAGGGTCCGCCCAAGGGCCACCGTGTGGTGGTGGGGGCGAACTACCTCTCGTTCGGCTACCAGGCCTTCTTTCCAGGCATCGAAGCGCTGCGCTTCGATCTTGCCGGCGCCGCCCCCGAGGCTGGGGCCGACGATGCCGTCTGGCGCAGCGCGGTGCTGGTAGATGGCGCGCGCCTGCCCGGCCAGTGGAACACGGCCGAACTCTGGAAGGCCTTGCCGGCCGACCCTGCCGCTTGCGCCACGCTGCCGGTCGACTGGCAGGCCGCCGGCAAGATGTTGCAAAAGGTCAGTGACGGCAAGGAGGAACTGGCAACGCAGGTGGGGCAGGCCTTCGACGGCCCGGCCGCGGTGTGCTGGTACAGCAAGTCGGCGCTGGTGGCGCCTCTGTTCGTCGCGCGGATCAAGTCGGCTGACGCCGCCGCCACGCTGCGCCCGGTACTGGCGAGTCTGTTCGGGCAGGTGATCGGCGCCTACGAGCCCAATGCCGGTGGCGAGAAGGGCGCGTACGCGCGGCTGCCGGTGCAGAACCGCGAGGGCGCCGGCGGGGCCGTGCTCTGGTCGCGCGCGGTCAGCTCGCCCTACGGCACGCGCGAGGCCAAGGGTGCGCCGTTCGCGGCCCGGTTGTCGGCGGGCGCCTATTTCCCCGTGACGCTGGCGCTGGCTGGCAATACCGTGCTGTTCTCGCCTGACGGTGCGCTGGTCGACGATGCGCTGGCGGTACAGGGCAAGCGCTTTCCGGCGGCGGCCGACACCATGCAGCGCGGCCAGCAGGCTCGCACCGTGCTGAGCTTCACCCCTTCGGCGCTGGCGCCCCTGGTGCGGCGCGAGGCCACGAAGGCATTGCCCGCGGACCAGGAGGCCTTGTTCCTGAACGCGGCGCGCGCGCACCTGTTCCCCAAGCTGAAGGCGCTGGCGGCCTACCCGGCGGTGTCATTGGTGCTGGCCGACAGCCTGCCTTCCGGACGTGGATGGGTGCAGGTGAACTGGCAACAGGCAGGCTTGCCGCCGCGCGGCGTGCTGGCTGCGGCACCGTTGGCCACCCCGTCGGCGCAAGAGGCCGCGCAGTGATGGCTGCAAGCCGAGGCCGCCGCGCAATGCTGGCGGCGCTGGTGGCTGGCTTGCCGCTGGCTGGCAGCGGCCGCGCCTGGGCCTTGTCGGGCCTGGATGCCGCCACGTCCGGGGCGGACTCGCTCGATGTCACGCAGTCGGCGGCGTTTCGCGCATGGTTCGTACGCATCGTTGGCGAGCAATTGCGCCAGGGCCCGACTCCGCGCTGGTACCAGCGCGATTGCGCGGGTCTGGTGCGCTTTGCCGTGGCCGAGGCGCTCAAGGTGCATGACACACGCTGGCTGCGTGCCAACGGCATGCAAGGCGGTGCTTCGGCACGCCAGCTGCCGCCTGAGCTGAGCCTGAGCCCGGGCCAGCGAACGCTTGGCCAGCGCTGGACCCGCGCCGACGGCAGTACAGGGGCTTATGCCTCGGCCCTTGCGCTGGTGCAGGGCAATAGCCGCTTCGTTGCCCGGAACGTCAACCTGGCCCAGCCCGGCGACCTGCTTTTCTACGACCAGGGCGACGAACAGCACCTGATGATCTGGATGGGCCAGTACCTGGCCTACCACACCGGCACCGTGACCAGTACCGATAACGGCCTGCGTGCCGTCACCCTTTCCCGTCTGATGCAATGGAACGATTCGCGCTGGCAGCCGCAGGACGGCAATCCCAATTTCATCGGCGTATTCCGTTTCGCCTTTTTGTCGAGGTAAAGACGATGCCTGTCGTCATGATGCGCGCGAGCGCGTTCCTGAATTCCGTGATTGCCCGCATGCTGCTGGCGCTTGCCCTGCTGGCCTGTGCCCATGCAGCCGCTGCGGGGCAGCCCGGCGCCACGCTGGATACGGTGCCGTCCAGCGGCTACAGCGCCTTTCAGGGGCAGCCGTTCTTCCTGCTGTCGGACGCCAGTTTCGGCAGTGACCAGACCGCGCAGGTACGGCTGGAAGCACCGGGGCGCGAATATAAGAGCGAGCTGCAACGCTACGGTGGCGCCGATGTCCTGGTGTACCGGGTCGCGGACCCGATTGCCTTCCTGAAGGCGCAAAAGAACCTCCACCGCATCGACGTCAAGGCGAATTACCGCGGAGAAGGGCTGGCCAATACCCTGTCCTACCTCTGGGATAGCTGGTACAAGCAGGCGCGCCGCGCGTGGCAGCGCGTGCTGTCGTTCGCCACCCGCAGCAAGGCGGTGGAGGAATCCCCGCAGTTCAGCATGGGGGACCAGATTGCCCAGCCTACCCGCTTCGAGAACAATCCGCAGTATGAGCCGCTCAAGGGCTATGACGTGGTCGAGCGTTTCCGCTACCCGATCTGGGATGCCAGGGAGATCCAGCCCCCGAAGGACGTCAAGCTCGAAGGCAGCAGCAGCGAATTCCTGCCGCGCGACGCCGGCAACGTGATGGTGCCGCTTGGCAAGCTCAAACCGGGCCTGTATATCGTCGAAGCCATTATCGGCACTTACCGTGCCCATACGCTGCTGTTCGTCTCCGACACCGTGGCCATCACCAAGAGCACCGGCAACGGCATGCTGGTCTGGGCCGCGCACCGCAAGAGCGGGCGTCCCGTTGCCGGCGCCAGCCTGTCCTGGACCGATGGCCTGGGCGTGCTGCAGAGCGCGACCACCGGCGCCGACGGCGCGGCGGAACTGGCCCACACCAGCCCGGAGCGGAGCTACCTGCTGGGCGTGGACCCGGCCGGCGGCGCCTTTATCTCTGAAAACTTCTACTACGACAGCGAGATCTACAACACCAAGCTGTACGCCTTCACCGACCGGCCCCTATACCGCCCCGGCGACGAGGTCCGGGTCAAGTTCATCGGCCGCAATTTCCGCAACGCCACCGAATCGGGGCCGGCCGCGGCGGGCGATATCAAGCTGGAGGTCCTGGACCCCAATGGCGCGCCACTGGCTTCGGTCGGTACCGCGCTGGCGGCCGACAATGGCGCCGATGCGCGCTTCACGCTGCCGGCCAATGCACTAGCCGGCGGCTATACGCTGCGCTTCGACTACGGCGGCAATACCTACGGCGGCGCTTTCCGCGTGGCGGAATACATCAAGCCGCATTTCGACGTCAATCTCGCACTGGACAAGGCCGACTACGCAACTGGCGAGGCGGTCAAGGGCAAGATCCAGTTGCGCTATCCGGACGGCAAGCCCGTCAAGGATGCCAGGCTGTCTGTCAGCCTGCGCGCGCAGCAGGTAACGATGGTGGAGGGCGAGTTGCAGTACGCCGGCCTGTTCCCGGTCAAGCTGGAGCAACAGGAACTGACCACCGACGGCAGCGGCAATGCCGCGCTGACCCTGCCCGCGGCCAGGGATCCGAGCCGTTACGTGGTCACGGTGTTTGCCAACGACGGTGCGGCCTATCGGGACAAGGTCACGCGCGAACTGCTGATCGCGCGCGGCGCCACGCCGTACAAGCTGACCGCGCCCGCCAATTTCACCAACCCCGGCCAGAGCGTGACCTTCCAGTTGCAGGCGCTTGCGGCTACCGGTCAGGCACCGGCGCAGGCCCCCGCCAAATGGGAGCTGGTGCGGCTCGAGTCGCGCACCCGCAGCGAAGGCGCGCTCAGCGCCGCCGCAAACGGTGCACTGGCGTTCCCGGTCAAGTTCGAGCAGCCGGGGTCGTACACGCTCTCCGTCAAGGATGGCGCCGGCAATCTGCTGGCCGCCGCCAGTCACTGGGTGGCGGGCGAGGGACTGCAGACCGTGCCGGGCAATATCGAGATCGTGTTCGATCGCGACCGCTACCGCATCGGCGACACCGCCGAGGCGCTGGTGACGTTCCCGCTCGCCGTGGAAGACGCCTTGCTGACGCTGGAGCGCGACCGGGTGGAGCGGCGCGGCCTGCTGTCCAGGGGCGGCGACTGGCTCTCGCTGGAGAAGGTCACCGACAAGCAGTGGCGCGCACGCATCAAGGTGGGCAACGATTTCAGCCCCAACATGACGTTCTCGGTGCTGTACGTGAAGGACGGCGATTATGTGTTCCAGAACGCCGGCATTGCCGTGGTGCAACCGACCATCGAACTGACGGTCAGGAGCGACAAGCCTGTCTATGCCCCTGGCGACACAGTCACGCTGGACCTGACGAGCGCCTTTGACGGCAAGCCCGTGCCGGCCAATCTCACCGTCAGCGTGGTCGACGAGATGGTCTATGTGCTGCAGCCGGAGATCGCGCCGAGCATCGTCGACTTTTTCTACCATCCACGCCGCAACAGCGTGCGCACCACGTCCAGCCTGAGTTTCATCGGCTACGACCTTGCCGTCTCGGCCCAGCCGGGTGCTGGCGGGCCGGAGCGGGGCCGCTACAACGAGCGCGGCGTGAAGGTGCTGGAACGCCCGCGCCGCGATGAGAAGGACACTGCCGCGTGGGAGGCCAACCTGCGTACCGGCGCCGACGGGCGGACACGCATGAGCTTCACCATGCCCGATTCGCTGACCCGCTGGCGCGTCACGGTGCGTGCCATGTCGGGCGATGGCATGGTCGGCCAGCGCACCGCCAGCATCCGTTCCGACAAGGGCCTGTATCTGAAGTGGACCGGGCCGCAGCGCTACCGTGCCGAGGACGCCCCGCGCATCGACATGGTGGCCTTCAACCAGGGCGAGCAGGAAGTGGCGGCGGATCTCGTGGTGATCGGCGCCGGCCTGAACGTCAACCAGAGCGTGGCGCTCAAGCGTGGCGCCAACTACGTGCGCCTGCCGGTCTCGCAAAGCGTCTTGCAGAGCGGCGTGGTCAATGCCGAGATCAAGGTGCAGGGCAAGACGGTGGATCGCTTGCAGACCACGCTCACGGTCGAGCCCACTGGCTGGCTCTCGCAGCGAGAGCTGACGTTGCCGCTGGCCGGGGCCAACGCCGCGTTCAAGCTGCCGGCGGATGCGCAGGACGTGCGCCTGCGCTTCGTGGATGGCGCCGCCAGCCAGTTCGCCCGCGTGGCCGACGATCTGCTGGCCTATCCCTACGGCTGCACCGAGCAGACGGCCAGCCGGCTGATCCCGCTGGCTTTGGCGCAGCGCAGCCTTGCGGCCGCCGGTGCCGACACCGGCGGCGGCACGCAGGGCATCGATGCCCTGCTGCGCACTCAGCGCCAGCGCCTGGCGCTGCTGGCCGGTGTCAATGGCCAGTTTGGCTGGTGGGGCGATACGGTGGGCAATAGCGCGCTGCTGACGGCCTATGCCTACTACGCCGATTGGCTGGCAACGCGTGCCGTGGGCATCAGCTTGCCACCCGATCACTGGAAGCGCACGCTGGAAGCCTACAAGCAGGCCATGAAGGAGCCGCTGCTGCATCGCACGCTAGCCCTCTGGTTCATCAACGAAATGGGCCTGCCGGTCGCCACGCAGCTCGGCGGTTTGGCCGGTGAGCTGGCGCGTCCCGGTGCCGATGCGCCCGGTGCCGCGGCGGGCGAAAGCCTGGTGTTCGCCGCGCCGGATTCGCTGCAAGGCCGCCGCGTGGCGGCGGTGCTGGCGGCGCAGCTTTACAGGCAGATCGGCCAGCCGATGCCGGAAGGCCTCGCCGGTGCCGCGGACGCCGCGCGCCAGGCACTGGCTAACGACCCGTCGCCGCTGGTGCAGAGCCTGCTTCTGATGGCCGGCAAGGGCGCAGCCACCTCCGACGTGCAGGCGCTGCTGGCGCGCGCCGGCGCCGCCTCGCCCACCATCGACCGGGCGGTGACGCTGGTCTGGCTCAACAAAGCCCTTGGCGGCGGCCTGGGCCGTGGCCTGGCCGGCGAAGGCGATCCCGCGCTGCGGGTGCCGCAGGGCAACTGGAAGGCCGCGCGTAGCCAGCTAGGCCTGCCGGAATGGCGCTGGAACGGGCCGCAACTGCCCGAGACGCTGGCCCTCACCGTGCCGCAGAACATGGAAGCTGCGTCGCAATCGTTCAATACGAATGCGGTGTTGTCCTACCGCAGCCGTGCCCAGGAAGCCTCGCGCTTGCCTGTCGGCATCGAACGCAAGCTCTATCGCCTGGTACCCACCAGCGATGGCGCCACGAAGGAGGGCAAGCAAGCCGAGGCAGCCGCCGCGGGTACGGCTGGCCTGGCGTTCTCGGCCAAGCCGGTCAAGCCGGGCGACAAACTCGACAGCAATACGCTCTATGTCGATGAGATCGTGCTGAGCCCGCGCCAGGGCATGTTCCGCTACGGCCTGGTAGAGGCACCGCTGCCGCCGGGCGGCGAGGTCGAAGGCACGACCTGGGGCCTGCGCATCGAGGGGCCGCCGGATCCGGACAACAAGGCCACGGGCTTGCAGCCGTTCCAGCGCGCTGTCACCTACGAGATGGGTATGCTGTCCTATCACCAGCCGGTGGTCTCGCTGGAGCGCCCGGTGGTGCTGCGCCAGCTGGTGCGTTTCTCGCTGCCGGGCAAGTTCAACCTGCCGCCGGTGCGCTATTTCCGCATGTACCAGCCGGATGCCAAGGCCCTGCAAGGCGACGGCAAGACGGCCGGCTTCCCCCTGACGGTGGAGTGAGGCCGGCATGAGTGGGGCGGTGCGCAAGGCGACAGCCCGGGCTGCCTATGCGGCGTGCCGCCGGGGGCGCGTGGCGGCACTCGTCGCGCTGGGCGCGGCGTGCGCCGGGACAGCGCTGGCCGCAGCGCCGGCATCCGCCCGCCCCGGCGCGGGCGAGCCCCTGCGTTTTGCGCGCCTCGCCGGCGCCGAGGCCCAGTTGTTCCATCTCGATGGCAACGCCGCAGCAGCGCCCGCGCCGCTGTCCGCGAGCTTGCAGGCGCCGCTGGGCAGCGTGTGGAAGCTGTTCGTCTACAGCTACCTGGTGGGCCGCGACAAGCCTTCGGACGATTACACCTGCCGCGGCGGCGATCCGGAAGAGACTTACTGCTGCACGGCCGGGCAGAGCATCGATCGCGAACGCGCGCTGATCCAGTCCTGCGGACGCTATTTCGAACCACGCCGGCTGGGTTTGTCCGGTACTGACTGGCGCCGTTTCTGGAAGGAGGCCGGTGCGCCGGCGTGGCTGCAGGACATGCAGGCGATGCAGCCCGAGCGCAAGGTGACCGTGGCCGATCTGCTGGCCGGGCTGCATGCGGTCCCGCCGGCCGCGCAGCAGGCCGCCGCCGCCACCCTGGTCTCCGTGCTGACCGTGGGACGCGGGGAAGGCACGCTGGCCAGCTATGGCAGCCTGCTGCGCGCCAAGACCTGGACCATGCCCGATCCCGCGCGGCCGGGCGCGTCCATCGGCGGTGCCGCTGGCTGGCTGGCCGATGGCAGTCCGGTCTGGCTGGGCGGCTCCGGCGCCAGCGCCAACGTGCTGCGCCGCGCCGCGCCGCGCCTGCAGCCGCTGCTGGCATCCGTGCCGGTGCCCGATGACGGCGCTTGCGTGCTGGTCGACATGTTCGAGCGTTATCCGCTGCGCGATCTGCAAGCCGTTGGCGCCGGGGCAAAGCGGCAAGCCCTGCCGGATGGCCCGCTCAACGGCACCTTCCGCGCCGAATTCACCAACGGCAACAGCCTGCGCGTCGAAAGCCGGGGCGAGCTGAAGCTGATGCGCACGCCTGGCGCCGCACCGCGCGTGCTGGGCCGCTTCGGGCTCAACGACTATGTGGCGCGGGTGGTCGAGCGCGAGGGCGACACCACCGAGCCCGAGGCCGCCCGCGCGCTGGCGGTGGCCGCGCGCAGCTACCTGATCCAGCAGGCCACGCGCGAGCAAGGCTGCTTCCATATCGCCGACAGCAGCCGCACCCAGCGCGTGTTGCCGCGCGCCCCCACCGCGTCGGCGCGGCGCGCCGCCGACCTGACCGATGCGCTGGTGCTGTCCGGCGTCGCGGTGCGCTACCACCATGATGCGGGCGGCCCGGGGCGCATGGCCTGGATGGAGGCCCGGCGCGCTGCCGGGCAGGGCCAGGCGTTCGACGCCATCCTGGCACGCTGGTGGCCACAGGCCACGCTGACCTCGTTCCAGAGCCCGGTGGCGGGAGATTGCCTGGCGGTGGCCAATGCGCGGCAATGGCTGGCCCAGCGCGCGCCCCAGTGGGAGCGCCGGCTCGCGGCGGAGCCGGGCTACGAAACCCCGCCGCTGCCTGCCGTGTGCGAAGTCCGCGAAGGGCGCCCTTATGCCGATGCCCGCCGCAACCGTCTCTATATCCACCGGCTTGCCAGTGAGGACGATCGTGTTGCGCTGGCCCACGAATATCTCCACCTTGCGTTCGCCCGCCACCCTCGCGGGCAGGACGAAGACTTTGTCGAAGCCATGGCGCGCAAGCTGGTACGTACGCAGAATCCATGATGAAACCCACCCGCAAACGCATCCGCAACTGGCGCTGTGGCGCGCTGGCCCTGGCCTGTGCCGCAGCACCGCTGGCCGTGGCGGCCGAGCCGGTCGCCGATCTCGAAGGTCCGGTCGGCGGCTGGCGCCACGGTGGCCTGTCCAGCGAACTCGAACGCTACACCGCCGCCTATCCAAAGCCGCCGGTGGACCGGGGCGCGCAAAAGTACCGCACGCTGATCGAGGGGTGCCTGCGCAAAGTCGGCAAGGCCGGCCGCAAGCCGCCCACCCTGGTCGTCAACGGCACCGCCATGCCGCTATATACCGACGAGCAGGGGCGCTTCGCGCGGCCCTGGGCCTTCGGCCGCGGCTCCAACAGCGTGGAGATCGTGTCCGCCGACGGCGCTTCGCGCCAGCGCTTGCAGTTCTACGAGGCCGATGCCACCAAGACCCAGGCCAAGCTGCGCGCCGTGCTGACCTGGGACGATCCCAAGGCCGAGGTCGACCTGCATGTGATTTCGCCGGATGGCGGCCATGCCTTCTTTGCCAGCCCGCTCTTGCCGGAGGGGGGCGGGCTGGACGTGGACAGTGTGGACGGCGCGGGCCCGGAGATTTTTTCGAGCGCGGCGCCGCGTCCCGGCGTGTGGTTGTTCTATGTGAACTACTGGGGCAATTTCAACGCCGCTGGCTACAACTTCGAGAAGGGCGCGAACGAGCGCGACCTGATCACCGCCAAGCTCACGCTGATCTACAACGAGAACACGCTCAACGAAAAGCGTGAGACGCTCGTGGTGCCGCTGCGCAAGCTGGGCGAGCTGGCGCTGATGAAATCGGTGCGGTTCTGAGCAGTAGCGGGCAAGCGGTCAGTAAAAGCGGAAAAACAGCCGCAAAGAACGTCAGTAAGGAAGCATGGATATGCAGCGTTTGCCGAAGTTAGCCATTTTCAGCCTGACCCTGCCGGCGCTGCTGCTGGCGGGGGCCGCGCGCGCGGACGATGCCATCGAGTTCACCACGCCGCGCAACGGCTGGCGCAACTCCGCCGGAGACACCGCGGCCTCGGCCTATACGCAGGAAGTCCACTACCCCGCGGTGGCGGTTTCCACGCGGGCGGGACAGGCCGCCAGCGCGATGATCGCCGGGCGTATCCGTTCAGCGCCGAAGCCTGAGGGCGAGGCCACGAGCCCGTCGCCGGGCGGGCGCGGGCGCCGCACCGGCGCATCGGTTGCTACCCTGGTGGTCAACGGCGTGGCCATGCCGCAACGGGTCGAGGAAGATGGCCGCTTCTCGCGGCCGTATGCCTTCTCCGGTGGCAGCAACAGCGTGGAAATCCGCAGCGCGCTGGGCGCCAGCAAGCGCGTGCAGTTCTACGACGGCTACCAGGGCAAGACACGCCCGCGCCTGCGCGTGGTGCTGTCCTGGGATAGCGATCAGACCGACCTGGACCTGCACGTGGTGGCGCCTGATGGCCAGCACACGTTCTATGCGAACCGCGTGGCCACCAATGGCGGCGCGCTCGACGTCGATGTCACCACAGGTTACGGGCCCGAGATCTATTCCATCGCCGCGCCGCCGCCCGGCACCTATCTGGTCTACGTCAACTATTACGGCAGCGGCGCCGGCCCGGAGGCCATCACCGTGGCGCAAGTCGCGTTGATCACCGATGAGAACACCCCCAACGAAAAGCAGCAGGTGTTCCGCGTGCCAATGCGCAAGGCCGGCGAGCTGACCCTGATCAAGTCCTTTGTCATGAAGTGATTCCACTGCGGGGGCAAGCCTGGCATTCCCGGCCAGCCCGCATATTTCCTGGAAACCCCAATCGCCATGTCGCAGCAGAAGATCCTGTTCCTCAGCGTTTCCGCCGGCGCCGGCCACATGCGCGCCGCCGAAGCGCTTCGCCTCACCGCCGAAGCCGAATTCCCGGGCGTGCAGACGTTGCACCTCGATGTCATGGAGTACGTCCCGGCGACCTTCCGCAAGCTCTACACCGATTTCTACATCAAGCTGGTCAACAGCTATCCGGCCTTGTGGGGCATGCTGTACCAGCGAACCTCCGAGGCTGACCCGGCCGCGCCGATGCAGAAGCTGCGGCGCGCCGCCGAGCGACTGAGCACGCGCGCGTTGCGCCGCGCGATCGATGAATTTGCGCCGGATGCCATCGTCTGCACGCATTTCCTGCCCGCGGAGATCCTGATGCATGAGGTACGCCGGCTGCGGCTGGCGGTGCCGGTGTGGGTGCAGGTGACCGATTTCGATCTGCACGGCATGTGGGTGATTCCCAATATGACGGGCTATTTCGCCGCCAGCGAGGAAATCGCCTTTCGCATGCGGGCCAATCGCATCGAGGCCGGCCGCATCCATGCCACCGGCATCCCGGTGGTGCCGGCGTTTTCCCACCCGCAGGACCGCCAGGCTTGCGCGCGGCACTTCGGGCTCGATGCGGCCCGGCGCACGATCATGCTGATGGGTGGCGGGGCAGGGCTGGGAGGCCTTGACGAAGTGGCCGATGCACTGATACGGCTCGATCACGATTTCCAGCTGATCGTGCTCGCCGGACGCAACGAGACGGCGCTTGCGCGGCTCAAGACACTGGCTTGCGCACATCCCTCCCGGCTCTTCCCCTTTGGCTTCACCAACGAAGTGGAGCGCCTGATGGCGTGCTCCGACCTGGTCATCACCAAGCCCGGTGGCCTGACCACATCCGAATGCCTGGCGATGGGGGTGCCGATGGTGGTCAATGCGCCCATCCCCGGCCAGGAGGAGCGCAATGCCGATTACCTGCTGGAGCAGGGCGCTGCGCTCAAGGCAGTCGATCTCGTGTCGCTCGAATATCGTGTCCGGCTATTGCTGGCGGAGCCGGCGCGGCTCGATCAGATGCGCGTGCGCGCCCGCGCGCTGGGGCAACCGGCGGCGGCGCGCCGCGTGCTGGGAACCGTGCTGGGGCACCTGGAACGGTGCGGCCAACTGACCGGGCAGGCTGCGGGTGTGGCGCAGGCGGGACGCTGAGATGCGCGCCCTGAATCTCTCGGCTTCGCACCAGCACGCGCAGTCCTGCCCGTCGCGGCATCCACTGGTGCTGATACTTACCGTTGCCTGGACGCTGCTGCTCGCGTATTTCTTCGCCAATGTGGAGATCCAGATCGAAGGCGCCGCGGGCTGGGCGGCAAACCTGCCCACCTGGCGCATCGAACATCACTGGCTCCTGGATATCTTCTGGGGCGGCCGCCCGATGACCGGTTATCACGCGTGGGTGTTCCCTTGCGTGGCACTGTTCTTCCATTTCCCGCTGGTGTACTGCGGACGCTGGAACTGGCGAGCCGAGGCGCGCGTGATTGCCTGCATCATGCTGTTCTGGATCGCCGAGGACTTCCTGTGGTTCGTGCTGAACCCGGCGTTCGGGCTGGCGCGCTTCTCACCGGGTTTCGTGCCCTGGCATATTCACTGGTGGGCCGGCGCGCCGACCGACTACTGGGTTTCGCTAGCGGCGGCGGCGGTGCTTTTCTGGCTGTCGTGCAGGGTGGCGCGCCGCTAGCAGGCGCAGAGCGAACTGAATCATGCCGAAGCCGCTTGCGCGTTGCAGCGCAAATTCCGCCAAGGCGGCGCGTTCACTGAACGCGCCTGGCCGGAGCGACGGCAGGCATCGGCCACGGTTTCCAAGCCGAAGCCATCTTAATGTGATTTAAGGTTATCTATACATCGAAAAAATGTGGTGATTATGCCTCATTGAAACATCTCGTCACGCTCCATCCTGGCCCGCTTCGGTGCCGATCGTGTTTCTTAGGAGTAGAATCCGACTCTTGTGTACTTTGTAGCATTCTTATAACAAATGAGCCCCCGTCCTTCGCGCATGGCGTGCATTGACGCTCTCAAGGCGATCAGTTCCCAACTGATCGTGCTGCACCATCTTGCGTTCTACGGCCCCATGTCCGATGCGGCGCACGTGCTGGCTCCCGATCTCCTTGACTGGTTCTCGCAGTACGCGCGCATCGCCGTTCAGGCTTTTCTCGTCATCAGCGGCTTCCTGGCGGCGCGTAGCCTGGCGCCGGACGGGCATCTGGTGGTACCGCATCCCTTGCAGGCGATCTGGCGCCGCTACCAGAAGCTGGTGGTGCCCTACAGCGTGGCCATCCTGATTGCGATTGCCGGTGCCGCCATTGCGCGCACCTGGATGCATCACGACTCCATTCCGTCGGCCCCCGACCTGCATCAGTTCCTGGCGCATGTGCTGCTGCTGCACAACGTGCTCGACTTCGACGCGTTGTCGGCTGGCGTCTGGTACGTGGCCATTGATCTGCAACTGTTCGTCTTGCTGATTGTTGCGCTGTGGGCGGCGCGCCGCTGCGCGCAATGGTTCGATGTCGGCGGCAGCCCGCTCGGGCCGCTGGCGGTGGCGGGGCTGGTCGTGGCTTCGCTGTTCTGGTTCAACCGGGATGCGGCCTGGGATATCTGGGCGATTTACTTCTTCGGCGCCTATGGCATGGGCACGCTGGCGTTCTGGGCCTCCGCACCGGAGCGTTCGCCGGTTGCGTTGCTGGTGCTGGGCGCAGTGGTGCTGGCGGCACTGATCGTGGACTTCCGTCTGCGCATTGCCGTGGCGCTATCCATCGCCCTGCTGCTGGCCGTTGTGCGGCGCGGAGGGTGGCTGGATCGCTGGCCGCAGGCCCCGAGCCTGGCATTTTTCGGGCGCATTTCCTACTCGGTCTTCCTGGTGCATTTCCCGGTATGCCTGGTCGTGAACGCGGTGGTATTCCACGTTGCACCGAATCGGCCACTGCTCAATGCACTGGGCATGATACTGGCCTGGCTGTTGAGCAACGTTGCCGGCACCGTGTTCCACCGTTACGTGGAGAGTACCGACCCGCTGCGCGCATTGCGCACGGCTTTGTGGCCGGCGCGCGCGGAGCCGGCCCAGCGGCAGCAGGGCGGGCAGCATCGGTCGACCTGACCCCTCGCGATCACAGTCTAGCGGCACCCCGCCCCAGCGGCCGGGTGCCGCTTTTCTTTTGCATGGTGCCTGTGCACCATGAACTGGCCAGCGGAGCGGCGCGCGCACGCGGACGGTGCGGCACGCCATCGTGCGGCATGCAACACAGGGTAGAAACTAGCATTGGGATATGGCACGAAGGTTGCCTACTATGGAATTGCAAACCTGACCGTTTGGTCAGGATTCCTGTTCCGAGGCAGCCATGTCCGACCATATTGTCCTGACTTCGCACGCTCGCCGCGACAAGCCGGCCGAACCCATCCACTGGGGGGCCGCCACGGCGGCGGAGCGCGGACCCGTGATCGCCAGCGTGACCAATCCGGCCCAACGCAATGTCATTGGCACCCACTCCGGCGCCTATGCGGTGTATCGGGCGCTGGCGGTGGCCTCCGGCAAGTTGCAGCGGGATCATCGCGCCGATCTCACCGATACCTCTCCGGCGGAAATCGTCGGGCCCCATCCGCAATGGAGCGACTCGGACAAGATCGTTTCCCTGGATCCTTGGGGCCATCTGGTCTCGACTGCCTTTGCAGACCGCATCGCGGCGGGTATCGATATCCGGCCGACGATCGCCATTACGCGGGCACACATCAATATGCCGGAACTGACGGGAGCCATTGCAGCCGGCCGCCTCACGCCTGACGGCCAGATCCTGCACGCCAATGGCGACGTGCGTGTCACCAAGGCAGCAATCGACCCGGTCTGGTACCTGCCGGCGCTGGCGCGCCGTTTCGAGATCAAGGAGAGCATGCTGCGCCGCAGCCTGTTCGAGCAGACCGGCGGCATGTTCCCCGAACTGGTGACGCGGCCTGACCTGAAGGTGTTCCTGCCGCCGATCGGCGGCATGACCCTGTACTTTTTCGGCGATGTGGGCAAGCTCGGCAAGCCCGAGACCAGGGTGGCCTGCCGCGTGCACGACGAGTGCAACGGCTCGGACGTATTTGGCTCCGATATCTGTACCTGCCGGCCCTACCTGGCGCACGGCATCGAGGTTTGCATCGAGATGGCGCAGCAGGGCGGGGTTGGCCTGGTGGTCTATAACCGCAAGGAGGGCAGGGCACTGGGCGAAGTGACCAAGTTCCTGGTCTATAACGCCCGCAAACGCCAGGTCGGCGGCGACCGGGCCGAGACGTATTTCGCGCGTACGGAGTGCGTGGCCGGCGTGCAGGACATGCGCTTCCAGGAACTCATGCCCGATGTATTTCACTGGCTTGGCATCAAGCGTATCGATCGCTGGGCTTCGATGAGTAATATGAAGCACGGGGCGCTGACCGCTCAGGGTATCGAGGTGGTCGAACAGGTAGCGATTCCCGATGCACTGATCCCGGCCGATGCCCGAGTGGAAATCGATGCCAAGGTGGCGGCTGGCTATTTCACGAGCTATACCCCGCCCGGTGCCGAGGAACTCGCGCTGGCCAAGGGTAGAGGACTGGACGAATGAACGAGATACCCGAAGCGGGCGGCCCGCAGGGCTCCCCCAGTGCGTTCACGAATGACGCGGATGGCCGCGGCGGATGGGCCTGTCCCGTGCCGCCTGACCATCCGGCCGCGGCGCTGCTGACCGGCCTGGCGGTACGCACCCGATGCGCCGCCGTGACGGACCATGTGGCGGCAGGCGCGTCAGAGCTGTTCACGTGGCACCCGGAACGGATTCCGGCGGTGGCCGATTATGTGGCGACCACCATCCGGGAACGTTATCCGGACCTGAACGTGCCGTACCATAGCCGCTGGCGCCACTTTGAAAGCGGCGGTCACGGCGAGAGGCTGGACCGCTGGCAGATCCTGTGCGAACGCGGCGGGCTTTCCGGCGAGGCTGACCGCGAGGAGCGCGCCCGCATCGGCATCGATCTGGTGATTCCCAGCGTGTTGCTGGACGCCGGCGCAGGCCCCGACTGGCGCTACCGCGATCCGGCCAGCGACCTGCTGCTGACCCGTTCCGAGGGGCTTGGCGTAGCCAGCTTCGACTTGTTCGCGCGCGGTGGTTTTTCCGCCCAGCCGGGCCAGCCGCTGCGCTCCGATGCCGAGCGGCTGATGCGGATCGATGCGCCTTCCATCGCGACCGCCTTCCAGGTGGCACAGCATAATCGGCTGGTTGGCCTGGACGGCCGTGCCGGCCTGCTTCGCCGGTTGGGCGAAGTGGCGCAGGCCACGCCGGCCGTGTTCGGCACGCCTGCGCGTCTGGGCAACCTGTATGACTACCTCAAGGCACATGCCGTCGACGGCCGGATCGAGGCCGGCTTTGTGCTGACCACGCTGCTGGTAGCGCTTGGGCCCGTGTGGCCGGGGCGCGTCAGCCTCGGTGGCATATCGCTGGGGGACTGCTGGCCACATCCGGCCTGTGCCGACGGGCTGGTGCCTTTCCACAAGCTGACGCAGTGGCTGACGTACTCGCTGCTGGAGCCGCTCGAAGATGCCGGCCTGGCCGTGACCGGGCTGGAGGCGCTGACGGGCTTGCCGGAATACCGCAATGGTGGCCTGCTGTTCGATTTCGAACTGATGGTGCCGCGCGATCCCGGATTTGCAGCCTTGGCGCATACCGTCGATGAGCCGGTTATCGTGGAGTGGCGTGCCCTTACGGTGACGGGGCTGGACCTTGTGGCCGCGTCGGTGCGCGAGGCGCTTGGCCTGTCGGCCGCGGCGTTCCCGCTTGCCCGCGTGCTGGAAGGCGGCACCTGGGCCGCGGGACGGCGCATTGCCGCCAAGCGCAGGCCCGGCGGTCCGCCGCCGTTCGTCATCAATAGCGATGGCACGGTGTTCTGACCGATATCGCAGCCACGCGCCGAGCCGCAGCAAGACCTCTTCGCGACCGCCCTCCAGGAGCGCATCATGACCGACCTCTCCGCCGTACCGCCCGTCACTCCGTCCGTGCTGGTGGTGGACCATCCGCTCGTGCAGCACAAGGTCACGCTGGTACGCAGCGAAGACACCACCACCGATAACTTCCGCCGGCTGGTGCGCGAGATCAGCCAGTTGCTGACCTATGAAGCGACCCGCGACCTGGCGATGGAAACGATCTCCATCAAGACCCCGATCGCACCCATGCAGTCGCCGGTGCTGTCGGGCAAGAAGCTGTGCCTGGTATCGATACTGCGCGCCGGCAACGGTTTCCTGGACGGCATGCTGGAGTTGCTGCCGGCCGCGCGGGTAGGGCACATCGGCTTGTACCGCGACCCCGAAACGCTGGAGCCGATCGAGTACTACTTCAAGATCCCGGAGGATATCCACGAGCGGCTGGTGATCGTGGTGGACCCCATGCTGGCCACCGGCAACTCCGCCATCGCCGCGCTCAATCGCCTGAAGGAGGCCGGCGTGAGCACGCTCAAGTATGTGTGCCTGATCGCGTCGCGGCAGGGGCTGCGTGCCCTGCAGGCAGCGCACCCCGACGTGGCCATCGTCACCGCCGCCATCGACGAGGAGCTCAACGAGCACGGCTACATCGTGCCCGGCCTGGGCGATGCCGGCGACAGGCTCTACGGCACCAAGTAATGGGAGCGCCGGCCACGGCGCCGCCCCCGTGCTTTCCGCTGCCGCGGGAGGCGGCGGGCGGCCGTATCCGCCAGGAGAACGAGGCGCTGATCCTGCACGCGGCCGAGCATGTGTTCGCGCGGGCCGGGTTTGCCGGTGCCACCATGAACGAGATCGCCACGCGCGCCGGCGTGCCGAAATCCAACCTGCATTACTACTTTCGCACCAAGCAGGCGCTGTACCGGGCGGTGCTGGCCCATACGCTCGCACTGTGGCTGTCCGAGACCGACATCATCGACGCTGGGCAAAGCCCGCAGGTAGCTCTTGAACAGTACATCCGCGCCAAGATGCGGTTGTCGGCGAGCCATCCCGACGCCTCGCGCGTATTCGCCAATGAACTGCTGCACGGTGCGCCGGAAATCTGCGATGTGCTCAACGGCGCGCTGCGCGCGCTGGTGGCGCGCAAGGCCGGCGTGATCCGTGAGTGGATCGCGCGTGGCGAGATGGCCAGCGTGGATCCGCAGCACCTGTTTTTCACCATCTGGGCCGCTACCCAGACCTATGCCGATTTCGAGTCGCAGGTATGCGCCGTCCTCGGGGTGAGCCACCTGGGCCAGCGCGATTACGAACAGGCCACCGACCATCTTGTGCGGCTTTTGCTGCGCGGATGCGGGCTGGAGCCGGCCGGCCTGGCCACGGAGTTATCGTCAACAAGGGGAGAACGTCATGAGGTTTGAGGGTAAGCGCAGGACCTGGTTGAAATTCGCGGCGGCCGCCGCCAGCGTGGCCGCCCTTGGCGGTGCCGCGCCCGCGCAGGCGCAAGCCAGGCTGAAGGTGGCGGCGGTGTACACCGTGCCGGTCGAACAGCAATGGGTGTCGCGGATTCACAAGGCGCTCAACGAGGCCAAGGCACGTGGCGAGATCGACTATGTATTCTCGGAGAGCGTGTCCAATGCCGACTACGAGCGCGTGCTGCGCCAGTATGCCGAGCAGGGGTCGGCGCTGATCCTGGGTGAATCCTTCGCCGTGGAGGCGGCGGCGCGCAAGGTGGCCAAAGACTATCCCAAGACCGCCTTCCTGATGGGCTCCTCGGGCAAGCCGCAGGCGCCGAATTTCTCGGTGTTCGACAACTACATCCAGGAGCCTTCCTACCTCACCGGCATGATTGCCGGCGGCATGACCAAGACCAACCACATCGGCATGGTGGGTGGCTATGCCATCCCCGAAGTCAACCGGCTGATGCACGCCTTCATGGAAGGCGCGCGCGAGGTGAATCCGAAGGTCAGGTTCACCGTCAGCTTCATCGGTTCCTGGTTCGATCCGCCCAAGGCCAAGGAGGCGGCTTTCGCCATGATCGACAAGGGTGCCGACGTGCTCTACGCCGAACGCTTTGGCGTATCCGATGCCGCCAAGGAAAAGGGCAAGCTGGCAATCGGCAATGTCATCAACACCCAGCCGCAATATCCCGCCACGGTAGTGGCCTCGGCGCTGTGGAATATGGAGCCCACGGTCGGCGCGGCGCTTGGCAAGGTCAAGGCGGGCCAGTTCAAGAGCGAGGACTACGGTCCCTACTCGCTGATGAAATTCAAGGGGGCCGAACTGGCGCCGCTGGGCACGTTCGAAGGCAAGGTTCCCGCCGATGTGATGACCAAGGTCAGGGCCAGGGAGAAGGCCATCCTCGACGGCAAGTTCGCAGTCAAGGTGGTGGAGACGGAGCCGAAGTCGACGCAGTGAGGGCGGCTTTCGCCTCGCTATTCCCCGCCGCTGGCTTGCCCCCTTTCCTCCGCCTGGGAGCGAAGAGCAAGCCAGCGCAACCTGACCGCCACATCGATCAACCACCCATGCAAGTCCCCATCCTGCGCCTGAGCAACATCACCAAGCGCTTCGGGCAACTGACCGCCAATGACGATATCTCGCTGGAACTGCGGCGCGGCGAAGTGCTGGCCCTGCTGGGCGAGAACGGCGCCGGCAAGAGCACGCTGGTCAGCATCCTGTTCGGGCACTACGTGGCCGATGCCGGCACGGTGGAGGTCGACGGCCAGCTTTTGCCACCCGGCCAGCCACGCGCGGCGCTTGCCGCCGGCATCGGCATGGTGCACCAGCATTTCACGCTGGCCGACAATCTCTCGGTGCTGGACAACATCATGCTCGGCACCCAGCCGCTGTGGCATTGGCGTCTGGAACGGCGCGCGGCGCGTGACAGGGTGCTGGCGCTGGCCGAGCGCTTTGGCCTGGCCGTGCGGCCGCAGGCCAGGGTGGGCGAGCTGTCGGTGGGCGAGCGCCAGCGCGTGGAGATCGTCAAGGCACTGTACCGCGGCGCCCGCGTGCTGATCCTTGACGAGCCCACCGCGGTGCTGACGCCGCACGAGTCCGAAACACTGTTCGCCACGCTGGCGCAGTTGATTGCCGAGGGGCTGTCGGTGATCTTTATCAGCCATAAGCTCGACGAAGTGCTGCGGGTGTCCGATCGCATCGCCGTATTGCGCGGCGGGCGGCTGGTGGCGCAGTGCGCGGCGGCGCAGACCAGCAAGGCCGAACTGGCGGAGCTGATGGTGGGCCGGGTGGTGTCCATGCCGGAACGCGCCGCGCGGCTGGACGCGGACGGTGCCAGTGAGGCGCCCGCCGTGCTGGCGTTGCAGAAGGTTGGCGCGTGTGGCGCGGACGGCCGCGCGCTGTTGCGCGAAGTCAGCCTGCAGGTACGGGCTGGCGAAATCGTGGGCATCGCCGGCGTGTCCGGCAACGGCCAGGCCGCGCTGGCGGAACTGACCAGCGGCACGCTGGCGGCCGCCGAGGGCCATGTCACGTTGGCTGGCAAGCCAATGCCGGCCAGGCCGCGCGCATGGATCGAGGCAGGCGTGGCGCGCGTGCCGGAGGACCGCCACGCGGTGGGCGTGATCGGCGACCTGACCGTTTGGGAGAACGCCGCCAGCGAGCAACTTGGCGAGCCGCGTTTTTCGCGTGGGGGGGTGATTCGGCGCGCGGCGGCGCAGCGGTTTGCGCGGGAACTGGTCGCGCGTTTCGATGTGCGCACCGCCGGTATTGACGTGCCGGCCCGGACCATGTCGGGCGGCAATATGCAAAAGCTGATCCTGGGCCGGGCGCTCTCGGTGCGGGGCGAAGGGATAGTGCCGCTGCTGGTCGTGGCCAGCCAGCCCACCTGGGGGCTGGATATCGGCGCGGTGGCCTATGTGCGTGCGCGCCTGCTCGATGCAGCGCAAGAGGGCGCGGCCGTGTTGCTGATCTCGGAAGACCTCGATGAACTCCATGCGCTGGCCGACCGCATTGCCGTGATGCACGCAGGCCGGCTGACCGAGGCGCGTCCGACGGCAGCATGGACGCTCGGAGAACTCGGACTGGCGATGGCCGGTGCCGGCGAAGGCGCGCATGGCGCTGCTGGAGCGGGGGAGGTACTGCATGCGGCTTGAAGCCCGAAGCGGCGTCTCGCGCGTGGCCATGCTGGCCGCGCCCATCATGGCGATCGTTGCTACCTTGCTGATCTGCGCGTTGCTGGTGCGTTGGGCCGGTGCGCCGGTGGGACGTGCTTACATGCTGCTGCTCGAAGGCGGCTTCGGATCGCGCTTTGCCTGGTCGGAAACGCTCACGCGCGCTACGCCGCTGATCCTGACCGGCTTGTCGGTTGCTGTAGCCTTTCGCGCCCGCCTGTTCAATATCGGCGCCGAAGGGCAGCTCTATCTCGGCGCGCTGGCGGCGGTGGCCGTTGGCGGCCAGGTCGATGGCGCGGCGGCGCCCTGGGCGCAGCAGCTGCCGACGGGCTTGCTGTTCGTGCTGATGGTGGCGGCCGGCATGCTGGCCGGAGCCTTGCTGCTGCTCGGGGCCGCATGGCTCAAGACGCGGCTTGGCGTGGATGAGGTGGTTACGACCTTGCTGGCCAACTTTATCGTGCTGCTGTTTGTCTCAATGATGCTGGACGGCCCGATGAAAGACGCCACGGCGATGGGGTGGCCGCAATCGGTGCCGCTGGTGCCGGAGCTGGAATTGTCGAAACTGATGGCGCGCTCGCGCGTGCACAGCGGGCTGCTGCTGGCTGGCGCGCTTGCCGTGATCCTGTGGGCGGTCAACCGCTTCACGGTGTTCGGCCTGCAGATGCGCGCGGTGGGCGCCAATGCGCGCGCCGCGGCGTTCGCCGGCATGCCGGTGCGGCGCGTGACGATGTGGGCCGCGCTGTTGTCGGGCGGGCTGGCGGGATTGGCAGGCGTGGTGGAGGTGGCAGGACGCACCAGCTATCTCACGCTCGATATTTCGCCGGGCTACGGCTACGCCGGCGTGGTCATCGCCATGCTGGCGGGGTTGCATCCGCTGGGCGTGGTGGCGGCGTCGGTATTCGTGGCGGGGGTGCTGGTGGGGGCGGACGGCATGAGCCGCGCGGTGGGCGTGCCCAACAGCATTGCCGACGTGATCGTGGCGGTGGCGCTGCTCGCCATGCTGGTGGCCACCATGCTGACACGCTACCGTATCCGTTTCGATGCGCAGGGCAAGGCGGCCTGATGGAATTGCTCGATATCCTGGCCTCGGCGCCATTCTGGATCGCGGTGCTGCGCGTGGCCACGCCGCTGGTCTTCGGCACGTTGGGCGTGTTGCTGTGCGAGCGCGCCGGCGTGCTCAACCTCGGCATCGAAGGCATCATGGTGGCCGGCGCGTTCGGCGGCTGGCTGGCGGTCTATCATGGCGCCCCGCTGTGGGGCGGGGTCGCTGTGGCCGCCGCCGTGGGACTTGCCTTCGGCCTGCTGCACGGCTGGCTGACAGTGAGCCTGGCGCTGTCGCAGCACGTGGCGGGCCTGGGCGTCACCATGCTGGCCACCAGCCTGTCCTACTATGCCTACCGGATCGGCTTCGCCTCGGTGTCCACGCCACCCACCATCACGCCCTTCGCGCCGATGCGCTGGATCGAGGACGTGCCGCTGCTCGGCCGCGTGCTGGGCCCCGTCTTCGGCCAGGAAAGCGCGTTGACGCTGCTGGCGCTGGGCCTGGTGCCCGTGGTGGCCTGGGTGCTTTATCGCACGCCGCTCGGCCTGGCCGTGCGCATGGTCGGCGAGAATCCCGCCGCTGCGGAGGGGCAGGGGATTCGGGTAGGCGCCATGCGCATCGGTGCGATCATGGCCGGTTCGGCGTTGATGGCGGTGGGGGGTGCATTCCTGACGCTGTCCGCCTTTAATGCGTTCTTCTTTAATATGATCAACGGGCGGGGCTGGATCTGCGTGGCCCTGGTGGTGTTCGCGTCCTGGCGGCCGGGCCGCGCGCTGGCGGGCGCCTTGCTGTTTGCCGCCTTCGATGCGCTGCAACTGCGCCTGCAACAGAGCGGTGCCAGCCTGCCGGGTCTGCCGCCGCTGCCGTATCAGCTGTACCTGATGCTGCCGTACGTGCTGTCGATTCTCGCGCTGGTGCTGGTGGCGCGGCGCGCCACTTACCCGCAGGCGCTGATGAAGCCCTATCGCAAGGGCGAACGCTGAGTCCAATAACACGTAGCGAATAACACACAACCACTATGCTCGATCTTATCCTGCGCAACTGCACGCTTCCCGATGGCCGCACCGGCATCGATATCGGCATCGCGGGCGACCGCATCAAGGCAGTCGAGCCGGCGCTCAAGGCGCCAGTGGCGGCCGAGGTCGATGCGGCGGGGCAGCTTGTCACGCCGCCCTTTGTGGATGCGCATTTCCATATGGACTCCACGCTGTCCTACGGTTTGCCGCGCATCAACCAGTCGGGCACCTTGCTCGAAGGCATTGCGCTTTGGGGCGAGCTCAAGCCGCTGCTGACGCAGGATGCCATTGTCGAGCGAGCACTCGCCTATTGCGACTGGGCGGTGGCCAAGGGCCTGCTGGCGATCCGTTCGCATGTGGATGTGTGCGATCCGCGCTTGCTTGCCACCGAGGCGCTGTTGCACGTGCGCGATAAGGTGCGGCCTTACCTTGACCTGCAACTGGTGGCCTTTCCGCAGGACGGCGTGCTGCGCGCGCCCGGCGCGCTCGACAATCTCAAGCGCGCGCTGGGCATGGGCGTCGACGTGGTGGGCGGCATCCCGCATTTCGAGCGCACCATGGCCGATGGCGCGGAGTCCGTGCGCATCCTGTGCGAACTGGCCTGCGAGCGCGGGCTGCGGGTGGACATGCATTGCGACGAGAGCGACGATCCGCTGTCACGCCATATCGAGACCCTGGCCTGCCAGACCGTGCGGCTCGGGTTGCAGGGCCGGGTCACAGGGTCGCACCTGACCTCGATGCACTCGATGGACAACTACTACGTGTCCAAGCTGATTCCGCTGATTCGCGAATCCGGGGTGGCGGCCATCGCCAACCCGCTGATCAACATCACGCTGCAGGGCCGGCACGACAGCTACCCGAAGCGGCGCGGCATGACGCGCGTGCCGGAACTGCTGGCCGGCGGCGTGCCGGTGGCATTTGGCCACGATTGCGTGATGGACCCCTGGTACAGCCTGGGCTCCGGCGACATGCTGGAGGTGGCGCACATGGGCCTGCATGTGGCGCAGATGACGGGGCAGGAGGCGATGCGCGCGTGTTTTGCCGCCGTCACCGAGACGCCGGCGCGGATCCTCGGGCTGGAGGGTTACGGTATCGCGCCGGACTGCCGCGCGGACCTGGTGCTGCTGCAGGCGCGCGATCCGGTCGAGGCAATCCGCTTGCGTGCTACCCGTCTGCTCGTGCTGCGGGCGGGCAAGGTGGTGGCGAGCACGCGTCCGGCTACCGCCACCTTGCACCTGGATGGCAGGCCCGGGCAGGTCAGTTGCCAGCCTTGAGTCCGGCTTTGGGAATACTGGTCAAAAATTGCAGGGCAGGTATTGACAGCTAATTCTGCAATCTGCATAATGTTGTTCTTCGCAGCGCTGCAGCAGCAAAGTAGTGAGACGAAGCCCAGATGGCGAAATTGGTAGACGCACTAGGTTCAGGTCCTAGCGGTGGCAACACTGTGGAGGTTCGAGTCCTCTTCTGGGCACCAAGACTCGATGAAAAAGGCCGTTGCTTATGCAGCGGCCTTTTTCTTTTGTGCCGCCGCGATCTGTGCCGCGGCAAGGCCTTCTGGTCTGCTCAGGGTCCTGCGGACCAGGATTGCATCCTCCACTCATCGTTGTCCGCGGACTGGCTTGCCGATGTGCCATCGGCCCTCAAGGCCGATACTGGTGTCAGCCGCCCTACATAAGCCAGCTTGCGCGTGACCCGGAAAGAGGGCACGTCGCCTTCCCGCATATGCAGCAGGTCGGCCGGCGAGACCGCGTCGTCCGCCGCGCTTGTCAGCGACAGGCCGGCCGCCCGGTAGGAAGCGAGCACCAGTTGCGAGCAGAAGAAGCTGTTGCGCGCATCCAGCTCGTTGGGCGCCATCTGGATGGCGCTGAAGCTGCGCATGCAGGCGTTGCGGACCACGCCGGGCACACCCGGCAGTTCGCACAGACGCCGCTCCAGCGAGAACGGCGCATGCATGGCGATGCCGAGATGGTTATACGGCTGGCCTACCTGGGCCATCGCGAAGGCATGCAATTTGAGGCGCATGTCATCGTCGAGCCCGGGGTGGCGGTAAGCCACGATGATGTCGCCGTCATTCAGCGCCTGTTGCAGCGGATAGACCCGAACGCCCGAGCCCACTGCCTCCACCACATTGCCGCCGCCCACATAGACGGCCGAGTGGCTGACCTGCGATATCGTCGCCAGCCGGATCGCCGAAGAGTTGAAAGAGGTGGCTGCCGAGAGCAGGATATCGCCGACCTGCAAGGCGTCGATATCCAGTGGGCGCACTTCGACCCCGGACACCTCCAGGCTCATCTGCTGGAAGCGTAGCGGCAGCCCGGAGCCCTGTGCCGCAGCGACATTGAGATCGTCCGCGTGGCTGCCCCATTGCGTCGCGCAGCCGCCCAGTGCGAGGCCCGCCAGCGCCGCACCGGCAATCATCAGGGGCCGGCTCATGCCTCATCGTCCTTGCGCGCCGGAGGCATGCGCCTAAAGGGAAAGAGTTGCTGCCGTACGAAGCCGTCGGGCATGTAGTCGCCGACCACGCCGTATTTTTCGGGGAAGCGCCTGCCGGACTTTACCGCGGTGCCGAACAGGTAATCGAGGAAGGCGTAGTGCGCCGAGTAATTCTTGTCGATCGCCTCGTCATCCGAGGCGTGGTGCCAGTGATGGAAATCCGGAGTCACCACCAGGTAGCGCAGCGGGCCCCACGGCAGGTGGACATTGGCGTGGTTGAATACCGCCTGGAAGCCTACGATGATGATGTACGCGTCGATGACTGCCTTGTTGAAACCGAGCACATACAACGGCGCCAGCACCAGCACCCGCGTGAGCACCAGTTCGAGGATGTGCTGGCGCGAACCGGCGAGCCAGTCCATGGTCTTGGTGCTGTGGTGCACGGAATGGAACTTCCACAGGAAAGGCACCTCGTGATAGGCCCGATGGGTCCAGTACTGCGCAAGGTCGGCTGCCAGTATGCACAGCAGCAGTTGCAGCAGGAAGGGGATACCTCCCACGAAAGCATGCACGCTGTCGCGGACCAGCCAGCCGAACAAGCGGAAGATCAGGAAGTTGACCGTCAGCAGGATCAGGCCAACGATGAAGTGATTGACCGCGAAATGCACGAGGTCGGTCTGCCATTCGCGGCGAAACACGGCTTGCCCGCGATAGAGCGGGAACATCTTTTCGATGACCACGAAAATCAGTGTCGAGCCCAGCAGGTCGAGGATGAACCAGTCCAGGCCGATATATGGCGTGTGGTCCGGGAAGTCCCCCACCGGTACTCGCGAGCCACCGAGCGCCACGGCCAGCGCCACGAGCGCGAAGGCAGCGGCATTCAGACTGCGGCGGCGCCCAAGCACCAGGTTGCTGAGCGACAGGCCGCCTGACACCAGCAGCGCGGCAAACAGGACGTGGCGCAATACGTCGACCGAATACTTGTGGCGCAGTTCGGGCGTGGTCAGGTATTGCGGGAAATGGAAAGCGATCACGCCCAGCAGGCTGAGTCCGCCCAGGGCCAGCGCAAGGATGGCCGTGATGAGGCCGCGTCCGGCCGCGAGCTCGCCGCTGCTGCCCAGCAGGTCGCGCGTATCGCGCAACACGTTGTGCACCGGGGCGATTGGCAGTTTCCCGGCTGCGCCGTTCTGTTTCATTTTTGAATCATCGGACACGCCAGGATTTTCAGGCCTGTCGGTCGAATCGCTATTTATCCGCATCTTCCGCTATTCCGTTGTTTTGCTTCTTCTTGTTCTGCTACGGCTGGCGCGCCGGGCATCGCTGCCGGGGCTGGCTGCCAGCCGCGATCCTAGCGGAGCGCTTTCGATTTGCATAGCAATGTGGCGCCGTCCGACACGTTCCGGCCGGGGGGGCGAACGGTCCTGTGCGGCGCCCCACGCAAGGCGTGCCAGCGCCCTAACGTTTGGCCAGTGTTTGACCTATGCTCTAGCAAAGCCGACATGGTTTTTTTCAGCCAGGGGTTGCAGTCATGGCCAGGCGCGTGTCATCTGCTAGCGCAACGGGAGGCGGTGCCAGCACCGCTGGTACTGGTTATTGCGCGCACGCTGTCCACTCCCATCCGTGTCGCCAGTGCTGTTGCTCGATTCTTGCGATGCTGCTGGCAGCCCTGGTGCAGGCCGAGGAGCGCCCCACGCCCGGCAACGCCGGCCTCGGCTGGAACCAGCCTGAATCTGATCCGTACGCGCAGGTTGCCAGCAATGCTCCGCCGTCGTCTGAGCAGGCTGCCGGCAACGCCTTGGCGCTGCCTCCGCAGATCGTCGGCAGCGACCTCCCGGATCCGCCTGCGCCGGCAGCGCGGCTCGCCGTGGAGGATACGCAGCCACCTCTGGTGGCGTCGATCGGCAAATGGGCCTGGACCGACGGGTCGCCTCCTCCCGGTGCGTACAATGACGCCCCCGGCCCCTCGGCGGGCGTGCTCGATCCGATATATGCCGGACCGGCCAACGGGCCGCGGCCAGCCAAACTTTCCCTGCACCTGGACGATGTCACATCTGCCACCGGCTTCGTCGGCAACCGGATGCAAAGCATGGCTGTCGCGCTGGATACCGTACTCCCGCGCAGTGGCGGCCTGACGATTCAACCGCGCTTGCAACTCGCCTATCAGCCTGCTCCCGACAGGAGCGCATCCGGCTTCCTGGCCGGGCAGCAGGCAGACGCAAGCGCCGCAGAAGTCGTCCTGCGGGTCTACCGCACACAGCCGAGTCGGCTTACCGGAGTCAACGGTGTGTATCCGTTTGTCGAAGCCGACCTGTGGCAGGACCGCAAGCAGGTGATCAATATCAACGGCACACGCATCGATCCCGACATGCTGCGCGGACTTCTCTCTGTCAATCTCGGAGCGCACGGCAGCACCAACGGCGGCGTCAAGCTCTGGGTCAAGCTGAAAGCCGGCCGCAATCCTGGCGGCACTCTGGGGGCGCGCTACCGCTGGTAGGGGCGAGTCGCGCGCTTGCGCTGCGCCGGATTCAGCTGGTTCACCGCCGCATGAAGGGGCCTTCACACCAAATCAAAGAAGAGGGCTTGCATTTCTGCGCCGTTGCGCTAGAATGCCGTCTTCGCGTGCGGCTGTAGCTCAGTTGGATAGAGTACTTGGCTACGAACCAAGGGGTCGTGGGTTCGAATCCTGCCAGCCGCACCACCAATGACAAGGGTCAGCACGTTTCGCGTGCTGACCCTTTTGTCTTTCTCGGGCGCCGGGATACACCCAGGAGTACACCGAAGAATGGGCTGTCTTGCGCCAGGGTGAGGGCGGGCAGGTCGATTGTTTGTGTTTTCGATTCCTTGGCCTGACCAGCGCGGAGGCGAGTTGAAGACGCCTTCCTTACTCTTGTTGCAGTTTCGTGCGATTGTCAGCGGCTGCACTAGCCGCGCCGAACCCGTCAGCAAGCCAACTCCATACCGTCTCCTCCTCCATCCATGTCCTCCGAAATTGAAAAAGCTGCGGCCATTGTCTGGGTCAAGATCCAGATGGCGAAGCACGGACTCTCCTTGGCAGACCTGGAGGATGCTGGCTGTTTCCCGTTGCCGGAACCGGAACAGAAGCCAGTGGCACGCTATCGCGACGCGCAGGGGCGAAGCTGGGACGGGCAGGGCGAGATGCCTTCCTGGTTGCAGCGGGCGGTCAGCGCGGGCCAGAGCCAGGAGCATTTCCGGGTCGTCGGATGACCGGGCGCAATGCCGCCTTTCGCCCGTCCAAATGCTGGCGCCAGCATTTCATGGGATGACGAAGAATGGCTTTCCATTTTTTGGGATCCGCCCGCCGCACATCGCTCAAGTAAATCTCATGGTGCTTTCCGGTTCGGACTGCATGCATGCCGATATATGCTCCGGCTCGATGCGGGCAACAACATCCGGGCGATCGCGATCGGCGCCGGGCTGATGGTCTATCTCGACCGCAACAAGCGGCAGGAATTCCTCAAGCGCTGGAACGACGCGCTGGCACAGCCGCGCTAAGCCTAGGGCTGCACTACGGCTTGCCGCCACTGCAGGATGAAATCCCGGTAGTTCTGGTTGTTGAGATAGCCAATCAGGCCCGGCCCGACCGCAATCGGCCTCAGGCTGCCGCCAAGCCTTTGCCTGAGGCGGGCGGCGGTGAATTCGCCTTCGACGTCGTCGCGCAGCGCGTAGAGGTGTGCGCTGTTCGCAATTACGGCCTGGCCGCGCTTGGACAGCGTGTAGTCCACCCAGAGCTTCGCGGCGTTGGGATGTGCCGCCCTCTTGTTGATCACGATGATGCGTGACATGACAAGCGTGTAGTCCTTCGGAAACACGTAGCCCAGCGATGGATTCTTCTGCGCCTGCGCCACCGTGTAGGCGCCCAGCAGGTTGTAGCCAACCAGCACCTGGCCCGAGGCCACGCGCCTGGCCATGGCGTCGGTCGTCAGGTCGAGGCGGACCGCCGCCTTGCCCAGGGCCCGGGCGACATCCCAGAATGCGGGCGATACAGCGACATCCTGCGTGGCAAGAAAGAAGCCGAGTCCGGACTTTTCAATATCGTAGCTGACCACCTTTCCCTTGAAGCGCGTTGGGTCGCTGTTCAGAAGCCGGGCCAGGTCGGCATGTGTCTGCGGCACTTCGCCGGCCGGCATCAGCTTCTTGTTGTAGGCGACGACGATCGGCTCGTAGGTGGTGGCGAAGGCCTGGTTCTTCCAACTGGCCCACTCCGGGAAGTTCGCTTTTTCGGGAGAGTCGTAAGTCATGGTGTAGCCACTGTCGACCAGCGCGGCTTGCTGATCCATGGCTGAACTCCACAGCACGTCAGCGGATTCGCCGCCCAGCTGTGTCTCGGCGACAAAGCGGTGGTACAGCACGGTGCTGTTCAGGTCTTCATAGGTGATGTCGATACGCGGATACATGGCCCGGAAATCCGCAATCAGGAATTTGGCGATGCCTGCGTCCGTGGTCGAGTAAATCACCAGCCGGCCTTCGTCTTCGGCGGCCTTGACCGTCTCCGCGTACGCCGGTGCATAGCCTGGCGGAACGCTGCCCTTGGACGCATAGCCCATGAGCTCTCCAGGCTCCTGCGCCATGCCGACCGAGCAGATCAGCCCGAACCCCAGCCCGATGAGGAATTTCATGCTTTGCCTTCCGCTTCGTCTCGTCCGCTGACCGGCACCAGCAGCAGGGGGATGCGAGTCTTGCGCATGACTTCATGGGCTACCGAGCCGAACAGCAGGCCGGCCAGGACACCATCGCCATGCGAACCCATCAGGATCAGGTCAGCGGGCCCGAGACGGGCTTCGTCGAGGATAAGCTGGGCCACGTCGTCGCCCTCGCACACGATGATCTCGGTGATCGGCCGCGGCGGGTTCTTGTCCGTGCGCACGGCATAGAAGGCCGCGATCTGCGCTTCAATGTGCAGCTTCACCCGTTGCGCGCGATCATCGTGATACCTGTCGAGCGCGTCCTGGGGCACGTGGGAATCGATCTCGATCAGCGACTTCTCGCGCTGGTCCGGGATAACGGTGAGCACCTGCAGTCTTGCGCCCAACCGGTTGGCCAGGCCGATGGCGTAGGCCAGCGCGTCTTCGCAGCCTTCGCTCAGGTCCGCGGCATAGAGAATGGATCGGATTTCGTTGTGCATGGTGGGCTACCGTCAATGGGCATGGCCAACGATGGGGATGACCCCGAAGACAACGGTGGCCACCAACATGACCAGCGCCGCCGACAAGGCCCAGAGCAGCGTGTAGCGCTGGTGGTCGCCGAATTCGACCTCGGCCAGGCCGACCAGCAAATAGGTCGATGCGACCAGTGGACTGAGCAGGTGCACCTGCTGGCCGATCAGCGATGCGCGCCCGATTTCAGCGGCGCCAATGCCATAGACGGCGGCCGCTTTGGCAAGGATAGGCAGGATGCCGAAGTAGAACGCGTCGTTCGAGATGAAAAAGGTAAACGGGACGCTCAGCACGCCGGTGACGATGGCCATGTAAGGGCCCATCCAGTCCGGCACGGCGCTGATCACGCTGGCCGCGATCGCGTCGACCATCTTGGTGCCCGACAGGATGCCCACGAAGATGCCGGCAGCGAAGATCAGCGACACCACGGGAACAATATTGGCGGCATGCGAGCTGAGCCTCTCCTTCTGGTCCTTGAGGCTGGGGTAGTTGATCATCAGCGCCAGCGCGGAGGCCACCATGAACAGTACCTGCAACGGCATGGTGCCGAGAATCAGCAGCATCATGAGTCCCAGGGTCAGCAGGAAATTGACCCAAAGGAGCCCGGGCCTGGCGATGTCGGGGTCGCCCGCTGTCACCTGCGGCTGTGCGGCGGAAGCGGGATCCGCCGAGCCTGCCGCAATGGCGCCGAGCCGCTTGCGCTCGCGGCGCCCCAGCAAAAAGGCGACGAACAAGCCCCAGCACCCGGTGACGATCATCGGCAGGATCATCGGTACGAAGATCAGGCCCACGTCTACGCCAAGCGCGCTCGCCGCGCGTGCGGTGGGACCGCCCCAGGGCAGGATGTTCATCAGCCCGCCAGCCATCATGATCACGCACGCCAGTACAAGGCGGCTGATGCCGAGCCGCTTGTAGAGCGGGAGCATGGCGGCGCAGGTGATCATGTAGGTGGTGGAGCCATCGCCGTCGAGCGAGACGCACACAGCCAGCACGAAAGTGCCGACGACAATCTTCATCGGATCCCCGCCCACCATTCTCAGAATCACGCGCACCGCCGGGTCGAACAAGCCGGCGTCGATCATCACGCCGAAATACAGGATGGCAAACATCAGCATCACGCCCGTCGGAGCGAGCTTCTTGATGCCATCCAGCATCATCGCCCCCAGCTCCATGCCAAAGCCGCCGATCAGCCCGAACGCGATCGGCACCAGGATCAGCGCGACCATGGCTGAAAGGCGCTTGGTCATGATCAGCGCCATGAAAACGATCACCATCGAATAGGCGAGGAGGGTCAGCATGTCGTGTATCTCCGCTCTCTCAGGCTACGAACTGGCACTGGGAAGCCGGTGTGCGCATGTCCATATTGCGGCCCCGGTTCAGGTGGTCGTCGATCTCGGCGGCGCAGCCAAGCATGCGCGGGTAGAGGAAGATCGTGAGGGCGGCCGTCTCCAGCGGGCTTTCCGCGTACTGTCCGCCCTGGCAGGGCTGCCAGAGCATCTTGAGCAGTAGCGCGGCAAGACCACGCGGCAATCGAAGCGGTGGCCGGCCTCCAGGCCTTCACGTACATTGTTGTAGACCGGGATCGGCCCCGCCGGCGTGTCCGGCGCTTGCCCCTTACGGCCCGGCGAGGTGCCGAACACCACGTTGGCGCCCGAGTAGGCATGGCCTACCGGCGTCACGTCGCTGGACTCACCTCCCATAATATTGAGCTCGCACACGCGGTCCTCGCGCGTGGCTACTTCCGACAAGGATTGAATACCGACGAAATACTTGGAATCAACAACACCTTTGGCGCGCATGGTTGTCCCCTGTACAGTGACTTCAGGCGGTCACATTCAAACTGGCCGCGACTTGTGCGCGGCCACCGGCTTTCATCCAGGCGTCTACCTTACGAGCATAGTCCACCACCTTGCTCATCGCCGAGTCGAATCCAAAGCTCATGTAGGGCAATCCAGGCGATTCGCAGGTATCGCGCAGCACGGCCATGCCGCGGACCAGGTTCGGTCCCCCGCGTCCGACCACCACGCATAGCGGGGTGGCGCCATATTTGCCGAAATGCTTTCGCCCGGCGTGCATTCAGGGGCAGGGACTTCCCGCATGCAGCTGGCTGCAGGGCAGGGCGACTTTGAGGGGCAGGGTGTTGAGTGCGGGGGGGCAACGCCTTTGCCAGATACTGATGCGCACTATGCAATGTGCGCAGGCGTCACCAGATGGAGCGCTGAAGTGCTTTGCGATGGGTGATCGAAACGGCGCCCGCAATTTTTTTCAGAAAGGGCTTGTCAGGCGGGCGCCGACACTTTAGTATTCGCCCCCTCGCAACACAAACACCGCGCTGCAAGGCAGGCGGGGCAAGGGTTGCAGGGTTTGCTGGAAAGGTGGGCGGCGCAAAAAAGCGAAGCTTGCCGAAGCAAGAAAAGATTAAAAGTGTTTGACGAAACGTAGAAAGCTCTTCATAATCTCGTTTCTCTGCTGCAGCAAACGCAGCGACGCGGTAAGCAAAGCGAACCGCGGCTAGTTCTTTAACAAACAAACAACCGATAAGTGTGGGCGCTTGATAGCGGATGCGGAAGAC
>Ga0255338_1001533_pt1 | contig 42558 bp, 38 predicted proteins | sample MeOH1_35cm_T4_19_FD_203715 | JGI IMG/M metagenome (GOLD analysis project Ga0255338, IMG submission 203715) | Sandy soil microbial communities from University of British Columbia, Vancouver, Canada - MeOH1_35cm_T4_195 | ecosystem: Engineered > Artificial ecosystem > Sand microcosm > Unclassified ... | reverse complement strand
GGTGTATTCGAGCGGCAGATCGCCCGGCCCGCAGAAATAGGCAAAGACGTTGTTGCCCGGTCCGTGCCGGCCGGGGCCCCACTCCACCGGATAGCCGTGGTCGCGCATACGACCGACGCCGCGCATGACGGCATCGAGATCGGCCATCTCGAAGGCGATGTGGTTCAAGTTGGCGTTGTCGTTGAAGCCGAGCACCAGGCTGTGATGATCGGCATTGCAGCGGATAAAACGGAAGTGCCGCGTCTGATCGGAGAGTTTGAAGCCCAGAGCGCGCGACATGAAGCCCCAACTCGCATCGTTGTCACGGCAGTTCAGATTGACGTGCGATAGCTTGGTCGGCTCGTCCGGCGACGAGACCTTGTCCGCATGGTCGGCTACTTCGCTAACGATCGCGAAATTGCGTCCTTCGGGATCCTTGAAGCCGAAGCCGTAGCCGCCGCCGGGAATGCCGAGCCGCCGCGGGCTGCCGTCGGTCTCGCGCCCCTCGCGGCTGACCTGCTCGTAAAGCCGGTCGGTCGCGGCGCGGTCGTCCGCCTGCAGCACGACGCGCACCAGCGCGGACTGCCCGTCTTGCGCGGCGCGCAGGCTGAGCGCGTGAAAGTGCGTGCCGCCGGCGCGCAGATAACAGATGCCGCCCTCGTCCGCGACCGGACGCAAATTCCAGACATCGGTGAAGAATGCACGGGCTGCACCCAGATCGTCGACCGCCAGATCGACGCTGCGCACCGCCGTTACGACTGCTTGACTCAACCGCCCCTCCCGCTACTTGTTCTTGCCGCGTGTTCTGGCGTGAATCCAGCGGCTCTGCAACGCAAAGCTTTTGCGTGCGCCAGTATCAACTCTCGACAAGGGCGAAATGGACCGGGTGATGTCCTCCTACAGTGCCGTCGACGCGGATTTCATCATCGAAAATTTCCGCTTCCGGAGCGGCGAAAGCCTGCCCACGCTGCGCCAGCATTATCTCACGTTGGGAGAGGCAAAGCGCGACGCGGACGGCCGTGTCACCAACGCCGTCCTGCTGCTGCATAACACCACGGGCAGCGGCAAAAGCTGGCTGTTGCCGGAGCTCGCCGGCGAATTGTTCGGGCCAGGCCAGCCGCTTGACGCCACGCAGTACTTCATCGTCATGCCGGACGCGATCGGCTTCGGCCAATCGAGCAAGCCGAGCGACGAATTGCGCGCGCGATTTCCGCACTACCGCTATCATGACATCGTGGTGGCGCAGCACCGACTGTTAACGGAAGGATTGGGCATCAGCCACTTGCGGCTCATTCTCGGCCTGTCGATGGGCGGCATGCTGACCTGGATGTGGGGCGAGATGCATCCCGAATTCATGGATGCGCTGGTGCCGATCGCCAGCCAGCCGGCGGCGATGAGCGGCCGCAACTGGATCCAGCGGCGCATGCAGATCGAGGCGATCCGCAGCGATCCCGGCTGGAACAACGGCGATTACGACGTGCAGCCGTCACGTTACACGCTGACACCCTTCGGCGCCCTGCTCATTCAGAGCGTCGAGCGCATTCAAGAGCGCGCGCCGACGCGCGAGGCCGCCGATGCGCTTTACCGCGAGATGGTCGAGCGGGCGAAGAAAGGCGACGCCAACGACCGGCTCTACCAGCTCGAGTCGTCCATGGACTACGACCCCGCGCCCGACCTCGAGAAGATCGCCGCGCCGCTGCTCGCCATCAATTTCGCCGACGACGCGCTCAACCCGCCGGAGCTCGGCACGCTGGAGCGCGCGATGCTGCGGCTGCGCGACGGACGCGCGATTCTCGTTCCGGCCGGTCCGCAATCGCGCGGGCACAATTCGGCTTCGGATGCCAAACAATGGAAGCCTCATCTCGCGGGCTTCCTCCGCGAGAAGCTGCGCTAAGACGCTACCGCTCCAGCGACGCGTCCTCGACCATCCACGACACCAGCTCCTCGAAGCTGATGCCGGCGTGCTGCGCCATTTCCGGCACCAGCGACGTTTCGGTCATGCCGGGCTGCGTGTTCACCTCGAGGCAAGCAAGACCCTCGAGCCCGGGCTTGCTCTCGTCATAGCGGAAGTCGGCGCGCGTGACGCCGCGGCAGCCAAGCGCATTGTGCGCTTCGAGCGCCAGACGGCGGCAGGCTTCGTAGATTTCCGAGGAGACCGGCGCCGGCAACAGATGCGTCGAGCCGCCGGGCGCGTATTTGGCTTCGTAGTCGTAGAACTTGGTGTTGGCGATGATCTCGATGACGCCAAGCGACTTGTCGCCCATCACCGCGCAGGTGAGTTCCTTGCCGGGGATGAACGGTTCGATCAGCATCTTGTCGCCGAGCTTCCAGTCGGACGCCATAAGCTCCTGCGGCGGATGCGCGTGATCCTCGCGCACGATGAAGACGCCGACGCTGGAGCCCTCCGCCACCGGCTTGATGACGTAAGGCCGCGGCAGCAGATGCTCCTTCGCCGCTTTCAGGCGGCTGACCACCACGCCGCCCGGCACCGGCACGCCGGCCGCCTTCAGCACCGTCTTGGCAATGTCCTTCTGCATCGCCACGGCCGAGGCCATGACGCCGGAGTGGCTGTAGGGAATGCCGAGGATCTCCAGGAGGCCCTGCAAGGTGCCGTCCTCGCCGGGGCGGCCATGCAGCACGTTGAGCGCGCAATCCGGCTTGAGGTCGCGCAACGTCATGGCGATGTCACGGGTGACGTCGATCGGCGTGACTTTGTAGCGACCGGTGCGCGTGAGCGCGTCGGCACAGGCTTTGCCGGAGCGCAGGGAAACCTCGCGCTCGGCCGACCAGCCGCCCATCAGAACGGCGACGTGTTTCAAAGCGGTAATGGCGGCTCTCCGATTCGGCGTCTAGAGTGGGGAATATTAGGGTGTCCTAGCCGAAATATCGAAGGCCGCAAACAGCCAAGCGACAGCAGCGTTACCGCGGGCGGGGCGAGAAAAACGTGATCGAGAGCTGGCTTGATCTTCCGGCAAGGGGCGTGTTCGCGGCGCTGATCGCGCTTTACGGCGCGACCGGCATCATCATCGCCTGGGCGGCGTTCGGCTGGCCCTTGAGCCGGCGCGTCCGGCACCTCGAAGGCGTGGTGGCGCCCTTCTTCGGCTCGGTCGGCATCCTGTTCGCGCTGCTCACCGGCTTTCTGGCCAGCGACATCGCCGACCGCAACCGGCTGGCCGCGCGCGCGGTGCAGGCGGAAACGAGCGAGCTGCGCAACGTGTTCACGCTGAGCGTGGCCGCATCTTCCGACATGCGCGATATCCGCGCCGCCTGGGGCGAGTATGTAAAGGCCGTCGTCAACGACGAATGGCCGGCGATGGAGCACAGCGAAGAGGCGGCCTCCGCCAACGCCGCCTACGACGCCCTGCTGCGCGAGGTGAGCGATCCCAAGATCGCGACGGAAGCGGGCGCGGCGGTGCACGCGGCGCTGCTCAACGCCGCGGTGCGCGTCGGCACCGCGCGCTCGGACCGGCTGGCGCTCGCGTCCGACCGCACCAGCAATCTCAAATGGGACATCGTGCTGTTGCTCGGGATCATGACGCAGGTCGCGCTCGGCCTCGTGCATCTGCATAAGCGCAACGCGCTGATGGCGGCGCTGACGGTGTTCTCGGTCGCGGCGGTGATCGCGCTCGGGCTGATCGGTTTGCAGGAGCGGCCTTTCGCCGGCGACGTGCGCATCGCGCCGGCGGCGCTTCAGGAGCTTACCAAGCTGACCGGGCCAGGCTGATCACGCCGGCTGCGGCAGTTGCGGGCCATCGTAAAGCCAGGCCAGACAGTCGTAGACCTCGCGCTCGGAACGGCGCGAGAACGTATCGATCCAGACGTCGCGGGCGATGCCCTCGGCGTGATACCCCTCCCACAGCCAGCGCCCTTCGAGCTGCACGCGCGCCGTGCGCAACGAACGCGCGGTTTCGTAACGGCGGAACGCGGCGGCGAAGTCGGCGCCCTCGCCTACGCATTCGCCGAGCGTGACCGCGTCCTCGATGGCCATGCAGGCGCCCTGCGCAAAGGTCTGCAACGCCGGATGCGCGGCATCGCCGAGAATGGTGACGCGGCCCTCGCTCCAGCGCCGCACCGGATCGCGGTCGGCGATCACCCAGCGGCGATTGAGATCCATCTTGTCCAACAGCGATTTCATCACCGGATGCGCGGTCTTATAAGTGCGCTCGACCTCCGCCGTGTTGAAGGCGCTGTCGCCCTTCTCGCCGAAGGTGTCGGTGCGGAACACGGCGACGATGTTGAACAACGTGTTGTGGCGCAGCGGATAGTGCACCATGTGGAAGCTCGGCCCAATCCACAGCGCGGAGATGTCGCGGTCGACGCCGGCCGGCACCTCGTCCATCGGCACGATGGTGCGGTGCGCGACGTAGCCGATCGGCTTCGGCTCGCCATCGTTGACGATGCGGGCCCGGACGCCCGAGCGCAGACCGTCGGCGCCGATCAGGGCGGCACCCTCGATGCTGCGGCCATCCGCCGTGGTGACGACAACGCCGTCGCGCTGCTGTTCATAGGTGGCGACCGTGGTCGACGGTTCGAGCGAGATGTATTCGCTGGCATGACAGGCGTCGAGCAACACGCCGTGCAGATCGACACGGTGGATAACGATATAGGGCGCGCCGAAGCGCCGGCGCAGCGCCGGCTCGTTGGGAATGCCTGTCAGCTCGCGGCCGGTGAGCGCGTCGAACATGATGCAGGCGCGCGGCAGGATCGACTGATCGAGCACCGCCTGCGTGACGCCGAGGCGGTCGAACATCGGAAACACGTTCGGGCCGAGCTGGATGCCGTAGCCGATGGCCCCTAACTCCGGCGTCGCTTCCAACACGCGCACGCGATGGCCCTTGCGTCCGAGCGCCAGCGCGGCCGCCAAACCGCCGAGGCCGCCGCCGGCGACCAGAATTGAATCAGTCAATGTTACCTCCCGCCGTCTTCTTGGTTTTGTCGGCTCGTCGCCGAGACTTATGCCTTCACGCCGATGCGCTTGATCTCCCAGTCGAGATCGATGCCGGAATGCGCCTTCACGCGCGCGCGCACCGTCTCGCCGAGGGTTTCGATGTCGGCCGCGGTGGCGTTGCCGAGATTGATGAGGAAGTTGCAGTGAAGCTCGGAGACCTGCGCGTCGCCGATCTTGAGGCCGCGGCAGCCGGCTTCGTCGATCACCTTCCAGGCATTCTTGCCGGGCGGATTCTTGAAGGTCGAGCCGCCGGTGCGGTTACGCGGCTGGCTCGCCTCACGCTTCTGTTTGATGGCGGCCATCTCGGCGGCGATCTCGTCCGGGTTGCCGGCTTTGCCCTGGAACGTGGCGCTGGTGAAGATGATGTCTTCCGGCACCGAGCAATGGCGATAGGAGAACCCCATGTCGGCATTGCTGAAGGTGCGCAGGTTGCCGTCGCGATCGACGCCGCGCGCTTCGATGAGGATGTCCTTGGTCTCGCCGCCATAGGCGCCGCCGTTCATGCGCAGCGCGCCGCCGATGGTGCCCGGAATGCCGGAGAGGAAGGCAAGCCCCGCGACGCCGGCCTTCTGCGCCGCGCGCGAGACCATGACATCGAGCATGGCGGTGCCAGCGGTGACGCGCTTGGTGGTCGCGTCGATCGCCACCTCGCTGAAGCCGCGGCCGAGGCGGATGACGACACCTTCAACGCCGCCGTCGCGCACGATCAGGTTGGAGCCGGCGCCGATCACGGTAACCGGAATGTCGCGCGGCATGTTGCGCAGGACGTAAGCAAGATCGTGCTCGTCCTCCGGCATGAACAAGACTTGCGCGGGTCCGCCGACGCGAAACCAGGTGAACTCGCCGAGCGATTGGTTCGCAAGCAAGCGCCCGCGCAACTGCGGCAGGCGCGCTTTCAGATCGGCGGCGATGTCGGGGAAGCTCATCTCACCCCGGCGCGGCGAGTTCGGCCGGCAGCGCGTAGGCCCACTGCGTGATCGAGCCGGCGCCCAGGCAGACGACATAATCGCCGGGCTTGGCCAGGCCCTTGATCAGGCCGGCGAGCTTTTCAGGCGCTTCGAGCGGGATCGCCTGACGGTGCCCGTGCGCGCGCAGGCTCGAGACCAGCGCGTCGCGGTCGACACCCGGGATCGGCTGCTCGCCGGCGGGATAGACCGGCGCGACGATGACGGCGTCGGCATCGTTGAAGCAGGTGGAGAACTGCTCGAACAGATCGTGCAGCCGCGTGTAACGATGCGGCTGCACCACGGCGATCACCTTGCCCTTCACGCTCTCGCGCGCGGCGCGCAAGACCGCCGCGATCTCGACGGGATGGTGGCCGTAGTCGTCGATGATGGTGACGCCGTTCCAATCGCCGACTCTCGTGAAGCGGCGCTTGACGCCGCCGAACGCCGCGAGCGCCTTGCGGATGACGTCCGGCTTGATGCCGAGCTCATGCGCCACCGCGATGGCGGAGGTGGCGTTGAGCGCGTTGTGGCGGCCCGGCATCGGCAACGTGAGATTATCGATGGTATGCTTCACCGCGCCGTTGCGGTCGCGGAACTGCACCGAGAAGCGCGAGGCGCCGTTGTGATGGTCGAGATCGACCAAGCGCACGTCGGCCTGCGGATTCTCGCCATAAGTGAGGATGCGACGGTCTTCCAATTTTCCGACCAGCGTCTGCACCACGGGGTGATCGGTGCACATCACCGCGAAGCCGTAGAACGGGATGTTCATGATGAAGGCGCGGAAGGCGTCCTGCACCGCGTCGAAGGTGTGGAAATGGTCGAGATGCTCGGGATCGACATTGGTGACGATGGCGATGTCGGCCGGCAGCTTCAGGAACGTACCGTCGGATTCGTCCGCCTCGACCACCATCCAGTCGCCGGCGCCCAGCCGCGCATTGGTGCCGTAGGCGTTGATGATGCCGCCGTTGATCACCGTCGGGTCGAGCCCGCCGGCGTCGAGCAGCGCGGCGATCATCGATGTGGTGGTGGTCTTGCCGTGCGTGCCAGCAATGGCGACGCAGGATTTGAGCCGCATCAGTTCGGCGAGCATCTCGGCGCGGCGCACCACCGGCAGGCGCTTCGCCCGCGCGGCGACGAGTTCCGGATTGTCGCGCTTGATCGCAGTGGAGACGACGATGACATCGGCGCCGTTGACGTTGTCGGCCTTGTGGCCGACGGTCACCTTGATGCCCTTGTCGCGCAAACGCTTGACGTTGGCGTTCTCGGCGACGTCCGAGCCCGTGACGGTATAGCCGAGATTGGCCAGCACCTCGGCGATGCCGCTCATGCCGATGCCGCCGATGCCGACGAAATGCACCGGTCCGATGTCGCGCGGCAGTTTCATGCGTGAAAGCCCCTGACGTTCGCTGTCATGCCCGACCCTGTGCCGGGCAGGACGCCGAATGTCAAATCCCCGCTGTTTTCATGACTAAATCCGCCAGCCGCTCGGCCGCATCCAGCGTCCCGACCGATTTGGCGGTGGCGGCCATGCGGGAAAGCTGCTCGGGGTCGCCGGCGAGCGCCACGATCTCCGAGCACAGGCGCTCCGGCGTGAAGTCCTTCTGCACGATGCGGATGGCGGCCCCGACCTGCTCGAGCGCACCGGCATTGTGGAACTGGTCTTGGTCGAGCGCGTGCGGGAGCGGCACCAGGATGCTCGGCCGGCCGATGGCGGAAAGCTCGGCCACGGTCGACGCACCGGAGCGCGAGACGATGAGATGCGCGGCGGCCATGCGCGCGGGCAAGTCCGAGAAGAACGGCGCGCATTCGACACTGACCCCAAGCTTGGCGTAGGCCGCGCGCACGGCCTCGATGTTCTCGGCGCGCGCCTGCTGCACGATGCGCAGCCGCGCGCGGACATCGGCGCTCATGCGCTCGATCGCGGGCGGCACGATCTCGGCCATCACCTGCGCGCCCTGGCTGCCGCCGAACACCAGGAGATTCAGCGGGCCGTCGATGCCGGGCGCGGCATAGGGCGTCTTGGCGGCCTCCAACACGGCCGGCCGTACCGGATTGCCGGTGAAGGTCATCTTCGCTTTGAGCGCGGGATCGGCGTTCTTTAGCGTCGGAAAGCCGGTGGCGATATGCGTCACACGCGAGGCCAGCAGGCGGTTGGCGCGGCCCATGACACTGTTCTGCTCGTGCAGCACGGTCGGCACGCCGCGCATGGACGCCGCGAGCAATGGCGGCACGGTCGGATAGCCGCCGAAGCCGACGACCACCGCGGGCTTGATGCGGCCGATGACGCTGCGGGCTTTCCAGGTGCCGCGTGCGAGCATCAACGCGGTGCGCGCCAGCGCGAACGGGTTCTTGCCGCGCACGGTGGCGCTTGGGATGCGGTGCACCTCGCGGGCGGGAAACTTGAACTGCGCCGTGCGGTGGTCGGTGGCGAGGTCGATGGTGGCGCCGCGTTTTTCGAGCGCGTGCGCGAGGGACTCGGCGGGAAAGAGATGCCCGCCCGTACCGCCGGCGCAGAGGAGGATGAGAGGCTTGTTCTCAGTCGACATTGAGTTGTTATGCCCCGTCCACCCTCGCGCCTCAACAACGGCGCGACGATCCTAGGCCGCGCGGCCGGCCGTCTCCGGCTCCAGGTCCGGCGCGCGCAGATAGGCGGCGCGCGGCTGCTCGCGCGTCAGCGCCAGGAGCATGCCCATCGCGTAAGCGAGCGAGATCATCGACGAGCCGCCGTAGGAGATGAAGGGCAAGGTCATGCCCTTGGCCGGGATGAGGCGCAGGTTCACCGCCATGTTGATCGCCGACTGCGTCGCGAACAGCATGGTGAGGCCGGCGGCGGCAAAGCGCGTGAAGGCGTCGTCGTTGCGCATCGCGCGCAACAGCGAGCGGATGACGATGAAGGCGAAGATGGCGGCAATCGCCAGGCACAGCGCGACGCCGAACTCCTCCGCCGCCACCGAATAGACGAAGTCGGTGTGGCTCTCCGGCAGCAGGCGCTTCACGGTGCCCTCGCCCGGGCCTTTGCCGAACCAGCCGCCGCGCATGAAACTTTCGGTGGCGATGTCGACGTTGAAAGTGTCGCCGGAGGCGGGATCGAGGAAGCGCTGGATGCGGCGCGCGACGTGCGGCACGGTGAAGTAAGCCGCGAGCAGGCCGAAGCCAGCAAGGCCGGTAATGCCGAACATCCAGATCACGCGCATGCCGGCCATGAAGAACAGTGCGCTCCACACCAGCACGATCAGCATGGTCTGGCCGATGTCGGGCTGGATCACCAGGAGCGCCACGACGACGAGCAGCAGCGCGAGCGCAATCGAGTTCGCCGGCATCTCGGGGCGCTTGGCGGATTCGCCGAACAGCCAGGCAATGAGGATGACGAAGGCGGGCTTGAGGAACTCCGACGGCTGGATGTTGACGCCGAAGATGATGAGCCAGCGCCGCGCACCCTTGATCTCTGCGCCAAACACGGGCGTGAGCGCGACCAGGACGAGGCTGATGCCGAAGACGACGAGCGCGAGACGGCGGATCTGGCGTGGGGAGAGGAAAGAGACGCCAAGCAGCACTGCGATGGTCGGCGCGAGGAACAGGATGTGGCGGTTGACGAAATAGAACGGTTCGAGGCCCAGGCGGCCGGCGACCGGCGGGCTTGCCGCGAGCGAGAGCACGACGCCGGCGAGCATCAGGGCGCCGAAGGCGGCGAGCGTGAGCTTGTCGACCGTCCACCACCACTCGGCGAAAGGCGTGCGTTGCGCGCGCGAGACCATGCTCGAATCCCAAAGTCGGAGCGACTTTTAATAGTCCTGACGCGTCGCGGTTTACGAAGCATTAACGGTGGAGAAGGGGCGGACATCCTTTATGATAAGCGGAGGAACGCCCGGTCATGACCAGCCATCAACTGCTCGGACTCGCAGCCGCCATCCTGATCGTCGGGTTCGCGGTCTTTGCGTTCCGGCAGGGCTTCAAAACCAGGCCCGATCGCAACAACCGGCAAGACGGCGGCATGCCGCCCGGCGGCCTGGGGCCCGGCGCCGGTATGCAATAGCCTCGATCAGATGCTGTCGACGCCCGGCACGGCGAGCACGAGGTCCGTGAACGCCTTCCCCCGCACTTCGAAGTTCGGATACTGGTCGAAGGAGGCGCAGGCGGGCGACAAAAGCACCACCGGCTCCTTGAGGCCCGAGGCTTCGGCGTCGCTGGTGGCGGCATCGACCGCGGCGGACATGACGCCAACAATTTCGTAGGGCACCTGGCCCTCCAGCGTCTTGGCGAAGTCGGCGGCCGCCTCGCCGATCAGATAGGCCTTGCGGATGCGCGGGAAGAATTCGCTAAGGCTGACAATGCCGCCGGTCTTGGGCTTGCCGCCGGCGATCCAGAAGATGTCAGTGAAGCTGCCGAGCGCCTTGGCCGCACTGTCGGCGTTGGTGGCTTTCGAATCGTTGACGTAGAGGATGCTGCCCGACGCGATCTTCTTGCGGCCGACCTGCTGCATGCGATGCGCGAGCCCGGGGAAGGAGACGAGCCCCTTCTGGATCGTCGGCAGATCGATACCCAGCGCGACGCAGGCGGCCACCGCGCAGGCCGCGTTCTGTGCATTGTGCGCGCCGCGCAAGCTACCGATGCCGGCGAGTTGCACCACCGGATGCGCCTTACCGGCGACCGCGCCGACGATGCGCGTGCCTTCGGCGTAATAGCCATCGCGCAACGGCGCCTCGACCGACACGCGCACAACCTTTTTGCCCGCGCGCTCGATTCGGCTGGCGACGTCGCGCGTCCAGCGGTCGTCGACGCCGATCACGGCGGTGCCGCCCTCTTCCACCCGCGCCGGCAGCAGCGCCTTGATGGCGGCGTAGTTCTCCATGGTGCCGTGACGGTCGAGATGATCCTCGGTGACGTTGGTGAGGATGCCGACGGTCGCGTGCAGCGACGGCGCGAGATCGATCTGATAGGAGGAGACTTCCAACACGTAGACGCGGTTGGGTGCGAAGGGCGCGAGCGCCAGCACCGGCACGCCGATATTGCCACCCATCTGCGCATCGCGGCCGGCGGCGGCGACGAGATGCGTGGCGAGCGCTGTGGTGGTCGACTTGCCGTTGGTGCCGGTGATGGCGATCACCGGGCAATGGATGCCCTGCTCGGCCTCGACCTTGGCGCCCTCGCGGCTGAACAATTCGATGTCGCCGATGATCTCGACATTGTGCTTGTGCGCGAGTTGCACCGTCCAATGTGGCGTCGGATGCGTCAGCGGCACGCCCGGCGCGAGCACGAGCGCGGCGATGTCCGACCAGTCGATCTCGGCGAGATGCTGCGTCGTCAGGCCGGCGGCTTTCGCTTCGTTGAGCGACTTCTCGTTGTCGTCGTAGACGACAACCTCGGCGCCGCCTTTGATCAGCGCGCCGGCGGAGAGAAGGCCAGATTTGCCGAGTCCGAAGACGGCGACTTTACGCCCGGCGAAGACGGTGATGGGAATCATCGCAGCTTGAGGGTCGCCAGCCCGGCGAGCGCCAACACCACGGCCACGATCCAGAAGCGGATCACGATTTGCGGCTCGGTCCAGCCGAGTTGCTCGTAGTGATGATGGATCGGCGCCATCTTGAACACGCGCTTGCCCGTGAGCTTGAACGACACCACCTGCACGATCACCGACACGGCCTCCAAGACGAACAGTCCGCCGACGATGGCGAGCACGATCTCGTGCTTGATGGCGACGGCGACCGAGCCGAGCAGACCGCCGAGGGCAAGCGACCCGGTGTCGCCCATGAAGATCGACGCCGGCGGTGCGTTGAACCACAGGAAGCCGAGCCCCGCGCCGATGCAGGCGCCGCATAATACGGCAAGCTCGCCGGTGCCGGCAACGTAGTGCAGTTGCAGGTATTCGGAGAACAGCGCGTTGCCGACGATGTAGGAGATGAAGCCGAAAGTGGCGGCCGCGATCATCACCGGCACGATGGCCAGGCCGTCGAGGCCGTCGGTCAGGTTGACCGCGTTGCCGGCGCCGACGATGACGAAGGCACCGACCACGGCGAACATCATGCCGAGGTTGAACACCAGGTCCTTGAAGAACGGAAACACCAGCGAGGTCGCGATCGCGCCTTTGCCGAGGCGCGCCAGCAAGATGCAGGCAACGATGGCGATGATGAATTCCGCCAGGAGCCGCGTGCGGCCGGAAAAGCCGGCATTGGTCTGCTTGGTGACCTTCAGATAATCGTCATAGAAGCCGATAAGCCCGAAGGACAAGGTGACGCCGAGCACGATCCAGACATAAGGATTGGCCGGGTTGGCCCAGAGCAGCGTCGAGACGAGCATGCCTGAAAGAATCATCAGGCCGCCCATGGTGGGCGTGCCCTTCTTAGTGATGAGGTGCGAGGCCGGGCCGTCCTCGCGGATCGGCTGGCCCTTGCCCTGCTTCAACCGCAGCAGATCAATGATCGGGCCGCCGAACAGGAAGACGAACACCAGCGCGGTGACGACGGCGCCGCCGGTGCGGAAGGTGATGTAGCGGAAGACGTTGAAGAACGAGACTTTGTCGGAGAGCTCGGTCAGCCAATAAAACATCGGATCAAACCTTGGCCGCCTCGCCGGCGGCCTCCCGGGGAAATTGGCGCTCCAGCGCCTTGACGATCGGGCCCATTTTCGAGCCCAGCGAGCCCTTCACCATAACCGCGTCGCCAGCGCGGACAGCCTCGAGCACCTGCGGCTCAAGCGCCGCCGATGTCTCGGCATAGCCGCCCTTCCGGCCGGAGGGAAGAGCCTCCCACAGGCTGTGCATGAGTGGGCCGGAACAGAACACCAGGTCGATCTTGGCCGCGGCGATCGGCTCGGAAAGCCCGCGATGCAGCTCGGGTCCGGGGATCCCAAGCTCCAGCATGTCGCCGAGCACGGCGATGCGACGGCCGCGTTCTCCGACCGGCGCTTGGCCGAGCAGCGCGATAGCGGCGGCCATGGAGGCGGGGTTGGCGTTGTAGCTCTCGTCGATCAGCAGCGCTTGGCCGCCAGGCACGCGCAAGGTGGCGCGGGTGCCGCGGCCGACGGCGGGCCTGAGGTTGCTGAGCGCAAGCACCGCGTGCGCGAGATCGGCACCGGCGAGCGACACGGCGGCGAGCACGGCGAGCGAATTCAAGACGAGGTGAAGGCCGGGCGCGCCGAGCTTGTAGGTCACCGGCTCGCCGAGGACGACGGCTTCGACGGTTGACGAGTCGGGCTGGAGCGCGCAACGCACCAGCATGGCGTCGGCCTCGTCGCTCTCGCCGAAGGTGACGACGCGCGAAACGCCGGCGGCCTTGGCCGCGGACTGAAGACGTGCGAACTGATCGTTGTCGCGGTTGAGCACGGCGACGCCGCCTTCGACGATGCCGGTGAATATCTCGGCCTTGGCGTCGGCGATCTTCTCCAGCGAGCCGAAATATTCCAGATGCACCGGCGCGATGGTGGTGATGATCGCGACATGCGGCCGCACCATGGCGACGAGCGGCGTGATCTCGCCGGCATGGTTCATGCCGATCTCGAACACGGCGTATTTCACCGTCGCCGGGCAGCGCGCGAGCGACAGCGGCACGCCCCAGTGATTGTTGTAGGAGGCGGCCGACGCATGCGTCTCGCCGTCGGCGGAGAGCGCCAAGCGCAGCGCTTCTTTCGTGCCGGTCTTGCCGACCGAGCCGGTGACGGCGATCACCTGACCCTTGATGCGCGCGCGCGAGGCGCGGGCGAGATCGCGCAAACCATCGAGTACGTCGTCGACCATCAGCAATGGCGCATTGGCGGGGAAACGGCCGCGTTGATCGCGCTTGATAACGGCGACGCCGGCGCCGGCCTTCAATGCGGCCTCGACGAAATCGTGGCCGTCGCGCGCGTCGGTCAGCGCGAAGAAAGCTTCGCCCTTGGCGATGGTGCGGCTGTCAATGGAGAGGCCGGAAATGTCCGCCGACAGCGCGCCCGCTTTGTCGGCGCGCATGGCTTTCGCCATGTCGTCGATGGTCCACAGAACAGTCATACGACCTTCTCCCTCAAGGCCGCAGCGACGGCTTCATGGTCGGAAAAATGCACGGTGCGGTCGCCGACGATCTGGCCGGTTTCATGGCCCTTGCCGGCAATCAGCAGAACGTCGCCCGCTTCAAGCGCGGCGACGCCCGCACGGATCGCCTCCGCGCGGTCGCCGATCTCGCGCGCGCCCGGCGCCTCCGCGAGAATGGCGGCGCGGATATTGGCTGGATCTTCGCTGCGCGGATTGTCGTCGGTGATAATGACGCGGTCGGCTTTCTCGTGCGCGATGCGGCCCATGATCGGGCGTTTGCCGGCGTCGCGGTCGCCGCCACAGCCGAACACAACGATCAGTCTGCCGGTGGTGTAGGGGCGAAGGGCCTCGATCGCCTTATCCAAGGCGTCCGGCTTGTGCGCGTAGTCGATGAAGATCGGCGCGCCGTTGCGCTCGCCGGCGAATTCGAGCCGGCCTTTGGCGCCGACGAGATTTTCCAGCGCGGCGAAGACGCGTTTGGGCTCGGCGCCGGTGGCGATGGCAAGTCCGGCCGCCACCGCCGTGTTCTCGACCTGGAAGCCGCCGACCAGCGGCAGCCGCACATTATAATGGTGGCCGGCATAAGCGAACTGCACGACCTGGGCGAAGCCTTCGATGGTGGTGCCAGCGAGATGGATGTCCTCGCCTTTGGCGCCGACGGACATGACCTTCAAGCCGCGCTTCTTCGCGGCTGCGACCACGTCACCGGCATGCGCGTCATCGACATTTATCACCGCCGTGCCGCCTGTGACGACGAGATCGGTGAACAGGCGGAGCTTGGCGGCGAGATAGGCTTCCAGCGTCGGGTGATAATCGAGATGGTCGCGCGACAGATTGGTGTAGCCGCCGGCCGCGACGCGCACGCCGTCGAGCCGGTGCTGATCGAGCCCGTGCGAAGAGGCTTCCATCGCTAGATGCGTGACGCCCTCTCCCGCCAATTGATCGAGTGTCCTGTGCAGTTCGATCGGATCGGGCGTGGTCAGCGAACCGTAGATCTCTCCCTTCGGCGACACCACCCCGACGGTGCCGACGCTGGCGGCCTGATGGCCGAGCGCGGCCCATATCTGACGCAAGAACGCAGCGACCGAGGTCTTGCCCGAGGTGCCCGTGACGGCGGCGATGGTCGACGGCTGGCGCGGATAGAATTTGGCGGCGGCGAGCGCGAGCGCGCGCCGGACATTGGCGACCTGGATGAAGCCGACACCCGGCGGCAAGTCCGGTTGCTTCTCAGCCATGACGGCAGCCGCCCCGTTCGACAGCGCCTGCGGCACGAAGGCGAGCCCGTCGGCCTTGGTGCCGGGCACCGCCACGAACAGATCGCCCGGCTTCACCTTGCGGCTGTCGGAGGCGATGCCGGACAGCGCCACATCCGTGAAACGCGGATCGACGCGGGCCTTCTCCAGGGCAAGGTCGGCAAGCTTGATCGGCACGTCGTCGGTACCCTTCTGGACACCAGAGTTGGCGCCCCCGGTGGGCGCGCGCAAGCCGTTACCGGCTTTCGGGCGCGTTGGCCAGAATGAGCTGGTCGGCCTTGGGCAGATCGAAGCGCGGCGCGACATCGAGCAGCGGCGCAACCCGCGCGATCACCTTGCCCGCCACCGGGCCGGCGTTCCAACCGGCTGTGGCAAAGCCATGGGTTTCCGGCAAACCTTGAGGCTCGTCGAGCATCACCATGACCAGATAGCGCGGCTTGTCGGCCGGCAGCACCGCCATGAAGTCGGTGAGCAACTTGTTCTTGGCATAGCGGCCGTTGACGACCTTCTCCGCCGTGCCGGTCTTGCCGCCGATGTAGTAGCCATTGACGTTGGCCTTGGTGCCGGTGCCCTTCTCGGCATTGAGGCGCATGAGATAGCGCATCTTCTGGCTGGTCTCGGGCTTGAGCACCTGCTTGGCGATTTTGAGCGCGTCCTCGCGGCTGCGCTTGAGGAAGGTCGGCGGGATCAGCAATCCGCCGTTCATGGTCGCGGCGATGCCCATAACCGCCTGCAGCGGCGCGACCGAGAGGCCGTGGCCGAAAGCGATGGTGACGGTGTTCAATTCGCCCCAGCGCTTGGGCACGATGGGCTCGGCGCTTTCCGGGATCTCGGTGCGCAGCCGATCGAGCTGCCCCATCTTCCGCAAGAAAGCTTTGTGGTATTCGGGCCCGAGCGACAACGCCATGCGCGCCGCGCCGATGTTCGACGAGTAGGTGAACACCTCCGGCACGGTCAGCATGCGCGACATCGGATGGTCGTCGTGGATGGTGAAACGGCCGTAGCGCAGCGAGGCGCGCGCATCGAAGGTCGAGTTGAGGTTGGCGCGGCCGGAATCGAGCGCCATCGCCACCGTGAACACCTTGAAGGTCGAGCCCATCTCGAACACGCCGGTGGTGAGCCGGTTGATGCGCGTCGGATCGTTGGCCTCGCGCGGATTGTTCGGATCGTAGTCCGGCTCCGACACCATCGCGACGATCTCGCCGGTGTTGACGTCGGTAATGAGGCCGGCGGCTGCCTTCGCTTTGAATTTTTCGCGCGCCTTCACCAGTTCGTCGCGCAACGCGAATTGCACGCGCAGATCGACGGCGAGTTCGACCGGCTTTTGCAGGCGGTCGGTAGCAAGCCCCGCCATATGCAGCGCGGCGAGCCCCTGCCCGTCGAGCCACTTTTCCATGCCGGCAATGCCCTGGTTGTCGATGTTCACATGACCCAGGGTGTGCGAAATCACCGGCCCGTTCGGATAGACGCGCTTGTTCTCGGAAAGGAAGCCGACGCCGGGAATGCCGAGACGGAAGACCTGGCGCTGCTGCTCCGGCGTAATCTCGCGCTTGAGCCAGACGAAGCCGCGCTTCGACGACAGGCGCTCGCGCACCTCGTTGGCATCGAGGTCGGGCAGCGTCGCGGTGAGCAATTCGACCGCCTCGTCGACGTCGATGAGCTTACGCGGCTCGGCAAACAGCGACGGCGACTTCACGTCGGTGGCGATGATCTCGCCGTTGCGGTCGAGAATATCCGGGCGCGCGGTCGCAATCGCATCCTGAGCGACGCTGCGGCGGCCGCCACCGGCGTCGCTCACGGTGGCAAACATGATGAGCCGTCCGGCAATGACCACGTAGACGACGGCGAAGGCGACGACGGCAAGGCCGAGCCGCGCCTTAGCCTTCACGTTGCGGTCGACATCGTGACCGTAGAGCAGCGCGCGCATCCAGCGCTGCCAGCGGGTTTCTTTATTGGTGGCGGCGGAATGCATATTGGTCACCGCGGCACCCGTTGCGCCGGTACACTGCCGGTCGCCTCAGGCACGGATGGCGCCAGCATGGCGCCGATCGGATCGCTGGTCTGCGGCGCCACGATCTGCGGCGGCCGCTCGGGCAAACGGTCGAGGTTGTCGAACTGCGTCGGCTGGATGGGCTTGAGGGCAAGATGGCGTTCGGCGAGGCTCTGGATGCGGCCGGGCGTTTCGAGCTTGGCCCATTCGGCGCGCAGCCGCGCGATGGCATCGCGCTCTTTGCGGATTTCGCCGCGTAGCTTGGCGACGCGCTCGGCCTGGAGCGTCGAGTCGAACTTGATCTTGTAGACATAGGACGCCGCCACAACCAGCGCCGCGATGACAAGAATGTTGAGGAGGCGCATGGTTCAGCGTCCCTTCAACACGTCGGCGAGCGACGGCACGTGCGGCAGCAATTCGGCGACATCATCGCGATGCGCGGGCGCTTCGGTACGCTCGCCGGCACGTAGCTTGGCGGAGCGAGCGCGCGGGTTTTGTGCGATCTCGTAGTCGTCCGCGACAACGGGGCGCTTGGTGAGGACGGAAAAGCTCGGCGCCGCCCGTTTGACTTCCGGCGCATGGCGCGAGCCACCGCGCGTCTCGCTGCGCGATGCAAGGAATGTTTTGACGATGCGGTCTTCCAAGGAATGGAACGACACCACCGCCAGCCGGCCGCCCGGCTTCAGGATACGCTCTGCCGCGGCGAGCGCGGTGGCAAGCTCGCCAAGCTCGTCATTCACGAAGATGCGCAGTGCCTGAAACGTACGCGTCGCCGGATGAATCTCATGCGGCTTCGCGCGCACCACCGAAGCGACCAGATCGGCGAGCGCCTTTGTCGTCTCGATGCGTGCCTCGGTGCGCGCTTTGACGACGGCGCGGGCGATCTGGCGCGAGAAGCGCTCTTCGCCCAGCACGAAGATGATGGTGGCGAGGTCGCGTTCGCTGGCCGCGTTGACGACATCGGCGGCGCTTGCGCCATCGCCGCTCATGCGCATGTCGAGTGGGCCGTCGAAACGGAAGGAGAAGCCGCGCTCGGGCTGGTCGAGCTGCATCGAGGAGACGCCAACATCGAGCACGATGCCGTCGACGTTCTCATGGCCGCACTCGCGCGCGACAGTATCCAGATTGGAGAACTGGTCCTCGATCAAGGTCAGGCGGCCTTGCGCCTCCTCCACCAGATCGGCGCCGAGCGCGATGGCGGTCTGGTCGCGGTCGATGCCGATGACCTGGCAGTTCGCGGCGCCAAGAATGGCGCGCGTGTAGCCGCCGGCGCCGAAGGTGCCGTCGATGTAGACGCCGCCGTCACGGACGTTGAGGAAGTCGAGAGCGGGGCGGCCGAGCACGGGAATGTGGAGGGCCGGTCCGCCAGCGACAGCAGAGCCGCCGCCACCGCCCATCATTCCCGTGCTCCGAGCGCGTTGCGCCCCGCCACCTGAGAGCTCAGCTCGGCCTTGAGCGCGCGCACCTTTTGGGTGGCCTCCGCGAGCTCGTTCTGGAAACGGCCAGGCTCCCAGATCTGAAACTTGTGACCCAACCCGACGAACGTCACCGCGTCGGTGATGCCGGCGTGGCGCTTCAAGCTTTCGCTCAGCATCACGCGGCCCTCGCCATCCACCTTGAGCGTCTCGCTGGTGCCGTAGAGCGCCAGCGCGAACTGCTCGCGCTCCTCCGAAAACGGCGTGAACCGTCCGATCAACGCCTCGATCTCCGCCATCAACGCATTCCCGCCAGCATCGATCGCCGGGCGGTCGAGCGCCGGATAGCAATAAAGCCCCTCGAAGCCGTCGCGGCCGAGCACCGATCGGAAGGAAGCGGGAATAGAGACGCGACCCTTGGCGTCGAGCCGCAACGTGATGTTCGACACGAAGCGGTCCGCCATATCCCGCACTCACCACCGACTGGACGCTACGCCCGTGGGCCGCGCGGAGCGGGTCCCTCAGGACCGCCACGGCACCCCACCCTTGGGGCGGGAAGAGACTGGCGATCCTTGCTAAGTTACCGTGGGATACCATGGGATATTATGGGCGTCAATGGAAAGGCCCTGCCCCGGCGCCCGTTCCTGGCCGCCGACGCACCGCACCGCTCGCCCATCATTAACGGCCCTTAAACTTAAGGATTTGTTGCCGCAGCCTCGCGCCGGCAACGGAAACAGTCTGGAGCCGCCAGTTCCCGGCCTGCGTCAGGCGCGGCACACGCGCGAGTTTTCCACACGGAACGCGGCACGATGGCCGCGAGTTGGCTGAATGCGGGCAGCGGCATGTCCGCGATCAGCAATGAGTTCCCAAATGAGTTCCATGGGAAGGAACAAGGAGGCGATACAATGTTGAAGCATCTCATGATCGGCGCAGCCACCGGCGCGCTGATGGTATCAGGGGCAATGGCGCAGACGCCGAGCGCTCCGTCCGGTTCGAGTTCCACCCCTCCAGCAGCGTCGAGCACGCCGAGCAGCGGTCAAGCGCAGTTCATCTCCTCGCAGAAGCCCGACCAACTGATGGCGTCGAAGTTCAAGGGCACCGATGTGCTCGGCGCCGACAACCAGAAAATCGGCGATGTAAGCGACATCCTGTTCAGCAAGGACGGCAAGATCGAAGCTTATGTCGTTGCGGTCGGCGGCTTCCTCGGTATGGGCGCCAAGGAAGTGGCAATGGCGCCCACATCCTTCGACACCGTGCCGGGTGAGAACGGTGGCGCTCCCAAGCTCAAGACTACGATGACCAAAGATCAGCTCACCAACGCGCAGAATTTCGCGCGTTATGAGCCGCCGAGGCCGGCAGCGACGACCGGCACCGGCGCGGGTGGTGCCGGCGGGACGCGGCCTTCGAGCAATACAGGACCGGGTACACGCTAAGCACCAGCGTTCGTATCGCGTAAGCGTTGCGTAACAGGCGTACAGAGTTGTGTGGAGACGCGCGGCCCGGCATCTCGGGCCGCGCGTTTCGTCTTAATTGCGCCCTTTCCGTTCTGCACATACGTCATGCATGCGCGTCCGTGCGTATTGCTTTTTAGGCGCCGCGCGGCGAAAGATGCCGCGCGCAACACAATCGCATGCCCCACGCAGCAACGCCCTCCATGTCCGCCTTCCAGCCGGATTCATTCATCGTCGCGGACGTCGTGCCCTCGCCGAATTTCGACGAGCGGAAAGGCGGGCCGCCCGACATCGTCCTGTTGCATTATACCGGCATGCAGACCGGCGAGGCCGCACTCGAACGGCTCACCTCGGCCGAGAGCAAAGTGTCGTCGCATTACGTTGTGTTCGAAGACGGACGCATCGTTCAATGCGTACCGGAAGACATGCGCGCCTGGCACGCGGGCGTCTCCTTCTGGAGCGGCGAGACCGATATCAATTCACGCGCGATCGGCATCGAGGTCGTCAATCCCGGGCACGAGTTCGGCTATCAGAATTTTCCGCTACGGCAGATCGCGGCGGTAATCTCGCTGTGCAAGTCGATCATGACACGGCGCACGATCAGCGGCGACCGCGTGCTCGCGCATTCCGACATCGCACCAGCGCGCAAGCAGGATCCCGGCGAGAAATTTCCCTGGGAGTTGTTGCATGAATCCGGCATCGGCCACTGGGTCCGCCCGGCGCCGGTCAACACCGACGGCGTCAAGCTGCATCCCGGCGATCGTGGCGATGCGGTCACCCGCCTGCAGCACATGCTGGCGGCCTACGGCTACGGCATCGAGGAGACCGGCCACTATGACGACGCAACGCGCGACGTTGTGATCGCCTTCCAGCGCCATTTCCGGCAGGCGCGCGTCGACGGCATTGCCGATCCCTCGACGCAGATGACGCTGCGCGCGCTGATCGACACGCGGCCGGGGAAGATCAGCTAGAACGGCGGGCGCGGAAGTCCGCCTGCAAGTGCCACTAGGCGCCGTCATCTAGCGAGCGCTCGCCGCGCCAGCGGAAGGAATTGGGTGTAATGTCGCTGAAGCGCCAGCGCAGATGAACGCCATTACCCATGTCGCCCACCTGCACGATGTCGGGACCCTGCACGCGGCCGATCTGGCGCGTGTAGAGCTGCTTGAGCGGATCGCTCCAGTGGATGTGCCAGGCGTCGATTTGCGGATCGTAGACGCGCAAGGTCGTGCCATAGAAGACGCCCGGCAGGATCCAGACGTCAATGATGGCACGGCCTTGAAGCGCCCACACGAAGTGGATCTCGCCTTTACCTTGATGGACCGTGCCGTCGTCTTTGTGCACGACGGCGTCGAAGGTCCAGTCGCCGATCAGCCAGCCGTAGAGTTTCATCTTGTCGGCGCGGTCGGCGGCAGGACCTTCGCTGACGAGCGCGTTGGTGAAGCCGGTCGCTGTTGTCATGGCAAAGCCCTCATGCTTCCGGAGGCGTGGGTAACGCAGCCGATTTTAAGCGCGCCAGGGCATGTGCGCGAAGCGCTCGACGAGAAAGTCGAGGAACACGGCGACGCGCGGCAACCTGTTGCGTCCGGGCGGATAAAGCGCGGCGAGCGGAAACGGCTCGACGTGGTGCACGTCATCCAGCACCGTGACGAGAGTTCCGTTGCGGAGAGACTCTCCGACGACCACGTCGGCGAGGCGGACAATGCCGGCGCCGGCGAGCGCCAGTCTCAGCGCAGCCACGGCGTCATCGGTGACCAGCCGCGGATGCACGTCGACGACCTCGATGCCGCTACGTCCTTTGAACGGCCAGCGGCTGAGGCCCGGCGTCGAGACGACGATGCAGTCATGATCCTTCAGGTCGGCAACGGTACGCGGCGTGCCGCGGCGCGCGAGATAAGACGGCGCCGCACAGATGACGCGTTGCAAGTCGGCGATCTTGCGTTGGACGTCGGCGCTCTCGGGCAGCCGACCGGTGCGCAAGGCCACATCCGCCTGTTCCCCGATCAGATCGATCAACCGGTCGGTGAGCGAGAGGTCAACATCGATTTCCGGATAGCGCGCCACAAAATCGGCGAGCGCCGGCGCGAGCTGATGCAGCCCGAAAGCCGTGCCGCAATTAATGCGCAGCTTGCCGCGCGGCACACCACGCGCCCGCGCCACTTCCGCTTCCGCCTCTTCGATGTCGGCGACGATGCGTCGGGCGCGGGCCAGGAACGCCTCGCCTTCCGGAGTCAAAGTGAGGCGCCGCGTGCTGCGCGCCAACAGGCGGGCGCCGAGCCGGTCTTCCAGCCGCGACACCAATTTCGACACGGCCGACGGGGTCAGACCCAAGTCGTTGGCCGCGGCGGAGAAGCTGCCAAGGTCGAGGACGCGGACGAAGGCCCCTAGATCAGAGGTTCGGTCCATATTCTTTCCATTTCGGAACAAATGAATGGCAATAATAGAATATTATCATCTATTTTTCACGTAATATTATGCCTCCGAGCATTGGACCGAGCCCGGAACCCGGGCAGCGATGCCAGGAGACACGATCATGAGCATGGAACGGCGTTTGGTTGCGGCCCGCACCCGCCACCCGGACTACGCGGCGTTAGCCTGCAAAGCGCGGACAGAGCGCTCGCAAGCGCTGCTGGTGCTCCTGTCGGCGCTCGGTCGGGGCCTCGTCACCCTCGTCGCGGCCCGTTTCACGGCGCCTACCACACGATTTCGGGAACAATAGCGCCCGATTCCCGCCTTAGACCGGGGCCAATTCGGCCTCAGAGCGGAGTCATTGGGTCCGACGGTCGTAGCGACAGATGCGGCCATCTTCATCTTGAACCTTCCGCGCTCGGGCCTTTCCCCTCCGAAAGGTCCGGGCGCTTTTTTGACCATATCGCCCGCCACCGCTTGACGTGGCCGTCCCCCGCCCCCATCCCTACGGGTGTCAGTCGGCTGGACGGCCGCTCCGCGCCAATGCCGAAAGGCGGCCGGAGAGGAAAGTCCGGGCTCCAGGGACAAACGGTGCCGGATAACGTCCGGCGAGCGTCAAAGCTCAGGGACAGTGCCACAGAGAAGAGACCGCCATGGCCACGTTGCGTATCGGCCGCGGCAAGGGTGAAACGGTGCGGTAAGAGCGCACCGCGCCTCCGGCAACGGCGGCGGCACGGCAAACCCCACCGGGAGCAAAACCGAATAGGAACGGCGCGGGAGCGATCCCGATCAGTCCTGATCAGCCGTTCGGGTAGGTTGCACGATGCGCCGGGCAACCGGCGTACCAGAGGAATGGCCGTCACGTTCGTGGTGAAAGCCACGGGCCATACAGAACCCGGCTTACAGGTCGGCTGATATGTTCAAGGGGGCTCGGCGGGAAACCGTCGGGCCCCCGCCAATTTTGCGCGCCGCTGTCGCGTGTGCGCTATTCCCCCGAACCAACCGTCTTCAAGCGCGTCTTCGTGTTCGATGGCGCCGCCGTCGGCATCGACTTGCGGAGTTGCTCGAGGACATCGGCATCGACCGTGGCCGCCGACATCGGCTTGCCGAAATAGAAGCCCTGCACCTGGTCGGCATGCGCGTCGTAGAGGAAGTCAACCTGGTCGGAGGTCTCGACGCCTTCCACCGTCACGCGCATGTTCATCTCGCGGCCGAGCGCGATGATGGTCTTCACCACCGTCTCGACGTCGCGGCCCGACTTCGCGAAGCTCTCCATGAAGCTGCGGTCGATCTTGATCTTGTCGAAGGGGAATTTCCAAAGATAGCTCAGGCTCGAATAGCCGGTGCCGAAGTCGTCCATCACCACCGATACGCCCATATTCTTCAGCCGGCGCAGCGTGGCCATCGTCGCTTCGTTGTTGGTCATCAACAGGCTTTCGGTGATTTCGAGCTCAAGCCGGTGCGGATCGAGGCCGCTTTGCTTCAGCGCATCGGCAACGGTTTGCTCGATCGAACCGGTCTCGAACTGAGCGACCGACAGATTGACCGCTACCGTCAGTTCGCCTGGCCACAACTTGGCGGTCCGGCAGGCCTCGTGCAGCACCCAGCCGCCGATCTTGTCGATGAGCCGCATCTCCTCGGCCAAGGGAATGAACATGGCCGGCGGGATGAGTGTGCCGTCAGGGCCCGGCAAGCGCACCAAAGCCTCGAAGCCGACGAGATGCTTCTTGTCCATCTCGAACACCGGCTGGTAGTGCAGCACAAAGCCGCCGTGCGCGACCGCGTCACGGATAATCTTTTCAAGCGCCACGCGTTTCTGCAGTGCCTCATCCATTTCCGGCGAGAAGAAGCGGATGCAGTCGCGCCCCGCGGTCTTGCCGGCGTAGAGCGCAAGATCCGCGCTCTTGAGCAGCCGCTCGGCGGTCACTCCGTCCGCAGGAGCGATTGCGACGCCGATGGTGAAGGTCGTGACAATTTCCTGCTCCTTGAAATAGGCCGGCGCCCGCAGCACGGTCGCAATTCGCTTCGCGAACTCCTCGGTCTGCATCTTGGTCGCGAACCCAGTCTGCACGACGACGAACTCGTCACCACCCAGCCGCGCCACCATGTCCTCGATACGCGTCAACGCACGCAGGCGCTCGCCGATGATGCTGAGCAGAAAATCGCCGCCATCGTGGCCGAGCGTGTCGTTGACCTGCTTGAAATGGTCTATATCGATGAAGTGCACGGCCACTAGGCCGCCGGTCGACGGCAGCACCGCGAGTGCCGCCTCCAAGCGCTCGATCATGCGCACGCGGTTGGCAAGCCCGGTCAGCACGTCATGATGTGCCAGAAATTGGATGCGCCGATCGGCCTGCTGTTTCTCGCGGGTGCGCCGATACCAGGCGACGGCCGGGATGCCGAACGAAAGGCCGGTCAGGCCGCAGAGCGACATCGCCGCGATCAAGAACGTTCGATAGAAGCTGTTGCGCTCTTCGGTTTGGTTCACGTATGCGGCGACGATGGCGATCGGCCGGCCATCGACCATCGCCGGAACATAGGCTTCGGCGAAATAGGCCGGCTCGCCGGCCGTACTGCTCTCTTTCGCATCGACGATTGGCTGCGCGCTCTTGATCGACTGCGCCGCAAGCGCGCTGAAGTCGGATACGTCGACCGGCGTAATCTTGTCGCGGTCGGACACCAGTACCGAATAGCCGTAGCGGTTGAAGACGGTGTAGCGAAAAACGGCACCGGCCTGGCGCGTGGCGTCGAAAAAAGCCACGCTGGCGGAGGACGGCATTTCGCCGGCGGCAATCTGCTCGAGATCTTTGACGTTTGCCGCCAGATACTGCGCCCAGTCTTCCGCAGTGCGGGTCGCGTTGAGATAGAGCAGACGGTCAGTCGTGAGCTTAACGATGATGCCCGTGCCGCCGAGCAATACGGCGAGGATGACGACGAGCAGGGAAAAGTATCGCCAAACCGGCGTGCCTTCGATCTTTGTCGCGACCGTTGCCATATGCGTTCTACCGTGTTGAGCGAATTGTCTTGAGCTGCGCGTCGACCGCCCGCGCCGTCTGTGCCGCTGCAAGAACCAGCGCCATCGAATCACCTCACCGTTGTCCGCAGTTTCGCGACCGCTGCGCGTGCAGCCTCGACCAGACGCGCATTGTGCGCGCTTTGGACCGCGAAACCGTCGACAATTCTCTTGAACACCTCGTCGGCGGTCTTCATGTCGGCCTCCGACGGAAACAGGACCTTCCTTCTCGGGTCGGCCGCAAGCTGCTTCATCACCTGTTCCGTCGCGGTGGTGTTGACGCGGTTATAGTTCTCGACGAACCACGCTCCGCTATGCTTGCTGATCAGTTCCCGCACGTCGGCCGGCAGGCCATCGAACTTCTCGCGGCTCATCAACAGCATCTGCGGGACGCAGGATGTGCGGAGAAAGTAGTGGACGGGCGCCACCCGGCCGATGCCGAATTCGATCATCGGCACCGGCGGCACATAAGCGCCGTCGATCTCTCCGGCGCTGATCGCCTGCGCGGTCTGATTGATCGGCACGATCGCCGACTTGGCGCCGATGGCCTCGAGCACTTCGGTTTCGATTGGGTTGTTCGAGCGAATGGTCTTGCCCTTCAGATCGGCGAGCGAAGATATAGGTTGCCGCAGATGGATGCTTTCCGGCTCGCTCGCAAAGGCGCCAATCACGAAGAAATCGTTGAAGCCACCCAAAAGGTCCTGTTCGAGAAGCTGCGAAAACACCTGCGTCGCTTCCGCCGCATCCTTGAAGAGACCGGGCAGCTCGATGACGGTCGTATCGGGGAAAATTGCGCGCTCGTAGGGCGGGATGACGTATCCGATGTCGACGGAACCGTCGCGGATCAGCTGCGAGAGGCGGTCTAGGCCACCGAGCCGGCCGCTCAGATAGGGCTCGATCCTGACGCGGCCGGCGCCTTCCAGATTGATGGCGTCGACGAAGGGCTTGGCGCCGGAGAGGTAGAGATGCGAGCGGTCGGAACTGAAGAAGGCGAGCTTCAACGTGATCGGCTCGGCCACGGCCGCGGTCGAGACCAAAGCGAAGATAAGAGCGATGAGACGTGCCCACATAGCGAGGCCTCGGTTCGCGGCGGTCCACTGTTCCGAACGCCGGGCAGCAAAGCTAAGTCTTTGGATTTCTTAAGTTTACGCGCACCTACCGTGTTACGGGTGGTACTATCGTCTAAGCTAACGATAAGCCGTGCGCAGAAGGCTTGAATGATCTTTGTCAATCTTCGGGAATGGCGGCTGTAGCAAAGAAAGCGCGACGGCGATCATCGGCAATCAAATCAAAAGCCGCCTGCTTGCCGACGCTGGGAACTTAAGAATTGTCCGGACATGTCCTCCGCAAACCGTAGTGGCGCCTTGCCCGACGCACCTCATGCGCTGACAGCGGATGCGGCCCTGGCCGCGCTCGAAGTCTCCGCCGCGAGTGGACTGTTCGAAAACGAGATCAAGCGGCGCGCCGCGCTCTATGGCGCGAACACAATCGCGGCGCGGCGGCGCATGAGCGCGCTGCGCGTTTTGGCGCATCAGTTCATAAGCCCGGTGGTCTATCTGTTGGCGGGCGCGGCCGGCCTCGCTTTCATCTTCGAGGAAACCGAGGAAGGCATCGCGATCGCCGCGGTGCTTGCGGTCAATGCGCTGATCGGGTTCGTGACAGAATTGAAGGCCGCACGCTCGATCGAATCCCTCCGCGCACTGGGCAGCCGCATGGCCCGCGTGCGCCGCGACGGCCACACGCGTCTTGTCGCAGCGGAGGAGCTTGTCCCCGGCGATATCGTGCTGGTCGATGCCGGCGACCAGGTCGCGGCCGACCTGCGTCTGATCGAGGCCTCCAATCTGACGGCCGATGAATCGACGCTGACGGGCGAATCCGTCGGCGTGCACAAGAGCATCGAGGCGACCGCAGCCGACGCGCGGCTGACCGAACGTCATTGCATCTTGTTCAAGGGCACCGCGGTCACCCGCGGCAGCGGCGTCGGCGTGGTGACGGCAACCGGGCTTTCCACCGAGCTCGGCCGCATCTCGCAGTTGGTCGAGGAGGCAACCGCCGGCAGTTCGCCACTGGAGAAGAAGCTGACGCGCCTGACGGGCCAACTCGTGTGGGCCACGATCGCCTTGGCCGTCGCCATCGCCGCCATCGGCCTGACGACGCGCGAAAGCGTGTTCCTCGTCGTCGAAGCCGCGATCGCGCTCGCGGTCGCGGCGATCCCCGAAGGATTGCCGATCGTGGCGACGCTCGCGCTCGCGCGCGGCATGTGGCGCATGGCGCGGCAGAACGCGCTGATCGAGCGGCTCTCCGCCGTGGAGACGTTGGGCGCGACGACTGTCATTCTCACCGACAAGACCGGGACGCTCACCGAAAACCGCATGACGGTGCGCAGGCTCTGGATCGATTCCGGCGAGATCGATCTCGCTGTTCATAAGCGGCAACTCGCCGCCGACCCGCAGGTGATGCGGCTCATGGAGGTCGCGGTGCTCTGCAACGACGCCACGCTCGGCCACGCCGCCAAGGATTCAAGCGGCGATCCCATGGAGCTGGCGCTTCTGCGCGCGGGACGCACTGCCGGCCTGACGCGTCACGCACTCGACGCCAAGTATCCGCTCGCGCACAAACACGCCTTCGACAGCGCCAGCAAGATGATGGCGACCGTCCACGACGATGAGGGCGGTTTCCTTTTTGCCGTGAAGGGAGCCCCCGAAGCGGTGCTTGCGGTCTCAACGCGCACGGCCACCGAACAGGGCGACGCCGCGATGGATGACGCAGCGCGCGCGATCTGGAGCGAGCGCATCGACCATCTCGGGCTGCACGGCCTGCGCGTGCTCGCCTGCGCCAGCAAGCGCGGCACGCGCGCTGACGAAGCACCCTACGAGGATCTGACCTTTCTCGGCTTCATCGCGCTCGAAGACCCAGCCCGCGAGGACGTGCCGCAGGCGATCGAAGACTGCCGTCGCGCCGGCATCCGCGTCGTCATGGTTACCGGCGACCACGCCGTCACCGCGCGCAGCATCGGCCGCGCCGTCGGGCTGCCTGTCACGAAGGTGATCGAAGGCCGCCACGCCCAGACCCTTATCCAAGGCAGCCCTGCCGCGCTGGCCGAAGTCGGAATCTTCGCGCGTGTCAGTCCGGCGGAGAAGCTCGAGCTCGTGCGCGCCTACCAGGCCGCCGGCGAGGTCGTCGCCATGACCGGCGACGGCGTCAACGACGCGCCGGCGCTGCGCCAAGCGGACATCGGCGTCGCCATGGGTCTGCGCGGCACCGACGTGGCGCGCGAGGCCGCCGCCATGATCCTGCTCGACGATGCCTTCCCCACCATCGTCAAAGCGATCCGCGAAGGCCGCGTCATCTTCGGCAACATCCGCCGCTTCGTGGCTTATCTGTTGTCGTGCAACCTGAGCGAAGTGCTGGTGGTGGGTTTGGCGATCCTGCTCACGCTGCCGCTGCCGATCCTGCCGCTTCAAATCCTCTATCTCAATCTGGTCACGGACGTGTTTCCCGCCTTCGCGCTGGCCATGGGCGAAGGCGAGCGTGACGTGCTGCGACGCCCGCCGCGCGATCCGAAAGAACCGATCGTCGGCCACGCACAATGGGTTGCTATCGTACTGCAAAGCATCGCGCTCACCGCCGGCACGTTCGGTGCACTCTTGCTGGCGCAAACGTGGCTCGCGCTCGATAGCCGCGACGTGGTGACCGTGACGTTCCTCACGCTCGCCTTTGCGCAGCTCTGGCACGTCTTCAACATGCGGCATGTCCGCGCGCCGTTCTTCAACAACGAAGTCACGCGCAATCCTTGGGTCTGGGCGGCGCTGGCCTTATGTACGCTGCTGGTCGCGGCGCCGCCTTATATCGCACCGATGGCGCACGTGATGCAGCTTACGCCGCCGACGCCGGCGATGTGGGCAGTGGTGATCGCCATGAGCTTGACACCGACGGCGTTCGTTCAAGCAGCACTACTGGTCGTGAGACGGCAAGAGGTGTCTTCATTATGAACGACTGCTGAACGCTTGTTGCAGACTCAATCGCCGCGCGAAATTGCGGATAAAAAAGTTTTCGGCAGTTGCCATAATCCGGCTTTCATTGCTGAGGAGGCTTGCAGCGTACGAAATCGGACGTAGTGATGATGCTCTTGGCGAAACGCCGGAACTGCCTCCCATGACAAACGTTGTGGGCTGTTGTCGCGACTAGCCCGCCGCATCATACGTCCGTTCGCCACCCCCGGAGCATCTCCAAACATGAAGACCCACTCGCTTCTGCTAGCCAGCACCGCACTGCTGGTGCTGGCTGCTGCGCCCCCGCACGCCCTCGCCGCGAGCGCAAAGGACGCGCCGATCCTTTTGGCGCAGGCCGCGAGCCCGCCGCCGGATCAGGAGAAGAAGCCGGAAGAACCGCCCGGTACAAAGCCGGCGAAGCCCGCGCCGCCAAAGACTGCGCCGCCTCCGCCGCCGCCTCCAAAACAGCCGGCACCGCCGCCGCCGGTGCAGCGTCAGGCTCCGCCACCACCACCACCGCCGCCGCCCGCTGCTGCACCGAAACCGCCTGCCCCGCCACCGGCCGCCGCGCCGAAGCCGCCGGCTCCGCCGCCGGTTCAGGCGCCGCCGCCACCGCGCACGCAGGCTCCACCGCCAGCGCCGGCTCCGGCAGCCCCACCGCCCGCACGCACGCAAGCGCCACCTCCGGCAGCAGTGGCCCCGGCCGCGCCGCCGCCAGCCCAGACGCAAGCGCCACCCCCACCGGCGGCAGGCGCGCCCGCGCGCCAAGAACGTCGCGAGGATCGTCGTCAGGATCGGCGCGAGGAACGGCGCGACCAGCGACAAGAGCAGCGGCAGACCACGCCGACGCAACCGCCCGCTCCGGCTCCGGCTCCGGTCGCGAAACCGTCAGCGGCTTCGCCGCCGGCGGCGGCACCCGCGCAAGCGCCAGCCGCTTCACCGCCGCCCGCGGCAGCCACGCAGCCGCTGCCGGCTGCCGCACCCGCTGCTGCGCCGCCGCCGCAACAGTCAGCGCCGCAAAACACATTCCGCGGTCCGGCGCCAAGCGCACAGCCAGCGCAAGCACAGCCGTCCGCCACAATGGCGCCGCCGACGCAGCCGCGCGATTCGCGCGACTTCATCCGCCGCGACAATCAGGCCCCGACCCGCACCATGGATCAGGTACGGAGCGAGCGTCGGCAGACGCAGCAGGGTAACCGCACCTTCATCCAGGAGGGCGATCGCACCATCGTGCGGCAAGGCGACCGCACCATCATCCGCCACAGCGAGTCGAACCGCTTCGCCATCGGCGCGCGCGACGTGCGGAGCGACCGCCGCGGCGACCAGACCTTCACGACGATCGGGCGGCCGAACGGCATCACCATCATCAACATCACCGGCCCTGACGGCCGGCTGGTCCGGCGCGTGCGGCGCGACGCGCAAGGCCGGCAGGTCATCATCATCGACAATAGCTTTGCCCGCCCGCGGCCGACCTATTTCGTCGATCTGCCGCCGCCGCGCATCCGCATCCCGCGCGACCGCTACATCGTCGATGCCTGGGACGCGCCGCCCGACATCATCTATGACGTGTTTATGGCGCCGCCGGTGGAGCGGATCGAACGGCGCTATACGGTGGATGAAGTGCGCTACAGCGAACCGTTGCGGGCGCGCATGCCGCGCGTCGATTTCGACATCAATTTCGAGACCGGCTCCTGGCAACTGACGCCCGAGCAGATCGACAAGCTCGGCGTCATTGCCGACGGCCTTAATCGGGCGATCTCGCGCAATCCGCGCGAGGTGTTCATGATCGAAGGCCATACCGACGCGACCGGCAACGACGAGGACAACCTGTCGCTCTCCGACCGGCGCGCGGAGGCGGTCGCGGTCGCGCTCACCGAGCAGTTCCAGGTGCCGGCGGAGAACCTCGTCACGCAAGGCTATGGCGAGCAGTATCTCAAGGACCCGACGGACGGGCCTTCGCGCATCAACCGCCGCGTGGCGGTGCGCCGCATCACGCCGCTGATCGACCAGCAGGCGGGATTGCCGCCGCGGCGCTGAACGGCGAGCATTGCAGGGTAAACGACAAAGGCTCGGCACAATTGCCGGGCCTTTTTCTTTACGGCGGAGCCAAACCCTTAAGGATGATGTCGATGAAACACGCGAGTTCGCCCATGCCGTCGTCGACTCGAGCGCGTTCGTGCATCAACCAGAGCCGGATCGCCATCTGAAACGACGAAAAGACCACCATGCCGACGAGCCGGGAATCTTCACTACGGGCAATTTCGCCGTTGCGTTGCGCGATCTCGATGCTCCGCACCGCGAGCGCGATCATGCGGTCGCGCGTCTGCAGGAAGCGCGCGGCCTGCGGACCCGCCTGATAGAATTGCATCTCGCGCAACGCGAGACGCGCGAGACGCGGCTCGCGGCCGAATAATTCATAGACGACGCGGAATCCGTTCAACAGGTTGTCCCTGACCGGCGCACCCTCCTTGACCGCGTCGGCGGCCCGCACGGCGGCGTCTTCCAGCTCGTCGTTCAAGGTGAGAAACAGAAGATCGCGCTTGTCGGCCGCGTAGCTGAACGGCGTGCCGAGCGCGACACCGGCACGCTTGGCGATCTCGCGCATGTTGGTTTCGTCGTAGCCCTTGGTCGTGAACAAGGCGCGCGCCGCGGCCTTGATACGGCGCAGCTTGTCTTCCTTGTTGAGCTGACGGCGCCCCTTCGTCTTCTCCGCCGTGTCGGGGAGTGCCTTCCGCGCCTTGGCGCGCTTCGCACGTTTGATTCTCGTCCTGCCCATGAGTCCTAGAAAACAGCTTGACAGCGCCGGCGTCAAATTTGAACATGTTCAAATATAGAGCCCGCACCCGCGATGCGGGTCAAGGAAGCAGATAAGGGAGGACATCATGACCGGCCAGCAACCGCCTTGTTGCGTGCATCTCGTCGGCAGCATCGGCCTCGACAATGTCGAAGAGGTCTTCCACACCGTGGGCTCGAAGCTTGGGCGGCGGCTCAAGCGCATCCCTGATGGCGAGCAAGGGCCGCGACGGCTCTGGGTCAGCTTCCAATATCCGTTCCTGCGCTCGAGCCCCTTCCTGCGTCCCGACCCGAGTGGCGCATTGCGCAAAACGTCGGGCTTCCCCTTGCTGTGTCTGGCCGAAGGCGTAACCGCGGACGAGCTGCGCTTCGGCGAGCTTGGCTATGCGCGCGAGGCGCGGGCTTCCTACCAGGACTTCCTCGCGGCGCGCGCACGCGGCGACATCGCCGAAGGCGTGCGCTTCCAGGTCTGCCTGCCGACGCCGATGAGCGTGATCTATGCCTTCTGCACGGCGCGCGACGTCGCTGTCATCGAGCCCGCTTATGAATCAGCGATGAAGCGCGAGGTCGACCAGATCGCGCGACACATTCCGCATGCCGATCTGTGCATCCAATGGGACGTCTGCCACGACATGATCGTGTGGGACGGCCAACCACAGGATCAGTTCCCGCTGGTCAACGCGTCCAAGGATGAAATCGTCGCGCGCTTCGCCCGTATCTGCGAGGATATTCCAGCGGATGTCGAGCTCGGCTTCCACCTCTGCTACGGCGATTTCGGAGGCAAGCACTTCTTCGATCCGGTGACGGCGCGCCATCTCGTCGACATCTCGAACGCGATCGTGAAGGCGGTGCGCCATCCCATCGCCTATATTCATATGCCGGTGCCGCTGCCGCGCGCCACCGACGACTATCTGGCGCCCTTGAAAGACCTTAGGCTCACGCCCGGCACCGAGCTCTATCTCGGCCTCATCCACGCGGCGGACGGCGCCGAGGGCGCGAAAAAGCGGATTGCGCTCGCGCGCAAATACGTCGGCGATTTTGGCGTCGCGACCGAATGCGGCTTCGCGCGCGCGCGCAAGCCCGACCTCGTGCATAAGCTACTCGACATCCACGCGGCGGTCGCCGAGCCCGGCTGAGCACGGCGGCACAATAAGAAGACGGCGTTTGACTGCGCGCGAATATCGTTTAGCGTGCGCGCGCATTCCGATGACCTCTTCCAGACAAAAGCTCGGCGTCGCGCTCGGCTTCTTCGGCATCTGTCTCTTCGCAGGCACGCTGCCGGGAACGCGCCTGACGGTCGCCTATCTCGATCCGCTGTTCCTGACGGCGGCGCGCTGGAGCATTGCCGGCCTCGCCGGTCTTCTCGTGTTGCTCGTCATGCGCTGCCAGCCGCCGCCGCGCGCGTTGTGGGGCACACTGGCCATCACCGCCTTCTGTACCATCGTCGCCTTCCCCATTTTGATGGCGCTCGCCATGGCGAGCGTGCCGGCCGCGCATGGCGGCGTGGTGCTCGGCATCCTGCCGCTCGCGACAGTGGCCGCCGCGACCATCGTCGCCAGCGAGCGGCCGAGCGCGGGGTTCTGGCTTGCAAGTGTCGCCGGCGCGGCGATCGTCGTGTTCTTCATGGCGCGACACAGCGACACGGGCTCGATCTCCGCGGGCGATTTCTATCTCCTCGGCACCGTGGTCGCCGGCGGTTTCGGCTATGCTCTGTCGGGGCGCCTGAGCATGAGCATGCGCGGCTGGGAGGTCATCTCCTGGCAGGTGGCGGCATTCCTGCCGATCGCACTGATCACCACCGCTTTACTCTGGCCGGCGACGCTTCCCAATGTACCATGGCAAGGCTGGGCCGGCCTCGCTTACGTGAGCCTCGTCAGCCAATATGGCGCCTTCTTTGTGTTCAACGCCGGCATGGCGCTCGGCGGCGTCGCGCGCATCGGCCAACTGACGCTGTTGCAGCCCTTCATCATCGTGGCGCTCGCCGCGCCCGTGAACGGCGAGCCGATCGAACTGTCGACGCTGGCTTACGCCGCCGCGGTGGTGGCGACGGTGATCGTCGGCCAGCACATGCGCGTCACGCGCGGCTAGATCACTGCAGCGGGCGCGGCGGTGGCGGCAGCCGCCGGCTCCAAGACAAGCCGGCCGTCGCGCAGACGGAAGATGTGATCGAAGCGATCAAGGATCATCTCGTCATGCGTCACCACGATAACGGCCGCGCTCTGCTCGACTGCGATGCGGCGCAAGAGATCCATGACGATGCGCGCGCGCACCGAATCGAGCGGCGCGGTCGGCTCGTCGGCGAGTATGATGCGCGGACGGTTGGCGAGCGCGCGGGCAATGGCAACACGTTGAGCTTCGCCACCGGAAAGCTGACGCGGCGTCGCATGCTTGCGGTGGCCGACTTCAAGATAATCCAATAACTCGATCGCACGGGTGCGTGACGCCGCAGCGCTCATGCCCATCAGCTGCATTGCAATGGCGACGTTGTCGCTGCCGTCGAGAAACGGCAGCAAATTCGGATACTGGAAAATGAAGCCGATCTTTTCCAGACGCAGGCGGCGCAGGTCGGCCTTCAGCCATCGCCCGTCATAGACGACATCGCCGTCGAGGGTGATGCGGCCGCCGCTCGGCTCCAGGATGCAGGCGATGCAATGGAGCAGCGTGGTCTTGCCGGAGCCGCTCGGACCCATGAGCCCGACCACCTGGCCGGGATAGACCTCCATGTCGATATCCACCAACGCATCGACGCGCGCCGTGCCCTGGCCGAAATGCTTGGACAGGTGTTCTACGCGCACCACCGGCTGCCGGTCCATCTGCATCGCTCACCCCGACGAGGCCAGCGCTTCCGCCGGATCGACTTTCAGCGCCAGGCGGATACCCAGCGTGCTAGCGAGCAGGCAGACGACGATGGTGATGGCGAACACAATGCTGACGGACTCGAGGTCGAGCACCAGACGCCGCGGAAAATACGGCTTGAAGATCAGCACCAATGCAAGGCCGGTGAAATAGCCGAATATCCCCATCGACAGCGCCTGCTGAACGATCATGCCGACGATCGTGCGATCCGGCGCGCCGACGAACTTGAGCGTGGCGATGGAGCGGACCTTGTCCATGGTCAGCGTGTAGATGATCAGCGCGATGATCACGGCCGAGACGATCACCAGCAGCACCATGATCAGGCCCTGCTGCTTGCGGGCGCGCTCGATGACATATTTGCTGAGCAACGTCTCCTGCTGCTCCTGCGTCAACGCCGTCAGATGCTTCCAGCGCGACAGGGCGGCAGCGACTTCGTCCGCCCGTACATTGGGCGACACCTTGGCGATCACCGCATTGATCTGGTCGTTGGCTTCTCCTTGCGCGCCGCGCGCCTTCTCGCGGCGCGACGCCGGCGGCGCCAGCTCGAACTGGAGCTGCTGCGCGTCGCGCAGTGTGATGTAGCCGACCGCATCGCCTGAGGATGTCACGGCGTCGCGCGTCAGCCCGACCACGGTGAACTTATGCCCGCGCGCGCCGAGCCCGACTTCCTGGCCGAGCGAAAGTCCAGTCGAGCGATCAACGATGATTTCATAGTGGCTGCGCAGGATCTCGCGCCCGGCGACAAGCTGGCGGGGGCCTCCCGGCCGGCCCGGCTCGAAGCCGACCAGATACATGCGCAGCGGCCGGCCGCCGATTTCAATCTGCATGTTCTGATAGGTGACAGAGCCGGCGCGCTCGATCCCGTAGACGCGGCTAACCAGTTCGCGGGTGTCGCCGGAAATGCGCGAGGATTCCGCGAACGGTCCGTTGGTGCCGGCTTCGACGACCCAGAGGTCAGCGCCGGCCGCGCGCGCCTGACGCAGCGCGTCGTCGATCAGACCGCCATAGACGCCGGTGATCATGACCACGATGCCGAGCAGAAGGCTCAGGCCGAAATTGGTCAGCACGAACCGCAACAGATTGTGCTTGATGTCGCGGTAAGCGAGATTCATCGCGCCGCCTGCCTCTGCATCTTGGCGGAACGTCCTTCGCGCAGCCCGCCGCGCAGCTTGGTTACGACGGCGGCGCCATCCGGCACGCCCGCGGCGATCTCATAGCGTCCGTCGAGCAGACGATGCCCAAGCGTCACGTGATGCTGACGCAGCTCGCCATTCTCGACCGTCCATATCGTGCCCTGACTCTTGCCTAATCCGATGATTGCAGCCTCCGGCACCAGCTTCGGCTTTTGCAGGTGGACGGTCGTGATGTAGACTTCCGCCTGTTCACCCAGATTGAAGTTTACCGGGATGGTGTCGAAGGCTACGGCGACGCGCCGCTCTTCGTTGACGCGATCGCTTTCCGGCTCGATACGCGCCACCCGGCCGGCAATACGACGCGCGGGCTGTGAGCGCAGCACGATCAATGCCGGCTGGCCTGCGGCGATCTCACCGGCCTTGCTCTCATCGATATAGGCCAGCACCCACACCGTCTTCGGATCGATCAAGGTGAACACCACCTCGCCGGCACCGAGCGCCGAGCCGAGCTCCTTCGAGCGCGCCGTAACCATGGCGTCGTAGGGAGCGGCCAATGTGTGAAAGTCGAGCGTCGCGTTCTCTTGCTGCAACTGCGCCTTGGCGTCGCCGATATTGGCACGGGCCACCGCGATGTCGCTCGTCGTCAAATTGACGTCGGCGAGCGCGGCATCCTGTGCCGTCTTCGCCGTCTCGGCTTGCTCCACGGAGCCGGAACTGCTCTGCATCAGCTTCTGGCGTCGCTCGTTGATCGTCTTGGCGTTGAGATAATTCGCCGTCGCCTTCTCAAGACCGGCCGTCGCCTTTTCCAGGTTGGCTTGGGTCTGCGCGATGGCTGCGGTCGCCCGCGCAACGCGCGCGCGCTGCTCGCGATCATCGAGCTGGGCGAGAACCGAACCCTTGGCGACGCGGTCGCCGACGTCGGCGCGAATATCGACGAGGACACCGGCAACCTTGAAGCCGACCTTGGAGGCGACCCGCGCCTCAACCGTGCCCAGGCCGAAGACTTCTACGGGCACATCGCTGTGATCGGCGGCGACCTCGACCGTGATCGGCCGCAGATAGCTCGCCCACGCTACGGCGCCAAGGGTGACCAGCGCTGCCAGTCCGATGGCACTCCACACCAGTCGCCGGCGGTTCGTCATGTCGATGGCCCTGCTGCGGTCCGAGCATGGCCGGACCTCACGGACAGTTCATGCCTGCGGCCACCGGCGGGCACCCTGACATAGATCAAGCAGCCCGGTCGTCAGCGCTAGCGCGCGTCCAGCATCGTCGACGGCAGCCAAAGCGCCAGCCCCGGGAAGGCCGCGACCAGCACAACCGCAAGGCACATCAGGAGGAACAGAGGTAGCGCATAGGTGCCGATGGTGAAGATGTTGCGGCCGGTCATGCCCTGCAGGACGTAGAGATTAAAGCCGACCGGCGGCGTGATCTGCGCCATCTCGACGACGAGGACGATATAGATGCCGAACCAGATCAGATCGAAGCCGGACTTCTCCACCAGAGGAATGATGATCGAAGTCGTGAGCACCACCATCGAGATGCCGTCGAGGAAGCAGCCGAGCAGGATGTAGAAAGCGGTGAGCACGGACAAGAGCGCCCAAGGCGCGAGCTTGAAGGCGCTGATCCATTCGGCGAGCGCGACCGGAATGCCGGTGAAGCCCATGGCGGCGGTGAGATAGCCGGCGCCGGCGAGGATGAAAGCGATCATGCAACTGGTGCGCGTCGCGGCGAGCAGCGAGTCGAGGAAGCCGTCCTTGGTGAGCGTGCCTGACCACCACGACAGAGCGATCGCCAGGAACACACCGACCACCGCCGCTTCCGTCGCCGACGCCAAGCCGCCATAGATCGAACCGATCACGCCGAGGATCAAGAGCATGACAGGGATCAGCCGGCGCGAGGCATAGACGCGCTGCGCGAACGGTACCGTCGGTTCCGGCGGCGGCATGCGCGACTTGTTGACCAGCGCCCAGACGATGATGAAGCCCATGAACAGGCCGGCGAGCACGATGCCGGGAATGACGCCGGCGATGAACAGCCGCGCGATCGACTGGTCGGTGGCCGTGGCATAGACGATCATGATGATCGAAGGCGGGATCAACAGACCAAGCGTGCCAGAACCGGCGAGCGTGCCGACCGCCATCTTCTCGTCGTAGCCGCGCTTGAGCAGTTCGGGCAGCGCAATGCGGCCGATCGTGGCGCAGGTGGCCGCGGACGAGCCCGACACCGCGGCAAAGATCGCACAGCCGACGACGTTCACGTGCAGCAGGCGGCCGGGCAGCTTCTGCAGCCACGGCGCCAAGCCCTCGAACATGTCGTCGGATAGTTTGGTGCGATAGAGAATCTCGCCCATCCAGATGAACATCGGCAGCGCCGTGAGATCCCACGAGTTCGACGCCGTCCACATCGCCGTGGCAAGCACTTGGCCGGGCGGCGTCGAGGCAGTGGTGAGGATCGCGGCAAAGCCGCACGCTGCCAATGCCAACGCGATCCAGACGCCGGACGCCAGGATGGCAAACAGCAGGATCATCAAGACAAGAGCGAGCGTGACGACGGACATCAGCCTTCCTTCCCCAGCGTGATGGCATCTTCGGCTTGGCGAAAACTGGGCCGGCCGCGGGTCATGACGATAAGAAACTCGTCAACGAGCGCGACCGTGAGGACCGCCGCGCCGAGCGCCATCGCCGCCTGCGGATACCAGAGCGGCACGCGGATGACGCCGGGTGAGACTTCGTTGAACTTGAACGATATCCAGGCGAAGTGCGTCAGATGCCAGGTCATGTAGGCGGCGCCGAACGCGCCGAGCGCGAAGGCGAGCATCTCGGCATAGCGGCGCGCATGTTCACTCAAAGCACCGAGCGCCATGGTGACGCGGATATGCGCGCCGGCTTTCAGCGTGCCGGCGAGCGCAAGGAAGCTCGCTGCGGCGAGCAGATAGCCGCAGATCTCCGCGAGCGAAAGGATCACGAAATCGGTGCGTGGCAGGCCAACGAGCGCCAACGTACCGTCGAGCAGACGCCCGGCAAGCTGGGCGCCCACGAGGGATGCGATGATGCAGAGGCAGAGCGCAGAAGCATAAAGCGCGAGTTGATAGAGAGTATCGAGAGCGCGGCGCATCAAGCCTCCCCGCGCCGCAAAGCGTTGAACGCCATCATTTTAGAATTTCCCCTCTCCTCACCCTCCCCCGCGTTTTATACCGGGAGAGGGCCGACTTCGTGGGCAGCGATGCTGCCGCTTACTTCTTATACGCCGCGAGCATTGCCGCCCCGTCGGCGCCCGCCGATTTCTCCCACTCGGCGGCAATGGTCGCGCCGATCTTGGAGAGCCCGGCCTTGAGCTCAGGCGTCGGCGCGCTCACCTTGATGCCGGCGGCCTTCAGCGCGGCGGTCTTGATGTTCTTTTCCTCGATCGACATCTTCCAGCCGCGCTCTTCCGCGGCCTTGGCCGCGTCGGTCACCGCCTTTTTCTCGGCCGCCGTGAGCTTGTCGAAAGCCTCTTTGTTCACGAACACGATGTTGCGCGGCAGCCAGGCCTCGGTGTCGATGTAGTCGGTGAGATAGTCCTGCGCCTTGGTATCGACGCCGGTGGAGGCCGAGGTGATCATCACGTCGACCCGGCCGGTGGCGAAGGCAGTCGGCAGATCCGGTACCTCGATCTGGGTCGGCACCGCACCGGCCAGCGCGGCGATGCGGCCGATCATGGCGTTATAGGTACGGAACTTGAGGCCCTTGAGGTCCTCGACCTTGGTGATCGTGCGCTTGGCATAGATGCCCTGCGGCGGCCACGGGATCGAATAGAGGAACACGAGCCCTTCGGACGCGAGCTGCTTCTCCAGAAAAGGCTTCTGCGCGGCATAAAGCTTCTTCGAGGCGTCGTAGCCGGTGGCGAGGAAAGGCACCGAGTCGAGGCCGTAGACGGGCGCTTCGTTCGAGGCGAGCGATTCCAGGATCTCGCCGATCGGCGCGGTACCCTGACGCACCGCGCGCTTGATCTCCGGATGCTTGATCAGCGAGCCGGCCGAATGCACCTGGATCTTGAGCGAGCCGTTGGTCGCCTTGTCGACATCCGCTGCGAACTGGATGACGTTCTTGGTGTGGAAATTGCCATCCGGATAAGGCGTCGGCATGTCCCATTTGGTCTGTGCCGAGGCGCCGACCGACATGCCGGCAACCAACAACACACCGGCAAATACACGCGCGAACGAATTCATCATGCCCTCCATTGCGGGGCAGCCCGCCCCTTTGAACTGACTGACCGAGAGCATTGCCGCTTGCGTCGCCGCTGGCAAGGCCACGATCTGCCTGAAAATAAGCTCACCCTGCCCCGATCGACGGCAACCACAGCGCCATGCCTGGAAACAACGCGAGCAACGCGATCATCAACAACATCACCACCACGAACGGCAGCGACCCGACGATGACATCGTTGAGCGAACCGCCGCGCCGTAAAGACTGCACGACATAAAGATTGAGCCCGACCGGCGGCGTGATCAAAGCCATCTCGATAAGGATCACCAGAACGATGCCAAACCAGATCGGATCGAAACCGAGCGCGAACATGACGGGGGCAACGATCGGGATGGTGGTGATCATCATGGACAACGTTTCCATGAAGCAGCCGAGGATCAGATAGAAGATGACGACGGCGACCAGCATCTGCCATTTCGACAGGCCGAGCTGCGCGATGAGGCCATTCAGCGCAGCGGTCAGACCGATTGCCGTGATGACGAAGTTGAGGAAATAGGCGGCTATGATGATCAACATCACCATCGCGGTGGTCTTCATGGTGTTCTCGAAGGCCGAGAGCAGCATGGACCAGGACAATTCGCCGTAAATCCACGCCAATATCGTCGCCGCGATGACGCCGAGCGAGGCTGCCTCCGTCGCCGTCGCCAGGCCGGCGTAAATCGAGCCGACCACCACCAGGAAGATGCCGAACGGCGGCAGGAGATGAATGCTGCTCGCCAGCCGCTCCGACCAGGTAACGTGGATGGGGCTGCCGCCCCACCCCGGCCGTACCAGGCAAGCCAACGCAATCAAAAGCATGAAGAGCAGCGCCAGCGCGATGCCGGGCACGATGCCCGCCAGATACAGGCGGGGAATCGAGGTGTCGGTCAGCACCGCGTAGATGATCATGTTGATCGACGGCGGGATCAGGATGCCGAGCGTGCCGCCCGCCGCCAAAGTGCCGAGGAAAAGCCGCTCGTTGTAGCCATGCTTGCGAACGAGCGGCAGCGCTACCGTGCCGATGGTCGCCGCGGTCGCGACCGACGAACCCGAGGTCGCCGCGAACACGGCGCAGGCACCGATATTGGAATGCATCAGCCCGCCGGGAATCCAAGGCAGCCACTTCACCATGGCCGCGTACATGCGCTCGGCGATGCCGGCGCGCAGCAGGATTTCACCGAGCAGGATGAACATCGGAATGGTGACGAGCAGAAAATCCTTGGAGGTCGACCACGAGACCTCACCGAGCGCCAGGGTGAGCGGCACCGGCGAGTAGATGCGGTCGAGCAGCACGCCGAGAATGCCGAGCACGGCGGCGACCGGCAGCGCCGCGGCGAGGAGAACGAGCAAAAGTGCGAGCGCGACGCCGATCATCGTGTCGCCTCCGCTTCGAGCTTGAGCACATCGTCCGCGCGCGTGTGCACGTGCGCGGCCTCTTCGTTGGCATCCTCGGCCAGCGTGCGCGCGCCGGCCATGGCCTGCACCGCCGCGAAATCGCCGCGAAAAAGCGCCAGCGCACAGCGCAGCACCAGCGGCAGCCAGGCGAAGACGAAAACCAGAAAGCCTGCCACCCACAGGCTTTGCGGCATCCATTGCGGCACCGCGAGTGGCGTATTGGCGCGCGTCTCAAAGCGCAGCGAGTCCTGCAGAACGGCCGCCGCGAACCACAGCAGAAGGCCAACGAAGAACCCAAGCGCCAACAGCGCGATCAGATCGATCGCGGCAGCCAATGGCCGCGGCAGATGCGAGTAGAGCGCGTCGATGCGCACATTGGCGCGCTGCAGCAACGCGAAGGCGAGGCTCCAGGAAGTGGCGATCGCGAAGGCGTAACCGCTGAGCTCGTCGGCGCCGCCGAGCGACCAGCCCAGCGCCTTGCGGGCGATCACGTCGAAACCGACCAGAAACGCGCTGACGAACATCAGCGCGCCTCCGCCGCGCACGGCCACGAGCGATACGCTTTCAGCCGCCGCCTGCCAGCGGTCGAGAACTTTCATGGTTTGCGCCATCGGCGTTGGGCCTGGCGAGAGGCTACTTCGCCTTCGCCGTGATGCCGACCACCTTGCCGACCGTGTTATTCCACTCAGCGGTGCATTCGCCGGGGCAGCGCGCGGCCCACTTGGCGACGACCACGTCCTCGAGCGTCTTCTTCAGCAGCGCACG
>Ga0255338_1001532_pt1 | contig 42569 bp, 34 predicted proteins | sample MeOH1_35cm_T4_19_FD_203715 | JGI IMG/M metagenome (GOLD analysis project Ga0255338, IMG submission 203715) | Sandy soil microbial communities from University of British Columbia, Vancouver, Canada - MeOH1_35cm_T4_195 | ecosystem: Engineered > Artificial ecosystem > Sand microcosm > Unclassified ... | reverse complement strand
GGATCGAGCCCTCGGCCATCATGATGCGCGCGCGCATCTCCTCGTTCCAGAGGCCCAGCTTCTTGAGCTCCAGGCACAGGTACTTGTTGACCTGGAGGAACTCGCCGGACAGCGTCTCGCGCTTGAAGAGGTTCGAGATCTGCGGCTCGGTGGCCTCGTACGCGCCCACGATGGACGCGATGGTCGCGGTCGGCGCGATCGCCAGCAGCAGCGAGTTGCGCAGGCCCTTCTTGGTCATCTCCGCGCGCAGCTTCTCCCAGCGGGTCATGTCCGAGGGGGCGACGCCCCACAGCTCGAACTGGAACACGCCCTTGGCGGCCTTGGTCTCCGGGAAGGACAGGTGCGGGCCCTTCACCCCGGCGAGCTCGACGGACGCCGAGAGCGCGTGGAAGTAGATCTCCTCGGAGATCTTCCTCGAGAGCTCGCGGGCCTCGGCGGAGTCGAACGGCAGGCCGAGCAGGAAGAACGCGTCCTGCACGCCCATGACGCCCAGGCCGACCGGCCGCCACTTGGCGTTGCTGTCCTTGGCCGCCTTGGTCGGGTAATAGTTGATGTCGATGACGCGGTCGAGGTACTTCACCGCGGTGCGGACGTTCGCCGCGAGCTTCACGAAGTCGAAGCGGCCGTCCTCGACGTACTTGCTCAGGTTGATCGAGCCGAGGTTGCAGACCGCGGTCTCGCCCTGGTTCGTGACCTCGATGATCTCGGTGCAGAGGTTCGAGGAGTGCACGACGTTCGCCGGCGAGCCGGTCTGGTTCGCCTTGAGGTTCGAGGCGTCCTTCCAGTTCATCCAGCCGTTGCCGGTCTCGGCGAGGGCCTTCATCATGCGGGCGTACAGCTCGCGCGCCTTGACCTGGCGGACGAACAGCTTCTTCTCCTCGCCCTCGAGGTAGGCCTCTTCGAAGGCCTTGCCGTACAGGTCGGTGAGCTGCGGCATGGTCTTCGGGTCGAAGAGGGACCACACGCCGTCCTCCTCCGCGCGCTTCATGAACAGGTCGGGGATCCAATGCGCGAGGTGCAGGTTGTGCGCGCGGCGGGCCGGGTCGCCGGTGTTGTCCCGGAGCTCGAGGAACTCCTCGATGTCGGCGTGCCAGGTCTCCAGGTACACCGCGCAGGCGCCCTTGCGCTTGCCGCCCTGGTTGACGGCGACGACGGAGCTGTCGAGCGTCTTGAGCCACGGGATGATCCCGTTGCTCTGGCCGTTCGTGGAGCGGATCAAAGACCCGCGGGCGCGCACGCGCGAGTAGGACACGCCGATGCCGCCCGAGAACTTGGAGAGGAGCGCGATGTCGGTGTAGCGGTTGTAGATCGCCTCGAGGTCGTCGACGGGGCTGTCGAGCAGGTAGCAGGAGCTCATCTGCGGGTGCTTCGTGCCCGAGTTGAAGAGGGTCGGCGAGCTCGGCATGTGCTCGAAGCGGGAGATCAGGTTGTAGAACTCCACGGCCTCCTGCACCGTCTCGGCGAGGCCGCAGGCCACGCGCATGAAGAAGTACTGGGGCGCCTCGATGACCTCGCGGGTCTCGGGGTTCTTGAGGAGGTAGCGGTCGTAGACCGTGCGCAGGCCGAAGTACTCGAACAGCTCGTTGCGCTGGAACTCGATGGCGTCGTTGAGCTTGCGGGAGTTGGCCTGGACGAACTGGCCGACCTTCTCGGAGATCAGGCCGTGGCGGACGCCGGAGGAGATGGACTGGGAGAACGAGTGGATGTCCTGGTTCTCGACTTCTTTCATGATGTACGTGGAAAGAAGACGGGCGGCCAAGCGGGAATATTCGGGCTCTTCGGCGATCAAAAGGGCGGAGGTCTGGATGGACAGGTTGTCCAATTCTTTCGTCGTGGCGCCGTCGTACAGGCCGCCGATGGTCTTCGTGGCGATCTTCAGCACGTCGATGTTCTCGAGGCCCTGGCCGGAGCGGGCGACGGCGCGGACGATCTTGTTGACGTCGACGGGCTCGAGGGAGCCGTCGCGCTTGCGGACCTGCATCGTGGTCGCATTCGCGTCCTCGTTGTTGTTGTTCACGACGGGGGTGACAGGCGTCTTGGCAGCCGTGTTCATCCTTTTCTCCATGGGATTTTGTAGCGTTCTTTTGCTCGGATCCGCCGCGCGGCTCGCGGGCGTTTTCGAGGAGGCAGTAGAATAACCGATGGATATATTTTTGTAAAGACCCAGATGGACACCCACCGCCGTTAAGGAGTTTCTAGTGTTGAAGAGTATCGTTCTCTATATTGTCGTTTTGCTCATCTCCGCCTGCTCGCGCGCGCCGGAGCCGGTGAAGGCGCTCCCGGACTTCGCGCTGACCGCCGTCACCGTCGACGGCACCTCGCCCTTCGACCTGCGCGCGATGCGCGGCCGCGTGTGGATCGCGGATTTCATCTTCACGCGCTGCGGCGGACCGTGCCCGATGCTCACCGCGAACATGGCCGGGCTTCAGAAAAGGCTGCCGAAGGGCGTCGGCCTGCTCTCCTTCACCGTGGACCCGGACCACGACTCGCCCGAGGTGCTGACGCTGTACGCGCGCAAGTTCGGCGCGGACCCGCAGCGCTGGTTCTTCCTCACCGGCGAGAAGCCGGAGCTGGTCCGTCTCATCCGCGACGGCTTCCTGCTGCCGGTCGTGGAGAACGCCGCCGCCTCGCCGGGCGAGCGCGTCACGCACTCGACGAAGATGGTCCTCATCGACGCGCAGGGCCGCCTGCTCGGCTGGTACGACGGCGACGATCAGGCCTCGCTCGACAAGCTCTCCGCCGACGCTCGCAAGCTCTGAAGCGGGAGACCCGTCCGGATCGTGGGAGGCTGAGATAGCGGCTTGACGCGAATCCCTTATTGAGATACAATCTCAATTGAGACTGAGTCTCAATAAGAGGGAGGAGCGATGAGCCGAATACTGGCGGATCGACGCGACGGCGGACGGGGCGGGGTGTCTCTCTGCGGCGGCTGCGACGACGTCCACGTCCGGTGGGGGGAGCTCACCTTGTCCCTTGACCGGGCTCGGTTCCTCGAGCTGGTCCGCATGCTGAACGCGGCCGCTCAGCCGCTCGGCGCCGAGCCGGTCCGTCCGGCGTCGGACGCGGGCCGGGGGACGGCATGGACGCACTGAGCTCGGCCGACCGCGAGGTCGTGGACCGGCTCTTCAACGCGGCCTGGCGCGAGGGCTACGCTCAGGAGCGCCGTCTGCGTCCCAGCGTGAGCGGCGACGGGAGCTTGGCGATGGTGCGGCTCGCCGACGGCCGGGCGCTCGTGGCCGGGGTCGCGTCGATCGGCGCTTTGGACTGGGTTCGGACCCAGCCTCCTTATTATGTGCGTTCGGACGAGGGCGCCGAGCCCGAGCCCGTGACGTCCGTCTCGCAGGTCGTCGACCTGTGGGACGACGGCTCCTCCGGCTTCGGACGCTTTCGAGACGAGGTGCTGCAGAGCGCGGCCAACCTCGGGATGATCCTCGAGGCGTCGGACGCGCGCGCCCTGCCTTTCGCGGGCCGGGCGACCGGCCTCATCGCGCTGGCTCACGACGGACGCGCCGCGGTCGAGGGCGTCCCGCCGGAGGCGTGGCTCGAGGGCTGGATCCTCCGCGGCCATCCGTTCCACCCCGGCTGCAAGGCGCGCTCCGGCTTCGACATGGCCGACATGGATCGCTATTCGCCCGAGCTCGGCCGGGAACTCGTGGCCCGCTTCGTCGCGGTGCGGCGCTCCCATCTGGTCGAGCGCCGCGCGCCCGGAGCGAAGGAGGATTGGCCGACGAGCTGGCGCGAGGCGATCTCGCGCGAACTCGGCGCGCGGGGCCTCGCCGCGGGCGGCTTCGGCGTGCTTCCCGCGCACCCCTGGCAGTTCGAGAACGTCCTGCCGCGGGTCTTCGCGCGAGAGATCGCTAGCGGCGCCGTCGTGCCGCTCGAGTTCCGGGCGCCGGTCCGTCCCCTCGTCTCGTTGCGGACCTTGGTGCCGGTCGGCGAGCCCGGCGCCTGCCACCTGAAGGTGCCGCTCGCGATCCAGGCGACCAGCGCCCAGCGCACCGTCTCGGCGCCGTCGGCCGAGAACGGCCCCGCCTTCTCCGCCTGGGTCGAGGCCGCCCGCGCGGACCTTCTTTGGTCGGGGGATTGGGAGCTCCAGGCCGAGGAACGCGGCCTGCACTTCTGGGATCCGGGCGCGGACCCGCGCGATCCCGCCGCCTTGGAGAAGGCGCGGCATCTGTCCTTCCTCTGCCGCCGTCCTCCCTCGCCGGTCGCGGACCGATGGCTCGTCCCCGCGGCCCTGCTCGCGGAGGCTTCGCCGGTCGACGGCAGGCCCGTCGTGCGCGAACTGCTCGAGCTTTACGGCGAGGGCATCGGCTGGTTCTTCCACGATTACGCCGCGCTGACCTTGCGCGCGATCCTGCCGCTGGCGCTGCGCGAGGGGATCGCCCTCGAGGCGCACGCGCAGAACTGCCTCGTGCGCTTTCGCGGCGGTACGCCGGTCTCGCTCGTGATACGCGACCTGGGCGGCCTGCGCGTCCTGCCCGAATGGGCGGGGGAGGCCGGACGCGGGATCGCCCTTCATCCCGGGACCTTGATCAAGGCGGAATCCCCGCGCGACCTCGTGTCCAAGATCCACCACACCTGGCTCCATAATCATCTCGCTCCCCTCGCTCGCGCCCTCGCCGATTGCGGGAGCGTCCCGGAACATGTGCTCTGGGCGGGCGCGCGAGCGGCGGCCCGTTGCGTCTTCGACGAGGCGGCTCGATCCGCTCCCGCGGGCCGCGCCGAGGCTCTGCGCGAGGCGTTCTTCGCCCCGCTCGCGCGCGTGAAGGCGTTGACGCGCATGCGCCTGGCCGGGAAATACTTCCAGTACGACATCGCCGAGGTGGCCAACCCCCTCCATGAGGCGTAGGGACTTCGCTTTGATCTGCGCCGGACAGCTTCTGGGGCTCGCGGCCCTGGAGGCGGGTCTGTGCGCGACGCCGGCGGTGCTGGCGTCGCTCGGCGCGGAGTCGGACGCGAGCCTCGTGTTCTGGACGGGGCTGTCCCAGAGCGCGGCCGCCGGCTTCGCCATCGTCGCGATCCCCGTCTGGGGCCGCGTCGGCGACCGGGTGGGGCGCGCGCGGATGCTGGTCCGGGCCCAGGCGGGCCTGGCCGCGGCCTTGGCGCTGATGGCTTTCGCGAACTCGCCCTGGCAGGTGGTGTTCGCGCGCGCGCTGCAGGGCGCCTTCGCCGGGACCACGCCCGCGGCGCTCGCCCTCGTAGCGGGCGGCGGCGACGGGGCGCGGCGCATGGGCTGGGTCCGATCGTACGGCCTGGCCGGCGCGGTGGCGGGCCCGCTGCTCGGCGGCCTGCTCCTTCCTTTCATAGGCACGGCGGCCCTGTTCCTCGGCGGCGCGGCGTTGTGCGCGGCCTTGGCCGCGGCCTCCTGGGGCGTGCGCGAGGAGCCTCTCGCGGACGCGCCTCTTCCCGCGGCTGCCTCCGGCGCTGGCCGTCTTTACGCGGCGTCCGCGGGCCTGTCCTTCTTCCGCACCTTGGAAGACCCGCTCCTGCCGGTGATCGCGCGCACGCTGGCGCCCGCGTCGTGGATCGCCTTGTCCGGCGCCGGCCTTTCCGTCAGCCGCGGGGTCCAGGCGCTCGTCTCGCCTTGGTGGGGGCGCGAGTGCGAGAGGCGCGGTGTTCACGCAGTGCTCTCCGCCTGCGCGCTCGGCTCCGGGCTGTTCACCGCCGCCCAGGCCCTGGCGGGGACGCCCGCGACGCTCCTGCTGACGCGGGCCGCTTTGGGCTTTTTCGCCGCGGGCGCGGTCGCCGCGCTGTACGCCTGCGCCGGCGGGGCGGGGGAGCGGCGGGGCGAGGCCGTCGCCTGGACCGCGAGCGGCCTGCGCCTGGGCGGGGCGCTCGCCGCGGGCGCGGCCGTCCCGCTCGCCGCGCTCGTCGGAATACCGGGGACTTTGGTCCTGGCCGGAGCCGGCGTCGCCGCCATCCCGCGCCTCGTTTTTCGCCGTGAATATAGGGAGGACGCATGCGCCGTTTCTTGTTCGACTGGCACCTGAAGTTGGGCCTATTCGCCGGGGCCCTGATCCTCGTCTGGAGCGCGAGCGGGGCGCTGATGATCATCGATCCCGTCCTCAAGCGGAGCCTCGACGTCGAAGTCCCCAAGTTCAAAACCATTCCCGTCGACGGCGCGCGCTTCTCCTATCCCGCCTCCCGCCTGCCGGTCGCCGGCGCCTCCGCCGTCTCCCTGCGCTCCTTCGCCGGCCGCTCCTGGTACGAGGCGCGCTGGCCCGACGGCCGCGTCGCAGGCTTCGACGCCGCGACGGGCGCGCCGGTCCCGGCGGAGATCCCCGCCGATGTGGTGCAGGAGCGGATCGCGAAGGCCCTTCCTCCGAAGTGGACCGTCCTCGGGATCGACACGCTTCACGCCAACGACGACCATTATCGTCCGACGGACTTTCCCGCATACCGCCTCGCGCTCGCCGGTCCCGGCGCGCCGGTGCTCTATCTGTCGTCGCGAGACGGCTCGGTACTCAGGACAACGTCGCGCTGGTCCCGGGTCGTGCGCTGGTTCGGCATGGGCGTCCATACCTGGAACCTGGAAGCCTGGAAGCGCGCGTCTGACGAGTCTCGCCGTTGGGCGCTGACTGTGCTCGTGGCGCTGCCGTTGACGGCTCTGGCGCTCGTGGCCTATGCGCTCATGGCGTACCGCAAGCTTCAGGCACCGCGTCCAGCCGCGGCCGTCCGCCGCGGGGTCGCCGCGCTCGTCGCCGCCTCGCTGATCGTCGGCGCGCCGGGTCCGGCTTCCGCCCAGGCGGTCGCCAAGATCGTCATGCAGCGCCTGGGCGTCTCATTGGCGCCCCCCGTCGTCTCCCCGGCGCTCCAAGGGCCCGTCCGTCCCGCGCCCTCCTTGAACGCGCCGTCCCTATCCGCCCCCGTCCCAGCGCTTTCGCCCGCGCTCGCGGCCGCGGCGCCCGCCGTTCCCGTCACCGCGGCCGCCGTGCTCGCCGCGGCGCGTCCTTTGACCGGCCGCGCCGTGCCCGTCCTTTCGGCTATTCCCGCCGTCGATTCGCGCGTCTCGCTCGAGCATCAGGTCTCCGTCGCGCGGGTCTCGTTCGACGCCGTCGCCTCGAATGAGGAGAGCGCGGCCGTCCCGGGGGCGGCCTTCGCCCCGCGCGCGAGCGGATTGTCCGCGGCAGCCGTCGCCGAGCGTCCCGTCGCCCCGGAAGCGGCGAAGGCCGCGTCGACGCGCGGCCCCGACCGCAAGGCTCTGTGGGGCATCTACGTCACGCACGCGGCGCATCTCTTCACGATGGCGGCCGCGTGGCGCGTGGCTTGGCCGCTGCTCGTCATAGACCTCGCGGGCAAGGCGAGCCTCGCCGCGATCGGCTCGACGGGAGCGCTGCTCGAGATGGGCACCGGGCTCGTCGCCGGCATGATCGTCGACCGTCTCCTGCCCCGCAAGTCCATGGCCGGCGCGGCGGTCGCGCGCGCGGCGGTGGCCGTCGCGCTGTACGCCGCCGCCTCGGCCGGCGGGGCGGGTTTTCCTCTTTTGTTCGGCGCCTTCCTGGCCCACAGCTTCGCGCTGACCACGATCCACATCGGGCAGTCCTCGGCGGCCCCGGTCGCCGCGGGCGACGGGCCGGGCGCGCTGCGCCGCGTCAACTCGATCCTCAAGATCGTCACGGCGGCGGTCTCGATCCCGGGTTCCCTGCTCGGCGGCTGGGCGGTCGCGTCGATGGGCGTGCCAGGCGCCTTGCTCGCCTACGCGGCGGCGAACGTCCTGGTGCTGGCTCCGCTGTACTTCTGGCTCATGCCCGGCGCGCGGCCCGCGGCGCCCGCCGCCGCCGCTTACCCCGTCTCACCGGAGGCGGCGCCGAAGCGCGCCCCAGGCCTGTGGGAGGCGGCGAAGGTGATCTTCACGAGCAAGGTCCTGATCGGCGCCTTGATCGCGATGGCCGCCGGCGTCGTGCTCGTCGAGCCTCTGCGCAGCACGACCTTGCCGATCCTCGCCAGCGACCTGTCTCCCGCGTCGGCGGCGATGCTGCTCGGAAGCTTCCAGGCCGCCTTCTACGCGGGACAGTTCGCCGGCAACTTCGGCCTGCTCAAATGGGGGGAGAAGCTGTCGAACCGCTCCTGGATCATGCTCGGCGCGGCGGGGCTGCTCGCCTTCGGCCTGTTCTCTCTGGCGCCGGTCCACGTCGCGTTCGCCTTCGCGGCGGCGGCGCTGATCGGCCTGCTGACCCAGCCTTTGTCGGTCGTGGCCAAGACCGCGTTCCAGGAGGAGGTGCGCCGCCTGCGTCCCGACCTGCTCGGCCGCGCGATGGGCGTCAACAACCTGTTCTATCGCCTGTCGGTGAGCGCGGGCACGGCGCTCGTCGGCTGGGCGGCGGTGTCGGGCGCGGCGCTGGCGCTCGGCGCGGCGGGGACCTTGGCGGCGGTATACGGCGGCGTGGCCGTAGCGCTCGTCGCCGCCGTCTTCTGGCTGATGCGCCGGCCGCCGCCCGGGCCGGCGGCCTTGGCCGCGAGGACGCGCCCGGCACCTTCCGTTCCGGGGCCTCGCGTTTCCCGAGGCGCGGCCGCGTTCGCGCTCCTGCCGGCCGCCTCGGCCCTGCCCTCGGGCGCGTACGAGTGGCACCTGTTCGCGGGCATGGCCTTCGGCGTGGTCGCCCTGATCTACGCGATCACCGGAACGGTCAGCCTGCTGACGCCGCCGCTCAAGTCCTTCTTCGATCGCGCGCTTCCGCCGTTGCCCGTGGTTCTCGTCGAGCCGGGCCAGTTCACGCTGTCTCCCTCGCAGGCGGCCGACGCGCTGACGGCCGAGGAGCGGGCCGCGCTCAAGCCCGGCATGCCCCTGCTGCGCGCGGCGGCGGGCGCGCCGCTGAGCTGGTACGAGTTCCAGACGATAGACGGCCGGACGATCGAGGTCCACGCGCGCACGGGACGGCGCGTGGTCTCGCCGCGCAGCGCGGACTTCGCGCGCGGGCAGGTCGACCGCTGGCTGGCGGGCTCGCGCTGGAAGGCGGCCGGTCCGGCGACGCTCGTCACTGTCCAGGGCGAGTATTACCGCAAAGGGGAACTTCCGCACTATCAGGTCGACCTGGAGGGCCCGGGAGGCTGGCAGGTCTTCGTCTCCGCGAAAGACGGACGAATCCTCGAGGCTCACTCGCGCCTATCCCGTACGCTCAAATGGGTGGGCAAGGGTCCCCACGCCTGGGGCATCAAGGCCCTCGACAAGGTGGACACGCTCAAGCGCGTGCTTTCGCCCTTGCTCCTGGGCGCGCCGGTGGTCGCGCTTGCCGTCACCGCCTTCTGGCTCAAGGCTAGCAGCGGCTTCCCAATCGAGCTTCCCGGCTTGTCTGAGGGGGCCTGGGCGTGGCATAGGTTCTTCGGCTCGTGGTCCTTGGTCGTCCTTCTCTACATGGGCGTGACCGGGCCGCTGACCTTGTTCATGCCGATCGCGACGAAGAAGCTGACGCCGAAGCTGCCGAAAGGGGCGAGCCTGGCCCCCGAGGCCTTCGTCCTTTCCCCGGCGGAGGCCGCCCGCCTTCTGCCCGCGGGAGAGGCGCCGGTCCGCGTTCAGGCGCGCTCGTCGCGCCGTCGCGCGTGGTATGAGTATCAATTCCCCGACGGCTCGCGCCGCTCCGTGTCGGCCTTGGATGGAAGCGAGGTCCCCGTGTTCATGAACGCCGCGGAAGTCGAGGCCGAGGCGCGCGAGTGGCTGGCCGGGACGCCGTGGACGCCCAAGCCCGGCGCCGTTTTCCTGGAGTCCCACGACTCCCACTATAGAGATTTCCGCGAAGCGGAAATCCCCGTCTACAAGGTCGAGCTCGAGGGCCCGGGCGGCCTGCGTGTGTATCTGTCGGCGCGCGACGGCCGGCCGACGGCCTCAGCGATGGCGGTGCGCTCGCGCCTGTCCCGCTTCCTGGGGACCTTCGTGAAGTCCGTGCACGCCCTCGAGTGGGGCCCGTTCGAGCGCCATCCGAACCTGCGCCGCGCGGCCATGATCCTTCTGCTCACCTTGCCGGTCGCTTTGACGGTCATTCTGGGCCTCGTCGCCCGCCTCGCTTGAACTTCACGCTCGAGGCGATCAAGCGGACGGCCGAGGCCCGCGGCGTCGCGTGGTCCTATCCGGCCGACGGCGAGAACGACGAGTTCCTGACCCTTCATTTCAAAGGCCGGGCCGTGACCGTGCAGAAGACGCGCACGCCTTTTATGTCGGCGGTCGCGCTCAAGCTCAGCACCGATAAATTCCTGAGCGGCGCATTGCTGGCCGAGGCCGGCCTTCCCGTCCTGCCCAAGCTCCTGTGCCGCTCGGTCGGGATCGAGGAGCTTCGCTTTCTCGAGGAGCACGGCGCTCTCGCCGTCAAGCCGAACGCCTGCGACCGGGGAGTCGGCGTCACCGTCGGCGTGCGCGATCCCGAAAGACTCGTGCGCGCCGTCGCCGGCGCCCTCGTCCGGGGCCCGGCCCTGCTCGAGCCGCATTTCCACGGGCGTGAGCTTCGCGTCCTGGTCATCGACGGCCGCTTCATCGCCTGTTACGAGCGCTCAGCCGCGAGCGTGAGCGGAGACGGGGAGAAGACGGTAGGCGAGCTCGTCGCGGTCGCCAACTCCGACCCCCGGCGCGGGTGCCTCGCGCGGGGAAGCGAGCTTGCCGCGATCCTGGTCGACGCGGAGCTGGAGGAGGTCCTCGCCGGGCAGGGCCTGGGCCTCGATTCCATCCCGGCCGCCGGGAGGCGGGTCAGATTGTGCGGGCCGGCGAACATCTCTCGAGGCGGGGAGGCGCTCGATCGCACCGGCGACCTGCATCCCGACTACGCCTCGGCCGCCGTGAGCGCGGCGATGGCCTTGGGCGTCGACGTCGCCGGGGTCGACTTCATGTGCGCCGACCCGGCGGCGCCTCTTCGCGGCCGCCGGGACGGCGTCATCCTCGAGGTCAACAGCATGCCCGGCGTGCGCGGCTTCCTGCACCCGAGCGAGGGCGCGCCGCGCCCCGTGCTCGAGGCGTACCTCGACTATCTCCAGGCCCGTCTCGCCTGAGTTTTCCCTTTAAGAGCGGAAGGTCCCGATCTCGCCGGGCTTGCGCAGCATCTTGTTGACCTCGTCGAGGTGCATCTCCTCGTTGACGATCATCTCGCGCGCGTACTCCTCGAGCAGGACGGATTTTCCCTCGGAGACCTTGAGCAGGTCGTTGTAGGCCTTGAGCGCGGCGCTCTCGTGGTCGAGGCTCTCGCGAAGGATGTCGCCGATGTCGTGCTTCTCCGTCTCGAGCAGCGGCCCGATCTTCAGCGACGGGTGGCCGCCGAACAGGGTCACGAGCTCTCCGGCCTTGTGCGCGTGCGCGAGGCTCTCGTCGGCGTTGCCCTTGAGCCAGGAGACGATGGGCAAGCGGTTGTAGCCGTAGACCATCAGGGAGTAGTGAGTATAGCGCACGACGCCGGCCAGCTCGAGCTCCATGATGCGGTTGAGGATGACGACCGACTTCTTCTTGTCTTGCTCGTTCATTGTCTCGATCTCCTTGCGGACATCCGCCGATGCCGCCGCGGGCGGGTTCCGACAATAGGAATTATCGAGCCCCCTCGTCGAGAGAAGAATTCGTCTACGGGCGGTAAGGTCCGATGTCGCCGGGCAGGCGCAGCATCTTGTTGACCTCGTCGAGGTGGAGCTCCTCCGCGACGATCATCTCGCGTGCGAACTCCTCGAGCAGGACGGACTTGCCCTCGGTGAGCCCCAGCAGCTCGTTATAGGCCGTCAGCGCGGCTCGCTCGTGATGGAGGCTCTCGCGCAGGATGTCGCCGATGTCGTGCTTCTCGGTCTCGAGCAGCGGCCCGATCTTCAGCGACGGGTGGCCGCCGAGCAAGGTCACCAGCGCGCCGGCCCTGTGCGCGTGGGCGAGGCTCTCGTCGGCGTTGCCCTTGAGCCAGGAGACGATCGGCAGGCGGTTGTAGCCGTAGACCATGAGCGAATAATGCGTGTAGCGTACGACGCCGGCGAGCTCGAGCTCCAGGATCTTGTTGAGTGTGGCGATGATCTTCGGCGTTTCTTTGGTGTTCATGATGGTTCTTCCTCGGGGCGGCCCTCTTAATGAGACCGTGTATCAATATACCACATACTCTTATTGAAATGCAATCTCAATAACGGTTGATTCGTTGCAGGGTTGAGATCGTGACCGAAAGGTCTCGGCCGCATGACGGACGCGAAGGAGATGACCATGCTTAGACTTGCCGTTTCGATTTCCCTGGCGATGATGATACCGGCGCGGAGCGCACACGCGGCGGCGACGAGCCCCGGAGGCGCGAGGGTCGTCCCTCAAGATTCCGAGGCGCGGAAGAATCCGAACTCGGCCGCGGCGGGGGGCGACGAGGTCCCAGAGCGGGTGACGAAGGAGCATTGGGCTTATGCGGGCGTGGCCGAACTTCAGGAAAGATACGGCGCCGGGAAAGCCCTTCATCCGGAGGCGTGCTCCAAAATCGAGCTTGTCGAAGCCTTCATCGACGCTTTGGGCAAGGTCGCCGAGGAATTCAAGCGGCGCGGGGCCGCGAACATCCGGCGGGACGATATGGACAGCATCCGGTCCTTGATCGTCGCCTTGGAGGATGAGCTGTTCGGGCGCGACGCCTACCTGACGCTTCGGATCAGCATCGAGCGCCTGCTGGCGCTGGTGGAGCCTCCGGTGCCCGTCTATCGTTATAAGCTCGGCGTGGACGGCTTCGCGCGCGCCGAAGGCGCCCGCAGCTTCCGCATGCGCGACCTGAGCTACAGCCCGGGCCACGACGAGGGCGGGGGGACGTATCGGGTCAAGCCTTTCGCCTACTGGCACCCGAACGATCGCTGGGACGTCCATGCGGAGGGCCAGGCCTACGGCTTCGCCCGCGGAGGCGAGGACCACGCCGGCAAAGCCTCGCTCTATCAGGGCTTCGCGGAATTCCGGATCCCGAACGGGGACCTGCCCGGAGTCAATTGGGCCGCCTTGAAGGCCGGCCGGCAGGAGTTCATCTATGGAAGCGGGTTCATCCTCGGCTCGGATACCTTTTTCGACGGCCTGTCCTTCGACGCGGCCAGGCTCAGGGTGCAGCCGCGCTCGAACATCACTTTGGACCTGCTGAGCGGTCAATACGCGACGCCCTTTTCCGGCGGCATCAAGGGAAACCTGTCGGGAGCGTATTTGACCTATCATCCCGCCGACGACAGTTCCATCGAGGGCTACTTCCTGCGGGACCGCGGCGCCGAAGAGCGCCAAGCGGGCGAGCGCCTGGATAATCTCGGGATTCGCATCAACAGCGCGATCGGCATCTTCGAGGCCGAATACGAGGCCGTGCTGCAGCGCGGAAAGGCCTTCAACGCGGATACGGGTGAGCTCGACGGGATCAGGGCGGCCGGCGGGCACGTGGACTTGACCGGGCAATTCCGGTTGTTCGGCCGCGACAACGCGATCTTCATGGGCGTCGCGGCCGGCACCGGAGACGCCGCGGATGCCAACAAGGAATTCCGCAATCCCAACAACGACTCGTCGCTCATGGGCGACATGCATGTCGTCGGGGACCTGTCCGGGATCGACGTCGGCGATCACCACGCGAGCGGCATGCAGATCTACACGCTCGGCTGGGGGATCGACCTCAGCAGGAAATTGAACCTGACCGCGACGGGCCGCAAGTTCGCGGCGACCAGCGTGGAGGACGGCTTCAGCCGGCAGATCGGGCTGGAGACCGACGTCACATTGACGTATTCGCCGAACAAGGACTACACCGTCATCGCCGGCTATGATCACTTCTTTCCCGGCAAGTTCTTCAGCGACTCGTCCGGAAGCCGGAAAGACGTCGATTATGTCTTCGCGATGCTCGTCTTCAATTACGACTGGACGCGGAGAAAGAGATGACCGGCCGGGCGATGCGGCTCTCCGCCCTCGCGTGCGCGCTGCTGCTCGCCGGCGTCCCGGCGCGGGCGGCGTCCAAGTACGCGGCCATGACGGAGGAGATCGGCGGCCTGCTCGACGAGGCGCTCGCCCGCAGCCGGAAGGGCGACGCGGAGGGCGCGCAGCGGAAGACGGAGACCGCGTATTTCGAGGTGTTCGAGAACCTAGAGGGCCCGATCCGCGTCAACGTCTCGGCTCAGGCCAACTACGAGCTCGAGGAGGAGTTCTCGGCGATTCGGGCGATGTTCGAGCGCAAGGAGCCCGCCGCCGCCGTCGAGGCGAGGATCGCGGCGTTCATGGCGAGGCTCAGGGCCGTCGTCCCGCGGCTGGAGGGCGGCGTCGAGCTGACGGCGGCCGCGGCCGACGGCGAGACGGCGCCCGGCGGCGCGGCCGGATCGGACGGCGTCGAGCCCGCGTGGCGGGAGGTCGGCCGGAGCATCGAGGCCGGGCTCGGCAGCGCCCTCGAGGCGCACAAGCGGGGGGATTCGTCGAAGGCCGCGGATCTCGTGAGCCGGACCCTCGTCGAGCATTACGCCAACGGAGTCCTCGAGGTCGCGATCCGCAGCCACATCTCGCAGGCGCGGAACTTCGAATATATCTCGAGGTTCTCGGACGTCGAAGGGCTGATCAAATCGGGCGCGGACGCCGCGAGCGTCTCGGCGGGCATGACCGACCTCCTCGAGCAGCTGAGGCAGGACCTGCGGGGCCTTCCTCTCGTGCCCGGCGCCGTCGCCGCGGGAAAAGGTCCGAAGGCGGCGGACCGGGGCTGGAGGGCGGCGGCGGCGGGATTTTTCCGAAGGATCAAAAATGGCGCGCGTCGGGTGACGGGCATGGGAGGCGGTGAGAGATGAAGAAGAGCGTCTTGGTGTTGTCGCTGCTCGGGGCGTTCGCCTCGAGTCCGGCGTTCGCGTACGAGGAGCGGATCAAGGAGTACCCGATCGGCACGCCCAAGGAGATCAACCGCATGCGGATCGCCGCGGTGTATCTCCTTCCGATCGACATGGAGCCTCGCGGCATGGATCTGCCCCAATCACAGGCGGACGTGCATCTCGAGGCGGACATCCACGCCGCGAGGGGCAACCTGAACGGCTTCGGCGCGGGAGAGTGGATCCCGTTCCTCAAGGTCGGCTACACCTTGGTCAACGTGGACACCGGCGAGACGAAATCCGGCACGTTCATGCCGATGGTCGCCAAGGACGGGCCGCACTACGGCAGCAACGTGAAGATGATGGGCGCCGGCAACTACACGCTCTCGTTCGTGATCGACCCGCCGTCCAAACAGGGATTCGGCCGCCATACGGACGTCGCCACGGGCGTCGGCAAGTGGTTCCAGCAGTTCGCGGTGAGCTATTCGTTCAAGTGGGTCCCGATCAAGTAGGACCATGAGATGATCTCCCTGGCCGCCGACGTCGTCGCCGCCTTCGCTCCCCTCGCCTTCATCGCGGGCTTGATGGCGGCTTCGCGGCCGCTCCGGGATGGACGCAGGTCCTCGAGGTCGGTGCTGGCCGGGGCCGGCGCCGGCGTGGCGGCGGCGGCGCCCGTCTGCGCGCTCGCGGCCGGCGGCGGGAATCTCATCGCGGCCCGGGCGGCGCTCGATTCCATCGCCGTCGTCGCGGCGCTCGTTCACGCGGGCGCGCTCCTCCTGACCGAGGATCGCCGCGCGCGCGCGGGCGCGGAGGTCTTCTTCGCCGCGGCCCTGGGCTTGTCGTCCATGGTCTCCTTCGCGAGCCTGATGGACGAGAAGGGGATCACCTCGGTCGCGGTCGTGAACACCGAGCTGCTGCTGAACGCCGGCGCGATCGTGCTGGGAGCGTGCCTGATCGCCTGCCTCGCTCCGCTGACGGCGAACGCCGCCCCCAAGAGCGGGAGGCGGGCCATCGCCGGCTGCCTCCTCGCCGCGTCGCTGCTCGTCGTCGTCCCGCGCTTCGCGGACGTGCTGCTCGCCCTCATGCGGCTCAGGGCCATCGAGGTCACCGGAGCGCTCCTGTCCTTCGCCGCGAAGACGAACAAGCTCGCGGCTCTCTTCCCTTACCTGCAGCTCGCGATGGCGGCGGGCCTGGCGGCGGCATTCGCCCGGCGCAGGACCGTCTTCTCGCAGCATGACCTGTCCATGATGCCCAGCGCCCAGCGGCGGCAGGCGCTCACCGTCGTGCGGGGCGAGACGAGGTTGATCCGAGCCTCCGCGGGGCTCCTGTGCGCGGCGCTGGCGGCGCTGCTCGCGCATGATCTCTATGCCGGCCGACCCGAGACGATCACCCGCCCCGTGAGGCTCGAGGCGGACGACCGGGGCGCCGTCCGGGTCAAGATCGCCGGCGTCTCCGACGGCGGGCTGCACCGGTTCTCGTTCGTGACGGGAGACGGGCACGTCGTGAGGTTCCTCCTCATCAAGCTGAGCAGCCTGAAGAAGAAGATGAGGATCGGCGTCGTGTACGACGCCTGCGTCATGTGCGGAGACAAGGGCTACATCCAGCGCAAGCAGGAGGTGATCTGTCTCGCCTGCAACGTCCGGATCTTCAATCCCTCCATCGGCAAGGAAGGCGGCTGCAACCCGATCCCTCTCCCGCACGCCGTCGAGGGAGACGAGGTCGTCATCGGAGAGGACGAGCTGAACCGAGGCGCCAAGCACTTCTCCGAGGTGGTGTCGATACGGGTCAAGGACCCCGTGACGGGGAAGACTTTGGACTCCTTGAAGGCCCCGTCCCGCCATGAATACATGGGGACGATTTATTTCTTCGAGTCCGACGAATCCCAGGCGCGCTTCCTGGCCTCGCCGGAGTCGTACGTCGGGAAGCCCCGGACCTAGCCATGTTCCTCTCCATGGTCAAGCAGTCGTTCATGCGAGGACGGCGCAGAAAGGTCCTCGCCGTCGCCACGATCATCCTGGCCTCGAGCCTGATCACCGCCCTCATGAACTTGTCGATCGGGGTCGGGGACAAGATGGCGAAGGAGATGAAATCCTACGGCGCGAACATCACGGTCGTTCCCAACAGCGAGAACATCTCCCTCGACATCGACGGCGTCGACTTCAACCCGCTGAAAGGCCGGGTCTTCCTCGACGAGAAGGACCTTCCGAGGATAAAGGACATCTTCTGGCACAACAACATCGTCGGGTTCGCTCCTTTCTTGAAGGTCGCCGTCGAAGCCGCCGGAGCGGACGGCCCCGTCTCCTTGCTGGGGACGCGGTTCGACCGGCCGCTGTCCCTTTCCGAGGACGAGGAGTTCCGGATCGGCGTGAAGGCGATCAATCCCTTTTGGCAGGTCCGCGGCCGTTGGCCCGACGACGGGGACCCGGAGGGCGTGCTCGCGGGCGCCGCGCTCGCGCGCCGGCTTCATCTGGACGTCGGCTCGCGCCTGACCCTCAGCATGCCCGGCCGCGCGCGGCCCTTGACCGTCGCCGTCAGGGGCATCCTCCACACAGGCGGGATGGAAGAGTCCTACCTGGTGGCGCCGCTGCCGCTGGTCCAGGGTCTCGCCGCGCTGCCGGGCAAGGTGCAGTCGGTCAGCGTGAGCGCCCTGACCGTTCCGGAGGACCGCCTGTCGCGCAGGACCCGCGGCGGCTCGGACGCCCTGGACGCGCTCGAGTACGACCTCTGGTACTGCACCGCCTATGTCTCCGCCATCGCCCACCAGATCGAGGAGGTCATCCCGAACTCGGCCGTCCGGCCCATCTGGCAGGTCGCGGCCAGCGAGGGCACGGTCATCAACAAGCTGCAGCTCCTGATGCTCGTGGTCACCGTCGCGGTGTTCATCGCCAGCGGCCTCGGCATCTCGTCGCTGATGATCACGACGATCATGGAGCGGTCCCGGGAGATCGGGCTCATGAAGGCTCTCGGCGCCTCCGAGGCGGAGGTGCAGTTCCTGTTCCTGGCCGAGTCGGTGATCGTCGGCGGCATCGGCGGCCTTCTGGGCTGCGCGGCAGGAGGGGTCCTTTCCCAGGTCATCGGGCTGTCGATCTTCGGCTCGACGGTGGGCTTCCACTTCATCGCCGTCCCGGTCAGCGTCGTCGTCTCGGTCCTGATCGCGCTCGCCGGCTCGCTCATGCCGGCGAGGCTCATCTCCCGGCTTCATCCCGCGGAGGTGCTCCATGGGAGGAAGTGAGACGAGCCCCATGACGAACGGACGGATGTTCGCGCGCATCCTCGGCGCCTCGCTCAAGGAGCGCCGGAGCCGGGTGTCGATCGCGTTCTTCTCGATCATGATCGGCGCCGCCGTCATCACGGCGCTGTCCTGCGTCTACTTCGACATCTCGACGAAGATGAGCCGCGAGCTGAGGGCCTACGGCGCGAACCTCTTCATCGGCCCCAAGGCCGAGTCCGCCGCCCGCGTCCTGGACGCGCGCGACGTCGCCGAGGCGCTTTCGCTGCTGCCCCCGAAGAACCTGATCGGCGCTTCCCCGTACCTGTACGGGGTCGTCCGGCTGGATCTCGGCAGCGCCGTCCTCGCCGGCGTCGATTTCGCCGGTCTTCGGAGGCTGTCTCCGTACTGGCAGGTCGACGGACGCTGGATCGTCGTCGACTTCGACGGCCGTTCCTGCATGATCGGCAAGGCGCTCGCGAAGAAGATGGAGCTGAAGGCCGGAGACGCCGTCACGGTGACGAAGAGCGAGACCGGCTTTCACCGCAAGCTCGTGATCAAAGGGGTCGTGGAGACGGGCCAGGCGGAGGACGAGCGGATCTTCGTGAACCTCGCCCTGGCCGGGGAGATCCTGGGCCAGCCGGGCAAGGTCAACCACGCGATGGCGAGCGTGGTGTCCGAAGGCATCGACATCGACGCGGTCGCCGCGGGGGTCGGCGCCCGCGTGGCCGCCGTCGACGCGCGGCCGATCCGGAGGATCTCGTACTCCGAGGGCAGGATCCTGGAGAAGATCAAGGGGCTCATGGCCTTGATCGCGCTCATCGTGCTCATGGTCACCACGCTCTGCGTCATGACGACCCTCATCGCGATCGTGGCGGAGCGCACGCGTGAGATCGGCCTCATGAAGGCGATCGGGGCCGATGATCGCGGCATCGCCGTCCAGTTCCTGTCCGAAGCGCTCGTGATCTCGCTGGCGGGGATCGCGGCGGGCCTCGTCGCGGGATTCGGCCTCGCGCAGGTCCTCGGGCAGGCCGTCTTCGGCTCCGCGATCTCGTTCCGCGCCGCGGCGCTGCCCGCGACGGTCGTGCTGTCTCTGCTCGCTTCGGTGATCGCCGTCGCGCTGCCGTTGAAGCTGGCCGTCCGCGTCGTGCCCGCGCAGGTCCTCAAAGAGGATTAGGAGAGAAAAATGCCCGAACTGATGCTGGAAACGAAGGATCTCACGAAACGGTTCGGAAAGGTGACGCCTCTCGACCGCGTGAGCATGCAGGTCGAAAAAGGGGAGTGGGCGTCCATCATGGGGCCGTCAGGCTCGGGCAAGACCACGATGCTGAATATACTGTCCTGCCTCGACACCTCGACCGAAGGACAATATTTCCTCGACGGGACGGATACCTCTCGATTGACCGAACGGGAGCGCGTGGCGGTCCGCCGGGAGAAGATAGGGCTCATATTCCAGCAGTTCCACCTGATACCCTACCTTTCCGCGCTCGAGAACGTGATGCTGGCCCAATATTATCACAGCACCATCGACAAGCGGGAGGCGCGGGAAGGGCTGGAGCGCGTCGGCCTTGGGCACCGGATCCATCATCTGCCGTCGCAGTTGTCGGGCGGCGAGCAGCAGAGGGTCTGCATCGCGAGAGCGCTGATCAATGAGCCCGCCATAGTCCTGGCCGATGAGCCGACCGGAAACCTGGATGAAGCCAATGAGAAGATCGTGCTCGATATCTTCAAGGAACTCCGCCAAGAGGGGAGGACCATCGTGCTGGTCACCCACAATCCCGAGATCGCGCGATTCTCGGACAAGGTCGTCCGGCTGCATCATGGGAGGATCGAGGAGGAGGAACAGTTCGACGAGGCGACGCTCTGACTAGATCGACCCGCGGCGGGGGTGCGCGCGCCCAGCCTTATGGAGGAACATCGCGAGCGCCGCGATGAGCAAAGCAAGGACGGACTGCAAGCTCAGGAAGCAGGCGATCTTGAGGACGGCGAAGGAGGGGGAGACGAAGCGCACCAGCCAGCCCGAGGCCTCGCCCAGGACCGCCGAGCCGAAGGCGAGCCCGATCACCCAGCGCTTCGTCCGGTCCTCCCAGGGCGCGAAGATGGCGAGGTGCGTGAGCAGGAGGATCATGACGCCCATGGTGGCGAAATGGGCGTGGCTGACCTCGAGCATCGAGGCCGCGCTGCGCGGCTGCGAGTATTCCGCGGCGTCTCCCAGGTAGTACGCTTGCACCGACGCAGGCGTGAGGTCCATGCGCTTGAGGTACATCGCCGCGTTCGTGACCCAGAGGCCGGCCGCGAAGACCATGGTCCAGGCCAAGGTCATCCGCATCAGGGGATGGTTCTGGAAGCCGCCGCTCTGCATGTATTTCACGGTCGAGAGTCTATCACTTCGCGGGATTCGCGTTAAGGACCTGATGGACGGCCAGCGCGCGCCGCACCGAGCGCGTGACGGCCTCGGCGGTCAGAGAGGCGCCGGCGATGTTGCGCAGGCCGCGCCGCAGGGCGAGCTCGTCGTCGAGCCTGCGCCCGGAGAGCTGGTCGAGCCAGCGCTTGGAGGCCATGTATTCGTCGGGCTCTATGAAGGAGAGTATCTCGACGAAGCGCACCTCCCCGCCGGCGCCGACGACGACCATCACGGTCTCGTTCATGGTGCGCACGAGGTGCGACTCGAAGTAGGCGGTCGTGGAGCCCGCGACGTAATACGTCCACACCTTCGACGGCAGCCGGGACCGGGCCGCGGTCTCGACGGCCTTGGCCTGAGCGTCGGTCAGGAAGGCCGTGCGGCGCTCGGGCGACGCGCCGGGGAAGGCGATCGCCAAAGCGTCCTTCTGGGACATCAGGACGCGCGCCCGGGCCGGGGCCGCCCCGAGAGTTAGGGCGGCCCCGGCGAGAAGGGCGGCGGCTAGAAGATGTACGCGAGCCCGATGTTCCACTGGTTGACTCCGGTGCGGGCCTGGTTGCGCATCCACTGGTAGTCGGCCTTCACGGCCACCTGCGGGATCGGCTTGTAGGTGAGGCCGGCCGTGTACTCGACGCGGCTGTTGGCCGGGTTTTTAGCGAACGCCGAAGGCGTTCGCGCCTGCGTGTCGTAGCGCTCGTAGCGGAAGAACGGGGCGAGGTACTGGCCCTTGTTGTCCTTCCTGAGCGACAGGACGTCGTAGGCGCCCTCCACGTAGCCGCCGAACAGCTTGCTGCCGACCGAGGTCCTCGCGGCGTTCGTGTAGCCGTTGGTGATGTTCACCAGGTCCGCGTTGCCGACGCGGCCTTCGGCGTACAGCGCGCGCAGCTCGGCGCCGCGGTACTCGGCCTTCAGATGGCCTTCCCACATGGACACCGGCACGGAGTTGACGACCAGGCTCTGGTCGGCCTGGCCGGCGTAGAACGAGCCGCCGACCATCACGCCCGAGACGGGCTTCCAGTCGACGCGCGTGACCGAGGCGAAGTCCTCCGCGTAGCTCTTCGCTCCCGACGAGCGTCCGCTGCGCAGGCCGGTCGAGGAGGTGAAGCCGGAGACTCCCGTGTTCGTCGTGGACTGCAGGCCCGTGACGAGGTAGGAGCGGTAGGAGACGGGGCCGATGTCGCCGAACACTCCCACCCCGTTCTCGCGCCAGGTGGTGGGGATCACGTTCTGCTCGACGCTCGTGCGCTTGACGCCGTGGAAGGTCGTCGGCTCATGGATCTCGTTCTGCAGGCCCATGGGCACGAGGACCGTGCCGGCGCGGACGCCGATCTCGTCTCGGAAGCGGAAGTCGACGTAGGCCTGCTCGACCGAGACCTCGCCGCGGGTGTTGCCCGTCGTGCCGTGCTCGAACTCGAGCTCCGAGTTGAAGGTGATCCAATCGTTGAACTTGTAGCCGACGTACAGGATGGCCCGCAGGAAGTCGACGGTGTCGCGCGTGCCGGCCGAGGTCCCGTCCTGCTTCTTCTTGGAGACGTTGGTGTAGACCATCTCGCCATAGCCGCCGATGGAGACCTTGTTCGGGCGGGCCCGGTAGACCTTGGAGGCGGCGGGCGCCACGCCCGAGGCCGCGACGGCGGGCTCGGCGACCGGCTCGGAGGCTTCGCCGAGCTTGATGTTCTCGATCTCCTTCGTCAGGAGGTCGACCTTGCGCTCGAGCTCGCCGAGCTTGGCGGCGTCCTGGGCGAAGGCGGGGGCGGACGGGGCGAGGGCGACGAACAAAGACAGCAGCACGGCGATGCGGGGCTTCATGAACGACCTCCTTTAGATGTCACGGCGGGGATCCCAGGATCGAAAAAAGACAGTCCTCGGAAGGACGGGGGGGTCTTTCCGAGGACGAATAAAGCGGTGGACCAGGCGTCGGCCTCGGACGCGCTGGGCAGAGCGGCGGCGGCGGAGCCCGGGCGCCGGACGGCCTTGCCATCGACGGGGTTCTTGATGTGGCCGGGGTGCTCGCTGTCCCCCGAGACGGACACCGAGGCGTCCTTGAGGGTCAGGGGCTCGGCGCGGCCCGGGACCATCGCCGTCCACTCGCCGAGGGCGAGGATCTGCCCGCCGAAGTTGAACATCGCGCGCGAAACGCCGGCCTCCTTAAGGACCGCCGCCGCCTTGTCGAGCGCCCAGCCCTTGCCGATGCCGCCGAAGTCGAGGCCCACGCCTGCGGGCAGTTCGACCGTGCGGGCCTTCGGATCGAGCCGCACCTTCGTCCAGCCGGCGCGCGTGACCGTGGGATCGAAGGCCCCTCCGGTCTCCTTCGCCATGCGCAGGGCTTCCTCGACCGCCGCGTAGAAGTCGGCGGAGACCTTCATCGGCCCGGCCCCGGCGGCGCGGTTGAGCGCGGAGGCCTCGCTCTCCTTTTTATAGAGGCTCAGGATCCGGTCCCAGCGCTCGATCTCGGCGAAGGCGGCGCCGACGGCCGGGTCCGGCGCGCCGGGGGCGTCGATCTCGCACAACGTTCCCATGATCCAGCGCACGCGTTCGGCGCGGCGCTCCTGGGGCGCCGCGCCGAACGCGTGCGCCGCGAGCGAGAGGAGGAGGGCGGAGGACAGCGTTCTGTTATTGAGAATCATTTTCAACAAGGATAATGTAGCACAGGTCCTTATTGAAATGCAACATCAATAAGAAAATAGACCAAAAAGAAGGAGGCCCGCCTTTCGGCGGGCCTCCCGGCGTGAGCGTGTCTTACTTCGAGGCCAGGATCCGGGAGATGATCTTGTCGAACTCCGAGACCGGGTAGGCCCCGCGCAGCGGGACGCCGTTGATCAGGTAGGCGGGCGTGCCCTCGATGCCGAAGCCCTTGGCTTCCTTGATGTCGGCCTCGATCTTGTTCTTGACCGCGTCGCTCTTGGCGTCCTTGGCCGCCTTCGCGACGTCGAGGCCGAGGTCCTTGGTGAGGGCCTTGAAGTACTCCTCGCCGAGCTTGCTCTGGTTCTCGAAGAGCATGTCGTGGAACGTCCAGGCCTTCTCGGGCGACTGCAGGTACAGGGCCTCGAACCACTGCGCCGCGGGCATGGCCATCGGGTGGAAGTTCAGGGGGAAGTTCTTGAACACCACGCGAAGCTTGTCGCCGTGGGTCTTGCGCAGCTGCTCGAGGTTCTTGTAGCCCTGCGTGCAGTAGGGGCACTGGAAGTCGGAGTACTCGACGATGGTGATGGGGGCGTCCGCCTTGCCGCGCGCGCGCGCGGTCGGGCCGAGGTCCGGCTTCAGCGGGTTCTTGAACGCCTTGTCGCGCTCCTCGGCCTCGAGACGGGCCTCCTCGCGGGCCTTGTTGCGCTGGTAGTCCTGCTGGGACTCGACGACGAACTCGAAGAACTTCATCTTGTCGGCCTTCTTCAGCGCGGAGAGCACGAGGTCGGGGTTGGCCTCGAGGGCTTTCTTGAGGTCCTCCCGGGAGATCTCCGCGGCGGCGGGCAAGGCGAGCAGCGCGGCGAAGAACAAGGTCGTCATGCGGGCGAGGTTCATCAGTGGTCTCCTATTTTTTTGAGCAGGGCCAGAATATCATTTTCGACCGCGCGGGCGTCCACCGCGCCGATCCAGCGGCGGGCGATGCGGCCCTCGGGGTCGATGAGGTAGGCGGCGGGCAGGCCGCGCACCGCGTAGGCGGCGGAGACCTTCCGGTCGGAGTACAGGATCGGGAAGGTGATCTTGTTCTCCTTCACGAAGGGGGGGACGGCGGCGAGGTTCTCGTCCATGGACACGCCGAGGATCACCGGCCCCTTGCCGTCGAGGCGCTCATGGAGGGCCTGGAGGTCCGGCATCTCCACGCGGCAGGTGTCGCACCAGGTGGCCCAGAAGTTGATGAGGACCGGCTTGCCCCGGAAGGAGGCGAGGCTCACGGTCCTGCCGGCGACGTCCTGCAGGACGAGGTCGGGCGCCTGGCGGGAGCCGGCGGGTTCGCCGCAGGCGGCCAGGCCGAGAACGAGCAGAGCGAGGATGAGTTTAGGCATGTTGGCTGGTGACAAGCATAACATAAGCCGTCCATCGCCCCCCTTCGGGGGGCGATGGACGGTTGTTCAGTTATCGGCTTAGCAGCCGCAGGGAGTCTTCGGACCCATGGTATTAGTCCTCCTGTTTGACGACTTTATACTGCACTAAGATCTGTTTGGCGACGTTGCCCACCCGGCCGAACACCGTCGCGTCCCGGCGTGAGCGGGCGAGCATCATCGCTCCCTCGTACAGCGCCACGACCGCCTCGGCCGTCGCGCGCGAATCGAGCTCCGGCCTGAAGTAGCCCTTCTCCTTGCAGCGTTCGAGGCAGGCGGTCAGCCCCGCGGCCCACACGTCGAAGAACCCCGCCACCTTCATCCGGAACGTCTCGTCGAGGTCGCTCATCTCCAGGGCGATGTTGCCCACGAAGCAGCCGGCTTTGCAGCCGTTCCCGTCGAACACCCGGCCCGCCGCGGCGAACATCTCGGCGACGGCGTCCTCGGGGACGGCCTGCGCGCACACCGGCTCCACCTTGCGGGACTGGAACTCCTTGATCTTGTAGTCGAGCACCGCCAAAGCCAGGTCCGACTTAGAGCCGTAGTGATGGATCAGATTGCCCTTGGTCATCCCGCACGCCTCGGCGATCTCGTCCAGGCAGGCCTGATTGTAGCCCTTGAGGTGGATGATGTGCTCCGCCTCCTGGAGGATGCGTTCGCGGACGGCTGGGTCTGCTTTTCGGGCCATAATTGATTGACTGACCGTTCAGTTAATTAACTATACCAGGTCCCGGCGATCCTGTCAAGCGGTCCGCGTGTAACAGAATTTGGACGGGCTCCGTCACCGAAAAGTGACCCGGTCCTTCCCTCGACCTGCGCTATACTCGGCCTGACGGGCGGAGCCGCCCGGGAGTCCGATCCGAGGAGAAGAACCGATGAGCCACGAAGAGAAGAAGGGGTCGTCCGCGTTGGCGTACATGGCCGGAGGCTTCGCGCTGGGCGCGATCTGCGGCCTGCTGCTCGCGCCGAAGAAGGGCAGCGAGCTGATCGAGGACATCAGCGATTGGGGCCGGGACACGAAGAAGAAGAGCCAGGACCTGCTCGCGCGCGCCAAGGAGTACATCCCGCACCGCGACAAGCGCGAGACCGTCGAGACCGAGTCTTAAGACCGTCGGGCGCCGGCGGTCCGCGTCAGCGGGCCGCCGCGCTCGAGCCGGCGCGCGGCACGACGCCGACGCCGGCCTTGACCCCGGAGAGGTCGTACACGCCGCCGGGCCCGAAGCCGACCCCGCGCGTGGGGTTCTTGGCCAGCCAGAGCGGCGTGTCCAGGTCGACGAACTTCACGCCGCCGAGCCCCGCGGCCAGATGCGCGGCCGCGCCCATGGCGAGCGGCGTCTCCACCATCCCGCCGACCATGACGCCGAGTCCCGAGGCGCGCGCGATCAGCCCGCAGTCCCAGGCCTCGAGCACGCCCATCTTCATGAGCTTGAGGTTGAGCACCTGCGCGGCTCCCGCGCGCGCGAGCTTCAGCGCGTCGGCCCGGCCGCGCAGGGATTCGTCCGCCGCGACCGGGATGCCGCTCTTCTTATGGAACGAGACGAGGCCTTTCAGGTCGTCGGCCTCGGCGGGCTGCTCGAACAGCACCGGACGGATCCCTTTAGCGCCGAGAAGGCGCACGAGCGACAGCGAGTGCGACGGCCCGTAGCCCTGGTTGGCGTCGAGGGTGAGCGCGGCGCGGGGGTGGGCCTTCGCGACGGCCGCGACGCGGGCGGCGTCCTCCTTGGCGGCGTAGCCGACCTTGATCTTGACCACGCGCACGCCGAGGGCGCGGATGCGCCTGGCGGCGTGGAAGGCCTCCTCGGGGCTGCCCAAGGTGACGGTCACGTCGGACACGACCCGGTCCGAGGCGCCGCCGAACAAGCTCCGCAGGGGCAGGCCCGCGCGCCGCGTCCACGCGTCGAGCAGAGCCACGCCGAGGGCGGCGCGGGCGGCGCCTCCATGCTTCGGCAGGGATTCCTCGAGCTCCTCGAGGCGGGTCCGCCACGCGGCGGCGTCGCGGCCGAGCCAGCGCTTCCCGGCGCTCCGGATCTGGGCCTCCGACCTCGCGGCGGTCTCGCCGTTGAAGGCGGGGAACGGGGACGCCTCGCCGTGGCCGACGGTCCCGTCGGCCAGGCGCAGGCGCGTGAACACGGTCTCGAGCTCGGCCGAGGAGCCTCCGGCGATGGCGAAGGGCGCGTTCATCGGCACGCGCACGCGGCGGGAGTCGATCGCGACGATCTCGGAGCCGCCGCGCCTCATGGGAGCGTCGTCACGACGCAGGCGTCCGAGAAGGACAGGCCGTGGACCGTCGTGCCCTGACGGTCCGGGATCAGGAACAGCTCGTGCGGGGTGAACACCGAATCCCGGGTCAGGTCGTACAGCCTTGGTGAGTCGAGGACGACGAAGCTTCGCCCGTCGTCGTCGAACTGGATGTCCCGGCCCTTGTTGCCCTCGTGCAGCCACAGGTCGTCCTGCTTGACGAAGACGCGGGTGCGCCCGGTCTCGGCGGGCGAGAGGACCGCCAGCGCCTGCGCGGCGTGATAGACGATCCGGACGAAGGCGGATTGGGTCTTGTTGGCCTGCGCCAGGCGCAGGCCGTCGGGCTCGACGTCCCAGCGGCCGTGGTGGGCCGTCTCGCCGTCGCGCGCCTCGACGATCAGCGAGCGGCGCATCGAGATGTCCTTGTCGAGGGTCAGCGCCGGCTTGACGCCCGGGCGCGCCCCGAGGCTGATCTCGGCGGTGACGGACCCGCACTCGCGCCGCGGCGGGTCGGCGAAGCCGGTCGCGGGAGGCAGGGCCGAAGCGCCGATGAGGTCGGCCAGCGCCAGGCGCAGCTCTTTCTCGAACTCCCGGTAGCCGCCCTCGCCGAGGCGGTCGAAGACGATGCGCCCCTTGCGGTCCACGAGGTACAGCGCGGGCCAGCCCTCGTTCCCGTAAGACTTCCAGATCCGCCGGTCGCTGTCGAGCACGACGGGATAATCGACGCCGTAGCGCTTGAGGATCTTCTTGGCCCAGACCGCCTCCCGGTGGAAGTTCAGGTCCGGCGTCAGCACGCCGACGACCATGACCTGGGACAGGGCGTAGGCGTCGAACCAGGCCTTCAGGGCGGGAAGCACGCGCACCGAGTTGATCGAGGTGGGATTGATGAATGCGACCACGACGACCTTGCGGCCGTTCATGCGCGAGAGCGAGAGCTGCGTCGCGTTGAGCCAGGCGCTGACGGGCGGGAACTCCGGGGCGGGCGGGTTGATCGGCCGCTCGGCGCGGGCGGGGGCGGCCGCGAGCAGGGCCGCCAGGATGAGGGGCTTCACGACGGCTCCGTGTCGCGCCCGGTCAGCACGATCTCGACCAAGGTCGAGAGCCGCTCGGCGCGGTCGACCGTTCCGTTCTTTTGGTAAATCGATATCAGGTTGCGGAGCATCCGAGCCAGGATCTCGCGCGAGCCGACGGGCTTGCCGAGCTCCGGCCGCCAATCATACCCGTTGCGGACCAGCATGCGCTTGACCTCGGGCAAGGTCATCAGCTGGCCGCCGCGGAAGCAGTCCACGAACAGCGCCGAGCCGCCTTCCTTGAACCCGGCGAGGAAATGCCCGGGCGTCCCCACGCCGTACAGCGGCAGGCGCAGGCGCCGGGCGAGCAGGAGCATGAGCACGGTCAAGGTGACGGGGATGCCCCGGCGCGTGTCGATGACCCGCGAGAGGTAGCTGTTGTCGGCGTCGTAGTAGCGGGTCTCGTTGCCCGCGAAGCCCAGGCCCTGGAACAGGTGGTTCGAGAGCCGGCGCACCGACTCCCCGATCCCGGCGTCGCCGGGCATGTCGGCCGCGACCGTCGCGGCCACGCGGTCGAGCCAGGCCCGGTACACGGCGGAATCGACGTCGGCGAAGCCGAAGCGCGAGATGAGCATGGCGCCTTCCTCGAGGTCGGGCAATTTCGCCAAGGAAAGCCTGACGAAGTCCCGCCTCAGGTCCTGGAAGCGGAGCTCTCCGGCCACCGACTCCAGGCGGACGGCCATCTCGGGCGAGGCGGCCTGCCTCAGTTCGTCGAGGTAGGGCATGATGGCGGCCCCGACGCCCAATATCCGGCTGCGCACCAAGGCGAGGCTGGCGGGGTCCTCTTCCTCTAATAATGTGACGAGGCTGCGCAACGCCTTCTCATCGAGTGCCACTCCCGCATTGTAGCGGGGGAATCAGCACTTTTCAAGGCTTAGTCCGAAAAAGGTGTCAGGCTTGTCGTTCTTTGCATAACTCCGGTGCCCGGTTGCGGGACTTGAAAGTTATGCAAAGAACGACAAGCCTGACACCACAATATGGTTGAATTCCTCGACGGTACCACGACGAGAGAATGAACGCGCCACGCCCCCACGAAGTCCTGGCCGCCCTGCGAGCCCTCGAGGACCTGGCCTCAGGCGACCCCATGAGCGTGCGCGGGGTCCTGGCGACCCTCGTGTCCATCGACGGGACCCTCGGGGAACGGCCGGGAGCCTCCTGCGTCATCGCCGACGACACCGCGGCCGGAGGGGAGGGCGTCGTCGCCGCCGCCTCGGTGCCCGAGGCGCTGCGCGGCTCCGTCGCGGGCGTCATCGAGACCGGGGTCCCGGCCTTGGTCGAGATCGCCCTGACCGAAGACGACGCGGTCTTCGGCCCCGGCGGCCTGTCCGGGCGCGCCGAGGTCTGGCTCGAGCCCATCACGGGAGACCTGCGCGAGCGCCTGCGCGAGGTGCGCGAGACCTTGCTCCGCGGCGAGGGCCTCGTCATCGAGCTGTCGCTGACCGGGGAGGGCGCCGGCCGCCGCCGTCATTTCCCGCCCGAGGATCCGAGCGTGAAGGCCTGCTACCAAGAAGGGGTGCCCGAGCTCGAGGAAGAGGCCGAGCGCGGCGGCGTCCGCCGTCTGATGCGCTACCCCCTGATCCCCATGGGCAAGGCGCTCATCCTGGGCTCCGGCGAGGACTGCCGCCGCCTCGCCGAACTGCTCGACCGCCTGGGCTTCGTCGTGACCGTCGCCGACCACCGGCCCGGCCGCCTCCATGGGGAGGGCTGGGACCGCGCGCGCTGGCAGCTCGTCGAGGGCGGCTGGGACGCGGCGCGGACGGCCTGCCGTCCCGACCTCGACACCTACGTCGTCGTCGCGACCCGCAGCTACTCCGCCGACCTGCGCGCGCTGAAGGGCGCCGTGCCTAGCCCCGCCCGCTACGTCGGCCTCGTGGGCCCCGCCGGCCGCGCGGCCAAGCTCCTGAGCGAGCTCCGCGAGAACGGCGTCGAGCCGCGCGCCGGCGCCTTCTCCGCTCCGGCCGGCCTCGACGTCGGGGCCGAGACCGCGGAGGAGATCGCGCTCGCCGTCACCGCCGAGATCCTCGCGGTGCGCGCCGAGCGCAAGGGCGGACGCCCCGCGCGGGCCCGCGCCGCGGGCTCGTCGCCTCTGCACCGGAAGGGGGGCATCAAGATCCCCGGCCTCGTGCTCGCCGCCGGTCGCGGCAAGCGCTTCGGCCAGGCCTCCAAGCTCCTCGCCGCCGTCGACGGCCGCCCCGTCCTGCGACACGTCGTCGAGACCGCGCTCGCCGCCCGCCTCGACCCGGTCATCGTGGTCCTCGGCGCCGGCGCCGAGCAGGGCCTCAAGGCCATCGAGGGCCTCGACGACCCGCGCCTGCGCGTGGTGTTCAACCCCGCCTGGTCCACGGGCAAGGCCTCGTCGTTCGAGGTCGGGCTCCGCGAGGTCCCTTCGGACGCCCCCGGCGTGGTGACCTTGCTCGGCGACATGCCGCGCGTCCCGGCCTGGCTCGTCGAGCGCGTCATCGCCGAGTTCGAGCTCAAGGGCGCGCTGACCTTCCCGATTTATCCGGGCTCCGAAGGCCCCTTGAAGGGCCACCCGACCGCGTACCCCCGCGAGCTGTTCGGCGAGATCGGCCGCCTCGTCGGCGACGACACCGCGATGTCCGCCGTGCGCGCGCATTGGGGAGAGGCGGTGAAGGTCCCGCTCGACGACGGCTCCACCCAGGCCGACATCGACACCGCGCAGGACCTCGAGCTGCTGAACGTGAAGCCGGAGACCCAGGGCCGGCTTCTTTAGCCCCGGACTGTTTCCGGAAACAGTCCGCGGGCTCGCACCGGTGCGAGTTCAGGCCGCGTAATCGATCGACACGACGGTCCACTTCTCGACGCCGGAGTCCGTCTCCCAGTCGAGAGCCTGCCCGGCCTTGAGGCCGAAGAGGACCTGAGCGAACGGAGCAGCCCAGCTCAGAGTCGCTTCGCGATCCGACTCGGACTCGTCCTCGCCGACGATCCTCACGCGCTTCTCCGTCCCGTCCTCTCTCCGGAGGACCACCGTCGCGCCGAAGCGCACCTGGTCCTTGGGCTGGTTGGCGGGGTCGACGGGGATCGCGCCTTCCAGGCGCGCGCGGACATAACGCAGGTCGCGCTCCAGCTCGCGCTTCAACTTCTTTTTTTCGGGATCTTCCTGGGCGCCCTCAAAGCCTTTCAGATCGGCGAGAAGATCCTCTTCGCTGTCCTGAAGGATCTTGAGCCCGCGCGGCGTGACGTAATTGGGCTGATCGGAGACCGGCTTCTCGGGCGGATCCTCGTCGGGGCCCTGGGCGTCCTCCTTGACGAACGCCCGGCTCATGGAGCTAGTGCTTGCCGGCGATCAGCGCGCAGGCCTCGTCGAGCGTCAGGGCCTGCTCCTCGCCCGTGGCCAAAGCCTTGACCTGCATGGCGCCGCGGCCGGCCTCGTCGGGGCCGATGACGATGGCGTAGCCCGCCTTCTTCTGGTCGGCGTACTTGAACTGGGCCTTGAGCTTGCCCGTGCCGGGGTACACGTCGATCGACAGGCCGCGGGCGCGCAGGGCCGCGCCGACCTCGAGCGAGCGTCCGCGCAGCTCGTCGGAGAACACGGTCACGACCGCGTCGGGGGCGGCGTGGTCGCCGGCCTTGCTCTTCTCCTCGAGGATCAGCATCAGGCGCTCGAAGCCGATCGAGCCGCCGCAGGCGGGCGTGGTCGGGCCGCCGAACTTGGCGGTGAGCTTGTCGTAGCGGCCGCCGCCGCCGAGCGAGCCGGACAGGGAGGGATGGCGGAACTCGAACACCGGCCCGGTGTAATAGCCCATGCCGCGCATGAGGCTCGGGTCCACGACGAGGGAGGAGGCGGGGACGAGGGCGGAGACGGCGGCCATGATCTTGTCGAGAGGATCCATTGCCGTTCCGTTCTCGGCCAGCAAGGTCTTCACCAAGGCGTCCGTGACGGTCTGGCCGACGAGGCCCGCGAGCTCCGTGATCACGGCGTCCCGGCCGATCTTGTCGAGCTTGTCCACCGCGACGCAGACGGCGCCGCGCTTGTCCTCCGGCACGCCGGCGGCGATCAGCGCCTGGTCGACGAGGCGGCGGTCGTTGAGGTGGACCTTCACGCCGTCGAGGCCGAACTCCTTGAAGACGGCGAGGATGGCGGTGATGACCTCGACCTCGGCGCCCCAGGAGTCGGAGCCGATGATGTCGACGTCGCACTGCGTGAACTCGCGGTAGCGGCCCTTCTGGGCGCGCTCGGCGCGCCAGACGGGGCCGAGGTTGAAGGCCTTGAACGGGTGGGAGAGCAGAGAGCCGTGCTTGGAGTACCAGCGCGCGAGCGGCAAGGTGAGGTCGAAGCGCAGGCCGAGGTCGGCGAGATCCGTCTTCTCCGCGGCGGCGCGCTCGAGGGCCTCGCCGCGCTTCATGATCTTGAAGATGAGCTTCTCGTTCTCCCCGCCGCCCTGGCCGGTCAGGACCGACAGGTCCTCGACGGCGGGGGTCGCCACCGGCTGGAAGCCGTAGGAGCGGTACACGCGGGTGATCGTCTCGACGGCCCGGGTGCGCGCCGCGACCTGGTCGGGCAGGAAATCGCGGAAGCCCGACGGCGGCGTGGTGGGGATGGTCATGGTGGATAGGTTAGCAAAATCGCTAAACTCGCTTCATGAGCGCCGAGCGAGGAGGTCTGAGCGTCGTCCACGGCCCGTTCGAGGCGCTCGAGGACGCGTTCGCCGAACGCGTCCGCGCCTTGCTCCCGAAGGCCGGGGGGAAGCCCGTCCTCGTCGTCGCGCCCTCGCGCGTGATGACCGACCGCCTCGAGCGCCTGCTCGCCGTCGAGAAAGGCATCCCATTGCTCGGGGTCCACTTCCACACGTTCCATTCGCTCGCCGCCGCGGTCGTCGAGGAAGGCGGCTTTCCGGACTCCGCGCTGGTCTCGGACCCCGTGTTCCACGACGCGGTCGTCGACCGCGTGCTCGACAAGGCTCCGTCTCTGGGCATCGCGAAAGAGCTGCGGCCCAAGGCGCTCGCCTCCGCCGTGCGCTCGAGCCTGCGCGACCTGATCGACTCAGGGGTCGATCCCAAGCAGGTGGCCGAACATTTTGGTTCTACTTTGCTAAAGGATGAGGAAGAAGCCGCTCGTCTCAATGGCCTCCTCGCGCTGCTCGCTCTATACGAAAAGGAACTTTTCCGTTTAGGCGTGCAGCCGCCCTCCGCGCTCGTCAAACAGGCGGCGGCGTATGCTCCGGATTCTGAATGGTTGTCGGGGTTTTCTGAAATTCTGTATTACGGGTTCTATGACTTGACTGGACTCCAGCTCGACTTCTTCGAGTCCGTGACCAATTCGAGACCCTCTAAATTATTCTTTCCGTTCCGGCAAGGTCACCCCGCCTTTCGTTTTTCTCAAGAGTTGTTCGACCTGAAGTTCGCCGGTCTCTCGTCGAGCGCGCCCGCCGGCGCAGCCGGCGGGACCGCGCTCGGAGAATCCCTTGATTCGTTGTTCGATCCGTCAAAACCGCCCGTTGCCGTTGATCAAGGACGTGTCGTCGTCGTTTCCGCATCCGGCGCCCGCGACGAGTCCTGGGCCGCCGCCAAAGAGGTCTTGCGCTTGCTTGGCGACGGCATCCCCGCCCACGAGATCGCCGTCATCGCCCGCTCCCTCGAGCCCTACCGCCCCGCCCTCGCCGAGATGTTCTCCGCCGAGGGCCTTCCCCTCGACCTCTCCTGCGGCGAGCCCGTCCTCCGTCACCCCGCCGCGAAAGCCGCCCTCGACCTCCTCACCTTGCGCGAGCGCGACTTCCCCGCGCGCACCGTCTCGGATCTCGCCGGCTCGCCCTACTTCACCGCCGCGGATCCCGCGCGCGCCTCCCGCTGGCGCCGCCTCGTCGAGGCCCTCGGCATCCGCGCCGGCTGGCTTCAGTGGCGCGGCAAGCTCGAGCCGCGCGTGGGCGCCCCCGTGGAGCTGCGCCCGCATCGCGTGCGCGAGGGGCTTCCCGGCGAGCTCATCCCCGCCGCCGACGCGAAGACGTTATGGGACTTCGTCTCCGGCCTGCGCGAGACCCTCGGCGCGCCGCCCGCGTCCTGGTCCGCCCGCGCCGACCAGGCCCGCGCCCTCCTCTCGGCCCATCTGCGCCTGCCCCCCGACGCGTCGCCGGCGGAGCGCGACGCCTGGGCCGCCGTTCAGGACGCCCTCGAGGAGCTGTCCGGCTTCGACCGCCTGCGCGAGGAGTGCTCCTGGGAGGGCTTTCTCGACGCGTTCGAGCGCAAGCTCTCGCGCGCCACGCGCGACGCCGGCGACGGCCGCTTGGGCACGCGCGCCCTCGACGCGATGGACGCGCGCGGACAGCGCTTCCGCGCCGTCGTCCTCATCGGCCTGAAGGAGAAGCTGTTCCCGCGCCAGGTGCTCGAGGACCCGCTCCTGCGCGACGGGGCGCGCGCCGTGCTGCGCCATCCCGCCGGCTACTGGATCGGGCGCAAGGCCGCCGGCCACGAGGAGGAGCGGCTCCTGTTCTATCTCGCCGTCGCCTCCGCGAAGGAGCGCCTCGTGCTCGTCTACCCGCGCTCCGACGAGGCGGGCAAGGCGTCGGTGCCGTCGACCTACCTGCGCGAGCTGTGCCGCGCCGCGGGCCTTCCCTCGCCCGGCGAGGGCGACGCGCGCCGCGTCCCGCGCCAGCCCGCCGAGCGCCTGCGCTCCTCGCCCGCGGACCTGCTCACGCCCCGGGAGGCGTCCTTGCTCGCCGTGCTCGAGGGGGCCGCGCCCGATCCGGCGCTCGACGCCGCCGCGCTGGCCGAGGGCCTGGGGCGCGTCGCCGCGCTCAACGACCGCGGCGCCCCCGGCGCTCACGACGGCCTGACGCGTCCGATCGCGGCGGAGCTCGCGAAGCTCAAGAAGTCGGGCCTGTCGCCGACGGCCATGGACCTGTACGCGACCTGCCCCTTCCGCTTCTTCGCGGCGCGCGTGCTCGGGCTCGGCGACCGCGAGGAGGGCTCCGACCGGGGCGAGCTCACGCCGCAGGCGCGCGGGCTCGTCTATCACGCCGTGCTCGAGCGCTTCTACGCGTCCCTGACCGAGGCGGTCTGGGCCGGAACGAAGGATTGGGGCCCGGCGTTCGACGCGGCGGCCGCGGCGGTGTTCGGCGAGAACGACTGGCGGGCCCTCGGCATCTACCCGCTGCTGTGGGAGTCCGCGCGGCTGGACATGAGCGCGCGCCTGCGCGGCTTCATCGCGTGGGACCTCGAGCGCCTGCGCGCGGCGAAGGTCCGGCCGCGCCTGTTCGAGACCAGCCTGCGGGGCGGCCCGCCGGAAGGCGCCCCGGGCGGCGTCCCGTGGAAGGGCGTGGCCGACCGCATCGACGCCGACGAGGCGGGCGAGGTCTTCCGCGTCGTGGACTACAAGACCCGCTCGAGCGCGCGCTGGAAGAACCTCGCCAAGCAGGCCGCCGCGGGCGACCTCCATCAGCTCCCGTTCTACGCCGAGCTCGCGGGCGCAGCCATAGGCGAGGGGCATTCCTTCGGAGGCGCCGAGCTCCTGTTCCTCGAGGTCGAGGAGGGGGAGGAGCGCTCCGCCGCGCTGACCGCCGAGGACTGGGGCCTCGCCCGCGGGCCTTTCCTGAAGATCCTCGCCGAGCGCGTGGAGGCGATCGCCGCGGGGCGCTTCCCGATCCGTCCCGAGGACGGCGAGCGGGGCCATTGCTCCTGGTGCGAGTTCCCGACCGTCTGCCGCAAGGCGCACGCCCCGTCGCGCGCGCGCGCCCTGCGCGCCGCCGTCCCCGGGGCTTGACGGGCGGGCGCAAAGCGCCCTACACTCCCCTCATGGCCGAACGAGACTGCCCGAAGTGCCCGTTCTCACCGATGGAGGAGGTCGTCGCCGGGGAGATGGTCCTCGACGAGTGCCCGAAGTGCAAGGGGCGCTGGTACGATTTCGACGAGCTGGCGAAGGTGGTGGCCGACCCGGACGCCTTCACCGCCGCCGTCGCCAAGGGGCCCCTGAAGCCTCGCCAGGGCGAGGCGAAATGCCCGGTCTGCCTCGAGGACATGATGAACGGCGGCCTGGGCAACGAGCTGCTGCGCGTGGATCAGTGCGCCGGGCACGGCTTCTGGCTCGACGCCAGCGAGCTGCGCCTGCTCAATAAGCTGATGGCGTCCTGAGGTCCGCCGCGCCGCCGAGGGCGTAGGCCGGCAGGCGGAAGGAGAAGCGGGACCCCTTGCCCTGCTCCGTCTCGAGCTCGAGGTCGGTGCCGTGCGCCTCGAGGATCATCCGCGACAGCGCGAGCCCGACGCCGAAGCCCTTCGCCTCGCGCTTGCCTTCCTCCGCGCGGTAGTAGCCGGCGAAGATCTTCTCGCGGTCCGCCGGCGCCACGCCGATGCCGGTGTCCGACACGGAGAGCTCCACGCGCCCGCCCGGCAGCTCCCGCGCGCCGAGCGTCACCGTCCCGCCCTCGTGCGTGTACTTCACCGCGTTCGTGAACAGGTTCGCGACGACGAGGGAGAGCGCGTCGGGGTCCCCGGCGCAGGGAAGCTCCGTCTGCGGCGCCTCCAGCCTCACCGAGAGCTTCTTGCGCGTCGCGAGGATCTCCAGGCGGGTCAGCGCCCCGCGCAGCAGGGCCGCGGCGTCCACGCGCTGGATCTCGAGGTCGAACTTGCCCGCCTCGAGCCGGCCGAGGTTGAGCAGGTTCGTCGCCATCGTCGAGAGGGCGCGTATGTTCGCGGCGAGCATCTCGTGCCACGGGGCCGCCTCCGCGGTGGCCGGCTCGTTCTCCTTGAGCAGGGCGTGCGCGGTGTGGATGACGGCCAGAGCGTTGTTGAACTCGTGGCTGACGCCCGAGACGAGCTGGGATTTCAGGCGCCCCATCTGCCGCTCCTTCTCGTACTGCGTGTTGAGCTGGTCCGCCATGGATCGCATCGCGGAGAACAGGTCCCGCACCTCGGGCGGGCCGTCCTTCATCTCGAGGACCCAGGGCTTGCCGAGGGTCCAGGAGCCGGCCTGAGCGCGCAGGCCGGCGATCGGGTGGAGGATGATGCGCGAGACGGCCGCCGCGACGGCGACCGAACCGAAGAGGCCGAAGCCGAGGACCGCGGCGAAGGTGAGCAGGGCCGCCTCGCGGGCCGCGCGGCGCTGGATGTCGAGGCGGACCATGGAGAGGCGCCCGAAGTGGGACATGCGCTCGATGTGGTCGTCGATGGTCTCGTTGTCGATGGCCTGGCGGATCGCCTCGACGCGCGTGACGCTCCCGCCGCGGAGGCGGCGGAACAGCTCGCGCTGGGCGGCGTCGTAGGCGGCGAACTCCCGGCTCATCTTCTCCCACTCGACGCGTTCGTACGGCTCGTGGAGCAAGGTCCCGATGCGCGCGTGGGTGGCGACGAAGCCGCGGACGAGCTCGGCGCGGCGCTCGAGCCAGACGGGGTCGCGCGTGGTGAGGTAGTTGTCGGCGAAGGCGTCGATGCGGCGGAGCTGGCTGCGGTGGGAGGGGAGCTCGGAGAGGACCAGGATCTGGTCGGCGAACCCGCTGCCGAGACGGTCCTCGGCCCGGCTGTGCGTCAGATACGCCACCGTGGAGACCACGGCGAAGACGCCCAAGGTGGTCGCCAGGACCGCGGTCAGACGCGCGCGCAGGGACCAGTTCCTCATCCCTTCATGATGCGATTTCCGGAGGGGGGGCGCAATCCGGAGGGCTGCCGTCGGCCGTAAGGCCCAGCCGCGAGGGGACCTTCGCCTCAGGCGTCGGCCGACGGAGAAGACTATACTGATATCGTGAGGATGATGCGTTCTCTCCGTCTGATGCTCGCCCTGGCGCTCGCGGCCGTCTCGGCCCGCGCCGCGGCCCCGGTCTCCTTGGCCGTCCCGCGGCTCTCCTTCGCGCCCGCGGCCGGGCCGGTCGTCCTCCCGTCGGCCGTCGCCGGCCTCGCGGCCGCGCCGCTCGCGGCCCCCGCGAGCCTCGTCCCTTCTTTCCTTCCCGCGCCCGCGCAGGCCTCGCCGCTGCGGGTCACGCCGGCCGCCGTCGCGGCCGCCCGTCCCGCCATCCTCCAGACGCTCGCCTCCGTGCCCGCGGCTCCCGACGCCGGCGAGCCGGACGCGCCGGGCCGTTACGCGGACTTCTTCGACGGCGCCGCGCCGGCGTCCGACGGCGAAGCCGTCTCGCCGCGCTTGGCCGTCGAGCCGGGGCCGACCTTCCGCCAGCCGCTCCAGCTCGACATCGTGCGCGGCGCCGTCGCGCGCGCCCTTCCCGCCCTGCGCGAGAGCGTGGCCCTCGGGGGCTGGAACGGGCCTCACACCACGCTCGACGAGTCGTGCTGCGGCGACGCCGCGCCGAAGCTCGCCTTGCTCCTGCGCGCGCAGGGCGTCCCCGCCCGTCTCGTCGAGGCGCAGTTCCACTACTACGTCCTCCTCGACCTCCCCGACGGGCAGATCATCGTGGACCCGACGGTGCGGCAGTTCTTCGGCAAGAAGCAGGCGCCGAAGACCATCCCCCACGTCTTCGCCGGCACGCTCGGCGACCTGGACGCCTTCTTCCAGCGCCACGCCGCCTCGAAGACCACGAAGTACGACCCGCGGCGCATCTACTTCCGGGACGCCGCGGTCCGCGAGGACGCCCTCCTCGCGTTCGAGGCGAAGGTCCGCGCCGGCGGCGAGGCCGACCACGAACCCCTGCGCCGCTTCCTCGGCCTGCCTCCCGTCGCTCCGCGTCCTCCGGACGCGCCCCGTCCGATCATCCGCTAAGTTCCTATAATCGGTGAGCATGACCGAGGCTCCCGACAAGACCGACCGCGACCGCGCGCGCCTGAGCCTCGACGCCAGCGTCATCGTCGAGGCCGGCGCCGGCACCGGCAAGACCACCTTGCTCACCGACCGGATCCTGTTCCTCGTGCTCGCCGGGGAGAAGCCCGCGCTCGTCGAGGAGGTCGTCGCCCTGACCTTCACCGAGAAGGCCGCCGGCGAGATCAAGGTCCGCCTCTCCGAGCGGCTCGCGGAGCTGTCCTCGCGCCTCTCCTCGGGCGTCCTCTCACCCGAGGCCGCGCAGCGCGCCGACCGGACCCTCGGCGAGCTCGAGACGCGCTTCAAGACGCCCGCCGCGGCCGTACTGACGCGCGCGCGCGCCGCCCTCGAGGACCTCGACAAGGCGCCGATCGGCACCATCCACTCGTTCTGCTCCCAGCTGCTGCGGCTGTACCCGCTCGAGGCCCGCGTCGACCCCGGCTTCCGCGTCGACGAGGGCGAGGGGTTCGACGAGCTGTTCGTCTCGGAGTGGGCGCGCTGGCTCGACGACGAGCTGGGCGAGCGCCCGCCGCGCCGCGCGCGCTGGCTGGAGATGCTCGCCGCCGTGTCCCTCGAGGAGCTCGAGGCGCTGGCCCGCGAGCTGGGCTCGGAGCGTTTCGCGCCGGAGTCCGTGGGCGCGCCGGACCCCGCCGCCGCCGCGGCCTTGCGCGCCCTCGCCGGGCGCGCGGCCGGGCTGGGCCAGGGGCGGGTCAAGCCGCGCGGCGGCATACTCGACGCGCTGGCCGCGATCGAGAAGCGCCTGGTCGCGACGGCCGCCGCCGCGGAGGCCGAGGACCCGCCCCTCGACATCCCCGAGCCGCCGGAGGTGCCCAACGCGAAATGGCCCAAGGCCTGGGAGGAGGACGAGAGCGCGGCGGAGGAGTACGAACGGCTGTGCCTCATCGCGCGGGCCGCGTCCCCTCGCGGGGAGGCCGTGACCCGGCGCGCCGCGCGCCTGCTGGCCCCGTTCGCCGAGCGCCTGCGCCGCGAGTACGCCCGCCGCGGCTGGGTCTCCTTCGACGGACTGCTGCGCCGCGCCCGGGACCTCGTCCGCGACCACGCGCGTCCGCGCGAGGAGCTCAAGCGCCGCTTCGCCGCCATCCTCGTCGACGAGTTCCAGGACACCGACCCGCTGCAGGGCGAGCTGCTCCTCTACCTGTCGGAGGCCCCCGGCCGGTCCGCCCGCTCCTGGCGCGAGGTCGCGCCCGCGCCCGGACGCCTCTTCGTCGTCGGCGACCCCAAGCAGTCCATCTACCGCTTCCGCGGCGCCGACATCGCCGCCTACGAGGGCTTCATCGGCCGCCTCCAGGCGGGCGGCGCGCTGTCCTGCGACCTGACCGCGAACTTCCGCTCGGTCCCCGGCGTCGTGAAGCCGGTCAACGCAGTCTTCTCGCTCGTGATGCGCGCGGAGGCCGGGGTCCAGCCCGTCTACAAAGGGATCGTCCCGGCGAAGCCGGACCTGGAGGGCGCCGGCGTGCGGGTCGTGGCCGTGAGCGACCCGTCGGGCGAGGCGGACGCCGCGCTGTGCCAGCGCACCGAGGCCGCCTGGGTCGCGGGCCGCATCCTCTCCGAGCCGGGACGCCCCCTGAAGGATTTCGCCGTTCTGCTGCGCTCCTCCTCCGCCCTGCCCGCCTTCCTCGACGCGTTCAAGCGCGCGGGCATCCCCTACGCCGTCGAGATCGAGCGCCATTTCTACGGCGCTCCGGAGATCGGCGACCTCCTTAATCTATTGCGCGCCCTCGACGACCCCGACGACCGGGTCGCCGTGACGGGCCTGCTGCGCTCGCCGCTGGCGGCGCTCAGCGACGACGGCCTGCTCTCCCTCGCGCGGGCGGGCGCGCTCGACTACCGCAAGGACCCGCCCGCCCGGTCCCTGCCCGAGGACGAGCGGCGCGCCGCCGCCCGCCTCTTCGAGACCCTGAGGACGCTCCGCGCCCGCGCCGGGCGCGCGCCATTGGGCGAGCTCGTCTCCTCCGCCCTGACCGAGACGCGCCTGCCGGAGCTCGCGGCCCGCGCCTACCACGGCCAGCAGACCGTCTCGAACCTGCTCAAGCTCCAGCGCCTCGCCGCCGAGGCGTCGGAGTCGCGCGGGGCCACGCTCAAGGATTTCACCGCCGAGGTCCGGGAGTCCGCCCGCGAGTCGCGGCGCGAGGGGGAGAGCCCGCTAGCCGACGAGCGCCTGGAGGCGGTGCGCATCATGAGCGTGCACAAGTCCAAGGGCCTCGAGTTCCCCGTCGTCTTCGTCGCGAACCTCTCGGCGCGCCCGGCGACGGGCGACAAGCCCTCGGCGCGTCCGGACTGGACGACCGGCCGCACCGCGCTGCGCGTCGGCGCCGAGGCCTCCGCCGCGTCCGCGCTCGCCGACGCGCGCGAGAAGCTGATGGAGCGCCGGGAGTCCGTGCGGCTGCTCTACGTCGCGATGACCCGCGCCAAGGAGCAGCTGATCCTCCTCGGCCGCGAGAAGGCGGAGTCGGGCTCCTTGGCCTCGCATCTCGACGCCGCCGGCGCCTGGCCGCGCGGAGGCCTGGAGCGCGCCCTGCCCGTCCTTCTCGTCGAGGCCGGCAAGGTCCCCGAGCCCGAGGCCGCGCCGGCCGCGCGCTCCGCCTCCGTCGCCGACGCGGCCGCGACCGCCCGCGCCTGGGCCGGGCGCGCGTCGCTGCGCGCCGGCGCCGACGCGCCTCGCGCCCGCGCCGCCACCGCCTATCTGCGCGAGGCGCCCAAGCGTCCCGCCGCGCCCGACGAGCCGGGGGGGAGCCTGTCGGGCGCCGAGGTCGGCCAGCTGTGCCATCTCACCCTCCAGGGCTGGGACTTCGCCTCGATGGCGGACCCTTCCGCGGCCTGCGCCGCCGCGCGCTCTTTGCTCGAGCGCCGCGCTCCCGGCCCGCGCTGGGCGCAGGCCGAGCTCGAGGCGGCCTCCGTGCTGAAGACGTTCCTGTCCTCTCCGGCCGCGAAGCAATTGGCGGGGGCCGAGATACTGGGGCGGGAGGTGCCGTTCGCCTACGCCGAGGGGAACACCGTCGTGCGCGGCGCGGTCGACCTCGTGTACCGGCTCAAGGGAAAGATCGTCGTCGCCGACTTCAAGAGCGAGAAGGTCGAGGAAAAATCCGCGGCGAAGATCCGCGACAAGTACGCCGAGCAGGGCCGCGCCTACCTCGAGGCCGTCCGGCTCGCCTGGGGAGAACCCGCGGAATTCCGCCTTCTCTTCCTTCGTCGTCCCGACCTGTCCGTTTAACGGACCCTAAGGGCCCGCCCGCCAGGTCCTCTCTTTTCTGAATCCGGATCCTCTCGACGAGGGTTTTGATCACAATTGTGCTCAAAACCCCTGAGGGAGAAATCGAAACCGGAAAAATAGGTCGTCCGCCGGGGAGGCTACGCGCCGGGCTTGCGGCGCGCCTCGAAGTCGCGGAGCTTCTGCTCGTAGTCCTTGCGCAGGGACTCGCGCTCCTCGGCCAGCTTGCGGAGCTTGTCGTCGAACTGCGAGGCGTACTCGATCTTCGCCATGTTGAGCTCCTGGCGCAGGCGGCGCTCCTGCTCGCCGTAGCGCTCGGAGATCTCGGCCTCCTTCTGCGCGAGCAAGGAGCCCTGGCGGGTCTTCTCGGCCTCGAGCTCCTTCGTCCGCGCCTCGTGCTGGGCCAGCAGGGCCTCGCGCTCGGCGGCCAGAGAGCTCTCGAGCTCGCGGCGGCGGCGTTCGTTGTCGTCCTCGAGCTTCGCGCGGCGCTCGACGAAGGACTTCTCGAGGTCCCGGCGGCGGGCCTCGGCGGCCGCCTCGCGGCGCTCGGACTCCTCTCGTAGCGCGGTCGACTCGCGCTCGGCGGTCTCCCGGGCCTTCAGGCGCAATGTCTCCTCGCGCTCGCGCAGCGAGTGCTCGAACTCGGCCCGGGCGCGCGCGGCCTGCTCCTCGTAGGTCGCGATCAGCTCGCGCTCCTTGGCGATGAGGGCGGCGTCGGTCTCCTTCATGCGGCCGCGCAGCGCCTCCTCCACCAGCTTCTCGCGCGCGGCGAGCGCGGCCTCGAGCTCCCGGCGGCGCTGCTGCAGCTCCACGTCCCGCTCGTCCTCCCACTGCTTGCGCTCGCGCTCGATCTGGTCGCGCTGGGCCTTGAGCCACACCGCCTCGCGGTGGGAGAGCTCCTCCTGCATCTCGCTCTCCTTGCGGATCCAGGCCTGCTGCAGGGCCGACTCGGCGCGGGCCAGCTCGGCCATGCGCTCGTCG
>Ga0255338_1001531_pt1 | contig 42589 bp, 69 predicted proteins | sample MeOH1_35cm_T4_19_FD_203715 | JGI IMG/M metagenome (GOLD analysis project Ga0255338, IMG submission 203715) | Sandy soil microbial communities from University of British Columbia, Vancouver, Canada - MeOH1_35cm_T4_195 | ecosystem: Engineered > Artificial ecosystem > Sand microcosm > Unclassified ... | reverse complement strand
AGGCCATCCCCGAGGCCAGCCCCGAGGCCATCCCAGAGGCCATCCCTGAGGCCAGCCCCGAGGCCAGCCCCGAGGCCAGCCCCGAGGCCAGCCCCGAGGCCATCCCCGAGGCCAGCCCAGAGGCCATCCCCGAGGCCATCCCTGAGGCCAGCCCCGAGGCCAGCCCCGAGGCCATCCCAGAGGCCATCCCTGAGGCCAGCCCCGAGGCCATCCCTGAGGCCAGCCCCGAGGCCATCCCTGAGGCCAGCCCTGAGGCCAGCCGGCGCTTTCTGAGTGTCATCGGCGAACTTTCCGAGGACGTAGAGCGCCAGCGCGCAGGTCATCGGGGATGGCATCCAGAAGAAGCGTGGAGGCGGACGCCCGATGCATGCGTAAGCCTCAATGATCGCGGCTTCTGCGATCTTGCGATCCGCTGGTGCGCAGGACGTTCCGAGCTGCCACATGGATCTGCGGAACTCGATGAGTTCCTGCGCCTGATCGGCTGTGAGTTTTTCGATCTTTGCCATGACGGGTTAGTCCTGAACAACGCGCTCGTCGGCGCCCGCTGACTCGATCTGGCGACCGACATAATAAGCGCCCTCCGGCACGCGGATCGTGTCGTGCTCGGGATGGCTGAGATCCGCTGGGCCTCCATCGATCAGCAGGAAGCCGATCGTGAGATCGCGGCGGGTGAGTGCGCCGTTGCTTTCGAGCGCGGCGAGAGCGGTGGAGCAATCGACGAGGCGTGCGGTGCCGGTCGCGACATCGGCCACGGCGGCGTAGTCGCGAGCGAGACCGTCATCGCGGAACATGACCGGCTGGTTTCGCATGCCGGGGGTAGCGAAGCAGTGGTAGTGGCCCGTGACTTCGCCCTCCAAGAGGCGAAGCAGCCCATCCTGCGGACCACGCAGATCGGGGCTCGCGGCGATCTCTGCCGTGAGGTGCCCCATTCCGATTTGGCCGAGCGAGAGCAGGACGATGTCGCCCTGCGGGATGCATGGTCCCTTCGAGAAATCGGGATAGACGACGGTCATGTGAAGTCCTTTCGGTGTGGGTGGTTTCAGATCCCGGCGTTGCGGGCGGTGGTTTCGGGATTGGCGCTCGCGGGTGGCGGGGCGAAGCATCACGCGGCCTCCCACTCATCTTCTGTGAGCGGGGCGTCGTACCCTTCGAGGTCGCGATGCGCCCTGAACCAGACGATCTCGCCATCAAGCGTGATGTCCACGATCGTGACGGTTTCGCCTGCATATTCCGACGCCGTGCCGATGGCAGACGGCAGGATACGGATGGCGTCACCGGCCTTGGGTTTCGTGCTCATAGCGCTCACTCCGCAGCGATGAGATGGCGGGTGATGTCGTCGGACGCCGCGATGCGGGCCAGCGAACGATCCAGAAGGGCCATTCGCGCAGATCGACGGCGGCGCCAGTATTCGGCGTTCCACTTGGACTGACGGTCGAAGCTATCTTCGCAGCGCGGGGCGAAGTCGCTCATGTCGACCGGGCAGAGGGCTTCGAAGATTCCTTCGGCGATGCGGAACGCGGCCTCGATCAGGTCAGCCTCAGTCGGGCTCGTAGGAGCAGCCGGCTTCTTGGCGCGCACCGTCCAGTGCTCATCGCAAAGCTTGTTCTCGGCGATGACGAAATCGAAAGCGGCGTCGAAGTCCGCGAACTCGCGAACCTTCCCGCTCAGGCTTTCGGCGTAGTGAGTGCCCATCTGTCGATCCCCATCGGCGTTGGCTGATGAGGCACTATGGGAAAGTCATATTCTTATGTCAACAGAAAATATGGGAAAGTCATAGATTTTGTGCGAGCGCGATGGCCAGCCCACAGGCGCCCAGCGCCGGCTTGCTAGGTCAAAGATTGTTGCAATCCTGGGTTAACCCTGATCGAGTTCCGTTTGCCGGCTGCTATCGCCGGGCTTCCGAGCAGATTTGAATCACCCTAATGTGGGTATTGACGCAGCGGAAATAGGAAGCCGGTCCTATATCCTGACAGATTCTGACGGTCGGGGCGCGCCTCAATAGCCTGAGCAATCAGGAACTGGCTGGGGGCCTTCAATGGACACGGACAAGCTTATTTTAGCCGCCGTCCGCCGGCTTGGGCCGGAGCAGAAGCTTGAGGCTCTGTTGCATCTCCTAAGCCGAATCTCGACCGCAGCCATGCCAGGTAGGCCCGCTTCTCCTCCTCCGGGACATCCGGCAGAAGGCGTGCAATCTCAGCGTCGATCTCGGAAAGGGCGGGCGCCGCGATCTCAAGCATAGGGCCTCGACCGCTCATCAGCCATTCGAAGCGTACCTTGAACTTGCGCGAATAGATTTCCCCCTTGCTGCTGGGGAATCCGGAGCTGCCGTTCTCATGCCCTGCGTAGGTGGGGTACGGAACCCCAACCGCCTCGGCTGCTAATGCTGCGGTCGCGAAGCCGGCGTGCTCGCGCGCCGCCCGCAGTCTCTCATGCTTATCCATTCTGTGATTTTGCCATAGCCCCTTATGGGAAACTCATTGACAAGACGCTATGGCTTTCCCATAGTTGTGGAATGGAACATGACATCGATATCCGAGCGATCCGCTCCCAACTCGGGCTGACGCAGGCCCAGCTTGCCGAGGCGGTCGGCGTCGATCAAAGCACCGTTTCCAATTGGGAGCGAGGCGCTGCTCCGCGAGGGCCGGCCAGAAAGCTCATCGAGCGCCTTACGAAGGAGAGCGCAACCGTCAAGCAGCCTGAGAGGGCGGCATGAGCGGCGATCATCTCCGCGACTTCTGCGAGCGTATCGAACGGCTTCATGAAGAGAAGAAGCTGATAGATGGCGATATTCGGGAGGTATATGCCGAAGTCGCGTCCAGCGGATACGACAAAAAGGCTCTCCGCGAGGTCATCAAGCGCCGGGCGAAAGACCACGACGAGCGCACCGAATTCGAGACAATCGTTGACCTGTACGAGCAGGAAATCGCCAACGCCTCGCGTGCAGGCGCGCGACCCGCGCGTGAGGAGGCGTCTTGACATGGCAGTCATCCTTCTCACCTGCGCGATCCTTTCAGCAATCCCGGCTGTTCTCGTCCGCAGCGCCGAATGGGCGTTTGCGCTCGGTCTCAATGCGCTGGTGTGGGCTGGTCTAGCGGAGTTGGTGGCATCATGAGCGAACGGAATCGAGAGATTATTGCGCGGTTCGATGCCGGGCAGACATTGCAACAGATCGGAGACGACTACGGCATCACGCGTGAGCGAGTCCGCCAGATTGTCGTGAAGTCTGGCCATGTCCCTCGGAGAATTACGGTAGGCGAAAAGCGCGATGCGATTGCCGAACAGTGCAGGAAGCTCGCTGACGCTGGTTGCACATACGAGCAGATCGTCGCTGAGACCGGGAAGAACTACCGGTACGTCACCCAACTCTGCAGAGAGCGCAGCATTGAGGTCGACCGGATATCGCTGAGCGAGCGCCTGGAGCTTCTGAGGCTCATGGCGAAGGTTTCGAATGGTGCTTCGATCCGGTCTCTTGTCGGAGATGGCTACCCGGCGCAACGGTTGGCGCATTTCTGCGAGCAATATGGCATTTCCTCCAAGCATGGTCCGAACCGTGATCTGTCGGCGCGACGCCAACTCGTCGAAGAAGGCCGCACAAACCGTAAGAGCTGGCGTCAGATCGCTGCCGAAGTCGGTAAGATTGAAGGCAAGGAAGTCTCGGCTACAGCGCTGGCCATGTGGGCTCGCCCTCATGGCCTCGTATTTCGTGGACCGGATGGAAAGGTTATTCGAGGTCGTGAGGACCGGCCTCGCCGTGTAGTGAGTCTCACCCCTGCAATCCAGTGCGATGGTAGCAGCATCCGAGAAACCTGTATCCGGCTTCGCGGCACCTATTCCGCAGGTCAGATAGCTCGATCTCTTGGCATCACTCGTAACGCGGTGATTGGCCATTGGTGGCGAGCCAAGAACGGGCCGCGTCGAACACTGGCTGAAAACAGGGTTGGCCAGTGATTGCCTCATTCAGTCAAGCTCAGTCCGTCCGGGCTGACTTCGGGCTGACGGGAATGCTTTCCCCGTCGGTAAGTAGCGATGTTCTCGTATTTCTCTCCCCGCACATTCTCCCTCTTCTCGTGCGCGGCAACTTCCGGCGGGGCCTCAACCACCCCGCCGGCCTTTCTCTTGTCCATCTTCTCGCGAGCGTCCGCCAAGACCTGCCTCACGAGCACATCGAGCCTGACCATCGGTGGCCCCCTTTCGCGTTCTCAACATCGCGAAAGGTTCACCCGAGATGTCAGCCATTCAGTCCGTATCCTCGGCACGATCAGCCAAGCCTAACCAGTCGAGTAAGCCTGACATGACAATCGCTATCCAGGCCCGCGCTCATATCGGCGCAGTGCTCCAGTTCGTCGCGCCGCAACTGCCGCTCAAGTCGGCACTACCGCGCGCCGCAGCCTTCATCGGCATCAACGCCCGTCGCGCCCGCGCTCTCTGGAACAAGGAAGCGCGCGCCGTCCTTGCCGACGAGATCCACCGCCTTGAAGCAGCTCGCGCCCGGATCGCGGAGCGCATCATCACCCGAGAGATGCACCAGCATGCAAATACCATGGAACTCTACGCGGCCCGGTTGGCTAGCGTCGATCCTGATGGCAACAGGGCGGAAGTTGATCGCCTTCGCCGAATGGCTAAGCGCGCTCGGGATTTCGCTTCTAGCGAGAGCAAGGAGGCTTAAGCCATGAGCGTCGCGGTCGTCGAATACACTGCCGAAAACGCTCACAGGATGGCGGCTGACTATGCCGCTCGTCGCGCGCGTCTGTACGGAACAGCGCCGGTGTCCGTCGTTACAATAGCGGCAAAGCCCATACCTTCGCCTCAGCCTGTTGAAGAGGCTGAGCCTGAGCATGATCTACTAGCGTTATACAGACTAGCGTATGACAACTCCGTAGACCCGACATGGGGGCCTCAGATTGCCAAGCGCCTGGTCAAGGAGACGGCAGAGGAGTGTGGTGTTAGCCCAAGCGATATCTACGGGTCGAGCAGAGTTCCAAGTGTAGCCCACGCCCGGCAACTAGCGGCTTGGAGGATTGCCAAGAGCACGACGATGTCGATGCCGCGCATTGCCAAGCTGATGGGCGGGCGTGATCATACCACGATCCTGCATTCCATCCGGCGTATCAACGAGATGCTTGGAGAGAACGTCCGTGGTGTCGGCAACGTCGTCCGTGGGAGGAAGCGCTGATGATCGCCCTCTCAGACAAGCAGATCACCTACTCGGCTCAGATCATGGCGCTCTGGCGTCGTGGCCTGAACACACATGAAATCACGGCGAAGCTCTGCCTTACCGAGTATGTCGTGGCCAACGCGCTTGCGCGCTCCAGAGATCGGGAGCGGGGCGAATGAAGTTCTCGACGCGCGCCCTTGGCCGTCTCCCTCCCGGCCAAATGAATCGGACGGAAGCCGCCTATGCGGCCTTTCTCGACACGCTCATGGCATGCAAGGACGTGCTGTGGTGGAAGTTCGAGGGTGTGAAGCTCCGGCTTGCCGACAAGACTTTCTACGAACCGGATTTCCTCGTCCTGAGGGCCGATGGCTCGCTTGAGGTCCACGAATGCAAAGGCTTCTGGACCGATGATGCGCGGGTCAAGATCAAGGTCGCGGCGTCGATCTACCCCATGCAGTTCATCGCCGTCCAGGCCCTTCCGAAAGGCAAGGGCGGCGGCTGGAAGGTGGAGCGCTTCTAATGGCCCTCTCTGCCGCCATGGTTGCTGAGCTGGTCCACGCCGGCCTAACGGGCGATGCTCTTATCGCTGCATGCGAACGGCTGGAAATTGCCAGCAAGCCGGCGGTGAAGAGCAATGCTCAGCGTCAGGCGGAATGGCGCTGTCGTCAGGCCGAGAAACGTAACGAAAATAACGTTACTTCCGTTACGGACCGTAACGAAAATAACGCGCGTAACGTTACTCCCGTTACGCCCTCGCGCGATATTCAGAACGCGCCTACGCACGCGGAACCAGAACCTAATATAACTACATACCCCACCACCTCAGAAGCTAAAGCTTCTTCGGTGGAGCCCCAGCCCATCGCCAAGCCAAAATCAGACCGAGCCGCAAGCATCGCTGCCTTGGCTGTCGTCGTGGGGCAGGAGCGGGCCGTGGCGGTGGTGGATCATCGCGCCAAGCTCAAAAAACCATTGACCCCGTATGCAGCGGGGCGACTGGCAGCGAGCCTGGGGCAGGCGCCGGACCCTAGGGCCGCCGCTGACGAGATGATCGAGCGCGGTTGGCAAGGCTGGAAAGCCGAATGGGGAGGCCGCAGCCAAGGACCCCCACGCCAAGTCCGAGGAGACGCAATCCTCCGCGGCCTCGAAGAGATTGAAGACCTCGCAAACCAAAGGTTCGGCTCCAATGTCCAGCCATTCCCCCGCATCGCAGGCTGAAGCGACCAACGCCCTCAAGGCGCTGTTCACCGCGTTCCCGGCAGAGCGTGGCAACGGCATGGGGGCTGCTGCGACCTACCTCATCGCCGTTGAAGGCTATTCCGATGGCGCCATTCGGAAAGCCGTTACCCGGCTGATCAGAGGTGAATTCGATTGGTTCGATGGGCGGTTCCTTCCGACCCCGGCCCAGGTCTCCCGCGCCTGCAAATACTGCGAGGATCTGATCGCCCCGGTGAAGCGGATGGCGCTTCCGGCGCCGGGCGACGTTGAACCGACCGAGGAGGAATGGGCCCGCCGCAAAGCCCAAGCCGACGCCGCCCGCGAGCGCTTCGGCATCCGCAAGGAAACCGGTGAGACGGTCGTAGACCGCGATGCTATCCCGGAAGCGAGGCTGGAGCAGCTTGACCGCGCCGTTGCTGGTGCAGCCGCGAAGCTCAAGGGCCGGATGGCGCTGTCTGATGAGGCCATGGCCATCTTCCGCGAGAGCGCTCATCGCACGGTCCCGAGCCCAGATGAGCAGCACGACAACTGGAGCAGGGAGGCCGCGGAATGAGCGTTGGTCGTCGAGGATTTTTGCGCTTGTTGGCTGCCGCACCAGTCGCGGCACCTGTGGTAGCTCGTGAGGCGGCGCAGAAGGCGGGCGTCTTCCCTATTGGCTCTGCCGGGGCAATTCAGGCCGCGCAAGATATGTGCGTCCCATCCGGCCCGTCCTCAGACAAGCATTGGGCCGAGACGATGATCAAACGGGTATTCGATCCGAAGTGGATCGCTCAGAGGCGAGAATGGTTCACAAAGCGCCGTACCGTTGGGGTGCTCGACCCAGATTTGGCGTCGTCTCGGTCTTTCAGCGTATCGGCGGCAGTTCGTATGCAACGTGAAAGAGAGTTCGAGCGATTCTTGGCATCCGAGCAGGAAGAGGCAAGACAATCATGGTTTTCAGCCTTCGGCTTCGAGTGGAAGGCATGACCAGTTCTCGGTCGAACCTAGCGGATGCCAAACAAAAGGACACCCCATGACCAGCCCTGAAGACAGAGCGAGGGCGATCGTCGACGCGATCAAGGGTCGACAGGAATCGTGGAATTGGCTTGCAGCTATCATCGCCCAAGCCATCCGCCAGGCTCAGAACGACAAGCTGGAGGAGGCGGCGCGGTTCGCGGACGGCGAGGCCAAATTCAGATCTGCATGGGACCCGAAAGCCCCCGGCCGCCGAGAGGCAGGGCGCCGAATCGGCCGATGCATCCGCTCCCTCAAATCGGAGCAGGGGATATGATCGGAAACCCAGCCCTTGACGCGCTTGTCGTGGCAAAGCTCGCGCAGGTCGAAGCCGACATGAAGGAGCGCTACGGCGGTGCCCTCGAAGACTATTTCTTCAATGGCATCTATGACCCGGTCCTCATGGAGATCGGCTTCAGCGGCAACGAAGTGCAGTTTAGCGAGTTCGGCGGCATCTCCAGACTAATTGCTGGTGGAAACTCAATTCCGAAGGAGACATGAAGACATGTGCAACGCGATTTCGACAATAGCCCCTGAAGAAAAGCTTTCTCGCCTGATGAAGAGGGAAGCCGGTGTTGAATTTAACCCACAGGCTCTTCGCATGTTCATTCGGAGTCATTGGGTAATGGTCAGCGGATACGCCCATGCAATCCACGATGGCTCCAAGCATACGGAATCCCGGAAGGACTGACCCATGGTTACACCAGCAGATGAAGCATGGAAGGTTATGATCTGCGCGCGAGACGTGAAGATGGCGCAGGACACGCTTTCTCACCTCGTGAGCATAACCGGGGCACCGATGGGACTGGGTTATGGCGCGCAGCTCGAACAGCTCCGTTCGATGACCGGCTCCGACATCGCGGAAGCCATCAAGGCTCGTATCGACGACCGCATGGCCTCGATCGAGGCTGGCATTCGAAAGGACTGACATACATGGCGAAGGCAGGACCGCGCAGGCGTGAAGGCGTGAAGCGATATGGCAATGGTCGCATCGTCAATGCGGACCGTGGTGAGCGACCCGACAAGATCGTGGCAGTTGTCCTTGCGCAGCCCCATCGGCGCGGCGAGCGCGACCACCGGGCTGGATTCGCCTATGGACGGATGCTGCTAGGCGGCGTGATCGACGATCGCCAGTATCAGGCGGCCGAGGTCTTCACCAAGCGTTCTGTCCGCTACATGACGCACATCACCGGAGGTATGCCGAGGTTCCCGAGCCTCGCGGCCGAGATGATCGGAACCTTCAGTGGCTCATCACCGGATCTGGACGATGAGCAAATCAGCTCAATCCGCTCAGCCTATGCAGAACTGCAAGATGCCCTCGCAGACGCAGGCATGCACTACGAAGGCAACAGCATCCTCATGAGAGTCTGCGTCATGGACAAGGAACTGACACGAGACGAGGAAGTCGGCGCTTTCAGGTGTGCGCTGAACGTAGTCGCCAACCGCCTTCGCTTGACGTGATTCAGCAGATCACGTATGCCGATTTGCAAGATCAGCGATTTGCGACCTAATCCGAAATTAGCCCGCACGATCTTCCCGCCCGGCCTCACCGCCGGGCTTTTTCATTTTTAGGCCCGATGGCTCAAACCCACGGGGAGAAACATGGCTGAGAAGCCTAAAACAGGCCTCGATAGGTCCAAGACCGGCCGGGCCAAGGGAACCCCCAACAAGACCACAGCCCTCCTCAAGGACGCCATCCTGCAAGCGGCAGAGAAGGCCGGCGATAAGGAGGGCCTCGTCGGCTACCTGACCGTGCAGGCGAAGGCCAACCCAGGCCCGTTCATGGCCCTGCTCGGCAAGGTGCTGCCCATGCAGATCGCGGGCGAAGGGGGCGGCCCTGTTAAACTGACGGTCGAATGGTCGAGCGGAGAATAACGCTCCCCTACGCGCCGCGTGGGGTGTTTCTGCCATTCCATGAGCGCAAGCAACGATGGGCCGTGCTGGTCGCGCACAGGCGCGCAGGCAAGACGGTTTCGACCATCAACGACAAAATCAGGCGGGCAATCACGACGCCAAAGGCCAATTACAGGGCCGCCTACGTCGCGCCATTCTTCGTTCAGGCGAAGGACATCGCGTGGGATTATCTGAAGCGCTACGCGGCCCCCATCATCGCGGACAAGAACGAAAGCGATTTGTGGGTTGAGCTTATCAACGGCGCGCGCATCAGGCTTTACGGAGCGGACAACGCCGACAGATTGCGCGGCGGCTACCTGGACGATGTGACGATCGATGAGCCGGCGGACATGCGGCTCTCAACAGTCTGGGGCGAGATTATCCGCCCCATGCTGGCTGACCGCCAAGGGACGGCCACCTTCATCGGCACGCCGAAGGGCAAGAACGAGTTTCACCGCATCTACGAGCGGGCCAAGGCCGACCCTGATGGGTGGTTTAGCTCCATCTTGAAGGCGAGCGAAACAGGGCTTCTGGCGGAAGGCGAGTTGGCCGACGCCCGCGCGGAAATGACACCAGAACAATACGAGCAAGAGTTCGAGTGCTCGTTTGATGCGGCGATCGTCGGCGCTTACTACGCGCGGGAGATCGCGCAGGCTGAGGCACAGGGGCGCGTCGCGCTCCAACCTGTTGACCCCGCCTTGCCCGTGCATGCGGCATGGGATCTGGGTATAGGAGACAGCACAGCCATCTGGCTATGGCAGGCGGCTCCCGGTGGCCTCGCTGTGGTGGATTTCATCGAGGACCACGGCAAGGCGCTACCTCACTACGTCGCCACGCTCAACGCTCTGCCCTATCGCTATGGCATCGACTTCCTGCCGCATGACGCCAGAGCCCGCGAGCTGGGCACCGGCAAGACGCGGGTGGAGACGCTGACAGCACTCGGGCGCAATGCCCGGATCGTCGCGAACGTGTCGATTGAGGACGGCATCAATGCGGTGCGGCAGGTTTTGCCGATCGCGAGAATAGACGCGACGCGCTGCGCGGCCGGCATCGAGGCGCTTCGCCAGTATCGTACCGAGTACGACGAGAAGACCAAGGCCTTTCGCGACAAGCCCCGCCACGACTGGACCAGCCATGCGGCAGACGCAGCCCGTTACATGGCGCTGGCCTATCGCACGCTGTCTCAGCCTATCGCCAAGCCCAAGCGTATTCCACAAATCGGCCAGGTTCTTCTGCCCGGCCCGCCCCGCCCGCCCAGCGGCGTGAGAATCAGGATCTAACCCGCATGTCAGAGGCCGAAATGGAAAGCGAGGAGCCGAAAGGCCCCGCGCCTGCCGGCCCATGGCTGAGCAGGATCAAGGACTACCAGACCGCTTTCCAGAAGTGGGCTGACCAGTGCAAGAACCTGGACAAACTCTATTCGCGCCGTGAGCGTTCGGACGCAGCCGATCGTGAGTATGCAATCTTCTGGGCGAATATCGAGGTCCTGAAGCCTGCTGTCTATGCCCGGCCTCCGGTCCCCGTCGTTGCCCCGCGCTTCAAGGACAACAATGCGGTCGCTCTGGCCGCCTCGGAGATGCTGGAGCGCGCGAGCGTCGTCAACTTCGAACAGCAAGACATCGATGGTGTCATGCATGAGGTTAGAGACGACTTCCTGATGTATGCGCGCGGGACAGCTTGGGCCCGCCTGACGGAGATCAACGGCTCTCAGGCTGTCGCCTATGACCACGTTGCCGCTTGCGACTTCGCCCATGAGATGCTGCGTTCATGGAGGATCGTCGGCTGGGTTGCCCGCCGGGCGTGGCTGACGCGAGAAGAGGGTGAGCGTCGGTTCGGGGAGGCATTTGAGAGCGTCCCCCTCAAGAAGCAGGATGAGAACGCTGCCGTTCCACAGAAGACGGACAAGGCTGCCGTCTGGGAGATTTGGGACAAGTCCAGTGGCAAAGTCATTTGGGTTGCCGAGGATCACGCCGACATTCTGGACAAGCAAGATGCCTTCCTGTCGCTGGCCGGGTTCTTCCCGTGCCCACCGCCTGCCTATGGCACGCTTATTCCCGGCGGCCTAATCCCGGTTCCCGAGATCGTCCAGTACAAGGACCAGATCGAGGAGATCAACGAATACACCGCCCGCATTGCGGCTCTGTCGCAGTCGCTGCGGATGAAAGGCTTTTACGCCGCAGGGCAGGGCGACATCTCGGAAGCCATCGAGACGGCGATCAAGAGCATCGACGACCGGGCGACCATGATCCCGATATCGTCCATGGCCGCGCTTGGGCCGGGCGGCTTCAAGGATTCAATCGTCTGGTTCCCGGTTGGAGAGGTGATCGAGCTTATCAAGTCGCTGGTCGATCTTCGCCGTGTCGTGATCGAGGACGTGTACCAGATCACCGGCATCAGCGACATCGTGCGTGGCTCCACTGACGCAGGCGAGACGGCTACGGCCCAACAGATCAAGTCTCAGTGGGGGTCGCTGCGCATCCGTGAGCGCCAGAACGAGCTTGTGCGCTTTGCCCGCGACATGACGCGCATCACGGCCGAGATCATGGCAGAGAACTTCGCGCCCGAAACGCTCGCGGCGATGTCGCAGACCGATCTGCCGACGCAGGCGCAGAAGCAGCAGGCGCAAATGGCTGTGCAGCAGGCGCAGGCCCTCGCCCAGCAGGCGCAGGCCATGCAGCAGCAGGGGCAGCAGGCTCAACCACCGCCCGAGCCGCCAAAGGAGATGCTGGACGCGCTCAAGAAGCCGTCGCTTGAGGAGGTCATTGCCTTCCTGAGGGACGATAAGGCGCGCGGTTTCACCATCGAGATCGAGACGGACAGCACGATCCAGCCTGACGAGGATGCGGAGAAGCAGCGTCGGGTTGAGTTCGTCACGGCGGTTGGCGGGTTGTTCCAGCAGGCGGCGCCGATCGTCATGCAGGCCCCGCAGCTTGGCCCGTTCATGGGTGCGGTGCTGAAGTTCGCGGCTGATGGGTTCCGTGCTGGCCGTTCTCTCGGAGGCGCCATCGACAACCTGACCGAGATGCTTGAGGGCATGGCCGAGCGCGCGCAGCAGCCGGCCGAGCCGGACCCTGCGATGCAGATCGAGCTTGAAGGCAAGAAGGCCGACACCGAAGGCAAGAAGGCCAATGCGCAGAAGTCGATGATCGAGCTTGAGAAAGCGAAGGTCGAGGCTCAGTCGGCCATGTCTGGCCCAGGCCCCGATCCCAAGGCCCAGACCGAGGCGATCAAGCTCCAGTCTGCGCAGGTCAAGGGTGAGGCCGAGATGATGAAGGCTCAGTCCACCATGGCACAGACGCAGATGGACGGCCAGTTGGCCATGGCCAAGCACAAGATGACCATGGACGAGATGATGGCGAAAGCAGCAGCCGATGCCGCCCAGCCAGAGCCCTCCGAGGACGTCGACTGATGGCTTACTGGCAGAAGGGTACGATCGTTGACGGGAACCCCGGCGGGCGCGTGAACGTCGATGCCAACGGCCCCCATGAAATCCGATTCCTTTCGCCCAAGTTCGTTCTGAACGACGGAAGCGATTACGGGATTGTTGGATACGGCATGACGTTCGGCCCGGAGGGGATCGTGCAGCCGGGCTTTGTCTCTCTTGTCGATGCCGATGGCGCTTATCTCTTTGATTCCGATGGAACATATCTCGTGGAGCCAGTCTAATGGCTGTCCGTCTCGCTTCGCAGGCAACGACGCTCAAGGTGCTGCGCGCCCCAAATACCTTTTCGTGGGTTGGAACGTCGCGACTTGCAGCGATGTTTCAGGACGGAGGCAAGCGAAATAAGGGCAATGCCGGGTGGATGAACTGGTCGGCGGCGAAACTCCGCGCTGTGGGCAAGCCCATGATCACGGTCGGGCACTTCGCCGTCTCCGGCTATCGGACGGATCAGTTCAACTTCGCATCCGCCATTGCGGCAGGGGCATCAAATTTGGTCGGAGATGGCCCGATCAACTCCATTTCCCAGGCTGCGGCGGGCTACACGACAGTTGGTGGCGCAATGCCCGGTACGGCAGTCACAGCCGCCAATGTCGTCGCCGTGTCGCTCGCGGACATCAAGGCCGGGATCAAGGCCGCGAATGATGCGGGTGTGCGGTTCTTCTATGTGTGGGAGCGCGGAGCCGTCAGTTTCACCAATGCGCAAATCGGCCAGCTCAATGACTTCAACCGCCGCATGGCCGACTATCTGGCGAAGGGCGACGACTATCGCGGCGTGCCGAATGTCGTCGTGCTAGACCCGACGCCATATAGCGTCATCACAAGCAATGCATCGGCTATCGCACTGACAAACTCGGTCGACGGCACGCATGATAACGTCAAGGCGGCCAAGATCACCGGCTTCGCCTTCGCTGACAAGATCGCTCCGTATCTGAACGAGATGCCGGGATATCGGCTGCGTAATCTGACGCAAGCCAAGAGTGGGCTCGGGTCGCTCTCGCTCAATCCTAACCCTGCCTTGAGCGGGTCGGCGGCCCCCGGCGGGACCGGGAACACGGGGTTCATCCCGTCGAACTTCACGGCGGCGCAGAGCGGAGGGGTCACGGGCGTCTTTACGATCCAGGCGACTAGCGCGGATGCTGATGGGAATACCTGGGGCAACGAGGTCAAGATCGACGCAACTGCCACAGCGTCCGGCACGGTCAGCCTGATCCTCGCCTTGGACCGCACGAACATTACGCTTGGGGACCTGATCAAAGGCGGTTTCGAGATCGACGTTACGGCGGGCGCAACCGGAGTATCTGGCGTTCAAGCAGATATCGAATGGTTCCCGACAACTGGCGGCACGTCGCCCATGTATGACATGAGCGCGTCGACCATCGGAACGGACGATGGCGGGTACACCAATCTTGTTCTCTCGCCAGATCCGCTTGCCATCACGGCCTATACTGGGTCGCCTTTCACTAATCTGGCGCTGCGCATTGCATTTAGCGCGGCGGGGTCCGCAACCGTCATCGTCCGCAAGTTCTGGGCTGAGCGCACTCCGGCAGTCTGATGCTCGCGCCCATGTCGCTTTATATCGGAGCTACCATGCCCCGCGAAACATACGTTTTTGATCCGGTTACCTGCGAGTTGGTTGACCGGGACACCTACTATGCACGCAAGCCTGCTCCGAAGCGGTCCAGCCTCTCGGCCCCAGCGGTCATGTCTGACGGGATCGAGGTGAAAAGCATGGTCGACGGCAAAATCTACACCAGCAAGGCCGCGCTGCGTCAGTCCTACCGGGCGAAGGGCTACATCGAGGTTGGAAACGAGGCCTTGAAGCCCGCGCCAAAGCCAGAGCCCGATCGCAAGGGCATCAGCGAAAGCGTCGGCAAAGCCTTCGCCCGCGCCGGCATCTCGCTCTAACAGGAACCAATCCTCATGGAAGACGTGCAGAACGCGCCCTCAAACGGCGCGAGCGATACCGCTATGCCTGAAACCAGCGCCGTCCCGAGCATTTCGGACGCGCTGGCCAAGGCATTCGATACCGTCAACCAGCCGACAGAACAGCAGGTTGCAGCGCCCAGCGAAGGCCCGGCCCGCGCTCCCGATGGCAAGTTTGCCCCAAAGGCCACAGGGGCGCCTGCAGAAGGGCAGGAGCAGCCCCCCGCCGCCGATCAGCCTGCCGTTACCGCGACCCCGCCAGCGCGCTTCGTCAAGGCCGCACAGGAGGCATGGGCGCAGGCCCCGGAGATCATCCGCACCGAAGTCGCCCGCATGGAGCAGGAGCTGACGCAAGGCCTCCAGAAATACAAGGAGAGCCATGAGGCTTTCGAGCCACTGCGCCAGTTCGACGCGATGGCCAAGCAGGGCGGCACGACGCTCCCCGAGGCGCTGAGCGCTTATGTCAACATGGAGAACATGCTTCGGGCTGATCCGGTCAAGGGCATGGTCGCGGTGTGCCAGAACCTCGGCATTGACCCAGCGCAGATGGCGCATGCCCTCGCCGGCCAGCAGACCAGTGGCGGGGCAGCCCCCGAAGTCGCCTCGCTCAAGGCCGAAATCGCCCAGTTGCGACAGGAGCTTTCAGGCGTCGCCAAGAATTACCAGGAGATCGAGCTTCGCCCGGTCAAGACGCAGGTCGAGGAGTTCGCAGCCAAGAACCCGCTGTTCAACTACGTCGCGGACGACATCGCGAAGCAGATCGCAGCGCAGAGGGATGCGGGCCGCACGCCCGATCTTCAGGAAGCCTATCAGGCAGCCCTCGCGCTTCACCCCCATCTGGCGGCAGTCGCTGCCCAGACAGCGGCCCCGGCCGCACCACAGCCTGCCACGCCAGACCCGGCTCAAACCCGCAAGGCGTCGCTATCCATCACCGGCAGCCCGTCCGTCTCAAACACGTCCACGCGGAAACCCGCCGGTTCCACACGCGAAGCGCTGGACAGCGCCTTTGCGTCAGTCGGTCTTTCTTGACCCTCAAAGGAACCTAAGACATGGCAATCGTCTCCAACGACAAGCTCACCGAAGCTTTTTCGTTGGCGCTCGAAGACCGGTCCCGTGGATATGCGGACCTCGTCTCGAATGCCAACGCCATCCTCTCTGTGATGAAGCAGAAGGGTGGAATGAAAACCTTCTCGGGTCCGACGATCCGCGAACGTCTGCTCTACGCCGAATCCGGAACGTATGTCCGGTACTCCGGCTACGACTTCCTGAACCCGGCCCCCGCCGAACTCTTCAGCGATGCCGAATTCACCCCCAAGCTGGCGGCTGTGTCCGTCACGCTCTCGGGCGAGGACATCCTGAAGAACAGCGGCCCGAACCAGCTCAAGGACGTGATGGAAGAGCACATCTCGGCCGCTGAGCGCGAGCTGACGGACCGCTTCGTGGAAGACCTCCACTCGGCCGGCACCCTCACCAACCAGATCGGCGGCCTCCAGCTCGCCGTTCCCACGGTCGAGGATTCCGGAACCTATGGCGGTATCGATCGTGCGGCCGTGCCCCTATGGCGCACCGGCTCCTACGACGCCACCACCGACTTCGGCGCGGCGACTACGGCAGCCAACATCCACGACCAGTATACCCGCGTGCTGATCAACCACTCACGCGGCAAGAACGGCCCGAACCTCATCGCGGCTGACGCGACGCATTTCCGTCTGTTCCAGGCGGCACTTGTCGCGATCCAGCGCGTCACCAAGGAAGGCAAGTTGTCGACCCTCGGGTTTCCGTCGCTCGCCTTCGCTGGTGCCGGCTACGAGCTGGACGTGGTTCTGGAGGGCGGCATTGGTTCGGCCATGCCGTCCAATACGACCTACTTCCTGAAGCTGGGAGAGGATGGTCTTCGCTTCCGCTATCACCCGGATCGTAACTTCGTCGCCTTCGGCGGCAAGCAGCGCCCGGTCAATCAGGATGCCGTCGTCCAGCACTTGGGATTCTATGGCAACCTGACGCTCGCCAATCCGCTATTCCAGGCGAAACTCACCGACTGAGGAGGGTGAAACAATGGCTTACACCATCACGCAGAACCGCCTCGGGCAGTCCCTGATCGGCTCGGTCGATACCGCCGCGAAGGTGCCTGTTGGCACCATCGTGACGGCAACGGACCCGACCTATGGGGCGGGCGAGTTCATCTATCTCAAGGGCGCCGCCAACACGGCGGTCGGCTCCTGGGTCACCTACAACATGGATGATGGATCGACCACGCTGCTGGCTGCGAATGCCATCGGTCAGGTTGCCGTCGCCATGGCCGCGACCGTCGCCAGCACCTGGGGATGGTATCAGATCAGCGGCAAGGCTGTCGGCAAGGCGCTCGCGTCCTATGCCGATAATGGCCTCGTCTATGCGACTGCGACCGCTGGCAGCGTCGACGACGCTGTCGTAGCCGGCGATCGTGTGAAGCTGGCGATCGGCGCTTCGGCTGTCGATACGCCTTCGACCGGCCTTGCCGAGTTCGAGATCGCCCGTCCCTTCATGGACGACGCGACCCCGGCTTGATGAAAGGGAAAACAAGTGACGCTTGAAGATCTGCAACCGTACTTCGATGAGATGATCTCCATCTATAGGGACATCTCCACGCACAGCTACGACGCGTTTACCACTGCCGCTCTCTTGGAGGCGTTGCACGCCAAGATTGCTGCGATGATTGCAGTCATCGACGTACAGTAATCAGAGCATCGTTGCTAACGACCCCGCCGCGAGCGATTGCGGCGGGTTTTTCATGTCCTTTCCTCAAACGAAAGTCATCCTCATGGCCTCCCCCGCCGAACAGGACACCGCTCGCCCACGCTTCTATATGCAGGCCGTCGAAAATAAGGCCAAGAGCGCCGAAGAGGGCCGCCCGGTCTTCGACGAGCGCGAGATGGTCGAGATCCGCATTCCCGGCGACCGCCTCGCCACCCATGTGAATTACGTGCTCGACGAGCACCGCCAGCGCTGGCCGGACCACTATGCCGCGTTCAAGCGCGGTGAGGCCCGCGCCGCCAGCGGTACGCCTCTGGAGCAGTGGCCGATCATGACCACGGGCCGCGTCGCGTCGCTGAAGGCGCTCGGTGTCCTGTCGGTCGAGGAGCTGTCCAACCTTCCCGACAACATGCTGCCAAGCCTCGGCATGGGCGCCCGCGAGCTTCGCGACCAGGCACGTTCCTATCTGGCTGCCGCAGCCGATGGCGCTGCCGCCTCGCGCGCCGCTGCGGAGAACGCAGAGCTTCGCGCCCAGATGGAGCGCATGCAGAGGCAGATGGAGGCCTTGATGGCCGGTTCCTCTCCGGTCGAGGTTTCCGACGTGTCCGACCGGGCGATCGAAGACCTGAGCGACGATGAGCTGAAATCCTACATCAAGCGCGAGACGGGTGATGGCGTGCGCGGCACTCCATCACGTCAGACGCTGATCGAGCGCGCCACTGCCATTGCAATGCGCAATGCCGACAACGTGGCCTTGGAGCATCAGATGCAGACTGAGGCAGCCGCCTGATGACCGTCCTCTCGGCTTGCCAGTCAGCGGCCATCAAGCTTACGCAACCGCGCCCGGCTACCATATTCGGTGGTACGAGCGCGTTTGCTCAGGAGCTTGCTGACCTCGCCAACGAGACGGCCACGGCCATCGCTAAGGCGCATGACTGGCGCAAGCTGACGACGCTCGCCACGATCACTGGCGACGGGAGCGACACGAGTTTCCCACTGCCCTCCGATTACGACAGGATGCCGCTCGATTCCAATATCTACGGCTCGCTTGCCCGCCTGCCGTTCCTGAAGGCCCGCGACCTCGACCAGTGGCTTGAATTCGACATCACGCCCGTCGTTGGGGCCCCTGGCTATTGGATCAACCTTGGTGGTGAAATCCAGATCAAGCCCGCCATGGCCTCGACGCAGACGGCCCGCTACTACTACCAGTCGAACATCATCGTTTCCGGCAGCAAGACGGCCTTCACGGTCGATACGGACACATTCCTTCTGCCTGAGCGCCTGCTGACGCTCGGCATCGTCTGGCGCTGGAAGGCTCAAAAGGGCCTCGAATATGCCGAGCATCTGAAGAACTACGAGATTGCCTTCGGTGAGGAGGCAGGCCGCGACAAGGGATCGCGCATTCTCTACATGGGCACGCCGCGCATTCCTGACGGCGCGTTGGTCGCCTATCCGGGCTACATCGCATGAGGATGCCCGCGCCGAAGACCAAGCGCAGGGTATCGCTGCCGAAGTCGTTTCCCGCCCCCCGGCGTGGCTGGATTTCCAACGAGAACCTTGCTGCGCCAAAGTCTGAAGGTGCGGCAGTTCTGGAGAACTGGTTCCCGACGCCTACCGGCATTCGGATGCGCCGGGGATCGCAGAAATACGCAACGATCGGGTCCGGTAATCCAGTTACATCCATGGCGATCTACAACAGCGGTAACAACGCCCGTTTCTTTGCCACAAACTCAACCGATCTCTATGACCTTACAACCGTTGTCGACCCAGATGTATCTCCAACGCCGTCCTATAGCGGAATGACTGGTGGGGATTGGTCGTGGCTCCAGTTCGAGACGGCTGGCGGCGAGTTCCTGATCGGGGTCAATGGAGAGGACGATGGTCTAATTTTCAATGGGGTTGATTGGTATCCAGTTACGGACAGCAACCTTTACCGCCTCGATTATGATGCGCAGACTGTGGAATGGGGCGCGACAGGTCTAACGGTTACGGGGGGCACTTCCGGGGCGACAGGCGTCATTTATCGGATTTCCGACAGCGGGACGACCGGCTACCTCTGGATTAACGCAGTCACCGGCACGTTTCAGGATAACGAGATCATTACGGCTTCGACTGGCTCGGCCACAGTCAACGGGGTGGCCGTACTGCTCACTCCTGGCGTGACTGGTATCGCCATGTCGAGCCTGTCCTATCTGGCGTCGCATAGAAGCCGTGTCTGGGCCATCGAGAAAGAGAGCCTGAACGCTTGGTACTTCGATGTGGAGGCGATCAGCGGCGCAGCTCATAAGTTCCCGCTCGGTGGCGTCTTTGAGCGTGGCGGATCTCTGCTGTTCATCGCGGAATGGTCGAGGGATGAAGGGGCTGGCTTGCAGGCTTCGCTAGCCTTCTTCACGACCGAGGGAGAGGTTGCTGTCTATGGCGGCATAGATCCCAGCGACAGCGCGGCGTGGTCGCTGAAGGGCGTCTATCGGGTCGGACTCCCACTCGGGAAGGACGCGTGGGTCAAGGCGGGCGGGGATATCCTGATCGCGACCGATATCGGCCTCATTCCGATCTCGCAGGCCGTTGACAAGGACATCGGCGCCCTCACCATGATAGCGGTATCGCAGCCGATCCAGGATGAATGGACGCTGGCGGTAGGGGCTCGCATCTCTCGCCCCTGGGCCGTCGAGTCATGGCCTACCAAGCAAATGCTGTTGGTGGCTTTCCCGCCTGCTGATGGCCACCCTGAGGGTATGTTCGTCGTCAACATGCTCACAGGGGCATGGGCTCCGTTTACGGCTTGGAATGGAACGACGCTTCAGCTTTTCGGTTCGCGGCTCTTCTGGGGAACAGAAGATGGCACTGTGGTCGAAGCGGAAGTGACCGGCGCGGATCAGGGGGCGCCATATGTTTGCAGTTGCGTGCCTCTTTTCGATGACCTCAAGGCGCCGGCCGCCCTGAAAATTCAGTCTCTGGCTCGCGCGGTCTATAGGTCTCCCACTGCCGCAAATCTGGCCCTCACGGCTAAATTCGATTTCGACACAGTTTTGCCGGCCGCGCCTGACGTGAGCCCGGTAATCGACGGGGATACGTGGGGTACCGGTATCTGGGGGCAAGCAGTCTGGGCGGAGTCTTACCAGAAAAGCACCTTCGGCGGCTGGCAATCCGTCGGTGGGCAAGGTTACGCAATGTCCATCGGCTTGCAGATCACATCTGGCGGCATCGCCCCGCCTGACCTCGACCTCGTCCGCATCGATACGATGTATGAAATAGGGGACCTGGTTTCGTGATTGTCTCGGATGAGCGCGTGGCAGCGTTCGTTGGGAAGATGGTCGGTACGGAATTCCAGCCGCCCTATACGTGCCTCGGTGTCGAGCATGACGGCCGGATCGTTTCAGGCATCGTCTTCAACTGCTGGACCGGTACCGACATCGAGCTGACGGTTGCGAGCGTGAACGGGCATCTGCCCCGCCGGCTTCTGCGCCGCGCCGCCGACTATGTTTTCAAAGAACTCGGCTGCATCCGCGTTTCGTTCACGACCGAAAATCCTGCCGTCATCGAGATGGCAAAGCGGCTTAGCGCTCAACCCGAGGGCCGCAAGCGTCACCTGTTCGGCCCCGGCCGAGATGGTGTGATCCTTGGCATCCTCAGAGAAGAGTGGAAGATCACGTGAAAAGTCCCAAGGCACCAGCAGCCCCGGACCCGGTAGCGACCGCTGCCGCGCAGTCCGGCGCCAACCGCGACACTGCAATTACGCAGGGTATTCTTAACATGACCAATCAGGTGACGCCTGATGGATCACTGACTTATACTCATACAAGCAATCAGGATCTCGTCGATAGCCTTACCGGGTCGCACTACATCGTTCCGCAGTACACGGCTACAACGACGCTCTCGCCATCTGGGCAGCGCGTCCAAGATTTGAATAATCAAACTGAAGAGAACATTGCCGGGATCGGCCGCGATCAGTCAGCACGCATTGGCGATCTTCTGGGTAAACCCATCGATTTTAGCTCTCTTGGTGCCGCGCCTCTCCCTACCGACTTCTCAGCCGATCGTCAGAAATATGAAGATGCTCTTATGGCGCGTCTAAACCCGCAAATCTCGCGGGATCGTTCGTCGCTTGAGAGCAGGCTTATCAATCAGGGTCTCCGTCCTGGATCACAGGCCTATAATGATGCCGCCGATGAACTGGGGCGCAATGCGAATGACGCGCGGCTAGGCGCTATTCTCAATGCTGGCACTGAGCAGTCCCGCATGTTCGGGCTTGCCTCGACGGCAAGGCAACAGGGCATCCAGGAACTGCTCACGCAGCGCAACCAGCCGATCAATGAGATTTCTGCGCTGATGAACGGGTCTCAGGTTTCCCTTCCTCAGTTCGTCAGCACGCCTCAGACGCAGGTGGCGGGGACTGATTATCAAGGCGCGGTGCAGGCCAATTACAACGCACAGATGGACGCTTACAAGCAGAAGGTGGCATCTAACAATGCAATGATGGGAGGCCTGTTCGGGCTTGCCGGCACTCTTGGCGGGGCGGCGATCAAATCAGACCGGCGCCTAAAAACCGATATCGAGCGCGTCGGAACACTCAACAACGGCCTTCCCGTCTACGCCTACCGCTACAAGGACGGCGGTCCGGTTCATATTGGCCTCATGGCTGACGAAGTCCGCGCCGTCCACCCTGAAGCCGTCACGACGACGCCGGACGGGTTTGATGCCGTGTACTACGCAAAGGCGGTGCTCTGATGGTGGACCTCGCCGCACCTTTCGTCTGGGGCTCTGGTGGCGAGCGCCTGACACCGGAGCAGGTTGAGCGCAAGCGCAAGGTTGCTGAGCTGCTGGCGAAGCAGGGCGGCGACTATAGCCCTATCCAGCACTGGACCCAAGGCGCCGCGCGTGTCGCTCAAGCTCTCGTTGGCGGGTGGGAAGATCGCAAGGCGAGCGAAGCCGAAAAGGCGAATGCTGCCGAGGATCGGAGCCTTCTGGCGGGGCTACTAGGGGGGATGACCGGTGCCCCTGCCGCTGCTGCATCATCGCCATCAGCAGCCACGGCAGACCCATCCGCTGCGGTCACCGCTACCCCAGCCGCGCTTGCTCCTGTCTTCACATCCAAGGAGGCGCAATACGGCTTGCCAGCGAACTATCTGGCGCAGACGGCGAAGATCGAGAGCAACTTTAACCCGACTGCGGCCAATCCCAATTCGAGTGCGCGCGGCCTGTTTCAGTTCGTTAATGGAACGGCGAAGGATTACGGCCTCGAAAACCCGATGGACCCGATTGCCAGCACCGATGCTGCGGCGCGGTTGGCGGCCGACAACAAGGCAACTCTAACCCGAGCTCTGGGGCGTGAGCCAACGGCTGGTGAGCTATATCTGGCCCATCAGCAGGGCGGCGGCGGAGCTTCAAGGCTCCTGGCCAACCCAAATGCACGAGCCATTGATATCGTCGGGGCTGATGCCGTCAGGCTCAATGGCGGCAATGCCAACATGACAGCGGGAGAGTTCGCCAGACGCTGGACCTCAAAGCTCGCGGCGAACGAAGCCGATATGCCGGCGCTTGGCGCTGTTCCTGCCGAGGCCCAATCTGCCCCCGCTGGCTTTGCCGTTCCGCCGGGCGAGCAGCCTTCCCCCGCGATGACCGCGCAGACCTTCAACGCTATCGCTACCGGAGATCAGCCGCTCGATCCTGCTTTCCAGGCGGAAGGCGTTGCGCAGCCTTGGATGGGCACGGCCATTCCGCCGCAGGCTGCCCAGCCCCCTATGGTGGCACAGGCGCCGATGCCCCCGCCGCGCCCGGCCGATCTGCCGGCCCCCGGCGCCGTCGAGGCGATTGGGCAGATGCCCCCGCAGGCCGCTCCGCAGCCGCAGATGATGCCCGACCTGTCCAATTCGCCAGACGGCGGGATGCGACAGCTACAGGTCATCAGCGAACAGGCCCGGCAGGGCCAGCCGCAGGCACCGCAGGCGCCCATGAACCCCTTGGAGCGGGTAACGGCTGCTTTCACGGGCGGACAGGCTCGGGCGCCCGCTGCGGCTCAAAACCCGGCTGTTGCTGCGGTTGCCAAGGCTGTCGCACAGAACCCCGGTGATCCGATCGTCCAGGCGCTGACGAGCCCCTATGCGTCGGAGAGCACGAAGAAGGTCGCCATGGCTCTGCTGGTCAAGAAGATCGAGGGCGACAACAAGGCGCCTATCGCGGTTGGCAAGGATCAGCGGCTCGTGGATCGGAACGGCCGCGTTATCCTGGACCGGGACCGGAATGCCAGCGACGTGAAGCGCTCGCTGGTGCCCGTCTATGGCACCGACGCTGAAGGCAACACGGTGCTGTTGCAGCCCGGCGAGGACGGAACCGCGCCCGCGATGAAGCTCCCGCCCGGCGTGAAGGTGTCCAACGGCATCGAGAAAATCGACACCGGGACCGAGATAATTTTGCGCGACAAGCGTAGCGGTCAGGTTGTCGGGCGCGAGGTCAAGAACATCGCGGGCGCAGAAGCCGCAAAGGTCGAGGGCAAGGCCGCAGGCGAGGCCAAGGTTGATATGCCTGGGGCTATCGCGAAGGCGGAAGAATCGCTCGCGACGATCGAGGCCATCCGCAACCACCCCGGCCGCAACCAGTTTGGCGCGACGGGCTGGGGTTCTCAGCTCCCGATCATCGGGGATGGCGCGCCCGGAACAAAGGGGCGTGACTTTGTCGGCCTAGTCGAACAGATGAAGGGCAAGGCGTTCTTGGAGGCGTTCAGCCAGCTTAAGGGCGGCGGCGCGATCTCCGAGGGCGAGGGAGCGAAAGCGACGGCGGCCATCGCGCGTCTCGATCGAGCCCAGAGCAAGGAAGGCTTTGACGCAGCGCTCAAGGATCTGGAGGACGTTATCCGGGGCGGCATTGATCGTGCCAGGGCGAAAGGTGGCGTAAACGCACCGGCTGTCCAGCCGAAGCCCGTCGATACGTCGAAGCCTGGGAGCTTCAAGTTCAACCCCGCCACTGGCAAGATGGAGCCCATGTAAATGGCTGACATCAAAATCCAGGGGCCGGATGGTTCTTCGTTCTCGTTTCCCGTGGGCACAGCCCCCGATGTGATCGAGGGCGCCATGCGCTCGCATTATGCGAACTACAAGGCCTCGGCCGCCCCTGCGACGAAGGAGCCTGACGCCCGCGACAGCCTGCTCGGCAAGATCGACGCGACGGTGCGCGGCGCCGCCGATACGCTGACCTTCGGGCTTGCCGATGAACTGGCGGCGGCCGGTGATGCTGCGCTGAACCCCGTCTTTGGGACCGGGAAAAGCGGGGCCTCGTTCTCGGAACGCTACGCCGCGAACAAGGCTCGCGAGAATGCGACCGATGAAGCCGACTCGGAGAACCGTGGCGGCTACCGCATTGCCGGGCAACTGGCGGGGGGCGTTACGGGCGGCATCGGGCTGGCAAAAGCCGGCCTGTCATCGACAGCCAATGCCATCAACGCCGGCAAGACACTGCCAGGCGTCATCGCCGCATCCGCCAAGGAGGGGGCTATCCTCGGCGCTCTATCAGGCGCCGGCGCTGGCGAGGGCGTGGAGGGCCGCGCTCAAGGGGCGGCTACTGGCGGGCTTCTAGGCGGTGCGGTAGGCGCAGCGGCCCCCCCGGTGATCTCCGGTGTGTCCAAGGTGGCAGGCGCTCTTTCGGCGCCGCTCATGGCCCGCCTGCGGCCCGACGAATACGCCAACACCGCAATTGGTGAAGGCATGAAGCGGGCAGGCATGACCGCCGATGATGTTGCGGCCGCACTAACTTCCGCTCGGGCAGACGGTCAGGATGTTTTCACGGCGGCGGACGCCATGGGCAACGCCGGCCAGCGCATGCTTTCCACGGTCGCACGCAACCCCAACGACCAGCGCCAGGCAGTTGTCGATGCGCTGATCGGCCGTCAGATGGATCAAGGGCGTCGCGTCGCCGGTGCCTTGCAAGATGCGTCTGGTTCGAAAATGACCGCCTCGCAGTTCACCGATCTCGCCTCGCGCTCGCGCTCGGTCGATGCCGGAATCAACTATGGTCCTGTCGCACGAGAGACCGCTCCGATTGACGTATCGCCTGCGGTCGCTGCGGCGAACCGTGCCATTTCTCCCGCTGCGGACAACGTCGCCACCGCAGCCGGGGCTGTCCCGACTGACCTCGCTGCGCGTGCCGGCATCGAGGCGGGGGAGGCGGCGATCCGCGATCCTATCCGCAACGCTTTGAAGGAGGCGCGGTCCTACCTCGCGGCGGACAGCCTCACGGTCACCAACGTTGAAAAGGCTTTCCGGGCCAAGACCAACATCGACGCCATGATCTCGAAGGCTGTTGAGAATGGGCAGGGCGCGATGGCCGACGCGCTTGGCCCGATCCAGCAGCAGCTTGATGACGCGCTGGCTCGCACATCGCCGCAGTATGCCCGCGCTCGCGATGCCTATGCCGCCGCGTCACGCCCTGTCGAGGCGGTCGATATCGGAAAGGCGATGGCTTCCCCCCGCAACCGGACAGACGACACGCTGCGCGCCTTTGGCGGCCTTTCTCCAGAACAGCAGCACGGCGCGCGTATCGGCTATTTCGACCCGATGATTGCAAAAGCAGAGAGCGCAGCCGGCACCATGACCGACAGCGCGCGTCCGTTCATCGCGGACAGCATGCGCCGCGAGCTGCCGGCCATGGCAGCGCCGGGGCAGGCCCCCACGCTCGGCCGTCGTCTTGGCCGCGAAGCGCAGATGTCGGAGACGGCAAAGGCCGCGCTCGGAGGCTCCAAGACGGCGGACAATCTGGCTGACGCTGCCGAGATGGCAAAGCTAGACCCCGGCATCATGACCAACCTCATGCAGGGCAGGCCGATCCAGGCCATCCTTGCCGCCGCGTCGAAAGGCTCGAACGAGGCCAAAGGTCTGCCCCCTCGGGTCATCGAGCGCATCGCCAAGGTTCTGATGGAAACCAACCCAGACGAAGCGCGCCGGGTGCTTTCGATGGCTGGCGAGAAGACGGCGAAGAACGATGGCATTCGCGCTGTCGCCAACGCCATCATGACCAATCTAGGAGCCGGTTCGGCGGGACGACTTGCTGCGCCATGACATCGGGATTTTGCCGCCGGTAAGGTCCATCGCCCAAGCGACTAGAATGCAGCCGGTCAACAGACCCAAGCACATCGAACGCCAATCGAACGAGAAAAAGTAGAGGTTGCCGGCCCAGACCAGGGCCACAATGAGCCATGTCGATGGCCATCCTGCGCGCTTGTCGGAGAACTCCTGCGGGTCATGGTCGATTTGCTTCACGAAGACCACCGCCTCCGACTGTCCTCTGCCGAGCGGTCAGACCGCAACCTCAGGCGGCAGTCGATATAGGGTTGCGTCCCTCTAACCGCGCCGAAGCTGGCGCACGTCGCTTCATCCTTCGCCGCAATTTCGGCATCGGAAAGCCAACGCTCGTTTGTGCCTCTGACCGGGACGCACGCCGCGAGAGTGGCGACCAGCCCGACCACGATTAGCGCCTTCATTCATTCCTCCCGTTTGAGCAATCCTGCCTGACGGTTGGGCTCTCGTATAGAGCAAAGTCAGCCAAATCCTTGTCATTATCAGCCAATGCGCTCCTCACTGGGCGCCTTTTTCTATTGGAGAAGCCCATGCCCCGAGACGGTTCAGGAGTTTACTCGCTTCCACCTGGGTATGAAGCCGTCACAGGCGAGTTGATCGAGGCGACGCAGCATAACCCTCCGCTTGAGGATATCGCCGCTGCGCTGACGCAGAGCATCGCTCGAACGGGCGTGACTGCGGTTACTGCTGATATCCCGTTCGGCGGGTTCAAGCTGATCAATGTTGGTGACGCCACGAACGATACGGACGCGCTCAACCGTCAAAGCGGTGATGCCCGGTATCTGGTTGGTGTGCCTGGGCAGCTCGGTTTCTTCTTCACATCTACTGCGCCTTCGGGCTGGCTGAAGGCTAACGGCGCGGCTGTGCTGCGGTCGGCATACACCGCGCTTGATACGGCCATTTACTGCGGGGATACCCTCAACCCGACCGCTGATTGGGGCTTCCGCTGCACCGACCCTCTGAACCCAACGACGACCCGCAGCACGACCGGCGATTACATCGTCCTGCCCGACATGCGGGGTGAGTTCATCCGTGGTTTTGATGATGGGAAAGGGAGCGATCCTGCCCGCGTTATGTACGCGCTCCAGCTCGACCAATACCGGCTTCACACCCACGGCCTGGGCCAGCGGTTGAATCTAACTGCGGGTGGTGGCATCGCGATCGATGCGAGCAATGCTCACGCGTATGCCGGGTCCGAGACTTACGGGGCCGGCGGCTCCGAAACGAGGCCGCGAAACCTCGCAGCCCTAGCTTGCATCAGATACTGAGGGTTTTCCGATGATCGTCTACCAGACTGATGATGAAGGCGTTTTCGTTGGGGTGCTCAAAGCCGACAAGAGCCCGCGTGACGCAGGCGCATACCTTATCCCGCGTGGTTGTGTGACTGCTCAGCCGCCGTCGTATGGGGCTGGCTCTAGAGCCAGATGGGCAAATGGTGCTTGGCTGGTCGAGACGGTTCCAGTCGAAGCCCCACCCTCTGGGCCAGAGACGATGCCTCCAACTACCCTCGCGAAAGCCGACCTTTGGCGTCGGCTGACGGAGGAAGAGGCTGAAGTGCTCGATGCCGCCCTTGAGGCGGCCCCTCCGCGCCTGCGTCGGATCTACGAAGCTGCTGCCTATCTCGACCACAGCGACGCTGACTTTCCGGCGTTGCGCGCGGGTATAGCGTCCGCCCTTGGCGAGGCACGCGCGGACGCGGTCTTGGCAGTTTAGCGCGCGGACTCGGGCGCAGCGGCCCTAACCCGCAAGTTCGCAATCATCCGCCTTCCAAAATCCTGAGCAGGCAGCTCAATCATGCGGTTCGTCCCCCACGCAATTGCGATGGTCGCGGCGAGCGCGGCAACTGCCTGATAGACAAAGAGCGACCCAAGCCCACCCATAGGCCGCATGACCAAGGGGTGGATCAAATAAATGGAAAAGCTGATCCCGCCGATAAATACCAAAAACGGCCATCTCAACCACCCTACTAGTGGGCTCGCATAATGCGCAGCGGCGATCGTAAAAGCTGCGGCCAGAGATGCGGCTGATACGCTGAACCCATGATCCTGCTTAAAAACAGCCGCGATGCTTAGCGTTATCGCGGCGATGAACAACGCGGAACCCAATACCGGGCGCTTAGTCGGATCGGCAATCAAGAATCGGTAAACGAGCATGCCGACCAAAAAAGAATGAAAGTGCCAGAATATCGTGAAGTTCGGCTCGTTGATTCCAAGAAAGTCGGTGATGATTTTGCATACAGGCGGCCACATCAAAACAGCCGTCACGACAACCATGCTCCAAGGCGCGGCGATGAGCCAGAACAGCACGAATGGGAACATGAAGTAGAACAGAAATTCTACAAAGATCGACCACTCCACGCCGATGATCGCGTTATTCGTCGTTGGATCGAACATGCTGAGAAGCGTGATATGGTTGAAGCCGATACGAAGAAGCGTGTCGATCGGTATGTTTTTCCAGGTGCCGTTCAACGAATTGACGACCGCGAGGAACGCACAAACGGCGAAGAAAAGCGGCAATATGCGGGCGAAGCGCCGGATATAGAAAGCACGCCAATCGATAGGCCGTTTCGCGAAAGCAGGGGCCACGCTGAGGCATAGGCAGAACGCCGACACGACAAAGAATAGCGTCACGCCATATTTTCCGTGATCGACTATCGCGTATCCAAGATTGCCGAAACTTTTCAGGCCAAATCCGCCTGAGTGGATGAAGAAAACAGCGAGCGCGGCGATGCCCCGGAGGCCGTCGAGTTCGAGGATGCGCGACTTCATTTCATCGACATATCACGCCACCCGACCGCCACCAACAGCCCGCCTCGCGCGGGCTTTTTCATGTCTGGAGCTAGCCTATGCATCTAGCCAATAACTGGCGTGCGATCCTCAAGCATGCGTGGTCCGTCAGGCTGCTTGCGCTCGCTGGCGTGCTCACCGGCATGGAAGCTGTCCTTCCCTTCGCCGATGGACTGATCCCGATTCCGAAGGGCTGGCTTGCCGGCCTGTCGTTCCTCGTCATCGGCGGGGCCTTTGTTGCCCGTCTCGTCGCGCAGCAATCCGTGTCTGGAGATGAGCCATGAGCCGCATGAAGAAGGGCGGTGCCGTGGCTGCGCTTGGCGTCGTGCTCGTCGGCGGCTTCGAAGGGCTTCGGCTCAATGCCTATCCCGATCCCGCGACCAAGGGACCGCCATGGACGATCTGCTATGGCTCGACAGGTGGCGTGAAGCCCGGCGACAGGAAGACACTTGAGGAGTGCAAGGCGCTGCTCGTCAAGGAGCTCGATCACTACGCCGATGGTGTCGAGCGCTGCACATTCACGGCCAAGAGCATGCCGGACAAACGCTATGTCGCGCATGTCTCGCTCGCCTACAATATCGGTGTCGGGGCCTATTGTAAGTCGTCTGTCTCGCGGCTTGAGAATGCCGGGCAGACGCGCGCGAGCTGCGATGCGTTCCTCAAATGGAACCGTGCCGCCGGGGTTGTCTTCCCCGGCCTTACGCGCCGCCGGCAGGCTGAGCGCTCATACTGCATGGATGGCCTGTGATGCCGTTCCTCGCCCTCATCCCGGCCAAGGTCTGGATCGGCCTTGCCATCGCCGTGGCCGCCATCGGCGCCTACTGGAAAATCACATCCGACGCTGAAGAGCGCGGAGCGGCCACCGTCACCATCGAAATCCAGAAGTCGAACGACAAGGCGAGAGGACTAGCAGATGAAGCCGCGCGCACGGTTGAGAACTGCACTGGCACTTGGGACCGCTCTCGCGGTGTCTGCGTGCCAGACGACGGCCCCGGTCGATAGACCATGTGGTGTCATCACCGATAGCCTCGGCAACGTCACCGGCAAGACCAAGGCCGATACGCGCCGGATTGACATCCATTTCGAGAAAGGCGTCGCGGCCGGCTGCTGGTCGCGATCCTGAAGCAGGCGGCACGAGATGGCGGTTCCAGCGTCATCCCGTGCCTGACCACGAGCACCAGACAGAGGCGCCCATGGCTGAGAGCTATCAGATGCACGAACATGACCTAACGCAAGGGGTGCGCCCCTGATGCCTCCAGACCGCTTCGCTCAGCTCTCGGACGAGACCAAGGACTTTCTCGCCAATCTCAGGACCGAGGATGTCCATTTGCTGGAGGAGGGGATCAGCCTGGTCCGCTCCATCCGAACCGTATCCGCCTTCGTGAAATGGCTGCTTGTCGGCATTCTAGGCGCGATCGGCGGGACCTGGGCCGCTCTCAAGCTATTCGGTGAAATCATCGCGTCCATCAAAGGTGCGAAATGACCCGACCACGCTTCCCGATTACGGTATGGCTGATCCTGCTGGCGGCATGGGCGCTTACGTCCGTGATGACGGCATGCCTGATCCGGAATTGGGATTTCGTCGTGAGCGTATGGAACCGACTTGAGCATTATTAGCTCTGCTGAGCTTCTTCCATCCGCCGGCAGCCCCGGCGGATATCGAGAAGGTTCCTGACCCTCTCGGTTCGATTCCCTGTATACCACCTCAGCCGGCGCGGTCCTTAGGGGCTGCGCCGGCCTTTTCTGCGTTGTGAGCGGTCAGATCGGAAGACGCTATGCACGCCGTCCCAGAACGGCCCGCTGGCCCAGATGACGCCGCCAAGCCAGAGGCCTTGAACCCATGCGATGACGATGCAGAGCGCGACAAGCCAGTCAGGCATCTCACTCTCCTTGCGCCCGGATGGCTGCGGCACGAACAGCCTCACGGGCTTTCCTGATTTGCCCGAGAGGGCATGTGATCGTCATCGTAGCGCTATCAGGCTGATCGCCCCAAAGCAGATCCTGCATGACGCCGTTCTTCTCGTCTGCAAATGGCGCAAGCGCTTCGACTGCCGCAGCGAGCGCGGCTTCTGCTGCTAGGGCGCGGCCGCGGAACTGGTCAGCAGCGTTACGCCATGTCGAGACTTCTTTCAGATGAGTCTCCATCATTATATCGGTGAGGCTATCAAGGTTGGCGATCTCCCGTTCCTTCTCCGCCAGGATCGGGGCGAAGAGGGCGAGGATAGCGCGAGCTTTAGCGAGTGACTTTGGAGACGGGAACGGCGCACCAGAGATCAGCTTGGCGATCTCCTCCGCGCTCGGTATCGCGGCTGGGGCTGTCATGAGCGCGCATCCTGTGGCGGGGGCAGAAGCTTGTTCTCTCCGATGCGAGCAAACTCGCCATACCGTGCTCTAGCGGCAGCGACATAGGCGGCGTGGGCTTCTTCTGCGGTGGGGAAGGTGCCCAGATGCTGCCGGTCTTTCGAGCCACCAATGACAGCGCGAAACGTCGAACACCCGGCGACCTTGCGTACGCCTTTAAGGCCTGTCTTGGTCCCACGGTTCGGCTTTCGGTTGCCTGCATTCTGCCGCCGCGTTGCGGGCCGCAAATTTGCGAAGCGATTGTCTGACCGATCACCGTTGATATGATCGAGGAACGGCGGCGGGTCGCCAACCGTAAGAAGCCATGCCAAGCGGTGCGCAAGGATGAGAACGCCGTCGATCTTAATCTGGACATAGCCGTAACTGTCGAGCGTCCCGGCTATCGCTCCAGATCGGAGGTTCCCGCGCGATACGCGCCAACGGAATTCACCGGTTGAAGCCTCATAGCAGAGGAGCGAAGATGCGCGCTTTCGATCGATCATCCCGCACTCTCCGTTGGAGCCGGCAAGAGCTTGAGCGATGTAATGCGCTGGCCTACCGTCTCGCCGTTCTCTGTGATCAGGTGCGCCAAGAATGCGGTTTCGACGCTCATGAGCCCACACTCCACAGCCGTCATCATTCCTTTGACATAATCTCGCAGGATCGAGTTCACGGCGATCAGGCCTTGATCCAGGGCGGCGGCCTCATGCTGCGGCTTGGTCTTCTTCATGCGCTGGTTCCAGGGATTCTCCTTCAGGAACCATGCCGCCCAGCCTTTCGCGGATGCCTCGAACTGGATCGCCCGACCCCGGTGCTTGAACGCCAGCAGCACGGTCTTCTCATCGAAGTTGTCCATGAAGCCGACGCTCTCGCAGCCCATGCGACGGAGGAGCTTCGTAATCTCGTCACGGGCTGCGGCTCCTGACGTCGCGCTCGCATAAGGCACCTGGCTAGCCATGCTCGCGTCCTCCCGCCGCAGCGAGCATGGCGCGGTAAAAGCGCCGGAATGGCGTGTTGACCGAGTCTAGGTCGCCCGCCACATGGGCCACGGTCGCATCAAAGAATGCGTCACCAGCCGCCTTTAGCTGCCGTTCTGTTGGCTCGCTGGGCACGAGTACCCACCCCTCCATATCTCCTATAGAGCCGGGGGATAGGGCAGAAACGATCTCGCGCGATGCTGCGTAGATTTCGCCCTCCGGCGCGTTCACGCGGCTCATAAGGATCGCAGCGACTTTCTCCACGTTCTCATCGATCTGCATCGTTCGCCTCCAATGCGGCGCGGCCGGCGGGGGTGATCTCGACCCCGGCGAACTTGGTTTTCGTGAAGCCCTTTGGAGGGTCTCCCCATTTCACGAGTCCGCGTCGGGCAAGCCGACCGATGTCGCCACGCCAGTGCCGGCGCATGATGAACGACGGGCCACTGACCGCGTCGTTGAATTTTGCGAGCGCGGAAAGCTCGGCCCGCTCCTCGCTCGTCAGCTTATCCTTGGCCATCGGTTGCCTCCATAGGCTTGGGGCTGGCATCCGCGAGGCTCTGGCCAGAACCGTCAGACGTCACGCGCGGCATAACCGACAGATCAACAAAGCGCGGATCTCCGAACGTTTTGAACGTCAGCGTCCAAGCCAGCCGGCCATGAGGCTTCTGCGTTGCCTGCGACGGTCGCCCGCGGCCCTTCTCCAGGATGCTCAAGTCATCAAGCGCCAGCGCGACCCGCTGGACCAAATGCTCGGCATCGGTCGCTCGGTCCGTCCACGGGATCGCGATCAGGTCAAGGTCGCGAGTGAAGCTGCCGTGCATCACGAGCGCGTAACCCTCCTGCCAAGCAATGCAGCGGCCGATCGTGAAGATGCGAGCATAGTCTGGGTCGATGATGCCGTAGGGCGCAGCGGTTTCCTGCAAGGTCTCGCGGGTGCCAACCAAACCCTTCGTCATGGCGTGTCCTCCGACTTCGCATCGGGAGAGGCGAGGGCCGAGCGGCCGAACGGTTCATTCCTCTCATAGGCATCCATCGCCTGCTTCAGAGGTGAGCCGGTCTCAGATCGATATGCGCGCAGCCAATGCAGCTTGCTTTGGAAGCCATCTCGCTCAGCCTTGGACATCTCCGTCCCACCCCTCGCCGCAGTGGCCGGAGACGCGAGGGCTACGTTGATCCGGTGAAGCGCAAGATTGTCGGCTAGGCTCCTTTCTGGCCGTCCCGCGATCACCTTACGTGCAAGCTCCAACGCCTCCCTCACCCCGCCCGCAGGCGAAGGGGCGGGGGTGGCGAGGAGCGGGACAAGGTCTCGCTTCATCGTCTCCGACCAGATGCGCTTTGTGTCGGGATCGCTCACGAACGAGCGCGAGCCATCTTCGTGCGTGAACATCCACGCCACCACCTCGCCCCCAGCCTCCGACCCGCTCGTCGAAAGCTCACCGTCCGTCGTCCAGCGGAACTCAAGCGCATAGTCTCCGCCGTCGCAGAACAAACCTTCCGAGGGGCTCAACTCTGCGAGACGAGCCGCGATCCGCTTAAGCTCGGCGTCCTTGCGTTCGTGGTATTCTGGCCCGCTAGTCGGGGCCGGGGAGAGGGAGGCGAGGCGCTCGCGGCGGTTTGCAAAGACGACTTCAAGCATGGCCTTCATCTGAGGCCCCATCTGCATGTCGAGGTACTCATAGTCGCGAGCGTAGCGTTCGCCCCCGAACCATTCGCGGAGAGCGATCGTCACATCGATCGACGTGACCGCTCCCGCATCCACCCCGCCGCCCGCAGGGGAGGCGGCAGACAGCGCAGGCACATACTCGACCGCTCCGGGGTCGCCTTCAGCGCAGGGGTGCATGCTTCCTGTGCCATCCAAATCGCGCAGCCATACAGTCTCGACGCACGTCGGTTGGGTGTCAGGGGTTGTGGTCATGGGCGGGGCTCCAAATCGAATAGATCTGTCTGGACTGGTTTGGGTTCATCGCTCACGATCTGGATGACGTGGAGTGTCTCGCTGACCGGGAGCGAAGACAGGTCAACGAAGATATCGTCTGCCCAGAACTGGCATGTCTCGCGAAGGCGCCGCCGAAGAGCGCGGCCATCCGGCCAGCCGAAAAGTCCCGCGTCGTATCTGCCCCACTCGATGCCTGTCAGAGCATCGACGTTTGTGCATATCGCGCGTTCAGCCACGTTCGCCCCCTTGAGCAGGGACGGAGCGGGCGCGGCGAAGTTGGTCCGTGTAGACCCATGCGATTGGCAAGCCGCCAACCGTAAGCAGGACCTGGTCTGTTGCCGGCAGATCAGGAGCAAGCCCGTTTGCTGCATCTCCGAACGGACGCAGCGCCTCCTCCAACACCGCAACCCTCTTCCGCTCGACACGCAGCGCCTCTAGGGCTTCGTCGCGGGAGCGTTCGGCGTCGAGCAGTGCGACAGCCATCCGCTCGACCTGCTCGTGAACCGGAACATCGCCACCGTCAGGCGGGTCCATGAAGCGCGTCGAGCCAATGGCTGCCGAGATGGCGTCGAGTTCCTTGCTGGCCTGCACAAGCTCGCGGGCGTTGGCCTCTAGGAGGGGCCTGACCTCGTCGACGATGGAATCGACGAATGCGGCCGCCGCATCTTCGGGGTCGACATATTCGGCGGCCTCACAGCCCTTGACGATGATGTCGCCGTTAGGCTTGCCGTTCAGTTCATCGGCGGCACCACGCAGGATCGCTGCCCGCAGCTCCTCCACCAGCCCCTCAGGCACGGATCTGTCGGTCATGCGGCTTCTCCTGCGAAGAGATCGGATTGGGCAGGACGCGTGTCGATCGCCGCAGCCTCTCGGAGAGCCCGCGCCGCACCGTCTCGCATCCACTGGCAGTCTTGGCCGGGTCGCGCGTCTGCCTCTCGCGTCAGGACGGCCGCGTAGTATTCGAGGAACGCCTTGCGTTTGGCGGGCGGTTCGGGAGGTGCCGCGCTCACGGAAGCGTCTCCGCAGTTATCCCAGCGAGCGCCAGCCGGCCGAGCGGGGTCACCTCGCAATAGGTCCACGGGTATGTGCTTTGCCGGGTGCTGCCGAAGCCGTCTGCGTCGGGTACGACTTCATCGAGGCGAGTCGTGACCCAGCCACTCTTGTTGAGCAGCCATGTCATCGGCCGCGCCATCGCGCGATCGATCTCGAAACACGAGAAGCGCCCAGTCTTCGCGATGACAGCGAGGATCGCCTTCGGGTCGCGTCTGCGCTCGCCCGTGAGTTCGTCCAGAGACGAAAAGCTATCGATGAAGACGGCCCCGCTCATCGGCCAGCCCTCCTCGCGGTGGAGGGGAGGGGCGATTCGTGGAACGCTAGGAGAACAGGTTCCCCCAGATATCCCCCAGTACGGCGCGCGTGTTCATGCACCGTTCTGCGCGCCCGTGCGCGACGGGGCCTGAGAATATCGAGGAAATATGGTGGGCGGCACAGGGTTCGAACCTGTGACCCCTCCCGTGTGAAGGGCGCGGGCATCATCATCCAACCTTTTGTTCGGGTTGCGAAATTGCGGGTGTAGGTTCTTCGCTCCCCCAGATATCCCCCAGCGAGGGCAGGGCAGCGATCGAAGGGGCATGGTTCGAGACGTTCACATGGGTGTAGCGCTGGACCATGCTAATCTGCTTCCAGCCGCCCAATTCCATGAGCTGGCGGATATCGCGGTGCGCGGCATAGTGCCATGTCGCCCAGGTGTGGCGGCAGGTGTGCGGGGTGACATCGGTGATCCACCGTTTGACCGTCTTCCCGGCCTTGTCCTTCTTCTTCGTGTCGACCCACTTGCCGAGACAGGCGCGGCGTGTCGCGCCCCGGAAGGCTGTCTTGATCTGACCGCCTTCGCCGTCCTTCTCCTCGTAGGCGGCGCCCTTGTGGTTCAGAAAGACAGGGCCCTCGCGCCGGTTCGACCGCGCCAGAGCCGCAACGACGGCGGGGTGAAGAGGCACACCGCGATCCTCGCCGTTCTTGGTGTCGAGATAGACGACATTGCCGGCCTCAAGATTGACCTGAGCCCAATCGAGATAGAGTGCTTCGGAGACGCGGGCGCCGGTGTAGAGCATCAAAAGCACGACCGGGCGAAGGTGAGGGGAGCAGGCTATCGCAAGCCGCTCGGCCTCGGAGACGGTAAGCCACCGGGTTTTTCCTTTTGGCTGGCTCGGCCGTTCGATCGTGATCGGAATGCACATGCCACGGGCGGCGGCATGCTGCATCACGGCTGAAACAGGCGTGTAGACCTGCCGCGTCAGGGTGCTCGGCTTGCCGTTCGGGTAGAGCGCCTTGGCGCAAGCGTCGATCGCAACCTGATCGATCTTCGTGAGCTTGGTCTGGCCGAAGTGACGCAGGATCGGCGTCATGAATCGTCCCTCCCCACCAAACTCAAGGTAGCTCGCACATGCGTGCGCGAAGGTCGCGACGGAAGCCCGGCCGTGGATGGCCTCATCGAGGAGTTCGGCTTCCCGGCGCGCTTTGAACTCTTCGGACCGCTTGCGCTCGCGAGTGCCAGTGCTTTCTTCAATGCGGCGTCCGCGGACAGTCCCCCGGACGTACCAGAGACCGTCATCCGGGTTCTTGCGGTCTCGGACGAGCTTGAGCGGCATCGAAGCGCCTCCCGGATGGTGATGATGTCGGCGGCCATGAACCGCCACTCCCGCCCGATCTTATAGCCATGGTCGGGATGGTCGGTGAGCCAACCTTGCAGCCAGCGGCGCGAGCAGCCAAGAGCCTCGGCTGCGCCGTCCAGCGTCATTGGCTTCTCGATCGCGACGGGGGCCATCGTCAGGCCTCCTCGCATACGGGGCGGTTGGCGAGGGCGAGCAAGGTATCGGCATGACAGGGCGCGCCGATCCGGCAAGCACAAGCCAGGTTCTTGCCCCTGATCTCGCCGAGCCGCGCCCACCGCTTGCCGCCTTCGGTGAATGACTGCCGGAAGCGATCGACGGCTTCCTCAACCGTGGCGACGATCGTGCATTGGTGACGCTTGCCGTTCGTCGAGAGGCATTTCGCCGGCCGCGTGCTGTAGGGATTGCCCCAGATCGTCGCGCGGGTGACGACCGCAGCCGGCAGGCCATTGGTGGCGATGCTCAGCGCCTGAAGGTCGAAGCCCTTGCGGCGGGAAAGCTGAAGGCGGACAGGTGTTGCGCTCATCGCTTTGCCCACTCCCATCCGTGCACAACATCGCCATTCGAGAGCGCGTAGTGCCGCTCGCAGCGGAAACGGGCGACGTAGCGGGTACCCGGCCGCTTCGGCATGACGATCTCGACGACCTTGAAGGCCGTGCGCCCGCGCTTGGCCTTGATGAAATCACCGAGGCGCGGCAGGTCGCCGTCCCAGTGAAGAGCGGTGAGGGTGGCGAGCTTCATGCTGCGCCTCCGAACATGTCGAGTGTGTCGGGACACCGGGGCGCGGCATCCGATCCGATCTCCACGAAAGCTGCACACTTCGGCTGGCCGTCCGGCCCGTAGTGCCATGCCGCCGGGTAATCGGGGTCGTCGATCGACAGTGCCATCGTGTTCGCAATGATCGGGCAGCCGTCAGCCCGCTCGTGGTCCTCGCGGAAGGCTCTATTGGCCTCGCACTGCGCGCACCATGTCGCCTGGAAAATCTCGCCTTCCGTCCCGTTCGACGGGCGATAGGGCTTGCCAGCTCTGGCCTTGAAGAACCGTGCAGCGTCTTCGTCCGTGTAGATGCGACGGTCAGCCATCGAGACGCCTCCCTGGAACCTCGATCTCCAGATCGTCGAGCTCGCTGATCACTTCATGCAGATAGGCTGCATGGACATCTCCGGAGTCGGCGATCCGCTTCAGTTCGTCCATGAAACCGATTTCGCCGTCGCAGCAGTGCGCCTTTAGCAGCGCCACGGCCTCGCGCAGGGCATCCATCTGGGCAGGGGTCGGCTCAGCCATGGCTCAGCCCCCCCGCCTTTTCGAGCTCGTCCTTGCGGGCGCCGAAGTAGGCTTGCAGCCGGGCGATGTCCTCATGCGCGGTGATGCCGAGGCCGTGGCGCACAGGGCGCGTCTCGGTCCACCACTTGCGGACGGCTTCGTAAGCGGTCAGGCCGGCTGCCGCAGCGAGCTTGGCCTGGACGAGCGCCTCGTAGGCTTCCGGCGTGCTCATGTCGTCCGCAGCCGGCGGCGCCAGCGGAGCCTCATCGGCCGGCGGTGGTGGAACGTCGTCGCTGGCCTCCTCGGCGGGAGCAGAAGGCGCGTCGTTCACCTCGCGCGAGACGCGGGCCAGATGCCGCGCTTTGACCTCGCGCGCCTTCTCGACATAGCCGGAGAAGTCGGCAAGCACGGCCTCGATGTCGGTCTCGACATACCAGGCCTCGACATCATCAGCCGACTTCGCAAGGCTCAGCTTCTCATCAAGGATTGCGATCTCTTCGTCGGGATTGATCCCATCCTCGAAAGGCGCCGCCGGCACGTCGTTCGGCTGGGGGATCGACTGCGACGTGCCGGCGGCATCCGCTTCCTGCCGGGGGGGATTGGCAGTGGCGGATTCGGAGACGATGACTGCATCCTCGACCTTCACGGCCGAATTGAGTTCATCGTCAGAAGGAGGGGGCGGCGGGACGGATGGAAGCGAGCCCCCGCCGACATCGCGGACCTGGGCGATATCGGCCGCCTCGTCCTCGTCGTAGATGCCAGAGAAGCCGAAGGCGTAGCGCGCGCCCTGCATCGCCGCCTTATGACGAAGCATGCGGCGCTTCATCTTCCACGGCTCGGTGCCGCGAATGCACTCGTCGAGGTATTCCGTCACGACGGTGGGGTGAGTCCGATCCTTGCGGTAGATCCGACAGGTAACGGCCAGGAGGTTGCCCTTCTCGTCGTCGTGCTGATCGAACTCCATGCCATCAAATTGCGCATGCCCGTTGATGAGGTTGAGCCAGCCGTCGATGCCGACGATCGGCACAATGCCGCCGCCCTTCTTCGGGAAGGCGTAGATCTCGCGCAGGAGGGGGTTCAGCCGGTACTCCTTCGCGACGAGCACGAAGGCCGCGAATTCCTCGCGGGTGCCGGACGGCGGGAAAACGGTTCCGCGTAACGTGGCCTCGAACGCCTGCGGCTCCATCCCGTAGGAATCGGCCAGCGTGGCGATGACGGACTTGCGAGGTTCAACCTTGGCTATGGCGTTCATGATTGCCTCTCAAGCGACGTATTCGAGGGTTCGGAGCTCAGCGCCGGGCACCGCCACGCCGCCTTCGATGTTCTTCTTGGCGAAGCCCTTGAGCAGATCGACAAGTTCGATCGGCGGGTTCTCCCACCCGGCGTAGAAGGCGGCGCAGGCCGGGAGATCGGTGATGACGGCGACTTTCCGGGTACGGACGGTCGTGCTGCCGGTAGCGACCTTGCTCCGGCCGCGCACCGGCGCCTGCTCAACCGGCGCAGCCTCGCCCATCGCGGCCGCTGCCTTGGCCCGCGCTTCGCGATCGGCGGCTTCCTGAGCTTCGACGGCTCGCTTCTTGGCGAGCGAGTAAGCCGATAGGCCGTTGTTGACTTTGGTCACCAGCGCGTCGGCGCGGTCGCGCGGAGGCACGAACTTCCTCTGGATGTCCTTGGCCTGCTGATCGACCGGCTTCTTCTCCGCGACGCGCATTTCCTCGATCTTGCCGGAGAGATCGCGCGCCCGTTCCTTCCACTTGTCGGCTTGCAGCGCGCGGACATCGTCACCGGGCACGACCGCGATCTTGAAGAACTCGGTGATCTTCAGCTCGATCAACTCGAGCTCGGCCATCAGCGCCTCGAACGGATCGGTCGGGAAGTTCGAGCGGGCGTCGTCGAGGCTCTCGATTTCCTCCGGCCACGGCTCATTGCGGTTGGCTACGGCGTCGTAGAGGTCGGACGAGATGGCGTCCCGACAGAAGAACGAGAAGGTCGTTTCAGCGAAGCCGGCATCCGCCACGGCGCGGCGCTGCTGCCCCTTGCGGCCGATCCAGGCGAACATGGTTCCGTCGACCACGCGGATCAGGACCGGATCGCCGCGGTAGCGATAGCAGCCACAGCGCGGGAGCTTGTCTTCGAGCTCGGGGTTCTGGCCGGCGAGCTGCGCCTTCCAGTAGGAGAAGTCTTCGCGAACAGCGCTCATCTCTCAAACCTCGATCTTGAGCGCGGCCCTGAGGCGCGCGTGGGTTACGTCTTGAAGTTGGCGTTCGAGAGAGCGGACTGGCCGGTGATGGCGGCGGGCCTGCTCGATCTCGGAAATCAGGCGCCGCCTCTCAGCCGCGAGGCTGAGGCGCTTGGCGTTGGCCTTCCGGAGCCGCCATGCTGACCAGGCAGCAAGCGCGCGGCGAACTAGATCGATCATGGCTGCCTCCTGAACTGGCGGTCGCCGCAACGACCGCCCTTTAGGTTTTTGCTTCGCGTGCCGGTCCCCCAGACCGGTGCGGAGCAGTTCGGGTGGGCCTCTGGGACGTTGCGGCGTCCCCCGTGAGGACCAGTCGGCGGCCTATTCCAATGGCCTGTCCCGGCTGGCGAAGCTCTTGCGCGCGATGCGACGAGGAAAAGGATCAGCGCGAACATCAGAGATGCGTGTGCCGGGCGTCGTCTTCGGGAAGGCCGTCAGGCCGCTCGGGATCGTCAAAGCCCGGCCCGAAATCGGCCTTGCGCCTATCCGTCAGCATCAAGCCGATGACGCAGCCGACGAGCAGGATCGCGACGAGAACCACGCCAGCATCGAACCATGCGAACCGCGGGCTCACAGCAGCGTCCCCAGCCCGACGAGGTACGATCCGCCGATCACGATCAGGAAGGCAGCGACGGCCTGCCCGATCCCGTCGGCGAGCTTCGCCACCCTGATCCGGCCATCGTCGGACACGCCGTCGACCATGATGATGGGATAGACAGCATGCTCGACCCTATGCGTGGCGCTCATGGCGCCCGCAGCAACCTCGGCGCGCTCGGCATCGAGATACTGGCCGAGGCACGGCACACGGCCCGCATCGACCGCATGGGCGATAACCCGCGCCTCGTTCAAAGACTTCGCTGGGATATGCAGGACACGGGTCGTCATTGCAGGCTCCCGTAATCGCGGCGCGCCTCGGTTTTCATGTCCGGCATGCCTCGCCGTAGACCTTCGGAGCGATGCCGTAGCTGTTGGCAACGGCCTCATGCGGGGTCTTTGGTCGGGCGCGTGTCCCGCGATCCCGAGCCGCGCCAAGGTGGAATTCGCGGCGTGTTCCGTCGGGCTCCAGAGATCCATTGATGACATGCAGGATGTCGATAACCTCGCCGCCTACCTTGGCCTGGTAGAGCTTGCGAGGGCGCCCGTGGCTGATGTCCTCGGAAACGAGCTTTGCTCCGCGCGCCGCGATGTAAGCTCCGAACCCGCCCGGCATCGCCTCGACCATGATGCGGCGAAGCTCAGCATTCGGCTCGGCATCAATCGTATCGGGGGTGATCCGCGATCGATCACGTACGATCCATTCGTGCGACGGCGGAATTCGATAACCGTGCCAGTAGCAGACGCCCCAGCCATCTCGAAACGAGACAGCCGGCCCGTCTTCTCTATGCAGCCTCGTCGGCATACCCGACGAATTCCGGGCTTCGTCCCACGCAACAGAAGCGAAGCGATCAGAAACGACGCAGATGCCGTCGCGCGGATACCAGAAGCCGCACGACGCCGCGATGCGCTCCATAATGTCGAGGCGGCGAAGAAGATCATCCTTTTGAGGGCACCCAATCATCGATCCGAACCGATAAAACGAGGTCCAGTAGGCATCCATCTGTCCCCACCAGTACGTGGAACCGATCGACGGATCGATTTTCGCATCCCTGAGGCCATCCCTGAGGCCATCCCAGAGGCCATCCCTGAGGCCATCCCTGAGGCCAGCCCCGAGGCCAGCCCAGAGGCCATCCCTGAGGCCAGCCCTGAGGCCATCCCCGAGGCCATCCCCGAGGCCATCCCTGAGGCCATCCCCGAGGCCAGCCCCGAGGCCATCCCTGAGGCCAGCCCCGAGGCCAGCCCCGAGGCCATCCCCGAGGCCAGCCCCGAGGCCATCCCCGAGGCCATCCCTGAGGCCAGCCCCGAGGCCAGCCCCGAGGCCATCCCAGAGGCCATCCCTGAGGCCAGCCCCGAGGCCATCCCT
>Ga0255338_1001530_pt1 | contig 42652 bp, 34 predicted proteins | sample MeOH1_35cm_T4_19_FD_203715 | JGI IMG/M metagenome (GOLD analysis project Ga0255338, IMG submission 203715) | Sandy soil microbial communities from University of British Columbia, Vancouver, Canada - MeOH1_35cm_T4_195 | ecosystem: Engineered > Artificial ecosystem > Sand microcosm > Unclassified ... | reverse complement strand
CCGTACCCCAATCCTTACTCTCCGAGTTGGGAACGTATCGAAAAATATACTGCAAGCGCCTCGGCGGAACGAACCCAAACTGGAAGGTCTTCAATGTCGGCCCGTTTCGAACTCGGGCGAAACGGACTGACCCTCAAGAAGCCATGGGCGAATGGAATCTGCGTGACGTCTTCGCTGAGCTCAGGAATGCACATGGGATAGTTGCATCCTGCCATCGCTTCCGCCATACGACCGGAACGAAATTGATGCGAGTGACGAAGAACCCGAAGCTTGTTCAGCTTCAGCTTGGACATACGAGTCTCAATACGACGATGAAGTATGTCCACCCCGATATCGACGAGATGCGGGATTTGGTGTCACATCTATAGCAGATGGGATGTTGACAGTCCAGAGAGGTTCGGGCAACCTCTCGCTCTGGAGGCAGATGGACCTGATGCGGGCGCTTTCGCGACACACCACTTTTGTTTCGCAATACTGGAGCGGGAGACGAGGCTCGAACTCGCGACCTCAACCTTGGCAAGGTTGCGCTCTACCAACTGAGCTACTCCCGCTTTTTGGCTCCCCGACCTGGGCTCGAACCAGGGACCTACGGATTAACAGTCCGGCGCTCTACCAACTGAGCTATCGGGGAACAAGCTCCGTTTCTTGCGACTTGCTACTACTCTGCGAAACGGAGGCCGAATTCTACAACAAGCTTTTTGATTTTTGAATAGTTTTTTTGCGGCTGGTGCGAATTTATTGGGGTGACCATGTTTCACGCTTCGAGGCTGGCGGGAAGCGGGCATACCAGGAGCACAGGCCGCAACATCACGCGTATTGCCGAACCGGCGCGGAATCGGCAATGCCTGCAGGAAAAAACAGCCTGAACACCGTGGTGCCCCCGACCTCCGACTCCACCTCGACGCTGCCGTGGTGCAAGTCCATGATCGACTTCACAATGGCGAGACCGATGCCTGCCGACTCTCCTGAGTTGGCGCGAGCGGGATCGCCGCGGAAGAAACGGTCGAACAGTTTGGCCAGGTGTTCCGGCGCGATGCCGGCGCCAGGGTTGCGCACTTCGATGCTGCTGCCTCCCGGGGAGGAACGCGCCGCCAGCACCACAGTCTGTCCCGCGGGTGTGTAGCGGATCGCGTTGGCCACCAGGTTGCTGACCGCGCGTCGCAGCAGCAGCGGATCGGCCTGCACGGCGCCGCCGCCGTCCACCGCGATCGCCACCCCGCGTGCCTCGGCCAGCCCCTCGAAGTAATCCGATAGCGCGCCCAGCTCGCGCGCCAGATCCAGCCGCGCCGGCTTGACGGCCACGCGGGCGTTCTCTGCCCGCGCGAGAAACAGCATGTTCTCGATCATGCGGGCGAGCCTCTCGTATTCCTCGATATTGGAGGCCAGCAGGGCCTGGTACTCGTCGGCGCTGCGTTCGCTCGCCAGCGCGACCTGGCTCTGTCCCAGCAGGTTGCTGATGGGCGTGCGGAAATCGTGCGCCAGGTCGGCCGAAAACTGCGAAAGCCGCTCGAAGCCGTCGCGCAGCCGGTCCATCATCTGCTGCAAGGCCGCGGCCAGCTCCTCCAGTTCGGGCGGCAATTGCTCCGGATCCACCGGCAGCGCCAGACGCCGCACGGTGACCGACGAGGCGCCGGCGGCGATGCGCCGCAGTGGCTCCATACCGGCACGCACCACCAGGTAGCCGAGCGCGGCCACCGACAGCGTGCCAAGCAGCCCGGCCAGCAACAGCTTGGCGCGGTAGGCACGCAGCATGATGGTGCGGGAGATGGCGGTCTGGTAGAGGGTGAACGTCTGCGCCGGCGTGGCGGTGGAAGCGGCGGCGGAGGTGGAGGCGGCGCCCGTGCGCAGCAAGGCCTTGATGCCGTGCGCAGAGTAGCCCTGCTGCGTGGTCCAGGTGTGTATCGACGCGGTGTCGAACGGCGCATCCGCGGCGAGAGGCGTCAAGGCGGGCGGCGCGTCCTTCCCGGCATTGGCGGATAGCAGCACGGTACCGTCGGATGCGTGCACCACCAGCGCGAACTCGTCGTTGCCGGACACCACGCCGGCGACTTCCCTCCACGCTCCGGCGGCGCCAGGGTCCATTTCCGCCAGTTCATTGCGCACGCGTGCCGCCTTGCGCAACAGTTCGGCATCGTCGCGCTCGATCACCTGCATGGCGAGCGCACGATAGAGGTAGGCGCCCGCGCCGCCGAACACGATCGCGGCGACCAGGCCAAAGGCGAGCGCCAGGCGGGTAGTGAGAGAAAGCCTGCGCATCAGGGCTGCCGGCGCTCCAGCACATAGCCCATGCCGCGTACGGTATGGATCAGCTTGGGCTGGAAGTCGTCGTCCATCTTGGCCCGCAGGCGGCGCACCGCAACGTCCACCACATTGGTGTCGCTATCGAAGTTCATATCCCACACATGCGAGGCGATCTGGGTACGGCTGAGCACCTCGCTGTGCCGCCGCGCGAGGAAATGCAGCAGCGAGAACTCGCGCGGCGTCAGATCGATGCGCTGTCCGGCACGCGTCACGCGGTGGCGGATCAGGTCGATCTCAAGGTCTTCGATTTCGATCCGGTCGGCTTCCCGCACCGGTCCGCGCCGCAGCAGCGTGCGTACCCGTGCCAGCAACTCGACGAAGGCGAACGGCTTGGCGAGATAGTCGTCGCCGCCCAGTTCCAGGCCACGCACGCGATCCTCCACCTCGTCGCGCGCTGTCAGGAACAGCACCGGCGTGTCCTTGTGCTCGCGCAGCCGCTTGAGCACTTCCCAGCCGTTCATGCCGGGCAGCATGACGTCCAGGATGACCAGGTCGTAGCTGCCTTCCAGCGCCTGGTGCAGGCCGTCGGCGCCGGTCACGGCCAGGTCGGCCACGAAGGAAGACTCCGTGAGTCCCTTGCGCAGGTATTCGCCAGTCTTGGGCTCGTCCTCCACCACCAGAATTCTCATGATCGTCCTCGTCTAACCAGTGCCGGCAAGGCATGCTGCGGCGCCTTGCACATGCCGGATGATAGCCCTGGCCGCGCCGGACTTGAATGACAAATCCGTAATGGATTCGACAGCGTTCCACGCCCCCTGCCCTTTCTAGAATCCGCCCGTCGAGTGTTTCCGCCGGACCGCCCAGAGGGCGCGCCGCGCCCCGTTCTTCCATCACTCCGGAGACCCCGCAATGTGGATCGTCAGGCTCGCGCTGAGCCGTCCCTACACCTTCGTGGTGCTGGCATTGTGCCTGCTGCTGGCCGGCCCGCTGGTGCTGCTACGCACGCCCACCGATATCTTTCCGGCCATCGATATCCCGGTGGTCAGCGTGGTGTGGACCTACAACGGCCTGTCCGCCGAGGACATGGCCCGGCGCATCGTCACCGGCTACGAGCGTTCGCTGACCAACAGCGTGGACGATATCGAACATATCGAGTCGCAATCGCTCAGCGGCGTGGCGGTGATCAAGATTTTCTTCCACCCGGGCGCGGACATCAACCGCGCCATTGCCGAGACCTCGTCCGGCGCCCAATCGATGCTGCGCAATATGCCGCCAGGCACCACGCCGCCGCTGATCCTGAGCTACAGCGCCTCCACGGTACCGATCCTGCGGCTGGCACTGGCCAGCGACCAGTTGCCCGAGCAGCAGCTCTACGACCTCGGCAACAACTTCATCCGCACCCAACTGGCCACCGTGCAGGGCGCCTCGGTGCCGCTGCCTTACGGCGGCAAGGTGCGCCAGGTGATGGTGGATCTCGATACGCGCGCGCTGCAGGCACGCGGCCTGGCGCCGCTCGATGTGGTCAACGCCATCAATGCGCAGAACCTGGTGCTGCCGGGCGGAACCGCAAAGATCGGCGCGCTGGAGTATCGGGTGGACCTGAACGGCAGCACGCCCACCGTGGCCGGCCTCAACGACCTGCCGGTCAGGAGCGGCCCCGGCGGCACCGTCTATGTGCGCGACGTGGCCCACGTCCGCGACGGCTACGCGCCTCAGACCAACGTGGTACGCCGCGACGGCAAGCGCGCCGCGCTGCTGGAGATCGAGAAAAGCGGCAATACCTCCACGCTGTCCATCATTGCGCAGGTCAAGGCGATGTTGCCCCGCATCATGGCCGGCCTGCCGCCTTCGCTGCGGGTGCAGCCGGTGTCGGACCAGTCGGTCTTTGTCACCTCGGCGATCCATGGCGTGCTGCACGAGGCGCTCATCGCCGCCTGCCTCACCGCGCTGATGATCCTGCTGTTCCTGGGCAGCTGGCGTGCCACGCTGATCATCGCGATCTCGATCCCGCTGTCGGTACTGGCCGCGCTGATGGCGCTCTCCGCGCTTGGCGAGACGCTGAATATCATGACGCTGGGCGGACTGGCGCTGGCGGTGGGCGTGCTGGTGGATGACGCCACCGTGGCGATCGAGAACATCACGCACCACCGCGAGATGGGCCAGCCGCTGGAGCAGGCCATTCTTGAGGGGTCGGCACAGATTGCCGTACCCACCCTGGTTTCCACGCTATCGATCTGCATCGTATTCCTGCCGATGTTCCTGCTCACCGGCGTGGCGCGCTATTTGTTCGTGCCGATGGCCGAGGCGGTGGTGTTTGCCATGGCGGCGTCCTACTTCTTCTCGCGCACGCTGATTCCCACGCTCGCGCATTACCTGATGCGCGGCGAGGCTGGCGAGGCGGCCGGTGACGCGGCAAAAACGCGCACGCCGGGCCGCCTGCGCCGCGCCTGCGCGCGCTTGCAGTCACGCTTCGAACGCGCTTTCGAAGCGGTGCGCGCACGCTACGCTGCCTCGCTGGCGGCAGCGTTGCGGCATCCCCGGCGGCTTGCCGCCGCGTTCCTGGCCTGCTGCGCGGCCTCGATGGCGCTGGTGCCATTTCTCGGGCAGGACTTCTTCCCGAGCGTGGACAGCGGCGAGATCCGCCTGCACATGCGTGCCCGGACCGGCACCCGCATCGAGGAAACCGCGCGCATCGCCGACGAGGTGGAAAGCCGCATCCGCGCCGCCATCGGCCCGGACCACGTGGCCGGCATCATCGACAATATCGGCCTGCCTGTCAGCGGCATCAACCTCACCTACGACTCCGCGCTGCCGATCGGCTCGGCCGATGCCGAGATACTGATCTCGCTGAAACCAGGCCACGGCGCTACCGCGGACTATGTGGACCGGCTTGGCAGTCTGCTGCCCATGGCGTTTCCCGGCGTGAGCTTTTCCTTCCTGCCGGCGGACATTGTCAGCCAGATCCTGAATTTCGGGTTGCCGGCGCCGATCGATATCCAGGTGGTGGGCAGCCAGCTGGCAGCCAATCGCGAGGTGGCGCAGAAGCTGGCTGGCCAGTTGCGCGCCGTGCCTGGCCTGGCGGATGTGCATATCCAGCAACCCGACGACCAGCCTGCGCTGACGGTGCAGGTGGACCGCACCCGCGCGCTGCAGGCGGGGCTATCGCAGCGCGAGGTGGCGCAGAACCTGCTGATCTCGCTATCCGGCAGCAGCCAGACTTCGCCCAACTTCTGGCTGAACCCGCGCAACGGCGTGAGCTATCCGCTGATGGTGTCGGTGCCGCAGTACGCGATGGCTTCTCTGCAGTCGCTATCGAACATTCCGCTTGGCCTTGGCGCTGGCCCGGGCACCACCGCCGATGGCGCCGGCGGCGACCTGCTCGGCTCGCTGGGCAGCGTGGCGCGCTCGAACCAGCAGGGCGTGGTGTCGCACTACAACGTGCAGCCGGTGATCGACATCTTCGGCTCGGTGCGCGGGCGCGACCTTGGCGCGGTGGCAGGCGACATCGGGCGCCTCGTCGATGCCGCGCGCAAGACACTGCCGCATGGGTCCGAGCTGGTCGTGCGCGGCCAGGTGCAGACCATGCACGCGTCCTTCGCGGGCCTGCTCGGCGGCCTGGCGATCGCGGTGGTGCTGGTGTACCTGCTGATGGTGGTGAACTTCCAGTCCTGGCTCGACCCGCTGGCCATCATCGGCGGACTGCCGGGCGCGCTGGCCGGCATGGCGTGGATGCTTTTTATCACCCGCACCACCGTCAGCGTGCCGGCGCTGACCGGCGCCATCATGTGCATCGGCATCGCCACCGCCAACAGCATCCTGGTGATCAGCCTGGCGCGCGAACTGCGCGCGGGGGGCGCATCGCCCTTCGACGCCGCGCTGCAAGCCGGCATCGGGCGCTTCCGCCCGGTGGTGATGACCGCGCTGGCAATGTTGATCGGCATGATCCCGATGGCGCTCGGCGCCGGCGACGCCGGTGCGCAGAACGCGCCGCTGGGCCGCGCCGTGATCGGCGGCCTGGCCTGCGGCACCGTCGCCACCCTGGTACTGGTGCCGACCCTGTTCGCGTTGCTGCACCGCTGGCTTGCCGCTCGCGCTCCCACCTCCGCCCTTGCACCGCGCCCCGCCCTCAGCTTCGAACAGAAAGGTCCGGCATGACTCTCCCCGCTCCCCAGGCTTCACCCACTGCCAACTTATCGTCCGCCACCGGCACCGCCAGGGTGCGCCGCATACGCGCCGGCCTGCTGGCGCTGGCTTTGCTCGGCGCGGCGCTGGCCGCCGGCATCGTGCCCAGGCTGCACGCCAAGGCCGCGCTGGCCGTTCACAGCGCCGAAGCGACGGCCACGGTGGTTTCCACGGTACGGCCCGCCAGCGCACCAGCGGTTCAGGAACTGACCTTGCCAGGCGATGTGCGCGCCTTCCAGGACGCACCGGTCTATGCGCGCGTGAACGGCTACCTGCGCCGCTGGTACGCCGACATCGGCACGCCGGTCAGGCAAGGCCAGTTGCTGGCGGAGATCGATGCCCCCGAGGTGAGCGACCAGCTACGCCAGGCGCGCGCCGACGAAGCCATCGCCGCGGCCAACTACGCGCTGGCCAGGAGCACGGCGGAGCGCTGGCAGGACCTGCTCAAATCGCGCTCGGTGGCCCAGCAGGACACCGACCAGAAAGTGGCCGACATGCAAGCCAAGGCCGCCACGCTGGCCTCGGCGCGCTCCAATACGGCGCGCCTGGCGCAACTGGCCTCGTACACGCAGATCCGCGCCCCCTTCGACGGCGTGGTGACAGCGCGCAATGTGGACACCGGCGCGCTGATCGATGCCGGCAGCGCCGGTGGACCCGGCCGCGAACTATTCCACCTTTCCGCTGGCGAGCGGCTGCGCGTGTACGTGCAGGTGCCGCAGGACGCCAGCGGCATCGTCGGCCCGCAGATGCAGGCGTGGCTGACGTTGCCGCAGTTCCCCGGGCAGCGTTTTCCCGCCACCGTGGCGCGCAACGCCGGCGCCATCGATCACGTCACGCGCAGCCTGCGCGTGGAACTGGACGTGGACAACGCCGGCGGCCGGATCTTGCCCGGGGCCTATGCCGAGGCGCACCTGAGCGCGCCTCGGACACGGGCCGGCATGGACCTGCCGGCCAATACGCTGATGTTCCGGGCGCAGGGCACCTGCGTGGCCGTGGTTGGCGCGGACGGCAAGCTGGCAATCCGGACCGTGACGATCGGGCGCGACTTCGGCTCCCATGTGGAAATCACCGAAGGCCTGCGGGGCGGCGAGCAAGTGGTGGTCAATCCCGGCGACGGCTTGCTGGCGGGCGATGTGGTCAGGCTGGCCGGCAAGGCAAGGTAGGCCCGGCATGCATGCACAACACACCCCCGTCCGTTTCCCCAAGACCAGGCGCAACGCAACGAGACTGGCCATCACCATTGCCATGGCCATGGCCGCGCTGCTGGCCGGCTGCGCCACCGCTCCACCCTACCAGCCGCCCGCCGTGGACACGCCGGCTGCCTACAAGGAAGCCGGCGCCAGCGCCGCGCAGCCGGGCGGCCCGCCGGGCATCGCGCCGGAGTGGTGGCGCGTATATGCCGATGCACGGCTCGACACGCTCGAAGCACGCATCGATGTTTCCAGCCAGACGCTGCACAAGGCGGTGGCCCTGCTGCAGGATGCGCGCGCCCAGGCCAGGGCCGCGCATGCCGCGTACTTTCCCACCCTCAGTGCCGGGGCGAGTATCAGCAGCAGCCATACCTCGGCGAATGTGGTCGGCCGCTCGCTGGCCGGCAAGACTGAACCCAACCACCTGCTGGGCCTGACAGCCACCTGGGAGCCCGACCTGTGGGGCCGCATCGGCAATGGCGTGGATGCAGCCGAGGCGCGCGCCCAGGCCAGCGCCGACGACGTAGCGGCCGTGCGCCTCGGCCTGCAGGCCGAACTGGCCGCCGACTACTTCGGCCTGCGCTCGGCCGACCGGGAACTCGACCTGCTCCAGCGCACCGTGGACGCCTACGGTACGGTGCTGGAGCTGGCCGGCAACCGCTACCGTGGCGGCATCGCGACGGAAGGCGACGTGGCGCAGGCCCGGGCCCAGCTCGAGAACGCCAGGGCGCAACTGGCGGACCTGGGCCTGAACCGCGCGCAACTGGAGCATGCCATCGCCACGCTGCTGGGCGAGCCCGTCGCGCGCTTCTCGCTGCCGCCGCTGGCCGACACCGCGGCGCTGCCCGAGCTGCCCGCCATCCCGGCCGCGCTGCCCTCGCAACTGCTGGAGCGCAGGCCCGACATCGCCGCCGCCGAGCGCCGCGTGGCGGCCGCGAACGCCCAGATCGGCGTGGCCCGCGCCGCCTTTTTCCCGAGCCTGCTGCTTGCCGTGGGCGGCGGCCTGGAGAGCACCAGCCTGGCCGGCTGGCTGACCGCGCCAAGCCGCTTCTGGGCCATCGGCCCGGCGCTGGCCGCCACGCTGTTCGATGGCGGGCGCCGGCAGGCGGTGGCCGACAGCGCGCGCGCCCAGTTCGACGCCAGCGCCGCCGACTATCGCGGCACTGTGCTGCGCGGCTTCCAGGAGGTGGAGGACAACTTCGCCGCGTTGCGTGCGCTGCAGGAGGAAGCCACCAGCCAGCAGGCGGCGGCCGAAGCGTCCGAGCGTGCGCTGGCGCTGGGGCTGGACCGCTACCGCAAGGGCGCGGTGGCCTATCTGGAAGTCAGCGTGCTGGAGAGCACCGCGCTTGCCAGCGAGCGGGCCGCCGAGACGGTGCACCGGCGGCAACTGATAGCGAGCGTGATGCTGGTCAAGGCACTTGGTGGTGGCTGGCAGAGCGCCCCGATGACGAAACCGTAATGAGATGGTCAGGCTCGGGTCAGTGGCCAAAGCCAATACTGGGCACATCATCCTGTCGATGAAAGCGCCACGGCCCCGGCGGCAGCGGGCCATCCTACCGAAAGAGGCAACGCATCATGAAAGCACTCATCCGCACCGTCCTGATCTCCTGCGCCCTGGCCGCGCCAGCCCTGTCCTTCGCGCAAAGCGCGCAGGCGCCTCTCAGCCGCGCGGAAGTCCGTGCCGACCTGATCCGGCTGGAACAGGCGGGCTACCAGCCGGGACGCGGCGACGACGCGAACTATCCGCAAGACATCCAGGCGGCCGAAGCCAAGGTGCAAGCGGAGGACGCCGCATCAGCCAACGGAGCCACGGCAAACGCGCAGGCGCAACTGCAGGCGACCGCCAACATGTCAATGGAGCACGGCCAACCCCGCATCGATGCCGTGCGCAGCCCCTTCTACTACGGCGCATGACCCCTCGGCGCCGCCACACGCTACGCGTTCCGCGCTGCAATTCGCGCACCCGGAACGCGGCGCTGACAATGCGAATCACGAGCGGCGGCGGCGCGCTTGCCGCGCCTACCGATGCCGGAACACCGCCTCCCGCCGCTCCAGGAACGCATTCATCCCCTCTTTCAAATCCTCCGTGGCGAACAGCGCATGCAACTGCCTGCGCTCGAACAGCATCCCCTCCGACAGCGATGACTCATAGGCACGGTTGATCGCCTCCTTCACCGCCATCATCGACGGCAACGAGAACCCCGCAACGGTCCGCGCCACCGCCATCGCCTCATCCATCAGCCGGCCCGCTGCCACCACCCGCGACACCAGCCCGCTGCGCTCAGCCTCCGCCGCATCCATATTGCGCGCCGTCATGCACATGTCCATGGCCTTCGCCTTGGAGATGGCACGCGGCAGGCGTTGGGTGCCGCCGGCACCGGGAATGACCGCGAGTTTCAGCTCCGGCAGGCCGAACACGGCATTGTCCGCCGCGATGAGGATGTCGCAGGCCATGGCCAGTTCGCAGCCGCCGCCCAAAGCGTAGCCGGCCACCGCGGCGATCACCGGTTTGCGCACGCCGCGCAGCGTCTCCCAGTTGCGTGTGATGTAGTTGGACTTGAACACGTCCATATAGTCCCAGCCGCGCATCGCCGCGATGTCGGCGCCGGCGGCGAACGCCTTGTCATTGCCGGTGATCACGATCGCACCGATGCCGTCGTTCTCATCCAGTGCCAGCAGCGCCCGGCCGAGCGCATCCATCAGCGCATCGTTGAGGGCGTTCATCTGCCTGGGGCGATTGAGCCGGAGCACGCCGACGCGGCCGGTGATCTCGGCGAGGATCAGGTTCTCTTCCATCGCGACATCGCCCTTATCCGCGCGCATAGGACTCGCCCTCCGGGCTCCCCGCCTGGCGGAGTTGCTCCCGCAGCCTGAACTTCTGGATCTTGCCCGCCGGCGTGGCGGGCAGCGCCGGCTGCACCACCAGCCGCTCGGGGATATATTGCGCGGCCATCTTCTGCGCCTTCAGGAAGTCCACCATCGCCGCCATGCCGAACGTCTGGCCCGGCCTGGTCACGACGAAGGCACAGGCGCGCTCGCCGAGCCGCTCGTCGGGATAGGACACGATGGCCACCTGCGCGACAGCCGGGTGGCGATACAGCAGGGTCTCGATCTCCACCACGGGGATGTTCTCGCCGCCACGGATGATGACGTCCTTGCTGCGCCCGTCGATGCGGATATAACCGCGGGTATCGATGCGTGCAAGGTCGCCGGTGTCGAACCAGCCCTCGGCGTCGGTGTCGTTCAGGTGCGGCCGCCGCAGGTAGCCGCCGAAGTTGGAGCAGGACCGCACCAGCAGCCTGCCGGTGGCGCCGGGCGGCAACGCCGCGCCTGCCGCGTCGGCCACGCGGACTTCGACGCCCGGCAACGGACAGCCGTCGGTATGGATGGCCCGCTCATCGTCGTCTTCCAGCCGGGTCGTGGTCACGGCGCCCATTTCCGTCATGCCCCATGCCGAGACCACCTTGGCGCCCAGCGCGGCGCGCGCGTGCTCCACCAGCGCGCCGGGGATGGGCGCGCCGGCGCACAGGAATGCGCGCAGGGTGGGCACCGCATCGCCCGTCTCCGTCACCGTCCTGGCCAGGTCGGTGAGGAACGGCGTCGAGGCCATCGTGAAGCTGACGCCCTCCTGCCGGATCAGGTCCAGCGCCTTGCGCGGCTCCCAGATGTCCTGAAGCACCACGCTCGCCCCCAGCATGACGGGCATCATCAGGCCGTACATAAAGCCGGTCTGGTGCGCCATCGGCGACGCCATCAGGATCACGTCATCCGCGCCCAGGCGCAGGCGCCCCGCGTAGGCAACGATGTTGGACATCAGGGTATTGGCCGAATGCAGCACGCCCTTGGGCTCGCCGGTGGTACCGGAGGTGTAGATCAGCTGGGTGACGTCGTCCGGGCCGGGACGATAGCGTGCCGGCAACTCGCCGGCATCGTCCCCGGCAGGCCCGCTCGATAGCGTCTCGAAGGCATTGGGCCCGCTGCCGCCGATCACCACTACGTGCCGCAGGTCCGGCAGCGCCTCGCGCAGGCCATCGAACATCGCCTCGTAGTCAAACCCACGGAACCGCTTTGGCACCACCGCCACCTTGCTGCACGCGTGCCTCAGCATGAACGACAGTTCGCGCTCGCGCAGGATCGGCATCAGCGGATTGAGCACGGCGCCGAGGCGCGAGCAGGCCAGGTAGAGCGCGGTGAACTCCCACCAGTTCGGCAACTGGCAGGACACCACATCGTCACGGCCGACGCCGAGCCTCGCCAGGCCGAGGGCAATGCGTTCGGCGCGGGCGGCCAGCTCCCGATACGTCAGGCGGGTGATCGCGCCGCTTTCCACCTGCACGGCGGTCAGCGCGATCTTGTCCGGGCAGCGGGCCACGCAATCGTCCAGCGCATCGTTGATGGTGCGCTCGGGCCACAGGCCCTGCGCGATGCTGGCGGCGCGGCGCGGCGGCAGCAGTACGGCGTCGAATTCCATGGCGTGTCTCCTCGTTGTTGTCGTGGTCTGGTCGCGGCGGGGGCCGCCGTCAGGCGGGCACCGCATCCCGGCCCGCGTGCGTGCGGGCGATGATGGTCTTCATGATCTGGGCCGTGCCGTCGCCGATCTGGAAGCCCAGCACATCGCGCAGGCGCTGCTCCATCGGGCCGCGGTCATAGCCGCCGTGGCCGAACGAGAGCAGGCACTGGTGCACCACGTCGTAGGCCAGCTTGGGCGCCCACCACTTGCACATCGCGGCTTCGGCGGTGTGCGGCAGGTTGTGGTCTTTCATCCAGAGTGTCTGCAGGCACAGCAGGCGCGCTGCGGTTACCTGAGTCTCGTAGTCCGCCAGCGGATGCGAGACGCCCTGGAAGGCCGACAGCGGCTTGCCGAAGGCCTGGCGCTCCGCCACGTATTCCCAGGTTTCCTCCAGGCTCGCCTTCGCCACCGCCAGCACCTGCAAGCCGATCAGCGCGCGGGAAAAATCGAAGCCCTGCATCACCTGCACAAAGCCCTCGCCTTCCTTGCCGAGCAGATGGCTCACCGGCACGCGCACATTCTCGAAGAAGATCGAGCCGCGCCCGATGGCGCGCTGGCCGTGGCAGTCGAAGCGGTTGGTGGTGATGCCCGGCAGGTCCATCGGCACCAGCAGCGCCGAAACGCCGCGCGCGCCCGCTTCGATGGAGCCGCTGCGCGCGAACACCACCGCCGCGTCCGCCTGGTCGGCGGCGGAGATGGAGGTCTTCTCGCCGTTGAGCACGTAATGGTCGCCATCGCGCTCCATGCGCAGGCGCAGGTTGGCCGCATCGGAACCGCCGCGCGGCTCGGTCAGCGCGATCGCGAACAGGGCTTCGCCTTGCGTCAGGCGCTGCAGCCAGGGACGGGCGATTTCCGGCGCCGCGTGATGGGCCAGGATCTGCCCGTTCAGCGAGGCCAGCAGGTTGATATAGGAAAGGCTCAGGTCGGCGCGCGCCACTTCTTCGTGGATCACGCCGGCGGCCAGGCAGCCCAAACCCTGGCCACCGTATTGCTCGGGCAGTTCGGGCGCGATAAAGCCCATCTGGCCCATTTCGCGCATCAGCTCGCGGTCCAGCTCGCGGGTGCGGTCGCGCTCCAGGAAGCCGGGCGCGATGCGTTCGGTGGCGAAGCGGCGGGCGTGGTCGCCCAGCGCGACCAGGTCTTCATCGAGATAGGGGTTCATGGCGTCTCCAGGATGTGTTGCCGCACGGCGCGCCTGTGCGATGCGCCATGCGGCCGCGTTGCTTGTGCCAGCAACGGCGGATTACTTCGCGTACCTGCGGAAATCGGGCTTGCGCTTTTCCTGGAAGGCCGTCACGCCCTCGCGCGATTCCTCGGTGTCGTAGTAGAGCTTCAGCGCGTACATGCCCATGCCGGCGATGCCGCTCTGGTGGGCGGTGTCCATATTGAAGGAGCGCTTGGCGATGGCCAGCGCGGTCGGGCTCTTGTCCATGATCTCGTCGCACCATTTCTGCACCTCGGCATCGAGTTGCTCATGCGGAACGACTGCGTTGACCAGCCCCATGGCAAGGGCTTCGGCGGCCGGATAGCGCCGGCACAAGTACCAGATCTCGCGCGCTTTTTTCTCGCCCACCACACGCGCCAGGAACGCCGTGCCGTAGCCGGGATCGACCGAGCCGACCTTGGGGCCGACCTGACCGAACACGGCCTTGTCGGAAGCGATGGTGAAGTCGCAGATCGTGCACAGCACATTGCCCCCGCCGATGGCGTAGCCCTGCACGCGCGCGATCACGGGCTTGGGCACGTCGCGGATGGCGTTGTGCAGTTCTTCCATCGGCAGGCCGATGGTGCCGCGTCCATCGTACTGGCCTTCATGGGCGGACTGGTCGCCGCCGGTGCAGAAGGCCTTCTCGCCGGCGCCGGCCAGCACGATGGCGCCGATGGCGCGGTCATAGCCGGCGCGATTGATCGCGTGGATCAGTTCGTCACAGGTGCGCCCGCGGAAAGCGTTCATCTTCTCCGGGCGGTTGATGGTGATCCAGGCCGCGCCGTTGCGCACTTCATAGAGGATGTCTTCGTATTGCATGGTGTGTCTCCGTTGTCGTGGTGGGTGCCGGATGCTGGCTGCGCTCAGCCGTTCATGGTCAGGCCGCCCGACACGCTCAGTACCTGGCCGGTAATGAAGGCCGCGTCGTCGCTGGCAAAGAACACAATCGCGCCGGGCAGGTCGTCCGGCTGGCCAATGCGGCCTAGCGGGATGGAGCGGGTGAAGGCTTCCATCAGCTTTTCCGGGTTGCCGGCGCCTTGCTTGTAGTCGGCGAACAGCGCGGTGTCCGTCGGGCCGGGACACACCACGTTGACGGTGATGCCGTGGCGCGCGTGCTCGCGCGCGATGGTCTTGGAAAACGACACCAGCCCGCCCTTGCAGGCGGCGTACACGGCCTCGCCGGACGAACCCACCCGCGCCGCGTCGGAAGCAATGTTGACGATGCGCCCGCGCTTGCGCTCCACCATGCCGGGCAGCACGGCGTGATGCATATGCAGCGCGCCGGTCAGGTTGATGGCGATCAGGCGTTCCCATTGCGCCGGTTCGGTCTTGGTGAACGGCTTGAACACGTCCCAGCCGGCGTTGTTGACCAGGACATCGACCGGGCCGAGCTGGCTCACGGTGGCGGCAACCGCGGCATCCACGCTGGCGCGGTCCGTGATGTCGCACTGGAATGCCTCGGCCCGGCCGCCTTCTTCGCGGATCCGGGCGGCCACCTGCCCTGCCGCGTCGGGATTCAGGTCCAGCACGGCCACGGCAGCGCCTTCGCGCGCAAAGCGGCGGCAGGTCGCCCCGCCGATGCCGCCACCACCACCGGTCACGATGACCGTCTTGCCTTCGAGTCTTTGCACAGTGTTCTCCTTCCAGGTCCAGGGTGCTATCGTGCGGCTTAAGCGTCGCGCGTCAGCGGTTAAATACGTCAACATATTGACATATACTAGGCTGGCAGCTGGACCAATGCAAGTACGACTTTTCAGGAAGTGATGATGGTTAACCCCGATTTTGATGATGATCTTGCCCCGGCGGCGCGCATGGAGATGGCAAACAGGTTGTTCTTCCGTTTGTATCAATGCGCAAATATGTTGCATAAAACGGGGTCAAGAGCCGTCGAGGCCGAAGGCCTGACCACGCAGCAGTGGGCGGTACTGGGCGCCCTATCGCGGCCGCAGGCGGCCGAGGGCATGAGCGTGGGGGACCTGGCGCGCTACCTGATGGTCAGCCGGCAGAATCTGTCCGGCCTGGTGGGCCGCATGGAGCGCGACGGCCACCTGAGCCTGGCGCCAGACGGGCGCGACCGGCGTTCGCGTCTGGTCACCATGACGGAGACCGGGCGCCATGTCTGGCTGAAGCTGGCGCAACCCAAGATCCGGGACTACTACGAGCGGGCGCTGACCGATTTTTCAACGGGCGATATCACGCACACGCTGCATTACCTGCTCAAGCTGCTGGAGAACATGAAGGCACTGGATGACGAAGGGTCCGTGGCGGACGAAGCGCCGGAGTAATGGCGGGGGCTGTGGCGGACGACAGGGAAGACATGCCGGCGCGGACAATGCGCGTGCGCGCCGGCGTGCGTTATTCGGCCTTGATGCCGTGGGTGCGGATCAGTTCGGCCCAGCCCGCGCTTTCCTGGCGAATGCGCGTGGCGAGCGCGTCGGGCGTGCCGGCGACCGGCTCCATGCCTTGCCGCGCGAGTTCTTCACGGACCGCCTTGCCGCCGAAGACCGCGCGCACGTCGGCATGGAGCGCATCGGCCACCGGCGCCGGGGTGGAGCGCGGCAGCAGCAGCGCATACCAGGAGCTGACCTCGATGCCACGCACGCCCTGCTCCGCCAGGGACGGGATGGCGGGCGCCGCGGGAGAGCGCGCGGCCTGGGTGACGGCCAGCGCGCGCAATGCGCCGGAGCGGATAAACGGCGCCAGCGTGGGCAGCGTGCCGAACAGGATCGGCACCTGCCCGCCGACCACATCGTTAAGCGCCTGCGTGGTGCCCTTATAAGGGACATGCAGCAATGCGATGCCCGTCTGCTGGCGGAACAACTCGCCCGCCAGGTGCAGGCCACTGCCCACGCCGGGGCTGGCATAGCCTAGCGGCGGATTGGCGCGCTTCGCCAGCGCCACCAGTTCCTGCACCGAACCGGCCCGCACCGAGGGATGTACCGCCAGCACATTGGGCGAACTCGCCAGCAGCGAGACCGGGCGGAAGTCCCGTTCCACGTTGTAGGCAAGCGCGGGGAACAGCGTGGGATTGATGGTCAGGTTGCCGGCAGGCGCGACCAGCAGCGTGCAGCCGTCGCCCGCGGCGCGGCGCACGGCGTCGATGCCGATATTGCCGTTGGCGCCCGGCTTGTTGTCGACCACCACCGTGACGCCGCGGCGCTGGTGGAGGCCTTGCGCGAGCGTGCGCGCCAGCAGGTCTGCCGGGCCGGCCGCGGGGAACGGCACGACGATGCGCAGTGCGCTGCAACTGCTGGCCGCATCCGCCCCGGCGGCGCGCGCAGCCGGAACAACGCCCTGCCACAGACCGGCAACCGTCAGGCACGCGAGCGCCATCCCGCGCATCGCGCACGCGCCCTTTACTTCACTCTTCGGATATTGCACTTCGGAAGGCCTGCTCAAGAGTCTGGGGTATTGGTGAAGTCGCAATGAAGATACTTTGTTTCACTAAAGAAGCATTGTTCCCCAAATGAAACAAAAGAAAATATAGCCCGCCTCCACAAAGGAAGAGATTAGGGTTATCCCCAGGTTCGCGTAGCGCATCAGGAAACCGGCCGCGCTGGTGAAGTCCGGTGCGCCCGCAAAGCTGCGCGCGGCGGCTGGCCTAAACTGGAAACAGCACCCTGACACGACTGCCGTCCATGCCACGGTCGCGGCACGCGGACGCCGTTGTGGAGCGCGCACGGGAGGTTATCGTGCAAGGCTTCCAGCTCACGCTGTTCACCATCGAGAACCGGCGTCACCACGGCAAGCAGTTGTCGCACTGGTTACTGCAGGTTCTGAGGGACCTGCATATCCGCGGCGCCACGCACACGGTGGCGGCCGAGGGCATCGGCCATGACCGCCGCTTTCACACCTGGCATTTCCTGGAACTGGCTGACCGGCCGGAAGAAATCACCGTGATTGCCACGGAAGAGGAAGTGCAGCGTTTGTTCGACCGGCTGGCCGAGGAAGACGTCCAGGTGTTCTACGCCAAGACGCCGGTTGAGTTCGGCTTCCTGGGGAAAGGCGCGCCAGGCGCGCAGACCCAGCCCTGACCTCGCCGGCGGCGGCCCGGCATTAATCGATGCTCGCCGCCACGCTGGTGCTCTTGCTGCCGCGCAAAGCGGTTTCCGGCAGGCGCGCCACCAGGAAGGGCGCCACCAGCGACACGGCGGCGCTCAGCAGGAACAGGGTGCGGAACGCCGCTTCAGCGGCGGCGCGCACCGCGCCCGCATCGGCCGCATCGCCGCCAGTCATGGCACGGTGGAACATGCTCATGAGGATGTCTTCGCCGCCGCCCAGGTCCGATACGCCCATGCCGCCACGGCGCAACAGCGCGATCAGCACCGTGGTCAGCACCGCCACGCCGACCGCGCCGCCCAGCATGCGAGAGAAGGCGGTCAGCGCCGTGGCCACGCCCACCTGGTGCGCGGGCACGGCGTTCTGGGTGGCCACCAGCCCGCTGGGCAACTGCAGCCCGATGGCCAGCCCGAGCGTCACCATCACCAGCCCGGTCAGCACGACCGCATGCGGATCGACGAACGCCAGCGACACGATCGCCAGCGGCGCGACCAGCGAGCCCACCAGTTGCAGCGGCTTGTAGCGGCCGCTCCATGACATCAGCCGGCCCGAGAAAAACGCCCCGAACGGGATGGCCAGCGTCAACGGCACCAGCCGCAGCGCGGCCGTGTCGGCCTGCACGCCGCCCACCACCTGGAAGCGCAGCGGCAGCAGCACGGACATGGCGATCAACTGGAAAAAGCACAGGAACAGCGTGACGCAGCAGATCGCGACCGTCGGCACGCGCAGCATGGCCAGCGGGATCATCGGGTCGCTGACCCGCCGCTCCTGCCACACGAACAGCGCCATGGCGGCCAGGCCTGCCGCCAGCAGGCCAACGGTCTGCGGCGTCGCGGCCGAATGGCCCTGCCCGAGCCGGGTCAGGAACACCAGCACGCCGGTCAGGCCGCCCCCGAACAGCAGTGCGCCAAGATAATCGATGCGATGGCGGCGCCCGCCCGCCGGCAGGTGCTTGAGCGCGCGGCGGACCACCACCAGCGCGACCAGCGCCAGCGGCAGGTTGATCCAGAAAATCCAGCGCCACGACAGGTAGTGCGCCAGGTAGCCGCCGATCACCGGGCCGGCCATGCTGGCCACGGCCCACACGCCGCTCACGTAACCCTGGTAGCGGCCACGGTCGCGCAGCGGCACCACATCGGCGATGGTGGCTTGCGACACCGAGATCAGGCCGCCGCCGCCCAGCCCCTGCAGGATGCGCGCGACGATCAGCTGCGGCATGGTCTGCGCCAGCGCGCAGAACACCGAGGCCAGCAGGAACAGCACGATGGCGAACGACAGCACCGAGCGCCGCCCCAGCACGTCCGACAGCTTGCCGTAGATCGGCGTCACCACCGTCGAAGCCACCAGGTAGGCCGAAACCACCCACGCCATCTCCTCGAAGCCGTTGAGCTGCAATGCGATCTCAGGCAGCACCACGGCAACGATCGATTGCTCGAGCGCCCCCAGCAGGATGGCCAGCATCAGACCGAAGATGACCTGCATCACCGGCACCGGCGGCACGGCAGGGTGCCCGGACGCTGCATGGCCGTGGCTGCCAGCCTCCCCCGTGCCGGGGGCCGGGGATGCTGCGGACAGACAGGGAGAGGATGGCGGAACCGATGCCGTCGGGGAGGACGGCGGGGAGACGGCGGGCATGGGCTGGCGGGAGAGAGAACGCACGGCGAGGGACACGGAGTGCGATACCGCCGCGAACGGGCGGCATCGCTCCTGTCTGTTTTTTGTATACAAGGGCGCTATTGTAGGCCTAAGCCTTTCGCCTTGCAGCCGCCCCCGGCAGGCTTGCCCGACTCCGCGCCAGGACGGCGCGGCAGAACTCAAAAGGATTCCCAGTCGCCATTGGCCACGGCGAGGCCGCCAGCGGCCGGCGTGCGCGCGGCGCGGCGCGGTGCGGGTGCCGCTGCTACGGCGGGCCGGGCCGCGCGCGCGGCCGGCAGCGGCTTGGACACCAGCACGGGTTCGCGCTTCTGGCGCACCACCGGAGCGCGGGCTTTGCTGGGCAGTGCGGGCGCGCGCGTAGCGCCGGCCGCGCCGGTGCGCGGTGCCGCCGCCCCGGGCCGGGTGGCTGCCTTGGCGCCTGCGGCCGGGGCCGCGATTGCTGCAGGCGCTGCAGGCGCTACCTGCACGGCTGGCTTCGCCGGTGCGGCACTGCTGGTCCGGGCCGGGTGCGCCGTACCCTGGCGTGCCGCCGGATGACTCTTGGCGCCAGCGGAAGGATGTGGCGCCGGACGCCGGGCGGCCGGCGCCACGCGTGCTGCCGGTGCCGCTTGCGGCACCGGCATGCGCGCCGGTTCCCGCACCGCCTGGCGCGGCTGCGCAACGTGCGCTTCCTCCGGAGCCACCTGGAAGCGGGACACTTCATCCACCAGCCCGGCGGCCTGCTGCTGCAGGCTCTCGGCGGCGGCGGCGGCCTGCTCCACCAGCGCGGCATTCTGCTGCGTCACGCTTTCCATCTGGCTGATGGCGAGGTTGACCTGCTCGATGCCGGACGACTGCTCTTCGCTGGCGGCGGCGATCTCGCCCATGATGTCGGTCACGCGCTTCACCGCCCCGACGATATCGTCCATGGTGCGGCCCGCGTCCTCTACCTGCCTGGCGCCATGGGCCACCTGGCCCACCGAGCCACTGATCAGTTGCCCAATTTCCTTGGCTGCCGACGAAGAGCGCTGGGCCAGGCTGCGCACCTCGGCCGCCACCACGCTGAAGCCTCGTCCCTGCTCGCCGGCACGGGCGGCTTCCACCGCTGCGTTCAGTGCCAGGATATTGGTCTGGAAGGCAATCCCCTCGATCACGCCCACGATCTCGGCCACCTTGGCCGACGATTGCGAAATATGCTGCATGGTCTCGACCACGCCGCGCACGGCGCGCCCGCCCTCGATCGCCACGCCCGAAGCGCTCACCGCCAGTTCGTTGGCATGGCGCGCGTTCGCGGCATTCTGCTTGACCGTGGAGGTCAGCTGCTCCATCGAGGCCGCGGTCTGCTCAAGCGAGGCCGCCTGTTCTTCGGTGCGCTGGGAAAGATCGGTATTGCCGCTGGCGATTTCCCGGGTAGCGCCACCGATGGAGCGGGTCGCGCCCTGGATGCCATGCACCAGTGCCGCCAACTGGCCAAAAGCGCGCTCCAGCGCGCCCAGCATGCGGCCCATTTCGTCATCGTTCTGCACCTTGATGGCGTACGTCAGGTTGCCCTGCGCCAGCGCCTGTGCCGCTTCCAGCGCATGGCGCGCCGGCCGCGTGATCGAGCGCGTGATGCCGATGCCCAGGGCCGCCGCCAGGGCCACGGCGACGGCGGCCAGGCCCAGCAGCAGGTCGCGGGCTGTCTCATAACTGGCGTTCGCCTCCTGCACGGCAGCCAGCGCAACCTTGCGTCCGGTCTCGGTCAGTTCGCTCAGTTTGTCGAAATATGGCGCCTGCGCCGCCGGCAGCGTCGCCACCAGCGCGCTGCGTGCACCATCGAACTCGCCGCCCTGCAACTGGCGCAGCACCATGTCGAGCTGGCCGTTATAGGCAGCGCGTGCCTCGGTCAGCCCGCGATACAACTCCCGGGTCTCCGGCCTGCCGGACGTGGACAGCCACTTCCCAAGTTCATCCAGCGTGGTGCCCATTTTCTCGCGCAGCCCCGCGATCTGCTCGGCATTGCGCTTTACCGCGACCGGGTCCTCGTTCATGGTGGCATCGCGCACCAGAATCCCGATCCGCAACGCATCCTGCTTGACGCGCTCGATATCCAGCACCTTGAACAAGCGCCCCTCCACGGTGATGCGCATCGATTCGTTCATGGTGCGCAGGGACGTCATGCCCAGCACCGCCACGGCAACCAGCAGCAACGCCACCAGCGAAAACGCCACCGTCAGGCGCGCCCCAATGCCAAAGTTTCGCAACCAACGCATCTTCCCGGCTCCTTATATTCTCGTCGCGCGCGCTTTTCCGCGCCCTGGACAGATTTCCGGGACGACGCCGCACCGCGGGCTTAACGGCAGGGAGCGGGGCAAGCTTGAGGGCTAAGTTAAGACATTTCCGAAGAAAACGGAAAATACGGGAACAAAAGGAAATATGAGGGGGAAAAGCCCGGCAATTCGAACGATTGGCGGGATGCGACCTGTCGTCTAATGTTAACCAGGCGCTCTGAAGTGCTGCCAGCGGCGCATGCAACCAAAGGCGCACAACAAAACAAGTGGGTACGCAAAAAAAGAAGCCCACGCGCGGGGTGCTCGTAGGCTTTCCAGGACTGCTATGAGCCGAAAGGCTCGTTAGCGAATATAAACCTGCTTACATGAGGTGTAAATCCAATTTCTATCAGGGATAACACTGATAGAAAAAGTGCCAAAGACGTCATTATTGTGACGAATGCTTAGCATGGGAAGCATCGCAACTGCAGGCCAGGGTCACCCTGTCGTCCGCAAACCTATGCTGAACGGGGGTTGCGGGCGCAGGTGACGTTGGGACTTGCCGAACAAGTGCAAACAAAGCAAACCACAGCATTGTGACGCAAGAGTTTTATCAGAGGATAACGCTCTATCCCAGGTGCGCCCCCCAACCGTTCCGATTTGTAAAATTTTGTTACTCTCGCGCCTGAAGTACCCCCCTTCTCTTCCGGCGCCCCCTACCGCCAACGTTTGCGGGGCAGCATCGGAGCCACCGCCCGGACACACGCCGGGGCCGGACGTGATCCATGCAGCCAGATCCAGCGCCAGCACAGAGAGCGGATGTTTCATCCCCCGCCGCACCCAGGCCACGCCGCAGCCCGCCCCAGGCCGTGCTGTACCCCCCCTATTGCCCGGGCCCATATATTGGGCCCTTGCCAGCCGCCAGAACCCGTGCGGGCTCTTCCGGAGACGTTGTGAACAAGAAGGAAACCAGGATCACCCGTCCGAGCAGGAAGCTGCAACAGCTGCAGTTCTCCACGCTCAGCGCCAGCCACAGTCCTGTCGTCGTACACCTGTCGAGCGGCATTCGCCTTCACGGCGTGATCGTGGCCTCGGACAACTATATGGTGCTGCTGGCGGACTCGCCGCGGGATCCGCAGCCGCAAGTCGTCTACAAGCACGCCATTGCCGTGATCACGCCCGCCCATGCGCCGGAGGCCATGGCGGCGGTGCCCGGGGCGGAGACTTCGCCGGAGTTTGTGAGTTTGTATACGCCGCGGACCCGCAAGCGGAGATAAGCAGGGCGCGCCAGCCGGTTGCGCGCACAAGCGGCGCGGCTTTTGTGCGGTGGGTCTGCCCGCATCAGCCTCCCCAAGCCGCGCCGAAGCTATCCGCGAAAAAACTTCTGCACATTGCCCCAAAGATCACACTAAATCTTTTCCCGCCCCGGTCGATAACCCTAACAACGGAGGCACTACACGCACTGCAACGCAGTCAGCCAACGTTACGGCACCCGCCGGACTGCATAAATCACTGCATATAGGAGTCGTACCATGGCGTCAGTCATTAATACCAATTCGTTGTCTCTGATGACTCAGAACAACCTGAATGCATCGCAATCGCAACTGAACACGGCGATTCAACGCCTGTCGTCGGGCCTGCGCATCAACAGCGCCAAGGACGACGCAGCCGGCCTGGCGATCGCCAACCGCTTCACCGCCAATATCAACGGCCTGACCCAAGCCAAGCAAAACGCTAACGACGGCATCTCGCTGGCGCAAACGACTGAAGGCGCGCTGACCGAAGTCACGAACAACCTGCAGCGTATCCGTACCCTGTCGGTGCAAGCAGCGACTGGTTCGAATTCGGCAGACGACCTGAAGTCGATCCAGGATGAAATCGGCCAGCGCATGGACGAAATCAACCGCATCTCCACGCAGACCGACTTCAACGGCGTCAAGGTGCTGTCTGGCTCGGCAAAGCCCCTGAACATTCAGGTTGGCGCCAGCGACGGCCAAACCATCTCGGTGAATCTGCAGGAAATCAGCACGAAGACGCTGAACATGACCGGCTTCAACGTGTCTGGCACCGGCACTCCGAATACGGCCGCTACCAGCCAGGACCTGCTGGCAGCCGGCTTTACCGCAGGCGCAACGACCAACGGCACCACCGCCTACTCCAAGAATTACACTGGCGCTGACAGCGCCACGCTGGCCAATGTGCTCGGCAAGGTTGCTACTGGTGATACGGTCAACGACGCCGGCATTGCCACCATCGCAAACTACACCTATAACGGCACGGACTTCTCCTTTGCCGACACGGCACGTACTGCCGCGCGCATCTCGAGCGACCTGAAGCCGGCTGCTGGGAATGTTACCAATGTGTCGATCAAAATCGGTAACAATCAAGCGGTTTCCGCCAACATTGACAGCAATGGCATGCTGACCTCGGCCACCAGCGGTAACAAGCTGTTTGTGGACGGTGCAGGCAACTTGACCGAGAACGATCTGGCCGGCACCCTCACGCAGGCGGATGTCAACAACGGCGGCGGCGCTGGCGACCTGATCAAGGCAATCGGCACATCGGGTGCAGCCGGCAAGTTGAGCTCAATCACCGTGGGCAATGCGGCCAACGCTCCCAGCTACGCGTTCACTGGCGGCGTCGCGACGGCAAATGCGACCAATCTGCATATCTCGGCCGCAGCCCTGAAAACTCAGGTTCAAGCAAGCAACGGCGCCAATGCGATCACTACGGTGCTCGGTGGCACTACCTACGTCGCCGCAGCTGGTGGCGCGGTTACGACGGGTGCTGTCGCGGTCAATGTCGATATGAACGGCGCGCTTACCACCAACACGGCCGAGAAGCTGTTCGTTCACAGCAACGGCCAGGTGACCGATGGCTCGGCGAACGCGGTGTATGAAGACTCGGCGAACGCTGGGAAGTTCACCCTCAACGCTACGAGCGGTAAGACCTCCACCACCAACCCGCTGGACGTCCTCGACAAGGCGCTGTCGATCGTTGACAAGCTGCGCTCCTCGCTGGGTGCGATCCAGAACCGTCTGGATTCCACCATCGCCAACCTGGGCACGACCATCACCAACCTGTCGTCGTCGCGTTCGCGTATTCAAGACGCTGACTACGCCACGGAAGTGTCGAACATGACCCGCGGCAACATCCTGCAGCAAGCTGGCACCTCGGTGCTGGCTCAAGCGAACCAGACCACGCAGGGCGTGCTGTCGCTGCTGCGTTAATGCAGTAACACGAAGCAGCAAGGCCGGGCCACAAGCCCGGCCTTGTGCCGGAGTGCTTTCGCAGGGCCGCAGTGCCCTGCGAAAGCGTTTCGAACCCAAACCCGACAACGGTCATGGCAAATCCGACAAGCTCGATCCCGCCGCTGCCGCTCTCCCCGGCCCTGCCTCCCGCAGGCCGCGAGAGCTCGCCCTCTGCCCTACCCGCGAGCGACAACAGCGCTGGCACTCAGGCTGGCGCAGACAAACGAGCAGTTCCTGTCATGACCGAAGACACTGCCATCCAGCACCTGAAGGATTTGTTGCGCACCACCGCATTCAATGTGGAGTTCGAAATCGACCAGGATACCCACCGCGTGATCACCAAGGTAGTGGACAAGGACACCGGCGACGTCATCAGGCAACTGCCCTCTGAAGAGGTCATGCGCATCGCCAACGCCCTGCAAAAGGCGCAAGGATTGTTCGTACATCAAGAAGCCTGAGACCGGTAGCCGGCTCAGCCCTGTTTAAGCAATTTCCCGGATAAAAAAGACATGGCAACCATCTCGAACCTTGGCGTGGGCTCCGGCCTGGACTTGAACACCCTGCTGGACCAGCTCACCACGGCGGAACAGGCACCGCTCACGGCCATCCAGAACCGGGCCACCAGCTATCAGGCGAAGCTGTCGGCCTACGGTCAGGTGCAGAGCATGCTGTCGGCATTCCAGGGTGCGGCTAAGCAACTATCCGATCCGAAATTCTTCAACTCGACGACCGCGACATCGTCCGCCGCCAATGTGCTTGGCGCGGTCGGAAGCACCTCCGCGGTATCGGGCACCTATGCTGTCAACGTATCTTCCCTGGCACAGTCACAATCACTGGTGTCAGCCGGGCAGGCCAAGCTGACCGATGCGATCGGCACCGGTACCATTCATATCGACTTCGGGACAATCACCGGCGGTACGCTGGACCCGGCGACCGGCAAGTATGCCGGTGCAACGTTCGCGGCGAATCCGCCGCCTGCATCAGGCACCAGCGGCTTTGATGTCAATATCGATAGCACCAACAACTCGCTGCAGGGCATCCGTGACGCCATCAACAAGGCCAACGGGGGGGTCACCGCCAGCATCGTCAACGACGGCAGCGGCACGCCGTATCGCCTGGTGCTGACGTCCAACGCCACCGGCGCCAATAGCAGCATGCGGATCTCCGTAACGGAGACTGACGGCGGCACAAAATTGTCCGACCTGGTGAGCTACAGCCCCGGCAAAAACCAGGATCTGACCGGCAATGAAGTGCAGAACATGCAGCAAACGATCGTTGCCCAGAATGCACAGTTGACCGTCAACAATATTGCAGTCCAGAGTACCAGCAACACCGTAACCGACGCCATCCAGGGTGTCACACTATCGCTAACGCAAGGGGGCGCCACCACCGTCACGGTGCAACGCGACGTCAAGACCATCCAGACGGCTGTGCAGAGCTTCGTCACCGCCTACAACAACTTGCAGAAAACTGCTGCAAGCGTGTCGAATTACGACCCCTCCAGCCAAAGCGCCTCTCCATTGACCGGAGATGCGACGCTGCGGCTGATCCAGGGCCAGATGCGCGGCATCCTGAACACGCCGCAGACGGGTGGCTCCGGCGCGGTCACAGGACTGGCAAATATCGGCGTGACGTTCCAGGTCGATGGCACGATGGCCTTCGATGCCACCAAGCTGACCAGCGCATTGACCACGGACCCGAATGGTGTAGCCGGCCTGTTCTCCAACGCCAACGGCAAAGACGGCTATGGCAACCAGATCAATAGCCTGGTGACCTCGCTGACCGGCACCAAGGGTACCCTGACGAACGCGACCGATGGCATCACGCAAACGTTGAAGTCGCTTAGCGCGCAATACAGCGAAACACAAACACGCATCAACGCCACCGTGGCGCAATACAAGGCACAGTTCACGAACCTGGACCGGATCATGTCCTCCATGAACAACACCAGCAAATACCTGACCCAACAGTTCAATGCGCTGAACAACTCCAACAGCAGCAAGTAATACAACCCTTACCGAACGTGGGAATCGATCGCCATGTATGCTCGTCACGCCATTAATGCCTATGCCCAAGTCGGTGTCCAGACTGGCGTCATGGATGCCAGCCCCCAGAAGCTGATCGCTATGCTCTACGATGGCGCCCGCACCGCCATTGCCCAGGCGAAGTTCCATATGGCGGCCAGCGATGTGCCGGCCAAGGGCAACGCCATCACCAGGGCCATCAACATCATTGACAACGGCCTGAACGCCGTGCTCGATCACGAGCAAGGCGGTGAGATTTCGGCAAGCCTTGAACAGCTCTACGACTACATGACGCGTCGCCTGTTGCTGGCCAACCTGCGCAACGATCCCGACCTGCTGACCGAAGTGGACGGCTTGCTCGGGAACCTGGCTTCCGCCTGGTCCGAGATGGGCAACGCCCCCGATGGCGCTACCCCGCACCTGTCGCTTGTCACGGAGCGCTGAGATGACCGCATCGAGCCCGATCCTGCATTGCTACCGGGAACTGGAATTGCTTGCCGAACAGATGCTTGAGTTGGCACGCGCCGGGAACTGGACGGCGATGAGCGAACTGCAGCAGGTCTACTCCGTGCAGGTGGATCAACTCCGCCGCATGGACCACATCGTGCCCATCTCGGATCGCGAACGGATGGACCGGTACCAGCGGCTGGAGCGCATCCTTGGCTACGACGCTGCCATCCGCAACCTGTTGGCGCCGGAAATGAACAGGCTAGGCGCGCTGCTGGGCAATGCGCGCCGCCAGCAGGATCTGCATCACACCTACGGCAGCGTTGCCGCCTGAGGCAACGCTGGCCCGCACGCCCAAAACACCCGGTACGCCCAGAACACTAAAGGCTGATCGCCATGACCGGCATCCCCATCTCGCCGGACCCGGCAGCCCTCCTGCGCGGCGCTGACCCGCAAGGGCTGCGCAATGCGCTCTCGGTCTCCAAGCTGGAGGCCCTGCTGCCCACCGGCAAGATTGCCCCTGGCGAAAGCCAGACCGCCGGCGGCGGCACGATTCGAGGCCGCGGCGTCGACGCGCTGCAGTCGGATACGGCGGCAGCCGGGCGAGGTGCCCAGACCGGCTCGACGCGCGAAACGCTCAGCTTTGCCGCGCGCACCATTCTCGACCTGCTTGACCGTACCGACGCGCAGCCCGCGCGCGCCGCGGCCCCGATGCTGCCGTCGCCCGCCGGCGCGCCGAATCCGGCCACAGTGCGCGCCGCCCTGGCCGGACTGGTCCAGCACAGCGGCCTCTTCTACGAAAGCCACCTGGCCGAGTGGGTCAGCGGAAACCGTCCGCTGGCCGACGTGCTGAAGGCACCCCAGGCTGCATTCAATCAACCGAGGCCGGGCGAACCGACTCTGGCCACCAATCCCGGCGCTCCGCAACAGCCCGCCCAGGCTCAGCCGGTGTTGTTGCTGCCGGCGCCGGCGGGGTACACCGCGAGCACAGCGCCACTGGCCGCGGCCGCGTTGCCCAACCCTGCGGGAGCAGCGCCGGCAGAGGCCGCGGCCACGGAAGACACCGGGGGCAACCCGGTTCCCGTCAAGCATGGCGCGGTGAACAACAACGGCGCATCGGATAGTTCACCGCCCGCCGGCCTTGCCATTCCGCCGCACGCACGCGAAGCTGCCCGGATTGCCACGCTGGCAAACCACGCCGCCCAGGCCTACCAGGCGGCGGCCCAGGATGCGAGTGACGGCGGCCGCAGCCATCGTGCCGAAACGCATAGTGTTATGCGCGCCTTCGATAGCAGCGAGGCCGCCAACCACGCGAGCAACAACACGCAGTCCAGTCCCGTGGTGCACCCCGGCACCGAGGGCACCGTACGGCAGCAACTGGAGTTGCTGGCCAGCCAGCAGTTCCGCTGGGTTGGCGAAGCCTGGCCGGGCACGCCCATGGACTGGGAAATCCGTCGTGGCGAGAAAGACGAAGGCGGTGGCGCGCAGGCTGGCCAGGCCGCCTGGTCGACACGCCTGCTGCTCACCCTGCCATCCCTGGGCACGGTGGAAGCGCGCCTGTGGCTAAACGGCACCGGCCTGGAAGCGCGCGTGGTCACGCCGGACTCCGGCGTCGCCAGCCGCCTTAATGACGCGCGCAGCGAACTATCCAGCAATATGTCGGCCAATGGACTGGTATTGATGCGGCTGAATGTGGAGACCGGCGTGCCGGCGAAGCCGGGAAGCGGAGCATGAGCAATGATATGCCGGCCGAACCGGGAAACACCAACACCAACACCTACACCTACAGCAGCAGCAATAGCAATAGCAATAGCAATAGCGACGGCAACCCGCAACGCGGCGCCGCGATTGCCCTGTCCTACGCGGCCGACGATTCTGCGCCGCGCGTGGTGGCCAAGGGCTACGGCGTGGTGGCGGAGTCCATCATTGCGCGCGCACGCGAATCTGGCGTCTACGTGCACGACTCGCCGGCACTCGTCAGCTTGCTGATGCAAGTCGATCTCGATTCCCATATTCCGCCACAGCTCTATGTCGCCGTGGCGGAACTGCTGGCCTGGCTGTACAGGGTGGAACGAGGAGAGGCCGCCTGAGCGGTGGCCGTTGACAACCTCCGGCGCTCCTCCTCAGCATCGCCATCTGCTTATCATCCCCGCACCCAGGCAGAAAAGTACCAACGCAAAAAGGCGGACCACACCGGATCTGTATCCGGCTGGTCCGCCTTTCCATTTGCCTGGCGCCGCCAAGCCACCCGCAGACAGCACGGCAACAGGCGCGCGATAGCGCGCGCCTGTTGCTTGCTCAGACCGTCATGCTCATCATTTCCTGATAAGCCGCCGTCAACCGGTTCCGCACCTGCACCCCAGTCTGGAACGACACATTGGCCTTCTGCATATCGATCATCACGTCGTTGAGCGCAACGCCGGGCTTGCCCAGTTCGAACGCCTCGGCCTGGCCGTAGGCATGCTCCTGCACGCTGCTGATACGTGCCAGCGAGCGCTGCAGTTCACCGGCGAAGCTGCCCGGCGCGGCGGCGGACGCAGCGTGGCTTTCCTGCCCGGTGGCGCTCTGGGCCAGTCCGCGCAGTTGCTGCAACATGCCGTCGATGGAGGAGATGGTAGTCATGGCGATCCGCTTGGAACCCGCCCCGCCCAAGGCCAGCCCTGGCTGTCCGGGGGAAACCGGTTCGAGAAAAAGTCATTAAGGGTTACGCCGGGCATCCTGCCCGGGCCGCTGCCGGCAAACCTGCCGCTATGCGCCGCCAACACCACAAATACCGCATCCGCGCGCGCCGCCAGTGCCAGCCCCCGAAGCCTACCTGCGGCCCCAGCCGGGCCATTGCGGGAATTCGGGTGGAAAACGACGCCTATTCACCGAATTGTCGATACCCGCCTTCACCGATCATCGATACCGTGCCGAATCTGGGATGCCGCTACCTTTGCGCGCCGGTTCCGGGACCCGAATCTCATCAACTATCGCGGGGAGTACGCGTGTTTTGTCAGCAGCGTGATCTTAGCCATGCCGAAGCCAGGGTTAGCCAGGCATGCCGGGGTGGACTGGGCAGCCAGAGCGGCGCCCGCCATCCGGCCCAGCCGGTCCTGGCCCATGCCGGCCCGGCCATGACGGGGGCGCGCGCATGAACGCCGTGACAGCCCTGTCGAACAAATCCGAGCTGTTCGCGCGTATCAAGACCAATCCGCGCCTGCCCCTGATGCTGGGTGGCGCGGCTCTTGCCGCGGCCATCGCGGTCGGGGTGCTGTGGTCGCGTGCGCCGGACTACAAGGTGCTCTACAGCAACCTGTCCGAGCGGGACGGCGGTGCCGTCATCGCCTCCCTGCAGCAGATGAACGTGCCGTACAAGTTCGCCGAAGGCGGCGGTGCGGTGATGGTGCCCTCCGAGAAGGTCCACGAGACCCGGCTGCGCCTGGCTTCACAAGGCCTGCCCAAGAGCGGCACCACCGGCATGGAGCTGATGGATACGCAGAAATTCGGCATCAGCCAGTTTGCCGAGCAGGTCAACTACCAGCGCGGCCTGGAGGGCGAGCTGGCCCGCTCGATCGAGTCGATCGCCGCGGTGCAGTCGGCGCGCGTGCACCTGGCCATTCCCAAGCCCACGCTGTTCGTGCGCGATCGCCAGAAACCGACCGCCTCGATCGTGCTGCAGCTCTATCCGGGCCGCGCCATCGACGACGGCCAGGTGGCCGCGATCGGCCACCTGGTCTCGTCCAGCGTGCCGGAACTCACGCCGAAATCGATCTCCATCGTCGACCAGCACGGCAACCTGCTGTCGGGCAGCGGCACCAACGAGCGCATGCTCGATGCCGGCCAGATCAAGTACGTGCAGGCGCTGGAGCGCAACTACGCGCAGCGTGTGGAAGCCATCCTGGCGCCGATCCTCGGCCAGGACAATGTGAAGGCACAAGTCACCGCTGACGTGGATTTCTCCATCGTCGAGCACACCGACGAGTCCTTCAAGCCTAACCAGGACCCCACCCGCGCCGCCATCCGCAGCCAGCAGTCCAGCGAATCGAGCCAGCAAGGCGCGGCCCCGGTCGGGGGCGTGCCGGGCGCGCTGTCCAACCAGCCGCCCGCGCCGGCCACGGCACCGATCGCCACGGCCCAGCCGCCGCGGCCGGGGCAACCGAACCAGCCGGGACAGCAGCCAGGACAGCAGCCGGGCCAGCAAGGCCAGCAGGCTCAGCCCGGCCAGGCCCAGGCCGGCGCCACCGCCACGGCCCAGACCGGCCCGAGCAGCAGCCGCCACGACGCCACCACCAACTACGAACTCGACCGCACCGTGCGCCATGTGCAGCAAGCACCGGGCGGCGTGAAGCGCCTGTCGGTGGCGGTGGTGGTGAACTACCGCCAGAAGGCCGGCGCCAACGGCAAGATCGTGTCCGAAGCCCTGCCCGCCGCGCAGCTTGCCCAGATCGAGAACCTGACCAAGGAAGCGATGGGCTTCTCGGCCGACCGGGGCGACTCGCTCAACGTGGTCAACAGCCCGTTCACCGCGGATACCGACATCAAGCCGGAACTGCCGCTGTGGAAGCAGCCCGAGATGATCGCGCTGGCCAAGACCGGTGCGGGTTACCTGCTGCTGGCCCTGCTGGCGCTGTTCGTGTGGTTCAAGGTGGCACGCCCGGTGCTGCGCAAGTACACCGCGCCGCCGCTGCCGCCGCCACAGGAAAAGACCGACAGCAACGAAGCCATCTTGCTGCCGCCTGAAGAGCCGGCCAATCCGGAAGTCCTGCGGCTCGCCGCTAAATATGAAAGCGATCTCGCCCTGGTGCGTGACGCCGCGCAACGCGACCCGCGCCTGGTTGCCAGTGTGATCAAGAACTGGATGTCAAGCGATGACCGATGAAGGATTGCAGAAGAGCGCCATCCTGATGATGTCGCTCGGTGAAGATGCCGCAGCGGAAGTATTCAAGCACCTCGGCCCGCGCGAGGTGCAGAGCCTGGGCGCGGCGATGGCCACGCTCAACTCGGTGACGCGCGAGCAGATGTCCTCGGTGCTGGCCGAGTTCCGCGCGGAAACCGAACAGTACCTCGCGCTCAACGTCGATTCGAGCGCCTTTATCCGCAGCGTGCTGAACAAGGCGCTGGGCGAGGAACGCGCGCTGTCGGTGATCGAGGACATCCTCGAATCGCGCGACCCGGGCGCCGGCATCGATTCGCTGAACTGGATGGATTCCACCTCGGTGGCCGAACTGATCCGCGACGAACATCCGCAGATCATCGCCACCATCCTGATCCACCTGGACCGGCAGAAGTCGTCCGAGATCGTCGGCATGTTCACCGAGCGCCTGCGCCAGGACGTGATCCTGCGGATCGCCACCTTCGGCGGCGTGCAGCCGGGGGCGCTGCAGGAACTGACCGACGTGCTGACCAAGCTGCTGGCGGGCCAGAGCCTTAAGCGCAGCCGCATGGGCGGCGTACGCACGGCGGCCGAGATCATCAACCTGATGAGCACGGCCCACGAAGAAGCGGTGATCGAAGGCGTGCGCCTGCACGACGCCGACCTCGCGCAGAAGATCATCGACGAGATGTTCCTGTTCGAGAACCTGCTCGAAGTGGACGACCGCGGCATCCAGCGGGTGCTCAAGGAAGTGGCCACGGAATCGCTCATCGTCGCGCTCAAGGGCGCGCCGGTGGAGCTGCGCGACAAGTTCATCCGCAATATGTCGACCCGCGCCGGCGAAATGCTGCGCGAAGACCTCGAAGCGCTGGGCCCGGTACGGGTCTCGCAGGTCGAGGCCGAACAGAAGAACATCCTCCAGGTGGTAAGACGCCTGGCCGAAGCCGGCGAAGTTGTAATCGGTGGTGGCGACGATGCCTACGTCTGAACGTGCCCTGCGCCAGTTCCGCGATCTTGCCGCGGACAGCGACTACGTCGAAACACGCGGCGACCAACGCGGCAATGCCCACGGCCGCCGCGGCGCGGGCAACCGCGCCACGCCACGGGAGACCGGCTTCGAGAGCTTTGCCGCGCCGGCGGACCGCGGCGAGAAAAAGAACGGCTGGCAGCGCTGGCAGATGGTGTCGCTGGATCCACGCAAGGCCGAGCCGGAGCCAACCGAGTTCCTGCCCTTCGAGCCGGCGCCGCCGCCGATCGACTTTGCCGCGCTTGACGCCATGCGCGAAGGCGCGCGCAAGGAAGGCTACGCCCAGGGCTATACCCAGGGCCAGACCCAGGGCTACGGCGACGGCCACCGCGAAGGTTATGCGCGCGGCCTGGAAGGCGCCCGCAGCGAAGCCGCCCACCTGCAGCAACTCGCCGCGACCTTCAGCCACTCGCTTGGACGCGTGGACGAAGAAGTGGCCCAGACCCTGATCGCCCTGGCGCTGGATGTGGCGCGCCAGCTCGTGCAGCAGGCCGTGCTGGCGGATCCCGCCATCCTGTTGCCGGCAGTGCGCGAACTGCTGGCGGCCGAGCCTGCGCTGTCGGGCTCGCCCTGCCTGCTGCTCAACCCGGACGATGTCGCGCTGGTGGAAGCCCACCTGGCCGGCGAACTGCAAGCCGCCGGCTGGAGCGTGCGTGCCGACCCGGCGGTCGCGCGCGGCGGCTGCGTGGCGAGCGCCGCCAGCGGCGAGCTCGATGCCACGCTGTCCACGCGCTGGAGCCGTGTGGTCAAGGCGCTTGGGCGCGACGACCCGTGGGAGCCGCCCCATGCCTGATAGCGCGGCCCATAAGCACTTCACTGCGGACTCCACCGCGGACTTCACCGCTGCCGGCGTGCCGGGCCTGCATGGCCAGCGCTGGCGCGACGCGCTCGCCGCGGCCTCGGCCGGCATTGCCGAGATCGACAGCAAGCGCAGTTGCGGCCGCCTCACCCGCGCCGCCGGCCTGGTGCTGGAAGCCGTGGGCCTGCGCCTGCCGGTGGGCAGCGACTGCCTGATCGAACTGCCCGGCGGGCAGATGTCCGGCAAGCCCTCCGGCCCGCGCCTGGCCGAGGCCGAAGTGGTCGGCTTCGGCGCCGACCGGCTTTACCTGATGCCGCAGTCCGACGTGGTAGGCCTGGTGCCCGGCGCGCGCGTCTATCCGCTCGAACCCACGCCATTGCCCAGCGGCGACACCACCCCGCGCGAACCGGGCTCGAAACGCCTGCCCGTGGGCGAAGGCCTGCTCGGGCGGGTCCTCGACGCGGCCGGGCGTCCGCTGGACGGGCTGGGCCCCATCACTGCCGCCACCGAGGTCACGCTGGGCGGCACGCAGATCAACCCGCTGTCGCGCGCGCCCATCGAAACCGTGCTGGACGTGGGCGTACGCGCCATCAACGGCATGCTTACCGTCGGCCGTGGCCAGCGCATGGGCTTGTTTGCCGGCTCCGGCGTGGGCAAGAGCGTGTTGCTGGGCATGATGGCGCGCTACACCAGCGCCGAAGTGATCGTGGTCGGCCTGATCGGCGAGCGCGGGCGCGAAGTGAAAGACTTCATCGAGAACATCCTGGGACCGGAGGGGCGCGCGCGCTCCGTGGTGGTGGCCGCGCCGGCCGACACCTCGCCGCTGCTGCGCATGCAGGGCGCCTCCTATGCGACGCGCCTGGCCGAGTATTTCCGCGACCAGGGCCGCCATGTGCTGCTGATCATGGACTCGCTCACGCGCTATGCGATGGCCCAGCGCGAGATCGCGCTGGCCATCGGCGAGCCGCCCGCCACCAAGGGCTATCCGCCCTCGGTGTTCGCCAAGCTGCCCACGCTGGTGGAGCGCACCGGCAACGGCCCCGAAGGCGGCGGCTCGATCACCGCCTTCTACACGGTGCTGACCGAGGGCGATGACCAGCAGGACCCGATCGCGGATTCCGCGCGCGCCATTCTCGACGGCCATATCGTGCTATCGCGCAGCCTGGCGGAATCCGGCCACTACCCTGCCATCGACGTGGAGGCCTCGATCAGCCGTGCCATGACGGCGCTGATCGAGCCGCCGCAGTTTGCCTCGGTCCGGCGCTTCAAGCAGCTGATGTCGCGCTACCAGCGCAACCGCGACCTGATCAGCGTGGGCGCCTATGTGCCGGGCAACGATCCGGAACTGGATCTCGCCATTCACCTGCATCCGCAGATGGAAGCGTTCCTTCAGCAGGACATCCACGAGCGCGCCGGCTACGACGACTCGATCGGCCAGTTGCATAGTCTCTTCCAACGGAGTGAACATGGCTAAGCCATCTGCATTGAATACCTTGGCCGACCTGGCCCAGAACGATACGGATGCCGCCGCGCGCGAGCTGGGACGGCTGCAGGGCCTGCGCAACCAGGCGGAGCAGCAACTGGCCGCGCTCACCCAGTACCGGCAGGAATACCGCGAGCGCATGCAGGCCATCGCGCAAGACGGCATGACGTCCACGCGCTGGCAGGACTTTGCGCAGTTCCTGGCCTCGCTCGATACCGCCATCCGCCAGCAGACGGAATCGCTGGCCAGGGCAGAGGCGCAGTTGCTGGCCGGGCGCGCCAACTGGCAGCAGCAGAAACGCCGCCAGAACTCATTCGACACCCTGATTACCCGCGCGGAGACGCGCGAACACCTAGCCGGCACGCGTCGCGAACAACGCGACACCGACGAATACGCCGCCCGCGCGGCCCGCCTGCAAGTCGCGGGCCGCCACCGCTAAGCCGCCCAGCGAGACCGAATCCCAACATGATCGATATCAGCCAGATTGTCAGCAATGCCGCCAGCACGGCGGCCTCCTCGCGCAACGCCAACAACACCGGCGGCGCCGATGCGAAGCCGCAGGGGTTCGGCGATGCGCTGGCGCGCGCCCGCAGCGAGGACCGCACCAGCAGCAACCAGAGCGCCGGCAGCAATAAATGCGCCGACAGTGCCCCTGCCCGCGCCGACGCAAACGGCAAGGATGGCGCCGCCGCCGACAACGGTCCTGCCCAAGCCACGCAAGCCTCGCAAGGCAACGCGGTAGCTGCCAAGCCGTCGCGCCGCCAGGACAAGGAAGACGAGCAGGGCCAGGAAGTGGCGGCGGGGTCCGCCGCCACTTCCGCCGCCACTTCCGCCGCCGCTGCGCTTGCCGCCCTGCTGGCGCCACAAGCAGCCCAGCCTGCCACGCCGGCAGCCAACGGCGCGCAAACTGCCGCGGCCGGACTGCCCGGCACGGCTGCCCTGGGCACCCAGGCCGGCCTGAAGGACCTGACGGCCCCCGCCCTGGCCACCACCGCGGCCACCACGCCCGACGCCGCCGCACCGGCAAGCTCGGCGGCAGCCGATACGCTGGCCACCATCGCCTCCCAGCGCGCCGCGCTGCAGCCCGCCCCGCAAACGCCGGCCAGCACCCAGGCCGCGGCCACGGACAAGCCCGCTGCCACCCCGGCGAGCGACGCTGCCAAGGCCAGCCCGGACCTGGCCGCCAGCCTCGCGGCTGCAGTGGCGGGCCAGCAAGCCGGCAAGGGACAGTCCGGCGCCGGGCAGCAGGACACCGCCGGCCAGCCGTACAAGGCCCAGCTCCAGCTTGGCGAAGCCAGCAAGGACAGCAAGCCTCAGGTTGCCGCCACCGCCGCGCCAGCCAACCCGATGCAACTGGCCGCAGCCATGCGCGCCGCCGAGCCGGCCAGCACGGAAGCCGCGCCCGCCGGCATGGCCGCCACGCCGATGATGGCCGCCAGCACCATGGCGGCGAGCCAGGCGCCCACCGCCGGCGGCCTGTCGCCAGCCACCTCGCTGCCGATCGCCCCGCCGGTAGGCGACGGCCAGTGGCCGCAAGCGCTCGGCCAGCAGATGGTGCGCCTGTCGACCCAGGGCAACCACACCGCCGAGCTGCAGCTCAACCCGCCCGATCTCGGCCCGCTCAAGGTCGTGCTCAACGTCGTCAACGACCAGGCCCAGGCTCAGTTCGTCTCGCCCCACGCGGCCGTGCGTGCCGCGGTCGAAGCAGCGCTGCCGCAGTTGCGCACCGCGCTGGCGGACAACGGCATCCAGCTTGGCCAGACCTCGGTCGGCGCCGACAGCTTTGCCGGCCAGGCCGGCAACGGCCAGCAGCAACAGCAACGCCAGCCCGGCGGCCCGCAAAACGGCTTCGGCACGCTGGCAGGCGCCACGGCGCCTGTCAATGCCGGCCCCGCCGCGCCGGTGGCGCGCACCCTCGCGCGCGGCGAGGTCGACACCTTCGCCTGACCGGACGCGGGCGACGGGGGCTGCGGCGCCTATGCCGCAGCCCCCGCAGCAGCCACGCGCGTTCGCGCTTACCATGTCGTTTTAGCGCAGGGCTGCAGCGCCCGCCCGCCAGAACGCCATGACCTTTGACCTGTTCGACTCCCTGCCGCAAGACGCACCCCATGCCGAGCCGATCGTGCCCGGCGCGGTGGTATTGCGCGGCTTCGCGCGCGAGCATGACCAGAGCCTGCTGGACGCCGTGCGCGGCATTGCCGCGCAAGCGCCATGGCGCCACCTCATCACGCCGGGCGGCCTGCGCATGTCGGTGGCCATGACCAACTGCGGCCCGTTTGGCTGGGTCTCGGACCTCACAGGCTACCGCTACGAAGCGGCCGATCCACTCAGCGGCCAGCCATGGCCGGCGATGCCGGCGGCGTTCCTGTCCCTGGCGCGCGAAGCCGCCGCCACTGCCGGCTTTGCGGATTTCGTGCCGGACGCCTGCCTGCTCAACCGTTACGCGCCCGGCACCCGCCTCTCCCTGCACCAGGACCGCGACGAGCTCGACCTGCGCGCGCCCATCGTCTCGGTTTCGCTCGGCCTGCCCGCCATATTCCTGTTCGGCGGCCTGCGGCGCGCCGAGCGCCCGCTACGCGTGCGGCTGGCGCATGGCGACGTGGTGGTTTGGGGCGGCCCAGCGCGCCTGGCGTTCCATGGCATCGCGCCCTTGGCGGACGGCGACCACGCGCTGCTGGGGCGCGAGCGGATCAACCTGACCTTCCGCAAGACACGCTAGCGGGCGACGCGGCACCAGTCCCCGTCAGCCAGCTTCATCGAGCAGCGCCAGGCGGCTTTCGTCGGGGAAGGTCCGTACGCGGTACCTGACGGGATAAAGCGCTTCTTCCTCGACCAGATCGCCAAGCAGCGCCAGCGCCTGCTGCCATGCCACCACCCGCGTCTTCCCCGGGGCATCGTCGGCATCGGGCCGCACCAGGGCGATACGGTCCGTGCGCGGCAGCGAGGTGTCCACGCCGCAGGTCCAGGTGGCGACCGAAAACGAGGCCACGGGATCGTCCTGCTGGCCGTAGAGCAGGTAACTCGCCAGGAACACGCCAGCGCCGGCGTGCTCGTTCAGGCGATCGATGGCAGCCTTCTGCGTGTCGTATTCTTCCTTTTGGTACAGCCGTTTGAGGTGGGCAAGATGCCGTGCCGCCTGCGCGCCGGCCGGCACGAAATGCGACACGTCCGGGCCAGACGGCACGGCGTGCGCCGCGTGCCAGGCGTCTGCGGGCCCGTAGCGGAACATGGCAGGCGAGATCGTGCGGCCCTGCCGCGAAGCCTGCAGGCTCAGCTCCACCATGTGCAGTTGCCCCGCTTCGTCCTGGTCGCCGGTCACCAGCAGTACCTCGCGGGTGGGCAACATGAACACCGGGCGGCCGCGCACAGGCACCCGCTGCAGCACATCCGGCAGCAGCGCACGGCTAGCCTCGTAGCCATCACTCCAGGCGCCCTGGTACACGCCCTGAGCCACCTGCACGAAGGCCTCGGCGGTGTGGTCGCGCAGGTTGTCGGCCGCGATCCGCAGCGCCTGGTCCAGGGTCAGTTGCCAGGAGGCGGAGGGGCCGTTCAACAGGGTCGAGGTGGTTTCCGGGTAGTCCACCGCCAGGAGGATCACGCAATCGTCGCCGAAGGGCAGGCAGGCGGCCTGGAAGCTCGAGGCATCGCCCTCGGTGCGCATGTGATGCAGCCGGATTTCATCGATCAGCGAGCGGCTGCGGATCAGCGGGCGGAGCATGGGGCCGGCCTCTGACAGCAAGGCTGGCGTAGCCTGGCCGCTGGAGCACAAGGTCGCCACGAAGCTGTGCAGCGCCTTGTCGCGCTGTGCGCCGCGCGTCTCGCAATACGCCCGGTAGGCATTGTGGAGGTTGAAAAAGGCATTGCGCCCGTGCTCCAGCCGGAACTCGTCCGCATTGAATTCCAGGCGGCCCTCGAAACCCTGGCGCCTGGCCGCGGCAATGAAATGCGCCGCGAAACGGTCCGGCGGCGGCTTGCGCAGGAAGAGCGAATCGAAGAAACCCATGACGATGGCGTGGTACGGATGGCATTGCTCACACCTTACCCCATGTCGCGCCTGTGCCGCGCGGCCGGCGCGCCCGGCTATGCGGCCTGCCGCGCTAACCCGGCCTCAGTCGACCCAGTTGACCTTGGCAAATTTGCGCGAGAAGGCTTCCGGCATCGGTACCACCTTCTTGATCTGGTAGTTGAAAAAGACAAAACCGGACTTGGCCATCGCCACCAGCGCCTGGTCCTGCGGGCGCGTGATGCGGAAAGTGATGTCGCCACCGTATCGATTGAAATCCATCACCCCGACTTCGAACAGCAACTGGTCACGGGCGTGCGCCTCGTTGCGGTAGGTGGTGGCGAGGTCGCTGACGATGATGCCGACGCCGTCGCCCTGGGTTTCCTGGATGCCGAATTCGAAGAGGAAACGGGCGCGGGCCTCGGAGATCATCGAGATCATTGAGTCGTTGCCGAGGTGGTTGGCTGAGTTGATGTCGGTTACGCGTACCGTGAGGTGGGTGGAGTAGCAGTACTGGTCTTCGGGGAATTCGAGTTTGAGGCGGGCCATGATGCTAAAGGGAAATCTAGGTAGGGTTTCATCCGCACTACGTGCGGTTGTTCGGGCTGATGCCGCGCTGGTGGGTTGGCGCAGGCTGCGCTGTTCAATCTAGGATTATTCGATGTGGATTGGGGATTTTTGTGAATTATGTGTTTTAGATTTTGGGAATTGGGGGGTGAAACGGTGGTCTTTTTAGGTTATTTGGTTATTTTATTGGCGGTGTTGGTTTTTGCACCCAAAGGAATACGACATCCCCCTGCGGGGGACGCCGGTCACTCTTCTTTGCTTCGGCAAAGAAGACTAACGAGAAGAAAGCCGACCCTGCCGGGGGCAGAGCAATCGCGGGCGCTAGGGGCGCTGGTTTCGTCGTACGGCCACAGTTCTGCTGGCCTCTGCCGGTACCGGTTTAAAGGGCCACGACGCTGCCAATTTCCGGGATGCGTAGTATGGCCCCCGGTAGCGGAACCCTTGCCCATTCGCCCATCTGCCGGTACCAGCGCGGAGCGTCACGACACATCACATCGTGATGGTTTCGTGGTGGGGCGGGCGCGGTGGTGAAGGCCTCGGGCATATCACCCGGTGCCACCGCGCCCACGACGGAACCGGTGCGCCTGCAACTTCGTGGCCGGCCACTCCGCGAGCGACAGACGGCTTGAAGCAAGTGATGTCCGCTACCGGGGGCCTCACCACGAATGCCGGAAGCTGGCAGGTTCGTGACCCTTTAAACCGGTACCGGCAGAGGCCAGCAGAACTGTGGCCGCACGACGAAATCATCGACATTCGAAAGCCTTATTGCTCTGCCCCCGGCAGGGTCGGCTTTCTTCTCGTTAGTCTTCTTTGCCGAGGCAAAGAAGAGTGACCGGCGTCCCCCGCAGGGGGATGTCGTATTCCTTTGGGTGCAACATGCCACCACCGCTCAAACAAACAGCGCCCCCGCAGGGGGATATCGTACGGCTGTTGGATGCAAAAACCAACACCGCCAATAAAAAAACCAAATAACCTCAAAAAAGGCACCAGCTCACCCACCAACACCGCCAATAACCCATAAAAGAAAGGCCCCGCAAGGGGCCTTTTAAAACAAAACATATCTATCGAAAACCAGTACCGCTTACAGCGTCACCGTATCCGCCACATCCTTAAAGTCTTCGATCTGATCAAAGTTCATATACTTGTAGATCTTGTCGCCATTGGCGTTCAGCACACCCATATCCGACATGTACTCTTCCTTCGTCGGAATACGCCCCAGACGCGAGCAGATCGCCGCCAGCTCAGCCGAACCCAGATACACATTGGTGTTCTTGCCAAGACGATTCGGGAAGTTACGCGTGCTGGTCGACATCACCGTAGCGCCTTCGCGCACCTGTGCCTGGTTACCCATGCACAGCGAGCAACCCGGCATTTCCGTACGGGCGCCTGCGGTGCCGAACACGCCGTAGTGGCCTTCTTCGGTCAATTGCTTGGCATCCATCTTGGTCGGCGGGGCAACCCACAGCTTGACCGGGATATCGCGCTTGCCTTCGAGCAGCTTGGAGGCTGCGCGGAAGTGGCCGATATTGGTCATGCACGAACCGATGAAAACTTCGTCGATCTTGGCGCCAGCCACTTCCGACAGGGTCTTGACGTCGTCCGGGTCGTTCGGGCAGGCCACGATGGGCTCGTGCACGTCGGCCAGGTCGATCTCGATCACGGCGGCGTATTCGGCGTCGGCATCCGGCTCCAGCAGCTTCGGATCGGCCAGCCAGGCTTCCATGGCCTGGATACGGCGCGACAGGCTGCGCGGGTCCTGATAGCCCTCGGCAATCATCCACTTCAGCAGCGTGATGTTGCTGTTGATGTATTCGATGATCGGTTCCTTGTTCAGGCGCACCGAGCAACCGGCGGCCGAACGTTCGGCGGACGCGTCGGAGAGTTCGAATGCTTGCTCGACCTTCAGGTCGGGCAGGCCTTCGATTTCCAGGACACGGCCCGAGAAGATGTTCTTCTTGCCTTGCTTGGCCACGGTCAGCAGGCCCGACTTGATCGCGTACAGCGGAATCGCGTTGACCAGGTCGCGCAACGTGACGCCCGGCTGCATCTTGCCCTTGAAGCGCACCAGCACGGATTCCGGCATGTCCAGCGGCATCACGCCAGTGGCAGCCGCGAAAGCCACCAGGCCCGAACCTGCGGGGAAGCTGATGCCGATCGGGAAACGGGTGTGCGAGTCGCCGCCGGTGCCGACGGTGTCGGGCAGCAGCATGCGGTTCAGCCACGAGTGAATCACGCCGTCGCCCGGGCGCAGCGAGATGCCGCCACGGGTGCTGATGAACTGCGGCAGCGTGTGGTGGGTCTTGACGTCGACCGGCTTCGGATAGGCGGCGGTGTGGCAGAACGACTGCATCACCAGGTCGGCCGAGAAGCCCAGGCAAGCCAGGTCCTTCAGCTCGTCGCGCGTCATCGGGCCAGTGGTGTCCTGCGAGCCCACCGAAGTCATCTTCGGTTCGCAGTACGTGCCCGGGCGGATACCCTTGCCTTCTTCCAGGCCGCAGGCGCGACCAACCATCTTCTGGGCCAGGGTGAAGCCGCGGCCGGTGTCGGCCGGGTTGTGCGGCAGGCGGAACAGCGTGGACGGCGCCAGGCCGAGCGCTTCGCGGGCCTTGGCGGTCAGGCCACGGCCGACGATCAGGGGAATACGGCCGCCGGCGCGCACTTCGTCGAACAGCACGTCGGACTTCACGGTGAATTCGGCGACGACCGCGCCGTTCTTCAGGGCCTTGCCGTCATAGGGACGCAGCTCGATCACGTCGCCCATTTCCATGCTGGACACGTCCAGCTCGATCGGCAGCGCGCCGGCGTCTTCCATGGTGTTGTAGAAGATCGGGGCAATCTTGCTGCCCAAGCACACGCCGCCGAAGCGCTTGTTCGGCACGAAGGGGATGTCTTCGCCGGTGAACCAGAGCACCGAGTTGGTGGC
>Ga0255338_1001529_pt1 | contig 42706 bp, 44 predicted proteins | sample MeOH1_35cm_T4_19_FD_203715 | JGI IMG/M metagenome (GOLD analysis project Ga0255338, IMG submission 203715) | Sandy soil microbial communities from University of British Columbia, Vancouver, Canada - MeOH1_35cm_T4_195 | ecosystem: Engineered > Artificial ecosystem > Sand microcosm > Unclassified ... | reverse complement strand
GGCGGTGCATCTTGGACTGCTCGAGCAGCTTCGTGATCATGATGTACCAGCTGCCCACGCTCATGATGGCCAGCAGCACCAGGACGCCGCGCGCGATGTTGTCCGATCCGCGCCAGAGGGCCTCCAGCCCGTAGGGATTTTCGACGTCGGTGGTCTTCTTGGCGCCGTTGGCGGGGGCCAGCGCTGCGCCAGGAGCGCCGGGCGCCGCCGCGGCGGCCACGCTGGCGGCGGGCGTTGCCGGCGCCTGCGCGGCGGCGGGCACGGTGGCCAACAGCATCGCGGCCGGCAGCACGGCCAGCGCCACGAGGCGGAGGAGGGGGACAGGAAAGGCGATCTGCAAGGTGAATCCTTTGCGTCCGCGGACGCGGAAGAGGGATGAACTTTTGTAGTGCGCCACTGGGCGGCGCTCCGTGACGGACGAGTATAGATTCGCGCGGCAGCGGCAACCACGGGGATTACTACGGAGGCGCGCCGCTCCCCACATCGGGTAAATCATTGAAGTGTCAACCAACTGCGCGGCGCCGCGGCACGCGCGCATGACTGGCCCTGCCCGCGGCCCGGGTCCGATTCCGGCGGCGCCGGCCAGCCCTTCCGCTGCCACGCTATAATGCTTGTTTTCACCAGCCGGTGTAGCTCAGTCGGTAGAGCAGCTCATTCGTAATGAGAAGGTCGGGTGTTCGAATCATCTCTCCGGCACCACAGAACACTAAGTAGATCAAGCACTTAGGCCACCCCTCGGGGTGGCCTCTTCGTTTGGGGCGCCCGCCGAACACGGTTCGACCCCAGGCGGCCACAATGTCAAGCCTGCAAATGGAAGTGGTCTTGCCCTCTACCCGCGGACAGGTAGGCAGTGGCTCACAACTTCCTCACCTCGATTTGGTGCTTCTGCAACGCGTAGCCGAGCTGGCGCGGCGTCACGCGCAGCAGGCGCGCGGCCTTGGCCTGCACCCAGCCGGATTGCTCCATCGACCAGACCAGGCGCTCGCGCTCGCCATCCGGTGGCTCGGAGGGCAGCACGCGCCGCTCGCCGATGGGCGCAACGCTCTCGGCCGGCCCGATGCGGGTAACGCCCGGAGCGGCGCCAGGTGTGCCCGCCTGCGCCCGGCTGCCGGACGCCCACACGGGGATGGCGCCCGCGGTGCCGGACACCGCCGCCACCGCGTCTGCCTTGTCGAGAAAGTGCAGGGTCTGGGTCAGGCACCGGTCCTGTTTGCACGCAAAGGCAAAGTCGCGGATGGCATCGCCCTGCACCATGGTCGCGGTGCGCTCGAGGCAGTTCTCCAACTCGCGCACGTTACCAGGCCAGTAGCAGCTGCACAGCACTTCCATCGCCTCAGGGGTCACCTTGAGGCGGCGTTGGTTCTCCTTGTTGTAGCGCTCAATGAAATGTGCCACCAGCGGCGGAATGTCGGCACGCCGCTCGCGCAGCGGCGGCAGGAAGATCGAGACGACGTTGATGCGATAGTACAAATCGGCCCGGTACTCGCCGCGCTGCACCATCTTTTCCAGGTCGCGATTGGTGGCGAAGATCAGCCGGACATCGACCTTGACGGGCTTGCTGCCGCCCACGCGGTCGAACTCGCGCTCTTGCAGCACGCGCAGCAGCTTCGCCTGGAACGCCGGGGAGATGTCACCGATCTCGTCAAGGAACAGCGTGCCGCCATGGGCCAGCTCGAAGCGGCCCCTGCGTTCGCCGCTGGCCCCGGTGAAGGCGCCCTTCTCGTGACCGAACAGCTCGGACTCCAGCAGTGTCTCGGTCAGCGCCGCGCAGTTGACCTTGACGAAAGGCGCGTCCTTGCGCGGCGACAGGTAGTGCACCGCCCGCGCGATTGCCTCCTTGCCAGTGCCGCTCTCACCGCGCAGCAGCACCGTGGCGCGAGTGGGTGCCGCCTGATGCACTTCGACAAATACCTTTTGCATCGGCTTGGAGTCGCCGATCACGTTGTCCAGCGCGTACTGCCCGCGTGGCTCGCGCCGCAACGCCTTCTGCAGCCGTGTGGTCTCCAGCTGCAGGCGTCGGTGCTCGGCGTTCACCGCATCGTGCAGCGACGCCGCCTGGGCCAGCAGCGCGGCCACCATGGTCAGGATGCGCTGGTCGTCGGCCAGGCGCGCCCCGCCCTCGACGGCCCGCTGAGCGGCGAGCACGCCCATCACCCCCTTGTCGGTCTTCAGCGGCACCACCACAAAGGCCTGCATGCGCTCGTCCGGGGCGCTGAACGCACCGGTCCGATCGATGAACTCGGGCGCCTGCGCCACATCGGGCACCACCACGGGCATGCCGGACGCGAACACATGGCCTATGATGCCCTCGCCACGCCGCCAGCGGCCACGCTGCTCATGTTCGCGCGACAAGCCCACCGAGGCCTGCACCCGCAGCACGCCGTCGGCATCATCGGATCTCACGATCATTGCCCGCGGCAGGGCCAGGTGCGCAGCCAGCACGTTGAGAGCGGAGCGAAAAGTGCGGTCGGTGTCCAGCGACGCCCCGAGGATGCGGCAAATCTCGTAGACAGTGATCAGCTCGACGTGCGAGCGCTGGTCATGGAACGTCCGGCTTAGCATGGCGCACCTCCATTTGTGGCTAATACGGAGCGGGGCAGCGCAGGCGGCCACGCTCTGGTGCATGCCGCGCATCATCTTCGGGCGTCCTCGCCAAAACTGCCGGCATGACCCTGCTTCACCCGCAATAATCGGGCCCGCGACGGGGGTTTTCCGTCCCGGGAGGCAGTGAACAGGCGCGGCTTGAGCTGCATCAATCGGCCCGCCATCCTCCCTCGACGCTCATCCAAACTTGGATGGAACCCCGTGCTCGGCGCGCGGATAGACCCAGGCCATTTTGGCGTGCACGGTTCGAATCACCGGCAGCTGGACAGCGTCATGGCTATTGGATGACCCAGGTGTCGCCGCTGGCGAGCAGTCTGGCAAGATCGCCGCGGCCGCACTTGCCGCGCGCCTCGCTGACCTGCTGCGCGTTGCTCTCGTGGTAGGCGGGCGCCTGCACGTCGCGGAACACGCCGAGGGCGACCGGCAGGTCGGCCCCGAGTGTCGCGAGCAGCGTGGCAAGCGTGTTCTGGTCCGCGTGTTCGTCGTGCACCAGCAGGTCGGCCGGCGCTGCCGCCTCCTCGCCCCAGGTGACGACCCCGGGAGTGAGCCCGCGCAGGCAGATGCCGCGCCGGCGGTCGTTCCCATAGACCAGCGGCTGGCCGTGCTCCAGCAGCAGGCGGGCGTCGGCGCGCGTGGCCTTGTCGGACAGCGCGTCGTGCGCGCCGTCGTTGAACACCACGCAGTTCTGCAGGACCTCGACGAAGGCCGTGCCAGTGTGCCGGGCGGCCCGCGCCAGCACGCTTTGCAGGTGCGCCGGGTCGCTGTCGACGCTGCGCGCGACAAACGTGGCGCCGGCGGCGAGCGCGAGCGCGAGCGGATTGAACGGCCGGTCGATGCTGCCCAGTGGGGTCGTCTTGGTCTTCTTGCCGATTTCGGAGGTGGGCGAGTACTGGCCCTTGGTCAGCCCGTAGATGCGGTTGTTCAGCAGAATGACCTTCAGGTCCATGTTGCGTCGCATCGCATGGATGAAGTGGTTGCCGCCGATCGCCAGCGCGTCGCCGTCGCCGGTGACCACCCACACCGACAGGTCAGGGCGCGACAGCTTCAGCCCGCTGGCGATCGCCGGCGCACGCCCATGGATGCTGTGCATGCCGTACGTCTCCAGGTAATAGGGAAAGCGGCTGGAGCAACCGATGCCCGAGACGAATGCGAACTTCTCGCGCGAGATGCCCAGCGTCGGCAGCAGTTTCTGCACTTGCGCCAGCACTACGTAATCACCGCAGCCCGGACACCAGCGCACGTCCTGGTCGGACTGGAAATCCTTCCTGGTCAAGCCGTTCGCCGCGAATTCGCCCGGGGCCGGCGCGATCGCGACCGCGCCATCGTGTTCCCTATGCATTGGCTTCTCCTGAATCGCACAGCGCAAGCACGCAGTCGACGATTTCCGACACCTTGAACGGCTTACCCTGCACCTTCGAAAGCGACTGCGCGTCGAGCAGGTAGCGCTCGCGCAGCAGGCGCGACAGCTGCCCCAGGTTCAGTTCCGGCACCAGCACGGTCTTGTAGCAGCGCAGGATGTCGCCCAGGTCGGCCGGCAGCGGATTGAGATGGCGCAGGTGCAGGTGCGCGACCGAAGCGCCTTGCGCTTGCGCCTGTTCGCGCGCCTGCGCGATAGCGCCGTAAGTTCCGCCCCAGCCCACCAGCAGCAGGTCACCGGCCACCGGCCCTTCCACCGTCAGCGGCGGGATGTCGGCGGTGATGCCGGCGATCTTGGCCGCGCGGACGTCGACCATTCGCTGGTGATTCAGCGGGTCGTGCGAGATTTCACCGGTGAGGACGTGCTTTTCCAGGCCGCCGATGCGGTGTTCCATGCCGGGCGTGCCCGGGACGACCCAGGCGCGGGCCCGGTTCTCGTCGCGCGCGTAGGCCTGAAACCCCTCGGGCTCGGTGCGGTACTTGACCTCGATGCGCGGCAGCCGCGCGACGTCGGGGATCAGCCACGGCTCGGCGGCGTTGCCGATGCCTCCGTCGGACAGCAGGATCACCGGCGTCATGTACTTCACCGCGAGACGCATCGCTTCCAGCGCGCAATCGAAGCAGTCGCTCGGCGAGCGCGCGGCGATCACCGCGACCGGCGATTCGCCATTGCGCCCATGGACCGCCTGCAGCAGATCCGACTGTTCGCTCTTGGTGGGCAGGCCGGTGGACGGGCCGCCGCGCTGCACGTTCACGACCACCAGCGGCAGCTCCATCATGACGGCCAGGCCGAGCGCCTCCGTCTTGAGCGCCATGCCGGGCCCGGACGTGGTTGTCACGCCCAGTGCGCCGCCATATGCGGCGCCGATCGTCGAGCAGATTCCAGCGATCTCGTCCTCGGCCTGGAAAGTCGTGACGTCGAAGTGCTTCAGCGCGGCGAGCTCGTGCAGGATGTCGGTGGCCGGCGTGATCGGGTACGAGCCGGCGAACAGCGGCGTGCCCGACAGCTCGGAAGCGGCAACCAGGCCGAGCGCGGCGGCCTGGTTGCCGGTGATGCTGCGATAGGTGCCGGGCTGCGCGGCGGACTCGCGTACCTGGTAGTTCGTCGCGAACATCTCGGTCGATTCGGCGTAGGCGTAGCCGGCCTTGAGCGCCAGGACATTGCCCTCGGCCAATGCGGGCTTCTTGGCAAACTTCGCCCTGATCTCCTCGAGTTCGTCTTCGATCGGGCGGCTGTACAGGCACAGCATCAGCCCCAGCGCGAAGTAGTTCTTGCAGCGCCCGACGTCCTTTCTCGACAAGCCGGTCTGCGCCAGCGCGGTGGCCGTCAGCGCCGTGATGTCGATCTTGTGCAGTCGGTGCCCCGCACAGCTGCCGTCAGCCAGCGGATCGGACTCGTAGCCGGCCTTCTCCAGATTGGCCGCGCTGAAGGCGCCGCTGTTGGCGATGATGATGCCGCCGTGCTTGAGATCGCCCACATTGGCCTTCAGCGCCGCCGGGTTCATCGCAACCAGCACGTCGGGCGCGTCGCCGGAGGTGAACACCTCGCGCGCGGCGTACTGGATCTGGTAGCCCGACACGCCAAAGAGCGTGCCCGTCGGCGCACGGATTTCGGACGGGTAATCCGGGTGCGTCGCGAAATCGTGGCCGGCCTTGGCGATGGCGATCGAAAACTCGCTGCCCGCCAGCTGCATGCCGTCGCCGGAATCGCCGGCGAATCGAATCACGACGCTGTCGAGCGTCTCGACCGGGCGCGGCGGCGGCGCAGCGGCCATGGTCCTGGATGGGGTGGATCGAGTTGACTGCATGTTATCTCTCGCTGGTGCTGTGTGGTCCAAACGACGATGTGCATGGGGCGCCGCGCGCTCAGGCCACGGTGGCGTCCCGGCGGCGATCGGCGCGGCGCCCGCGTAGCGCGTCGATGCTCACCGCGCGGGTACCATCGGCGTGCTGGAACACCCGGAAGACCTTCTCGCGCGCCGGTGTGGATCGCACGAAATCGTGGTAGGCCTGCGCCAGCAGTTCACGGTAGCGGCGGAACAATTCAACGTCGTCCAGCCCGGCGAGACCTTCGGTGCCGCGCAGGTATTGGTAGAAGCGCTTGAGGATGTGCAGCCGGTTCACGTGCACGACGCGCTCCTCGTAAGACACGCCGAAGAACTGCAGAAAATCTTCCGCGCTCGACAGCGCTTTGAGGCGGTGTGGCAGGCTATCCATGGAATCTCTCCTCTCATGCGCGTTCATGCCCTGGCCATCGCGGCCGGGGTCGGCTGCGACTCCAGGAAGAAACGCAGCAGTTCGTCGTCGGTGGGCGGCCGCTTGGCCTGCGCAACGTGGACCCGGATGAGGTCCAGCAGCGCCTGGGCCAGCCTCGCATCCACGTCCAGCCCCAGCCGGGCATAGGCGTCCAGCACCCCGTGCGAGCCGGAGTGCTTGCCGAGCACGAGCCGGTGCTTGCGGCCCAATTCCTCGGGCCGAAACGCCTCGTAGTTGCGGCGATCCTTCAACAGCCCGTCGACATGGATGCCCGACTCGTGGGTGAACACGGCGTCGCCGACGATGCTCTTGCCCGCGCCCACGGGCCGGCCCGAGGCCTGCGCCACCAGCCGCGAAATCGCCGGCAGCGCGGTGGTGTCGATGCCACACTCCAGGGCATACAGGTGGCGCGCCGCCATCACCACTTCTTCCAGCGCGGCGTTGCCAGCACGCTCGCCCAGGCCGTTGACGGTGGTGCTGGCGTGGGTAGCGCCGGCCAGCAGCGCCGCCAGTGTGTTGGCAGTGGCCAGACCCAGGTCGTTGTGGGCGTGCATCTCGATGCCGATGTCGATCTCGCGGCGCAGCTGTGTGATCCGCGCATGGGTCTCGAACGGTTCGAGCAGGCCCAGCGTATCGGCATAGCGCACGCGGATGGCGCCATGGCGCTGCGCCGCCTGCGCCACCTGGGCGAGAAAGCCGGCGTCGGCCCGCGAGGCGTCTTCGAACCCGACGCTCACCGTGGCGCCGGCGTCGGTCGCCCGGTCGACGAAGCGGGCGATGGTGGACAGCACCCAGTCCCGATCGCGCTTGAGCTTGCGCTCGATCTGGATGTCCGACACCGGGATGGCCAGGTGCACGATGTCGGCGCCGCATTGCAGCGCCGCCGCGAGGTCGGCCTCAGCCATTCGCGCCCAGACCATGGTGCGTGCCTGCCGCACCGAGGCCGCGATGGCACGGATCAGCTCGACCTCGCGGGCACCCATCGCCGGAATGCCGATTTCCATCTCGGGAACGCCGGTCGCGTCGAGCGCATGGGCAATCGCCAGCTTCTCGTCCTCGGTGAACGCCACGCCCGCGGTCTGCTCGCCGTCCCGCAGGGTTGTGTCGTTGATGGTGAGGCGGCGCGCTTGGGGCTGTGGTGCTGTCATGGCTTGCTCCGTGTTCGGATGAAGCCTTCATTGCAAGGGCCGTGCCATGCCGCAGACTCATTGCAAGTACTTGATGCGGATGGATTTATTGCCGAGGGCCGGATGTGTCGCGGCTGTGGTGTTTGTCGGTTTGCCCACAGCCAGCGCTCCCGCGCATGGTTGCGCGAGCACCGCGGCAGCTCGACCACCCGCTCCACGCCGCTCGCGCCAGTCATCGGCGTGCTCCTCAGGCCGCCAGCCGGTCCACGCGCCGACCCGACAGCGCCCGACGCACCCGCGCGTCCATGCGTTTGCCCGCGAAGGGGGTGGTGGCTCGATTGAGCATGTCGGCCGCCGACCGGATGGCCGCGCGCATGCCACGCTGGGCTTCGAGCGTGCGGCCCTCGCATTGCGCGCATTGTTCGAGCAGGTCGGCCACCGCCTGCATCGCGCCCAGAATCTGCAGTTGCTCGCCCGGCTGCAGCAGTTGGTCCCCGTCTTCGTGCAGCGCCGCCTCGGTGGCGTCGAGCAGGCGCCGTGCTTCCACCTCTGCTTCGCGCAGCATGCGCGCCGCGGCATCGGTATCGGTGCTGGCCAACGCGTCCTCGAGCATGCTGGCCACCGCCTCGGTCACCAGGCCGTAACTGGGCTTGACCTCGACTTGCGCATGGACACCGCTGCCTTGCTCCACCGCGCTCACCGACAACAGGCCGTCGGCGTCGATCTGGAACGTGACGCGGATGCGCGCCGCGCCCGCCACCATCGGCGGGATGCCGCGCAGCGTGAAGCGCGCCAGCGAGCGGCATTCGCCGACCAGCTCGCGCTCGCCCTGTACCACGTGCAGCGCCATCGCCGTCTGTCCGTCCTTGAAAGTCGTGAAGTCTTGCGCCCGGGCGGTGGGAACCGTGGTGTTGCGCGGGATGATCTTTTCGACCAGGCCGCCCATGGTCTCGATGCCCAGCGACAGCGGGCTCACGTCCAGCAGCAGTAGGCCGTCGTCGCCGGCGCGGTTGCCCGCGAGCTGGTCGGCCTGGATCGCCGCGCCCAGCGCCACCGCCAGGTCCGGGTCGACGCCGGTATAGGGCTCGCGGCCGAACAGCTGCGCCACCGCGGCGCGCACCTGCGGCATGCGGGTGGAGCCGCCGACCAGGACCACGCCGTCGACCTGGTCGGCCTTGAGTCCGGCATCGCGCAGCGCGCGCTTCACCGGCCCGAGCGTGCGCGCGACCAGGTCGCGCGTGATGTCGTCCAGCAGCGCGCGGTCGACCCCCTGCGACTCGCCAGCGCCATCGCTGCGCACGCAGTGCATCGTCACCGACTCGCGCTCGGTCAGCGCCTCCTTGGCCGCACGCGCGGCGGCGTGCAGCGCGCCGATGTCGGCGCTCCAGTCGCCGCCGCAGGCGCCGGCGAACCAGGTGGCCAGCCGGTGGTCGAAGTCGTCGCCACCGAGCATGGCATCGCCGCCGGTGGCGACCACTTCGAACACGCCGCGCGCCAGCCGCAGGATCGACACGTCGAAGGTGCCGCCGCCGAGGTCGTAGACCACGTAGACGCCCTCGTTGGCCGTGTCCAGGCCATAGGCCACGGCGGCGGCCGTGGGTTCGTTGAGCAGGCGCAGCACGTTCAGCCCGGCGCGGGCGGCGGCGTCCTTGGTGGCCTGCCGCTGCGCGTCGTCGAAGTAGGCCGGCACCGTGATCACGGCACCGGTGAGCGGGCCGTGAAGCGCTGCCTCGGCACGCATCTTCAGCATCCGCAGCACCTCGGCGCCGATCTCGACCGGGCTCTTGGTGCCGGCGCGCGTACGCACGCCCACGGCGGTGTCGGAGATCGGCTCCAGCGTATAGGCCAGGCTGCCCGCGGCCAGGTCCGCCGGCGCGCGGCCGATCAGCCGCTTGGCCGAGGCGATGGTGTTGCCCGGGTCGGCCGCGGCCAGCAGCCGGGCCTCATGGCCGACCGTGATCCGGCCGCGCTCGCCGTAGTGGACCACCGAGGGCAGCAGCAGGCGCCCCTGCGCATCGGGCAGCACCGTGGGGATGCCGCTGCGCACGCTGGCTACCAGCGAATTGGTGGTGCCCAGGTCGATGCCTACCGCCAGCCGGTGCTGATGCGGCGCCGCGGCGCGGCCCGGTTCGGCGATCTGCAGCAGCGCCACGGCCGGCTCTCGGCTCAGACCGCGAAGCTCTCGCCGCAGCCGCAGGTGGCGCTGGCGTTCGGGTTGCTGAACTTGAAGCCTTCGTTCAGGCCTTCGTGCACCCAGTCGAGCTGGGTGCCGGCGACCAGCGGCAGGCTCTTCGCGTCGACCAGCAACTGCACGCCTTCGCTCTCGAAGCTCAGGTCCTCGGCGGACGGCACGTCGGCGAACTCCAGCGCATAGGCATAGCCCGAGCAGCCGCTGGTCTTGACGGCGACGCGCAGGCCGGCGCCGCCGCCGCGTTTGGCAATTGCTTTGCGGATCTGCGCCGCGGCCTTGGGGGTCACGCTGATGGACATCGCCGGCTCCTCACACGGAGAACGAGCTGCCGCATCCGCAGGTGCTGGCCGCGTTCGGATTGCGAATCACGAAGCGCGCGCCTTCCAGGTTGTCCTCGAAGTCGATCTCGGCGCCCGCCAGGTACTGCAGGCTCATTGCATCGACCACCACGGTGATCGCGCCGCGCACCACGTGGGTGTCGTCGTCCTTGGTCTCGTCGTCGAAAGCGAAGCCGTACTGCAAGCCCGAACAGCCGCCGCCGGTCACGAAGATGCGCAGCCGCAGGCTCGGGTCGCCCTCCTCGGCCAGCATTTCGCCGACCTTGCCGATCACCGATGCGGAGATCCTGATCGGTTCGGCTCCTTCTGGCAGCATGGGCGGGCCGGCCGGGCCGGCCGCCAGGGGTGCGGTGCCGGCGCATGAGGCGCCGTGGTTGCCTTGGGTTTGGCAGGCGGACATGGTGTTCTCCTGAGTGCCGTTGAGAGGGGATGGCAAAGAGGGCAGACGCCAAGGCTCAGGCCTCGACGGCCCCGGATGCGGGCGCGCAGGCCGACTCTTCGAGCACCGCGCCCCGGCGCGAGCGGTAGTCGGCAACGGCGGCCCTGATCGCGTCCTCGGCCAGGATGGAGCAGTGGATCTTGACCGGCGGCAGTGCCAGCTCCTCGGCGATGGCGCTGTTCTTGATGGTGAGCGCCTGCTCCAGCGTCTTGCCCTTGACCCACTCGGTGACCAGCGAGCTCGACGCGATGGCCGAGCCGCAGCCGTAGGTCTTGAACTTCGCATCCTCGATCACGCCGGTGGCCGGGTTGACCCTGATCTGCAGCTTCATGACGTCGCCGCAGGCCGGCGCGCCGACCATGCCCGTGCCCACGCTGCCGTCGCCCGCCTCGAGGTTGCCGACGTTGCGCGGGTTCTCGTAGTGGTCGATGACCTTGTCGCTGTATGCCATGAGGATGCCCCGGGAATCAGTGTCCGGCCCAACGGATGGAATCGAGGTCGACGCAGGCACAGTGCATGTCCCACAACGGGCTCAGGGCCCGAAGCCGCTCCACCGTCGCCTTCACGCGCTCCACGGCAGCGTCGATCTCGGCCTCGGTGGTGAAACGCCCGATCGAAAAGCGGATCGAGCTGTGCGCCACCTCGTCGGGCAGGCCCAGCGCGCGCAGCACGTAGCTGGGCTCCAGGCTGGCCGAGGTACAGGCCGAGCCGGACGAGACCGCCACGTCCTTCATGCCCATCAGCAGCGACTCGCCCTCGACGAACTGGAAGCTGATGTTGAGGTTGTGCGGCACGCGCTGCGCGAGATCGCCATTGACGCGGGCCTCGGGGATTGCCTGCAGCCCGGCGAGCAGCCGGTCCCGCAACGCGCGGATGCGCCGGTTCTCGCTGTCCATGGCCTCGCGCGCCAGCCGGTAGGCCTCGCCCATGCCGACGATCTGGTGGGTGGGCAGCGTGCCCGAGCGCAGGCCGCGCTCGTGGCCGCCGCCGTGCATCTGCGCTTCGATGCGCACGCGCGGGCGGCGCCGCACGTACAGGGCGCCGATGCCCTTGGGACCGTAGGTCTTGTGCGCCGACAGGCTCATCAGGTCGACCGGCAGGGTCTGCAGATCGATGGCGACCTTGCCGCTGGCCTGCGCAGCATCGACGTGGAACAGCACGCCACGCTCGCGGCACAGCCGGCCGATGGCGGGGACGTCCTGGATCACGCCGATCTCGTTGTTGACGTACATCACCGAGACCAGGAGGGTGTCGGGCCGCAGCGCGGCCTTCAGCGTCTCGATGTCCAGCAGGCCATCGGGCTGCACGTCCAGGTAGCTCACCTCGAAGCCATCGCGTTCCAGCTCGCGCATCGTGTCCAGCACCGCCTTGTGTTCGGTCTTGAGCGTGATCAGGTGCCGGCCCTTGCCCCGGTGGAACCTCGCCGCGCCCTTGATCGCGAGGTTGTTTGATTCGGTGGCGCCGGAGGTCCATGCGATCTCGCGCGGGTCGGCACCGATCAGCGCGGCGACGTTCTCGCGCGCGATCTCCACCGCTTCCTCGGCGGCCCAGCCATAGGCATGGTTGCGCGAGGCCGGGTTGCCGAATTGCGCGTACAGGAAGGGCACCATCTGCTGCACGACCCGCGGGTCCACCGGCGTCGTGGCGGCGTAGTCCAGGTAGATCGGGTTGGCTGAAGAGAGATCCATCGCATTGACTCCATCGGCTGCTGTCGCAGGCCTCTCGCACGGACCGTGCCAATGCGGCCTAGCCGGAAGAAAAGTCAGTGCGCATCAGGCACTTGCGCGAATCCGGGCAATCACCGCCGGGTCGCGGGGCCCCGCACTGTGAGATGCCGCCATGTCGGTTTTGTCGGATGTTCGACGTGGGGCGGCCTATGCTTCTGGCGCTCGCCAGAATTTCCGTTTCCGACCCTGAGCTGTCCTTCGATCGACGGAGTTGAAGGACAGCAATGCACCGTTACCTGCCGTCCGCGGTTGGATTGGTGTTGGCAGGTGTCGGCCAGAAGCAAGCCTCTTGGGCGTGTGATCACAAATGCGGGGCAGGGCTACACTCTTCCCGGGGGTTGTTCGATGCGTCCACTTTCCGTTTATCTCGATAGCAGCGACTTCTCCGTCCTGTCGAACGCCGAGCGCGCTAGCGCGGAAGCTCCGGGTGTGCTCCCGGCGTTGCAGAGGTGGATCCACGCGGGCGAGATCGAATGCTTCTTCTCTGGAGCTCATCTCACCGAGATGGCTCCCCTCCAAGCGACTTACGCTAACGCGGCCGTTTCGCGTTCTGCCATCTTGGTAGCCCTGTGTGGGCGGAACACCATGATCGCGCATGACCGTCTGTTCTCGATGGAGGTGCGAGTTGCTTTAGGGCTCACGACTGCACCAGTTGAGGCGATGGACCGGGAAGGGTACTGGTTTCCGGAAGGGGCAGCCGAGTTATCGCCCGTGACGCAGCTGGAACATGAGCTGTCGATCAAGAAGACGATCGGCGAGATCTACTCATCGCGAGCCGACAGACGTAGAGCACAGAAGCGGGTGATGAAGGGTGGCAAGCCCCGACCCGAGGTTCAGGCGCAACTCCTGCTCGCAGCGCGCCATGGCGCGCTCAATGAAATCCTCGAGACCATTCCGATGCGTCCGGATGCCGCTCGGGTGTTGGCAAGGTACATCGTAGGTGATGCGAGTGGCGCCGAAGCTACCGCCGCATTTGAATCAAGTCTGCGTGATCCTAGCTGGATGGTTCAATGGTTCTACAAGCATTGTGAGGCGCTCAGCCCGTTCGTGTCATGGGCTCGCGGCCCAGGCCGTCAGCTGGCCGGAAAGATGATGAAGCTGTGGGAGTTGGTACAACTGGCGAGGGCAAACCCGCTGCTCGATGAGAAGGCGGTTGCCGAGATTTACGGTCCTTCCAAGTGGGCAGAGCGGCAGGAACTGCTCTTGGCGGAAACCGCAAACCGATTTGCGGCGAAGGAGAGTGCCGGCGCGACCCTGGCCGTGCAGCAAATCGACCGGCATTGTCCGGGCCTTTCAGCGGCCATTCGCTCGTTGTTCTCGGCCTGGCAGTCAATCACGTTCGAGCGCCCTCGCAAGCCGAAGCCGAGTGACTTCGTGGACGCGCTGCACGCGGCATATGCGCCTTACGTTGATGTGTTCCGAGCGGATGGGTTTATGGCCGCGTACATCGCTCGACAGGCTAATCCGTACGGGACTCACGTCGTTCCGAAGTTGTCTGAACTGCCTCACGCGATCGAGCGCAGGCTTGCCCAGCCCCGCATGGAAAACACGGGCCTCGTGGCGGCTCTGGGCAACGAAGAAAGAGCGAAGTGAGTCCGTCATTAGCTGACAGGCGCGTGCCGCATGGGCAGCCAGGGCTTCGGGTCGATGCAGAGTGCAGACCGGACCACACGTTTTGAATGGGGATGCGACCCCCACGGGAAGTCACGGCGTTAAGGGCGGCTTCATCGGGCTGGTTCTGCGACATGACATCGCATACGATCCTTCAAATTGCGATTGACTGCCGTGACAAATGAAATAGAAAGTAGCCCTGACTCGCCGACTGATCGTTCAGACGGCGTCGGCCCAGAGGTCTCGACAGAACGTGGAACGCGCAGCTCCAGCCCAATGGCAACCGGGCCCGCAGGCCCACAGCTCGAAGCGCACGTCGGCGCACAGTACCTGCTGCCGCTGCTGCTGTCGGCCGAACCTCGTGGCCGGCCGGGCATGACGGTTTGCCGAGTCAAGTTCCAGCGTGGTGACCTAGGCTACCCGATGGACGATGTCATCGTGTCGGGACATGACGCCAGCGGCGCGCCGACGATACTGGAGATCCAGGTCAAACGCAGCATCGAGTTCACGCCGAAAAGCAACGAATTCCAACGTGTAGTCGCCATGGCGTGCAAGGCGGCTGCTCAGCGCGGCACCGATCCACAATCCCACAGCGTTGCGGTGGCCACCGGAACCAGCGCGCGCATCGAGCGCTATGTGCAGGCCACGCTGCAGTGGGCGCGGCAGTATCAAGCGTCCGCAACGTTTTTCCGACGTCTGAACCTCGTGGGCGCGGCAGACCAGGAAATGCGTGACTTCGTGGCCGCGTTTCGCGGCCACATGCAGGCCGCCGGCGCCGCAGATGACGAGAATTCAGTGTGGCAGCTTTTGCGCCGCTTCCTGGTCCTAAGCTTCGATGTGGAACAACCCGGCTCAGCCAGCGCGCTCTTGGCGCGAGAGCGCTGTGCAGCCTTGCTGGTGCCGCAGCAAGCTGCCCGGGCGGGCGAGCTCTGGGATACGCTCGGGCAGATCGCATTGGAGCTGGATGCCCAGGGCGGTGACATCGATGCTCCGGAGTTGCGCCGGCGCCTGATCCAAGAACGAAGCTTCCAGCTCTATGGCGACAGGCGGCTGAAGGCGGCTCGCGAGCGGATCGCAGAGGATGCGCAGAACGCGTTGGCCGCCATCGCCACCGAGGTGCAAGGCGTTCACTTGGACCGCGAGGAGCAAGTCCGCTCCGCGCTGAAAGCCCTGGAGACGGGTCGGTATCTGGAGCTTCGCGGTGAGTCCGGCGTCGGCAAGTCCGGCCTCTTGAAGACGCTGGCCAGCCAGATTGCCGTCGAGTCGCGCGTCCTGGTGCTGGCCCCATACCGGATTCCCGCCGGGGGGTGGGGCGCGATGCGCGACCAGCTCCGTTGCGACGCCCGGGCCGAGGAACTTCTGGCGGACCTAGCGGGCGACGGCGGCGCGACCCTCTTCATTGACGGCATCGACCGCATCGAGAACCCAGGGGAGCGCGCCACCGTCATTGACCTGGTTCGCAACGCCGCGAGAATCCCGGGTTTTCGCGTGGTCGCGACAGCCCGAATGGATTTCGACGCGGACGCGAGCGCGTGGCTCCCGCAGGATGCCATCCAGCAGCTCGGCCAAGCCCCCCGTGTGGTGCTCGAGGAATTGAGCCAGGCGGAAAGAGCGGTACTGCGAAGCGAAAACACCGCCCTTGCGGCCCTCCTGCGTCCTGATCACCCAGCCGAGAAACTCGTTGGCAATCCGTATCGCTTGGATCGACTGGCGCGGACGGGTGTATCGCAAGGAGCCGAGCCGTATTCCGAGGCCCAAATGGCGTATCAGTGGTGGGAGACGGGGGATTCCGCCGCCTCGGCGAGACGCTTGGAACGAAGACGTCTGTTGCGCGACATTGCACTGCACAGCCTTGCCGGTTCGGCACCCTTCGACACGCATGCCTGCCCGAGTGAAGTCCTCGAGGAGGTGACTGCCAGCGGCACATTGCGCGCAGTTCGACTGGATGTCCACGAATTCACGCATGACGTCTTGAGCGACTGGGCGATCGGGTGTCTGCTCTACGACGAACCCGATCGACTCGAGAACCTCGATTGCAGCCAACCGGTCCCCGTGCACCTCGCGCGCGCCATCGATATCGCCGCCCGGTTGTGCGGTGAGCGCCACCAAGATCCTTCGAAGTGGCGTGAATTCCTCGCGAAGTTTGATCTGCCATCCGTCCATGGTTCGTGGAGACGGGCGGCGCTATTGTCGATCAGCCGGTCGGAACGATTCGTGGAACTGTTTGGTCGTCTTGCCGACGACCTTTTCGCCCAACAAGGTGCCTTGCTCTCGGAACTATTGAGAGTGGCGGTCGCCGTCGACTCAAGATCTGCGACTGAGTGGTGGGTGGCGATGGGCGTTGAGCCAAGCCGCATTCCTGCCGGGATGCTCATCCCCAGTGGCGTCTCCTGGTACCAGCTGGCAGTTTGGTGCGTTGCAAACAGCAGCCGTCTGCCAGACGGCGCCGTTCCAGATGCCATTGACTTGCTTGGGCGCTGGTGTGCCGCCTTCCTCGGTAGGGACCCTCTGTCACCTGAGATCGTGACGCTGTTCCACACTTGGCTGGTCCAGAGTGAGACCAAGAGGGCGCTGCAGTATCGCAGCTTCAGGCCCGACACCATTCCGCCTGAACCGCCCGGCCCATCACTTCGCCGAAGCGATGAAGAGACCCTGCGACAGCAGTTCCTCGTGTGGTCGTCCCTCCAACCACAGCTGGCAGCGAGCTACTTGCGGTGGGTTGCGCGGCAGGAGCATAACCAGGAAGCCTTTGGGCAACTGATCAAGATGCCTGGCAGCGCGCCACGGGCGGCTCCCCAGGCCACCGCGGACCTTTTCTTGAAATGCCTGCCGCAGCACGACAAGGACGACTACGACGACCATCGTCGCGAGGCTTTCTCGTACTGGGACTTGCAGTACTTTCCTGCCTCACCAGCGCGCGCTCCCTTCTTGGAGGTCTTGAACGCCGACGCGACCGAAGGCTTGCGACTCGTTCGAGGTGTGGTCAGCTACGCATTGAAACGCGCGAGCCGGGGCAAGAAGCCAAGCCCTGAAGACCTGCTTCGTATCGAGTTGCCGGGGGGAGTTCGTACATTCTCCTGGCCTGCGACTTATTACTGGCCACGCCAGGCGTCTTCGAATACCGTCGAGTCAGCGCTGATGGCCCTGGAGGCCTGGGGCCACCAGCGAGTCGAGCGCGGTGACGCAATCGACGCGGTCGCCGCTGACCTTCTGGGTCCGAAAGGCGGTCCTGCAGCTTATTTGCTGGTCACACTGGACGTCCTCCTGTCGCACTGGCCGGCTTCGCGCGACACGCTTTGGCGATTTGCGGCGTCCGCAGAGCTTCTCGCGTTAGATCGTGATCGCTTCGGCTACGACAAGGTGAACAGATCAACCTTGCAATCCTGGGTTCATCCGGAGCCTCCGTCGAGCGCGAGCTTGGCGAGCCTGCAGCAGCGCGCATCACGACAGACGCCCCTCGACAGCCTCCTGAATGATTTCGGGCGGGAAGGGCCTCCGGAGCTCAGCGCGGCCATGCGTGCATCGCTTTCCCAACAGATGCAAGCACTCGGTGCGCCCGACGAGAACAGCCGCGCATTTGCAGATCCGAAGTTTGCGGCCTGGAGTGCCTTCAACCGCCTGGATCCTTCAAACCATGTTCAAACCGGGATCGACGCCGACGGGCACCCGGAGTTCGAGTATGTGCCACCGTCCGGCGAAGCTGATTTTCTTGCGAACCTGCAGGAAAAGATCAATCGCGGCCAACGCGACACTGCACTCCACTTGCACTTTTCACTCGCGGTGCGTGGTGACCGCATAGTGGCCGAAGCCACGCTTGAGGGCGCCTTGCAGTGGGCAAAGACTCCGAGTAGCGCAGGGGCCATTGAAGCCGAGGCCCAGCACACGCGCTGGATGCTTGCCGCCCTCTTGATGCGTGATGGAAGTCCCGCGCTCAAGACTTCGCACAGGGATTGGGCCCGACAGCAGTTGACAGACGCGGCCGGGCAGGAGCCGGAGCGGCCGGGCGGCGCGCGGTACATTCCGTTCAACCCCGCTGCGGTTGCTGCCGTTGGTTTCCTGGCGGGCTATCAGAGTGGTGAACTGCAAGGCGACTTGTCTCAGCTTCTTCAGTTGGCCGCCGAGGATCGCACCAACATGGCTTCGGTCTTGACCGTAGAACTGGGTGCCGGCCGGTCCATCCAGCCGACTCTTGCCCGCTCCCTCGTACGCCTGGGGTTCGTCTCTGAAATCCACGCGGCGACGCGAAGCATCCCATTGAACTTCAAAGGCGACTGGCGTGAAGAGCAAAAGAGGCAGGATGAAGAGCAGCTAAGAGCGCAGACATTGAGACGCGATCAGGCAATCGCCGCGGAGTTGGCCTGGCTATCTGGGACGGCCAAGGAGCCACGGTGGCCCGAACTGCCGGCGCCGCCGCCCCCGAAACGCCGCTCACACCTTGGAGGCGACACCGTGGTCCCCCGGCCGGAGCGCAACGTGCGAGACTTTGAGTTCGATTCCGGCGGTGCGAGCAGGTGGTTGTCGATTGCGGCGCAGCTGTGGGGACAGGCTGAGCCTGAACGGCTGCAAGGCCTGCTGCAGCACTGTTGGCAATGGACGGCCGGTGCCAACGGGGTCGGCGCCGGACCGCACGAGGAGGCGGGCGAGCGCGCTTTCCAATGGAACGAGGCATTCTTCGGAGCTTCGGTTCAAGCAGCGGCGTCGCTCTCTGCCGCCCACTGGGAGGAATTGGTTCTTGGTCCGCTCTCCCTGTTACAGGACAAGCCCTTCTTCGATTCTGCTGCTGCGGCACTTTTCCAACTGGACCTGGTTTGGCTCGACCAACACCGAGTTGACGATGCAACAGCACTCGCCATCCGAGGCAGGGTCGCCGGCATGCTGCGCAAGACGCGGGCATGGAGATGGTTGATCGGCCAACCCTCGGATGGCACTGAGATTGGCTTGGGCGAACTCATCGCGAAGTTGTTCGTCGGTCAAAACGAGTTGGGCAAAGGCCCGCGCTGCTATCTCCTAAACGCCGCTGCGGAGCGCAGGTCTGTCCTGATGAACCTCCTTACCCTGCTTGCATGCGAGGCTGCCGCTTCTACATTCACGGCGCTTGCGTTCTTGAGCCTGATGCAGGTGAGGGCGGACGCGCGCGGCCTCCCATTCATGGACCAAGCCACGGCAGCCTGGTGGCGCTCACACGGAGCCCGGTCACGGTTTTGGGTGGACTACGGCATTGGAAATCGTGTCTATGAGTGGTGCGAAGGCCTCAGCGATGAAGATTTCAAAATCCACGCCAACGCCCAAGCAGTGCTGCGCATTGCCGACGTCCTGTTGAAGTGCGGCATACCTGAAGGTAGCCGGCTTGAAGCCAGGGTGCGCCACCTCAGCGCGATGAATTGAAGAAGTGGTTTTCTGGCTCGGGTCGGCAGTCGTGGTTGGCTCATTGACGGCGAAGACCGCTATGAATCTGGAGCCGACCTTCGCTTCTGGGGCTCGAATGCCCGCAAATGGGCCGCTTCCGGACATCTCGACGGTCCAGTATGGAGGAATTGAATTGGGCGTAAGCAGCTCACGGGCTGACCGTCTATGACGCGGCCTCGCAACGAGATCTGTCCAAGCAAATCATCGATGGCCACTGCGCTGCCTGCCGCGTGTGGAAGATTGCTGGAGGGATCGAACCTCGCTACGGCGTTGATGCAGTGATGTGCGCAAGCCCGGGCCGCCTCCCACCGCCTCATTCCGTCAGCGCCACGGTCTTCACCTGGACCCACACCGCCATGCCGGCGGCCAGTTCCAGGGCGTGGGCCGAGCGCCGCGTCACGCGCGCCACCAGCGGCGCATTGCCGGCGCGCACGCGCACCAGGGCCAAGGCCGGGTGTTCGTCGTCGGCAATTGCCTCGATGGTGCAGCGCACCTGGTTGCCGATGCTGGTGCCGGTTTGCGGCGTGCGCGTCAGGCTCACGTCGCGCGCCAGCACGCGCAGGCGCACGCGCCGGCCGACGGCCAGGCCCTGGTCGCGCGCCCACAGGCGGCACGCCTCGCCGTCGACATCCAGGCGCGCGAGCTGCCAGCGCGGGTCGCGCTCGCCCACCACGCCGTCGAGCACCACGCCGGCCTGCTCGCCCAGGGCCAGCGGCAGGTCCAGCCGGGCCGGCGTCTCGGCGAGCGGGCCCTCGGCGCGCACGCGGCCGAATTCCATCAACACCAGGTGGTCGGCCAGGCGCGCTACCTCGTCGAGGGCGTGGCTCACGTAGACGATGGGAATGCGCAGCTCCTCGTGCAGGCGCTCCAGGTAGGGCAGCACCTCGGCCTTGCGCTGCGCATCCAGCGCGGCCAGCGGCTCGTCCATCAGCAGCAGGCGCGGGCTGGTGGCAAGCGCGCGCGCGATCGCCACACGCTGGCGCTCGCCGCCCGAGAGCGTATCCGGCCGGCGCGCCATCAGGTGGCCGATGCCCAGCAGATCGACCACCTGATCGAGCGCGATGCGGTGCGCGCCGGGCACGATGCGCTTGCGGCCGTAGTCGAGGTTGCGCCGCACGTCCAGGTGCGGGAACAGCGCGGCCTCCTGGATCACGTAGCCGAGTGCGCGCCGGTGGGTCGGCACGAAGCGGCCGGTGGCGTCGTCCTGCCAGACCTCGTCGCCGCGCGCCGACAGGGACACGCGCCCTTCGGCCCGCTCCAGCCCGGCCAGCGCGCGCAGCACCGTGGTCTTGCCGCAGCCTGAGGGGCCGAACAGCGCCGTCACACCGCGCTCGGGCAGCGCCAGCGCCACGTCGAGCGTGAAGTCGCGCCGCGCGAGCAACAGGCGGGCCTCGATCATCGCGCGGCCCCCGCGCTGTCGCGCGCCGTGCGGTTCACGACATACAGCGTGACCAGCACCACGAGCGCGAACGCCACCATGCCGGCCGACAGCCTGTGCGCATCCGCGAACTCGCTTGCTTCGACATGGTCGTAGATAGCCACCGACAGCACGCGCGTCTTGTCCGGGATGTTGCCGCCGATCATCAGCACCACGCCGAACTCGCCGACGGTGTGCGCAAAGCCGAGCACGCCGGCGGTCACCAGACCGGGCCGGGCCAGCGGCAGCGCGACGCTGAAGAAGCGGTCCCAGGGACTTGCCCTGAGCGTCGCGGCAGCCTCGAGCGTGCGCTCGCCGATCGCCTCGAAGGCCTGCTGCAGCGGCTGCACGACGAAGGGCATCGAGTACAGCACCGAGCCCACCACCAGCCCGCCGAAGGTGAAGGGCAGCCGCCCCAGCCCGAGGGCCTGCGTCGCCTGGCCCACCGGCCCCTGCGGCCCCATCAGCAGCAGCAGGTAGAAGCCCAGCACCGAAGGCGGCAGCACCAGCGGCATGGCCACCAGCGATGCCGCCACCGGCTTCAGGCGCGAGCGTGTGCGCGCCAGCCACCACGCGATCGGCGTGCCGATGACCAGCAGCGCCAGGGTGGTCACCGCCGCGAGCTGCGCGGTGAGGCGCACGGCGCTCCACTCGGCCGGGCTCATCGCTCAGAGGCCGTAGCCGTAGCCGCGAATCACGCGCCGCGCCGGCTCGCTCTTCAGGTAGGCCAGCAGCGCTGTGGCGGCCGGATTTTTCTCACCGGCCTTGAGCAGCACCGCGTCCTGCCGGATCTCGCCGTACAGCGAGGACGGTACCAGCCAGTACGAGCCCGTGACCGGCTTGCCGGGTGCCGCAACCTGCGACAGCGCGACGAAGCCCAGCTCGGCGTTGCCGGTGGCCGCGAACTGGAAGGCCTGGGCGATGCTCTCGGCCGTCACCAGCTTCGGCGCCAGCGCATCGCTCAGGCCGCGCGCCTTCAGCACTTCCAGGGCCGCGGCGCCATAGGGTGCAAGCTTCGGGTTGGCGATGGCCAGGTGGGCGAACTTTCCCGCCGCCAGCACCGCGCCCCGGTCGTCGACATAACCCGGCTGCGCGCTCCACAGCACGAGCCGGCCGATGGCGTAGGTGAAGTTGCTGCCGGCCACCGCATGGCCCTCGCCGACGAGCTTCTTCGGCGTCTCGTCGTCGGCGGCGATCAGTACTTCGAAGGGCGCGCCGGCGACGATCTGCGCGTAGAACCTGCCGGTGGCGCCCGACGACACCTTCAGCGTGTGGCCGGTGGCGGCCGTGAAACCTTCGGCCACCTTCGCCAGCGCGCCGGCGAAGTTGGCCGCGACGGCGACCTGCACCTCGCCCGCGCGGGCGGCGGCCTGGCCGGCCAGGAGAACGACGGCAAGGATGCGGCGGAATCGGTGCATGGCGGTGGCCTCGAATGGATAGGCCTGTTTTCCGACAAAGCGTTGAGTAGTCTGGTGCACAACGGTCCCGAAGCAAGATTCCGGCCACGTGGGGCCGACCTCTCAATGCCGCGAGAACAGGTCGCGCAGCTTGCAGAGTGTGGTCGTGAGGTCGAAGCGCGGGTCGGGCAGCGCCTCGCCGCGCAGCACCTTCGCCAGCGCCGCCTGGGGGTTGGACTCGCCGGTGAGCAGCACCTGCGCGCCCCACTTCGCCATGTGGCGCACGAAGCCGTCGCCGGCGCTGCCCGCCACCAGGATCTCGGTGCCGTGCAGCGGATGCGGGCCGCCGTCGCGGAAGTGGTGCGGCAGTTGCTCGCGCGCGAGCACGATGTGTTCGGGCGCCGGCAGCGGCGCGCCGGGCAGGCAGTCGAAGCGCAGCCAGTGCCGCGCCTGCCCCGCGTGTCCGCTCACCCGCGTGGCCGGCTCGTCGACGGCGATGGCGATCTTCATGAGTGTCAGGTCTCCGGTCCGAAGCAGACGGGCAGGTCGGTGCACACCGCGCAACTGGGCGATTTGCAGATCAGGATTTCCTCGCGCTCGCACAGCTGCCGGTACAGGAACTTCTTCCACTTCATGTCGGCGTGGTTCTTCGCGACCAGCGCCGGGAACCAATGCCGCATCAGCGCCGAGAGTTCGGCGCGGGAGTCGAGCTGCAAGTCCTGCCACAGGTGGTTGTCGCCCAGGCAGGCGAGCGCCACCATCTCGGCCACGGCGCGGCGCTGCGCTTCGTCGCCGCGGCCCGGGTCCGCGTGATCCAGCAGCAAGGCCATCAGGTCGGCCACCTCGTCGCCGCGCTCCGCCCCGCGCATGACCCCCTGCGGCAGGGTGCCGGGCAATGCGCCCGACAGCAAGGCGACGACGGCGGGCGCCATGGTCACACGGCCTCCGCCACCGCCACGGCCACCGCCGCGTGCGTGTAGCACTTCTTCGGGCAGATCTTCGCGCAGGCCGTGCAACCGATGCACAGCTCCTGGCGTGCGATGGTCATGACCTTCTTTTCGTACTCTTCTTCGTCGCCATCGGGATCGAGCGCGACCCGTTCGCCCTCCTCGTCCAGGCCGACAAGCTCGAGCACGCCGCGCGGGCAGACCCGGAAGCAGCGCCCGCATCCGATGCATTTTTCCTCGTTGATCTGCTGCACGAAGGTGGGTGTCCAGCTCGCGCCGGACGGCAAGGTGATGCAAAAGGAATTGGTCATGGCGCGGCCCCCGCTCTCATGCAACTTGCGCAGCGGCCAGTTTGCCGCGCACCTCCACCAGCGCCGCATGCGCGTCGAGTGCGGCCTTCGCGACCTCGGGAATGCGCTCCCAGTTCGTCGGCAGTTCCTCCGACAGGTCGTGCAGGTCCATCTTGGCCTGCGTCGCCCTGGCGTTGAGCTTCTTCACCTCGGCCTTGAGTGTTTCGATGTCCGGCATGGCGCTTCCTGTTCAATCCCAATTGGCTACCTCGGGGTACTTTTCGATCATCGCGATGCCTTCGTTCACCAGCTTGTTGCCGGCCTCGGCCAGCCTGGCCAGGCTCGGAAACCCGAAGCGGTGCACATCGCGCAGATGACGGTTGACGACGATCAGCCGGCCCGCGCTCAGCACCGTGCGCCCGAACCCCTCGTGGCTCATCTTCGTCATCGGCGACACCATGCACCGGGTGGCCCGCTCGATCGCCAGGCCCACCGCGTTGTGGAACAGGTCCAGCCGCCACAGCGTATCGGGATCCGGGTCGCCCATGATGGGCAGCGCACGCCGCTGATCGGCCGTCAGGATGTAGGGCTCCAGCAGCTTGGCGTCGCTCATGCCTTCCCAGGTGCCGTGCGTGTCCTGCGCCCGGATCTGCTTGACCAGTTCACGCACGAAGCCGTCCTGCAGCAGTTGCTCTTCGCCCGGCCGCTCCAGGCAGGCCGCTTCGCTCATGATTTCACCTCGTCGTCCTGCTCGAAATCGAAACGCCCTTCCTGGCCCTTTTGCAGCGCCTTGCGCAGCCAGGGCGGCGGCGTGCCCTGGAGCACGCCCTTCAGCCTGTCCAGGATGTCGAGAATGGGTTCGGGCGCCACCACCTTGATCGGGTGGATCTTGCTGGCCACCGCGCGCGCCGCGGCCGAGCCGCCGATTGCGGCGACGTAGACGATGGTGCAATCCTTGATGGCATCGAGCTTGGGCGCGAGCTTGTCCTCGTTGCCGTCCTCGGTCAGGTCGCCGCCGAAACCGAAGTCCTGCACGAATTGGTAGCCCTCGGGCGTCACGTCGTAGACGGCGAGGTGCCTGGCCCAGCCGAAGTGCGCGTCGACGCGCTGCTGGTCCTGAGTGGCAAAGGCGATTTTCATCAGGGGTCCTTCAGTGAAATGGCTTCAGGCGCTGGCAGCGGCCAGCCTCGCGTCGGGCATGGATATGTGCCCTGTGACGGCGGGAAACGGACAGGCCGCCGGCGGCGCGGCGGCTGCCTCCAGCGATGCTGCCGGCAGCGGCCAGTCGCCCGGCCCGTGATGCGGGATCTGCTCGATCAGCAGGTTGCCCACCTCGTAGACAAAGTCGCGCGTGCCCCGGTAGCCAACGTAGCACTTGTGCGCATTGCCGATGCGATCGAACATGGGGATGCCCAGGCGGAACAGCGGCTTGCCCAGGCGCGTGGCCGCCTGACGGCCGTGCGAATGCGTCATCAGCAGGTCGCTGCCGGTGGCCTGGGCCAGTCGCTCGAAATCTTCCAGATCGCCGATCACCACCTCGCCGATCGGCAGGCGCGCCAGCAGCGGCGAGGCGGTGGTCGTCACCGCCACCGACAGTTCGGCGCCCATCTCGTGCAGCATCATGCCGGCGGCCCACAGCAGGTCGGGCTCGGCGCCGAGCGCTACCTTGATATTGCTGAAATGGAAATGACCGTCGAGCATGGCATCGACCAGCTGGCTGCGCTGGCGGCACAGCTTCGCCGGCACGCCGCGCCCGGACAGCTCGGACAGGCGCTGCACCAGGGCATCGGTCGCGGTCAGACCGGTCACGCGGTCGAACAGCGTGAACGGCACGCCACAGCACTGCTCCAGGGCCTGCGCCGCCGGTCGCATCTGTTCGCCGATGGCCAGCGTGTGTGCCGCGCCGCCCAGGTCCCCGAGCTCCGCGAGCGTGGTACCGCCCAGCGTGGTCCCCAGCCAGTCGCCGGAAATATGGCCGTCCAGCGAGCCCGACACATCGGGCACGAACACCGGCCGCAGTCCGAAGGATTCGATCAGCTCGCGCAGTTCGTCGATGTCGCCGGGCGTGAGGTGCGAGCCCGGCAGCACATTGACCCAATGGGCCCGCCGGGGGGTATCCCGGGCCGGCAGCGCAGTCACGAGCCGCGTCACGGCCTTGGCCCAGCCGTCCTGGAACGCGCCGGCATAGTCGGGCGTCGAGACGTAGACGATCTCGGTATCGGCCAGCTCGGGATGCTTCTTGCGCGCCAGGACGATGCAGGCGTCCACGTCGTCGCCCTTGGTCTCGGTCAGGCCGGTCGAGCAGATCGCGATCAGCTGCGGCTTGGCACGCTGGCGGATGTTCAGCAGCGCCTTCTCGATGTTGTCGTAACCGCCCATGACCGTGGTGGTTTCGTTCATCGCGGTGGTCTGCAGCGGAATCGCCTCCTTGAAGTGGCGCACCAGCAGCACCAGGCCGAACGACGTGCAGCCCTGCGAGCCGTGCATCAGCGGCATGCACGAGGCCAGGCCCATGAAGGCATAGGCCGCACCCAGCGGCTGGCTCATCTTGAGCGGGTTGACCGCGCAGGCTTTCTTCGATTCGATGACGAGGGCCATGGCATCTTGCTCCTTGGCCGTTCAGGCCGACTGCGCTTCGGCGGCCAGCTGGGCCGCGCTGGGCTCCACCAGCAGCGCGTCGGCCGCGTCCCACGGCGCGGGCGTGCGCACTTCCCGCCACATCGGGTTGAACAGCGCCTTGTCGATCTCGGCGATCATCGTCACCATGCCCTCGTAACCGGCGAAGGCATGGTGGCGCTCCTGGTTGATGTCCATCCACGGCATCCGTGCCTTGAGCGCCACGAACTGGCTGCGCCCGCCCGAGAGCATGATGTCGGCCTTGGCGTCGCGCAGCATGGCGTACATCTGGCGCGGCGTCAGGTCGTCGATCATGTGGGCGTCGTCGCCCATGATCTCCCGGATCTTTTCCTTGTCCTCCCGGGTGCTCTTCTTGACGCTGGTGCCCACCACTTCCAGGCCGGCCTCCTGCAGCGCCGAGACCACGCTCCAGCTCTTCACGCCGCCGGTGATGAGCAGTACCTTCTTGCCCGCCAGCCGCCGCTTGTAGGCGCGGATGCGCTCCCAGGCGCGGGCCTCCTCCGCCGCGATCAGGGCTTCGGTGCGGACCTTCAGCACGGCGTCGGCGCCGCGCTCGACCAGCAGCCGCGCGATCTCGCGCAGCGCGGCGCTCATGTCGCTGATACCGTAGAACGAACCTTCGAAGTAGGGAATGCCCCAGCGCTGCTGCATCCGGGTGGCGATGTTGATCATCGACTTGGAGCACACCACCATATTGGCGCGGGCCCGGTGCGCGCAAGCCACCTGGCTGTAGCGGCCGTCGCCCGAGATGCAGCTGAGGATGCGCACGCCCAGCGCATCGAGCAGCGGCTTGACCTGCCACAGCTCGCCCGAGAGGTTGTACTCGCCGATGATGTTGATGTCGTACGGTGTGGACCGCCGCGGCTCCATAGTGCCGATCACGTAGTCCAGAAGCGCCTCGGCGCCCAGCTTGTTGCCCAGGTTCTTGGGGCCGGCGAAGCCCGGCGCGTTGACCGGGATCACCGGCTTGGCGAACTTCTCGGACGCGCGCTTGCACACCGCCTCGATGTCGTCGCCGATCAGGCCGGTGACACAGGTCTGATAGACGAAGATAGCCGGCGGATCGACCTTCTCGCAGATCTCGCGGATGGCTTTGAACAGGCGCTTCTCGGCGCCGTAGATCACGTCCAGCTCGCTGATGTCGGTGGTGAAGCCGGTGCGGTACAGCTGCGGGCCCGACGAGGCACTGTGCCGGTTGTCCCAGGAGTTGCCGGCGCAGGCGATGGGGCCGTGCACCAGGTGCGCCACGTCCGCGATCGGCTGCAGCGCGATCATCGCGCCGTCGAACGCGCAGCCGCCCGCCGCGGCGCCCGGGGAGAGCTGCTTGGTGCAGCCCTTCCTGCGCTCCTTGTCGCTCTTGGCCTGGTTCCTGTCGCAGCCTGCCTCCTCGAATACTTCGGCGATCTTTGCCTTGAGCGATGCTGACATGAAAGCCTCCTGCGAAAGTGCGGTTGGAGACCCCTTCGCAGGAAAGATGCCAGCCTGCGATGGAACCCTGATTTCCTTGCGATTCAACGGCTTACCGCTGCGGCGCGCTTCGAGTTCGGGGCGGGGCCGATGGCAGGTTTTCGACAAACGCTACGACGGTCACGGCCGGGCGCTGCTCACCGCCACTCAGCTACCGTCGGCCAGCACCTCGCGCGCCACCAATTGCTCGCGCAGCGCCTGGCGCGTTGGCCTCGGGTACCTCGACGACGAAGATCATGTTGGGGCCAGCCTGGCGCGAGCTCACTCGGCGCTGTCGGCGAAGCTTTTCTGCCAGACCGCGCGGCGCAGCCGCTCGGCGGCGGCCCGCGGCGTGCCATCGTACGGATCGTTCGCACGCCGCAGCGCCGCCTGCGCGACCGAGGCCTCGGCCAGCGTCAGCGGCAGCCGCCCGGCCATGTGGCTGGCGCGCGGCACCGCCTGCAGGATCGCCTGCCGGTTGGGGTGCTCGTCGATCACAACGAGCTCGTCCGTCTCCGGCTTGCCGTCCAGGCAGACGTGGCGGCCGATCACTTCGACCTTGCGCCCGTCGAATGTGGTCTTGACGAGAACAGCATCGGACATAGGCGACACCCTCACTCCGACCCTCTCCCGCCAGCGGGAGAGGGGGAAGCTTCCACGCGCAGCGATTTCCAGGTGAATCAACGAATGATGTCGTACGAGTAGTCGGTCTTGCCCGCCACGATGGTGTTGGCGTCCAGCGTCTCGAAGAATTCGTCCAGCAGCATGGTGAACATCCACAGCCCGCCGCCGTAGCCCCAGGTCGGGAAGCGATGGTAGTGGTGCCGGTCGAAGATCGGGAACACCAGCCGGATCAGCGGCGTGCCGCAGTCGCGCTCCAGGTACTTGCCGTAGGTGTTGCCGATCAGGAAGTCCACCGGCTCGGTGTGCAGCAGGCTGCGCATATGCCACAGGTCGCGCTTGGGGTAGGCCTTGCAGCCCGCGCCGTAGGGGGAAGCGTCGAACACCTTCTGCATCCTGGCGGCCCAGGCCTCGGTGCCGTTGGTGGCCAGCACATGCGCCGGCTCGGCGCCCAGCTCCAGCAGGAAGCGGGCGTAGCCGATCATCTGGTCCGGGTCGCCGTAGAGGGCATAGCGCTTGCCGTGCAGGTGGGCCTGGCTGTCGACCATGGCGTCGACCAACTGGCCGCGCTCCTTCTCCAGCGCCGCGGGGATCGGCTTGCCGGTCAGGCGCGACAGCGCCATCAGGAACTCGTCGGTGCCGGCCACGCCCACGGGAGCGTTCAGCACCACAACCTCCTGCCCTTTCTCGGCGAGGTACTTGGTCGTCTTCTCGCAGCAGTATTCCTGGAAGACGATGGTGGCCTTGGCGTTGAGCGCCGCCTCGACCTCGGCCTTGGTGGTACCGCCTTCGTACATGCGGAACTCGCCGTCGGTCGGCGTGTTCCACACTCCGGATGGATCGCACAGGATATTCACCTTGACGCCGAACAGGTCGAAGATGCGGCGCATTTCCTTCATGTTTCCGACCACGAACCCGTCGAAGCCGGCGATGAAGTTGATGCTGTCGTCGGGCTGGCGCACCAGCGCCGGCGCGGTCGTGGCCTTGCCGTCCCAGAAGTGCTTGAGCACACCCAACAGCGCATTGTCGTAGCCGGTGACATGGCTGCCAACGAAGGCCGGCGTATGCGCGAACGGCACGTCGAAGTCCTGGGGCACCGAGCCCTTCTGCTTGCTGTTCTTGATAAAGGCGTCGAGGTCATCGCCGATGACTTCCGCCATGCAGGTGGTCGAAACCGCGATCATTTCGGGCTTGTACAGGTTGTAGGCGTTGGCCAGCCCGTCGACCATGTTGCTCATGCCGCCGAACACCGCGGCATCCTCGGTCATGGAAGAGCTGACGCAGGAGGTCGGCTCCTTGAAGTGGCGCGAGAAGTGCGAGCGATAGTAGGCCACGCAGCCCTGCGAGCCATGCACGAAGGGCAGCGTCTTGTGGAAGCCGTTGGCCACGAACACGGCACCCAGCGGCTGGCAGGCCTTGGCCGGGTTGACGGTCAAGGCCTCGCGGGCGAAGTTCTTCTCCTTGTAGTCGGCCGTCTTGGTCCAGTCGCGGATCTCGGCGACTCTGGCATCGGCGTGATTGAATTCGAAGTTCGCCTTCTTGCCGGCGAACAGCTGCTGGTACTCCGGCTCGCGGAACAGCAACTCGTGGTCGATGACCTTTTCTGCGCTTTGCGGCATGGTGATTCTCCTGGATGGGGTGAAGTTCAGGCAGCTTTCTGCCACGGCGCCTTGGCAAGGCCCCAGACCGGCGAGCTGATCGCCATGTCCATGTCGCGTGCGAAGATCGCGAAGCCGTCGTAGCCGTGGTAGGGGCCCGAGTAGTCCCAGCTGTGCATCTGCCGGAACGGCACGCCCATCTTCTGGAACACGTACTTTTCCTTGATGCCCGAGCCGACGAGATCGGGCTGGACCTTTTCGACGAACTTCTCGAACTCGTAGCCGGTCACGTCGTCGTAGATCAGCGTGCCGTCCTTCACGTAGTGGGTGGTGCGCTGGTAGTCGTCGTTGTGGCCGAACTCGTAGCCGGTGCCCACCACGTTCATGCCAAGGTCCTCGTAGGCGCCGATCACATGGCGCGGCCGCAGGCCACCAACGAAGAGCATCACGGTCTTGTCCTGAAGGCGGGGCTTGTACCTGGCAATCACGGCGTCCACCAGCGGCTGGTACCGGGCGATCACCGCCTCGGCCTTGGCCTTGATGGTGTCGTCGAAGTGGCTGGCGATCTCGCGCAGGCTCTCGGCGATCTTGGTCGGGCCGAAGAAGTTGTACTCGACCCAGGGAATGCCGTACTTCTCTTCCATGTGCCGGCTGATGTAGTTCATCGAGCGGTAGCAGTGGATCAGGTTGAGCCTGGATCTGGGGGTATTCTCCAGCTCGGCGATGGTGCCGTCGCCCGACCACTGCGCGATCACGCGCAGGCCCATTTCTTCCAGCAGGATGCGGCTGGACCAGGCGTCGCCGCCGATGTTGTAGTCGCCGATGATGGTCACGTCGTAGGGCGTGCTCTCGAAGGCGGGGCGCTTGTTCGCATCCAGCTTGTCGAACACCCAGTCACGGATCGCGTCGTTGGCCAGGTGATGGCCGAGCGACTGACTGACGCCACGGAAACCCTCGCAGCGCACCGGCACGATGGTGTGGCCCTCGTATTCCTTGGCCTTCTTCTTGCTCACCGCTTCGATGTCGTCGCCGATCAGACCGATGGGGCATTCGCTCTGGATGCTGATGCCCCTGTTCAGCGGGAACAGGCCCTGGATCTCGTCGATGACCTTGTCCAGCTTCTTGTCGCCGCCGAAGACGATGTCCTTCTCCTGGAAGTCGGAGGTGAACTGCATCGTCACGAAGGTGTCGATGCCGGTGGTGCCGACGTAGTAGTTGCGCCGCGCGCCCCAGCTGTACTGGCCGCAGCCGACCGGGCCGTGGCTGATGTGGACCATGTCCTTGATCGGACCCCACACCACGCCCTTGCTGCCCGCATACGCGCAGCCGCGGATGGTCATCACGCCGGGCAGCGACTTGATGTTCGACTTGACGCCGCAATCGGGCTTGTCCTGCTCGAACTGGCCGAGGTGCTTGGCGCGGCGCTTGGCCATCTTCTCGGGATAGGCCTTCAGGACTTCATCGATCAATGCCTTGTTGGTCGCCTTGCGCTCTTCAACGGTCATGCTCATGGGGTGCTCCGATGGATAGGGATGGCATCTCTCCCGCGCGCGGGAGAGGCTTGGGGCAGGGGCCGCCGTCAAGCGACGGCCAGCTCCGCCGCGGTCTTGCCGACCAGGGTCTCGTCGATGTTCTCCATGATCCCGTGCGCCATCAGCAGGTCTTCCAGCTCATCCATGGTGATGGGGGTCGGGATGGTGCCGTTGCCGGCATTGGCGTGGATCTTCTCGGCCAGGGCGCGGTATTCGCCGGCCTGCTTCGAGTCGGGCGCGTATTCCAGCACGGTCATGCGGCGCAGCTCGGCGTGCTGCACGATGTTGTCGCGCGGCACGAAGTGGATCAGCCGCGAGCCCAGCATCTTGGCCAGCGCATCGGCCAGTTCCAGCTCCTTGTCGGTCTGGCGCTCGTTGCACACCAGCCCACCCAGGCGCACGCCGCCCGAGTTGGCGTACTTCAGGATGCCCTTGCTGATGTTGTTGGCCGCGTACATGGCCATCATCTCGCCGGACATCACGATGTAGATTTCCTGCGCCTTGTTCTCGCGGATCGGCATGGCGAAGCCGCCGCACACCACGTCGCCCAGCACGTCGTAGGACACGTAGTCCACACCGTCGTAGGCGCCGTTCTCTTCCAGGAAATTGATCGAGGTGATCACGCCGCGGCCGGCGCAGCCCACACCCGGCTCGGGGCCGCCGGACTCGACGCAGCGGATATCGCGGTAGCCGACCTTCATCACATCCTCGAGCTCGAGGTCCTCCACCGAGCCGGCTTCGGCCGCCAGCGAGAGGATGGTGTTCTGCGCCTTGGCGTGCAGGATCAACCGGGTGGAGTCGGCCTTGGGGTCACAGCCGACGATGAGGATCTTCTGGCCCATCTGCGCGAGCGCGGCGAGTGTGTTTTGCGAAGTGGTGGACTTGCCGATGCCACCTTTGCCATAGAACGCGATCTGTCTGAGTTTGGCCATTTGCAGTGCTCCAGTTGAACGGGGTTGAGAGGTTGACGAATCACAAGCGGTCGTCGCGATCTCTATGCAGCCTTAGGTGCCTGTATGGCTCTTCTTGTGAAGGTCCCTCGGGGCCTGACATGGGGTCCGCGCAGGCTGTCCTCCGCAAATCGCGTGCCACCTCGCCCAAGCCGACTCAAGTGCTTGTTTTTCCAGGGAAAGCACGCAATACCCGGTTGCCAGAACGGCCCGCTGCGAATGTGCGAAACCCGACAAAGCGGGCGTTGTGTCAGGTCGCTTCCGGCCATGGCGGCGCTGCCCTGTCATCCATCGCGCGCGCGGCCGGCCCTGTGTCGGGCACGCCACGGACCGGCGCGCGAGGCAGTTGGTACGAAGGTTGCTGCAAGGACCATGTCGCCCGTATGCCCTTATCAGCGCCACCGAATCCCTCCCAGCCCCCAGGACCCCTCCGATGAACATCGCCCTCGCCGACCCCACTCTGGCCGCCACCCCATTCGCCCGCCTCGATGCGCAGGGCCGGTTGCTCAACGCGGTGCTCAAGGGCCCCACCCACAAACCGGGCCGCATCGGCTTTCGCGGCGAGCTCGCGCTGCGCTTCGCGCCGAAGCTGGCCGACGAAGCGCGCCCGCCCCAGCTGAGCTGCGACCAGGTCATCGCGGTGGCACAGGCCGGCAATGCCAAGCTGCCCTTCTTTGCCGGCTACCTGCTCTCGTTCGAGCACCTGAAGGACGCCGCCGAGACGCTGGGCGACGCGCTCAGCGCCGGCGGCAAGTACTTCCTGTTCTGCGACAACATCGACCTGAGCCGGAAATACCGGGTGCCGTACCAGATGGGCAACACCAGCGCGCTGTTCTACGTACTGCCGATCGACGGGTCGACCGTCTATAACGAGCTGCTGGGGCTGCTGTACCTGGAAAAGAACGAACTCAAGAAGCTCGACACTGCCGGCAAGACCGACCGCGTGGCCGACGCCGCGCTGAAGTTCGACCTCACGTTCGACACGATCACCTATGCCGAGGGCCTGGCGCTGATGGGGCCGGTACGCAACCCGAACGAGAACCGGCCCGTGTGAACGCCGCAGGCGAACTTGAAGCCGACCCGACACGCTGGTATTCGACCAACCTGGTCGGCATCCCCGCGCCGGTGCTGTCCAGCGCCGCGTTCAACGCGCACCCGCAGCCGCTGCGCATCGCGGCCGCCCGCGAGTGCAGCGCGGGCCTGTTCGCCCTGCTGGCACAAAGTGGCGACGCGGCCCAGGCGCGCGAGATGTTCGCCCATTACATGACCCTGGCCTTCGGCCTTGCCAAGCCGCGCGATGCCGGCGCCGCCGTGCCCGAGTCGCGCCGCTGGCGCGCCAGTTACCTCAAGCTGCTGCAGGGCTGGGGCCTGGATTCCAACGGGCCGGCCGGCGCGGTGCTCAAAGGCTGGGTGGAGAGCCGCTTCGGTCTGGCGCCCGGCTTTCACAAGGCGCCGCTGGCGCGCTTTCCCTCGCCGGCCTGGATCACCTACCTGGAAGAAAAGGCTGCGGAGCGCTACCGCAACAACAACGTATTCCAGCAGCTCGACCTGCTCTACGAGTTCTGCCAATGGATGCTCGCGCGTTTTCGCCTGCTGGGCGAGGGGCCGCGCGTGACCCTGTGGCGCGGCAGCACCCGCTGCGAGGAGCAGATTGTCGCTGGCTCGTTGCGCGCGCGGCACTGCACCGTGAGGCTGAACAACCTGGTGTCGTTCAGCCGCTCGCACGAGGGCGCGCAGTGCTTCGGCGACTGGGTGCTGCAGGCGCAGGTGCCACTGTGCAAACTGCTATTCGTGCCGGGATTGGTCAACACCCGATCGCTGGACGGGGAGGGCGAGGTGCTGGCCCTGGGCGGCGACTACGAGGTGCTGGCAAGCTATGCATGACGACGCCGGCCTCCCCGCAGCGCGCCGGGCCGCTCCGGGGAGGCCGGACGGCGACGCGCTGATGGACCGCGCCTGGGGCGCCTACCTCGGCCTGGCCATCGGCGACGCGCTGGGCGCCACTGTGGAGTTCATGACGCCGCGCGAGATCGCCCTTCGCTTTGCCGCGCAGGGCGGCCTGCACCGGCAGATCGTGGGCGGAGGCTGGCTCAAGCTGCCCGCAGGCCAGGTGACGGACGACACCACCATGAGCCTCGCTCTGGGCGACGCGCTGCTGCGCGGCGAGCAGCTCGGCCGGCAGTTCGACACCGAGCTCATCGCCGACGGCTTTGTGGCCTGGTGGCGAGGCCACCCGGTGGACTGCGGCAACACCTGCCGCCGCGGCATCCTGCGCTACCTGCGCGGGGGCAGCATGCTGGGGCCCTTTAACGAGGGCGACGCGGGCAACGGCGCGCTGATGCGCAACCTGCCGGCGGTCCTGGCCACGCTGGGCGACGACGCGCTGTTCGACCGTGTGGCGATCGCGCAGGCGCATGTCACCCATCACCACCCCTTGTCCGACGCCGCCGTACTGGGCGTGGGTCACCTGCTGCGCGCCCTGCTGGCGGGCGCCAGCGCGGCGGCCGCCCAAGCTCTGTGCGAAGACTTCGCGGCTCGCCACGACGCGTTCCGCTTCCGGCCCTACCGCGGCCGTGCCAGTGCCTATGTGGTCGATACCGTGCAAACCGTGCTGCATCACTTCCTGGCCCACGACGACTTCGAAGCCGCCCTCGTGGCCACCGTCAACCGGGGCGAGGACGCCGACACCACCGGTGCCCTGGTGGGCATGCTGGCCGGCGCGCGCTGCGGCGCCCGGGCGTTGCCGCGGCGCTGGCTGCGGCAACTGGCCCCGGCCGTCGTGCTCGCCGTGACCGATCAGGCCAGCGCCCTGGTGGCGCTGGCGCGCGCGCGCGAACCGCTCAGCCCCCCGCCCCGACCCATCACTTGAGAACCTCCGCAATGCCTCTTTACGACTACCGCTGCAAGGCCTGCCAGGCCGAGTTCGAACTGCTGGTGCGCGCCAGCACCGTGGCCACCTGCCCGCACTGCAGCGCGGCCGACCCGGAACGCTGCGTTTCGCGCATCGCCCCGGCCGGCACGACCGCCGGCGTCATCGCCGCGGGGCGCCGGCGTGCCGCGCGCGAAGGCCACTTCAGCAATTACAGCAAGTCCGAGCGGCCCAAGCCGCCCCGGTAGCACACGGCCCTGCGTGGATGCGAGTCAGGCAAGCGCCGCGGCGCCGGCCCGCGGGAAGGTGGTCAGCGCGGCGGCTACGGTGGCCAGCGGCAGCGCGACCCGAGTGATGCCCTGCTCGTCCAGGAAGCGTGCCTCCATCCGCGCGGGCTCGTCGGACAGCACGGCGAAGTGCGGTCCCTTGGAGCGCTTCATGATCTGGCGCGCAAAAGCGCGCGCCAGCTGGTCGTTGAAGCGGCAGCCCAGGAACACGAAGCCGAGTTCGCTGCGGCGCCGCTGCACCAGTGCCGGGATCGGCGTCTGGATGTCGATCTCGGTCAGGACCTCCACGAAGTCGGAATCCGAAACCAGGAAGTTACCCGCCGGCGCGTGGCCGCCCCATGGCTTGTAAAGCACGGTGCGCATCGCGAGTGGGTCCGGGCTCATCGCACCCTGGGCGTCGTACCAGCCCGTCCAGGTGCCGAAGTGCCCGCTTTGCGACAGGCCCTGGACCTCAGCCCAGTCGCTGCGTGCCGCGGCCAGCGCGCCACGCAGCGTGTCGTCGTACCAGGCGTCGACGATCAGCGGCGTGGACAGCGCGGCGAGCCAGTGGTGCAGTGGCGAAGGCACAGCCTGCGCCGCATACGCTTGCTTCATCGCCGCAACCAGCGTCTTGCGGTGCTTGAAGTTCTCGATGAACTGCGCCGCCGCGGTCAGGCGGTTCCTGATCTTGCCCGGCACCGACACTTTGGCGGTCAGCGCCGCGGCCAGGGTCTGCGGGTCGGCCGGCGGCACCGTGCCCGCGCACAGGGTGAGCAGGCCCGGGCCGAGGTACGGCGCGAGCGCGCCTCCCCGCAGACCCTCGATCAGGCCGATGGGGAGTTCGGAGACAGTGGTGTGGGGCATGACGAGCCTCGCAAACATGCGCCTCAGTAAGCGCGTCAACCGCGCTGCGCGATGAGCAGGCCGGCGGCCCCGGCGGCGTCGTTGGTGACGCGCCAGCAATGACCGTCGCTGGCGGCGAAATAGAGCTGGTAGGCCGCGCTGCCGGCAGCCGGCGTTTCGGCGCGCATGTCGAACGCGTTGACCACGACCACCCGCAGGGGAGCGAAGCGCGCACGCAGCGCGGTGGCGGCTTCGCGCACGCCGGCCGCGGCGCCGGCAATCGCCAGGGCTTCATCAAGGGTGATCGAGTCCATGGGCCTCTGCATTTCAGCCGCCCGAGAGGCGACGCGCCTCGACGGTGATCGGCAGCGCCGTTTCGGGCGCCATCTCGGGCAGGGCCAGCACCCAGCCGTTACCCAGCGTCACCGTACCGCCCCACAGGCCGGCGCGCTCCTGCGCGACCACGGGTTCTTCCAGATCCTTCTTCGGTACGTACGCCGACAGCGCGCCGGTGGAGGTCTTGCGGATCATCACTTTCATACGGAGCCTTCGCGTTGTTCCAGGAATTGTTCATGCCGCCAGCGCGGCACAGAGTTCATTTCCAGTACTCCCGGCCGGTGTCGGCGCAGATGCGCGACAGCGCGTCGGCCAATGTCACGCCGCTGGCCTTGAGCAACCAGCAGCCCTGCGCGTGGTCGCGCGCATGCAGCAGCCACCCGCCCGCACCCGAGGCCACCAGCCAGGCGATGTCGATCTGGCCGCCGGCGCTGTCGATCTTGCGCGAACAGTTGGGGCTGACGATCTTCCAGCCCGCGCCTTCGCGCAGCACGCACGGCTGCACGTATTTGTAGCGCTGGCGCTGTGCCAGCGCGCGCAGGATGCGGGCAGGATCGAGTTCGACCACCTTTCCCCCGCTCGGTGCAGCATGCGGGCGGCGACGCCGTGCGCCCCCGCCGGACTGGAGCGTGTCCATCACGCGGCCACCTTCTGACGCGCCGGCGCGAGCGCGATCTCTTCCTCCAGGCAGCCGAGCACGGCCACGCCGAAGTCGACCATGTAGACCGGCAGATTCGCCTCGCTGTGGTAGCCCACCTGGACGATCTCGCCGGGGCCGCCGGCAACGACCAGCAAACCGTCTTGCGGCACGCCGGCCAGGCTGCCGTCGTTGTACAGATCGATGGCGGCCAGCACTTCCTGGCCCCATTGGAACTTCGGTTCGCGCAGACCGTGCATGGCATTGGCCTTTCAGCGCAGGGCGTCGAGTTCGGCCGCGCGCGCGCCCAGCCGCGCGATCACGTCCTGCGGCAAATGGTCCAGCGTGCATAGTTCCTTGGCCCGCATGCCGACGCGCTGGCCGCTTCCCGTGAACTCGACGGCGTAGATGTAGAACTGCTGCAGGAAGGTGCCGACCGAGCGCACGAAGCCGACCTCGCCCCTGTGCACCAGCACCTCGCCGATGTCCTTGCCGCTGTAGGTCCCGTCGTTGCGCACCACCGCGCGGCTGATGACGCGCTCGCCCATTGCGAAGCGCGGCGGCAGCGCGAGTTCGACGATGCCGTCGTCACGGGCAATGTCAGCCACGGGCCACCTCCAGCTCACCGAGCCGCTGTGCTGCGCGCTGGCGCACGTCGGGCTCTTCATCGCGCAGCAGGCGTTGCAGCGCCCGGCCCATGGCGCGGCCCGCGGCCTCCCATCGCACGGTCCAGTCGGCGTCGCCTGCCAGCACGTCCAGCAGCGCGGCCGGCAGCCTCGCGGCGGCGACGCGACGCACTTCGGGTGCCCGGTCGCGGGCCAGCCGCCACAGCGCCGGCATTTCGATGCGACACGCCACTTCGAGCCGCACCTGAAGATCCGCATCGTGCATCAGCAGCGGCAGCAGGGCCGGCGGCAGGCGGCGCGCGGCAAGCACCCGCAGCTGGGGGTCGGGAGCGACATCCATACCGGTTTCAGCGCCGCTTGATCGAGGCCAGCGAAACGGCGGCCAGCGCCAGTCGCCTGGCGTCGCCCGAAGTCGCGCAACTATGCACTGCCTGGTTCGGATTGACGAAGGTCAGACCCGACTGCAGCGGGGTGTCGCTGAAGTCGACGGTCGCCCCATCGAGCAGCAGCCGGCTTTCCGCCGCGAGGAACAGTCGCAAGCCGTTGATCTCGAGTTCCGAGTCGCCGCCATGGGGCGAGCCCTCGACGGTGAACTCCGAGGCATACCCGGAACAGCCGCCCGGGCTCAAGCGCAGCCGGAAACCGCCGGCCGGGTGCTCCGAGAATCGCACCAGTTGGCGCATGAATTTCTCGGCCGCGGGGGTGACGGTGACCCTGGGTGGCGGCATGTCAGGCCTTCTTGATGCAGTCATCGACCGGGCACACAGCGATGCACTGCGGCGCATCGAAATGGCCTTCGCATTCGGTGCACTTGCCCGGGTCGATGATGAAGGTGCCGCCCTTCCCGCGAATGGCGACATTGGGGCACTCGGGCTCGCAGGCGGAGCAGCTGGTGCACATCGAGTCGATGATCTTCAGGGCCATGACGGTTTCCTTGGGGTTCCGGGCTGAATCAAGCAGCCGCCTTGGCGCCGCCCGTGAAGGCACCTTGGCGGATGCACGCGTCGCCGCGCGGCTGGTGCGCCGTTTCGCCGCTGGCGACTCGGCCGCGATAGTCGGCAAACCACGACAGGGCTGCCTTTTCGATGAACTCGTGCGCGTATTGGTCAACCGGCTCGATGCCGGCGGCCTGCAGTTCGTCGCGCGGGCAGGCGCCGATCTTGGCTACCAGCACCGCGTGGCAGTCGTTGATCGCATTGACGATCGAAGGCAACTGCTCGTCTTCGCCCCAGCCGCCCTGGCAATAGTGATCGACGCGGCGATGGCCGACGAACAGGGTCTGGGACTGCGACACCTCGAAGATCTGGAATTCGGTGGCATGGCCGAAATGCTGGTTGACCTTGCCATTGCCCTTGGTCGCCACAGCCACCAGCACCTTCAGGCCTGCATCGACACTGTCTTCGGCGTTCGCGGCGGCCAGTGCCGCCAGCTTCGCGGCGTGCTGGGCCTGGCGCTGCGCCTCGACCTTGCGTTGATAGCCGCGGCGTTTGTCGAGGTCATAGACGACCTCCATCCGGTCGATCTTGTCGAGCGTGAACTCCTCGCTGCGGTCTTCGCCGAGCAGCCCCACGGCGTCGGCGCGGCATTGTCGGCAATGGCGCATCAGGTTGGCGCCGCCCATGCAGGCGTCCTGCACGGCCTTGAGTTCCTGCGCGGTGGGGCCGCGCTGCCCGGTCAGCCCGAACACCGTGCCGTGCCCGGCCTCGCTGATCAGCGGCATGATGTTGTGCAGGAAGGCGCCGCGCTTCTTGACCTCGCGGTTCACCTCGATCAGGTGCTCGTCGTTGACGCCCGGAATCAGCACCGAGTTGATCTTGGTGAGAACACCGCGGGCCGTGAGCATCTCCAGCCCCAGCATCTGGTTCTGGTGCAGGATCTTCGCCGCCTCATAGCCCGTGAGGCGCTGGTGGTTCCAGAAGATCCACGGATAGATCTTCGCGCCCACCGCCGGATCGACCATGTTGATGGTGATCGTGACGTGGTCGATGTTGTATTTGCAGATCTCGTCGACCATCTGCGGCAGCGCCAGGCCGTTGGTCGACAGGCACAGCTTGATGTCGGGCGCCTTTTCCTGAAGCCTGCGAAAGGTGTCGAAGGTCTTCTTCGGGTTGGCCAGCGCGTCGCCCGGGCCGGCGATGCCCAGCACGGTCATCTGCGGAATCTCGCTGGCCACCGCGACGACTTTCTTCACGGCCTGCTCGGGTGAAAGCTTCTGGCTCACCACGCCGGGGCGCGACTCATTGGAGCAGTCGTATTTGCGATTGCAGTAGTTGCACTGGATGTTGCAGGCCGGCGCCACGGCCACGTGCATGCGCGCGTAGTGGTGGTGCGCTTCCTCGGAGTAGCAGGGGTGGTTCTTGACCTTCTCCCAGATCTCGGCCGGCATGTCGTCGGGCCCCCCCGACGAGCCGCAGCTCGCCTTGCCCGCACCCCCGCTGGTGCCGCAGCCCGCCGCGGTTTCCAGGATGTCGCTGACGGCCTGGCGGCCCTTGCGCAGGTCGCCGATGGAGACAAATGCCGTGCTGCTGGACATGCGGAGTGCCTCGTATGCCGATGGAAGATAAGCCACCGAATGCGAGATGCGTGCCAGCGCGGAATTGCTTATGAATCAATCACTTGCTGAATCCGACGCTGTTTGGTTGGCGACAAACGCGACAGCAGCGCGCATAGCCGGCCGGCGAGCCCAGCCGGCCACGGCAGTAGCCGCAGTGCCTGTTGCAGAGGGTCCCCTGGGCGTTCTGAAAGTGGGCACGCATGGACCGGGACAGACTCCTCGCGGCATTGGCGGACGATCCGCGATAGCGGGCGAACACAAGCGCGAGCCCCGCACCACCGGGTGATGGTGCGGGGCTCTTGTTCGCTGGCGTGGCAGCTCGCGCGGGCGCCGGTATACGGCGTCGTCACGCGGTCGGTTCCGTTGGCCGTCGTCGTCGACAGGGCGCCCCTGGCGAGCGCCGTCGTCGCCGTCCCGCCCGCGATGGCGGCGTCGTACGCGGCGTCGACGGTTTCGTAGGTCGACGGCAGCGCATTGGTCGGCACACCGCTGTAGGTGCCGGCGATGTGGCAAGTCTCGCAGTTGTTCAACCGGCCAGGGAAGTCCATGCGCGCGAAGTCCAGCAGCGTGATGACGCCGCGCGAGGTCGAGTCGCGCGCATCACGGAACGGATTGACGCGGTCGCGTCCCGCATGGATGCCGTGGATCATGTCCTAGAAGTTGTTCGTCGTGACCGGCAGCTTCAATGCGGCTTGCGGCGCGGCCTTGTCGAACATCCAGAAGTTGACGATCTTCAACAGCTCGCCCGTGAAGTTCCAGGTGTTCATCGTCGTATCGGGAATCTGCCGGCCGCTGGTGGCCAGGTCCGGTCCGGCCCGGCCCGGCCCGGCCCGGCACATCATGCACACCTGCGTCTGGTACACGCGGTTGCCGCCGTGGCCTTCGAACCACTCGTGGCAGTTGGAGCACTTCTCCGGATCGACGACCGTGCGGCGCACGGCGTCGCCGGTGACTTCCTTGACGACCGAGATCGCATGGCGTGCCGCAATCGGGCTGACCTGCGTGAAATACCCTTGCAGGGCCACGGCCCGCATCTTGGCACCGACCGGGAACTTCTTCGTCCCGGTGCCCAGCAGCGTCGCGGTGTAGTAGCCGTTCGCATCCGGCCCCGACAGGGAACCATCGGCGGCCCTGGTCGTGTCCAGCAGGCTCGCGAGGGAAGCGCCGATCGCCCGCGCCTGCTTGACTTCCGCATTGGTGCAGTCGGCGGGCGCCGCGACGCCGTCGGTGGCGCTGGCATCGGTCGAGTACGCGAGCAGGAAGGTCGGGCCACCGGTGAATCCGGCGAGCGGATTGGCCATGCCGGCGGCAGGCGCCTTGAGCGTCGCCGCGGCGCCGTCGACCAGCACCTTGAACACCGCCGTGGTCTTGTTCGACGCGTCGACCGCGGCGGACTTGATCTCGTAGCTGATGTTCTTCAGCCCGGCCGGGTTACGATTTGAAATCGCAGTATTCCGCAGGCTTGGCTTCCCCGGTTTGCACGTGCCGGCCCAGGAGCTTGTGCGCGACCTGCGCGAGCTGGATGCGCCGATGCGACCAGCGCCGGCAGCACGGGCGCGAGCCCAACGAACACCTCGCTTTTCGCGGGCCGGTGTATAGCAGCGCTGCGATCGCCCGCGGCGCCGCAGTTGCTTGATTTCAAAGCCGTTTCGCGATCCCGACCGCGCCGGCCGCATGGCGGCGTTGTACTTCGCGGCCGGTGCGGCCCGCGCCAGCGCCAGGGCATGCGCGCGCAACTCGTTGATCGACAACACGAATTTCTCTCGGCGCCACGTTGGCATGCCTGATGCTTTATCGATGGCAAGACAAGAGCCGATTCGTTCGATCAACAGAAGGAGAAAATCATGAGAGCGCTCCACACCACATTGGCCCTGGAAACCGGCACCGCCTGGACTCCGGCGATGTTCGTGAAGGCACGCCGCCCGGCCCGCACGCCCGCGAAGGCCACCACCACATGGGCGACGATGCGCGGCGCGGCGCTGTTCCTCCTGGCTCCGTTCGTCGGCCTGCTCTACGCGGTGCTGCTGCCCTTCGTCGGGCTGGGCATGCTCGCCTGGTTCGCGGTCCGGACGTTCGTCGAAACCGGCCGGCTGGCCACGTTGCTTCGCGCCGGCAGGAAGGCGCTGCTGGTCGCCTGCGCGCCCTTCGCCGCACTGGCCTACGTGGTCGCCCTGCCGTTCATCGGCCTCGCGGTGCTCGCCTGGTTCGGCGTCACGGCGATGATGCCCGCGGCAGTTCGCTGAGCGATCGCGGTTCCGCGGGCAGGAAGCCACCGCCGCCTGCCGCCACCAGCATCGGCCCCTCGCCACCGCGAGGGGCCGATTCGTTTCCAGGGTCGTCTCGGCGGGCTCACGGCGCAAGGGTCAACCACGCGCCGCCTGGCCCGTTGTAGGAGCAAGCACGGATCGTTTTTCCTGGGAGTGTTCAATGAAGGTTCTCTCGCTCATCGCCGCCGCGGCCGCGCTGGTCGCTTTCTCGCTGCCTGCCAGCGCCGCGCCCGATGCCGACGCCGCCGCCAAGGTCCTGAAGGCCGACGGCTGCACCAAGTGCCATGCCGTCGACAAGTCCAAGAAGGGTCCGTCCTACCAGAAGGTCGCCGCCAAGTACAAGGGCAAGGCCGACGCC
>Ga0255338_1001528_pt1 | contig 42709 bp, 39 predicted proteins | sample MeOH1_35cm_T4_19_FD_203715 | JGI IMG/M metagenome (GOLD analysis project Ga0255338, IMG submission 203715) | Sandy soil microbial communities from University of British Columbia, Vancouver, Canada - MeOH1_35cm_T4_195 | ecosystem: Engineered > Artificial ecosystem > Sand microcosm > Unclassified ... | reverse complement strand
ACTGGTGGTGACCTTCATCGCCCTGCTGGAGCTGGCCAAGGAATGCCTGATCGAAATCACCCAGGCCGAGGCCTTCGCCCCGATCTACGTCCGGCTGGCCTATTCACCCGTCTGAGACGGCCGGCCCGCTCTCCGTCCTGAGAACCATCCCGTGACCTCTTCCCATCATTTCGACGTCCTCATCGTCGGCAGCGGCCTGGCAGGCCTGAGTGCCGCATTGCATCTGGCACCCACCCACCGCGTCGCCATCCTGACCAAGCGCGAGCTCAACGACGGCTCCAGCCGCTATGCCCAGGGCGGCCTGGCCGCCGTCATGAGCAACGGCGACACGCTCGAATCGCATGTGCAGGACACCCTGGTGGCCGGCGCCGGCCTGTGCGACCCGCAAGCGACCCGCTTCGTGGTCGAGCATGCACCCGAAAACATCCGCTGGCTGCAGCAGCTGGGTGTGCCGTTCTCGCAGGAAGAGGGGCACCTGCACCTCACGCGCGAGGGCGGCCACAGCGAGCGGCGCGTCGTGCACGTGACCGACGCCACCGGCGCCGCGGTGCAGGACACGCTGATGCAAAAGGTGCGTGCCACGCCCAACATCACGCTGTTCGAGCACCACATGCTGGTGGACCTGATCACCAGCGCCAAGCTGGGCCTGCCCGGCTGCAACCAGCCCGGCGAATCGAGCCGCTGCCTGGGCTTGTACGCGCTCGACGAGGTCACCGACCAGGTCCTTACCTTCAGTGCGCCGCACACCATCCTGGCCACCGGCGGCGCCGGCAAGGTGTACCTCTACACCACCAACCCGGATACCGCCACCGGGGACGGCATTGCCGCCGCCTGGCGCGCCGGCTGCCGCGCCGGCAACATGGAGTTCATCCAGTTCCACCCGACCTGCCTGTACCACCCGCACGCCAAGTCCTTTCTCATCAGCGAGGCGGTGCGCGGCGAAGGCGGGCGCCTGCTGCTGCCCGATGGCACCCGTTTCATGCCGCAGCACGATCCGCGCGCCGAACTGGCGCCGCGCGACGTGGTGGCCCGCGCCATCGACTTCGAGATGAAGAAGCACGGCGTGGACTGCGTCTACCTGGACATCTCGCACCAGCCCAAGGCCTTCCTGCTGGAGCACTTTCCCAACATCTACGCGCGCTGCCTGGAGCTGGGCATCGACATCGCCAAGCAGCCCATCCCCGTGGTGCCGGCGGCGCACTACACCTGTGGCGGCGTGGTCACCGACCTGGACGGCCGCACCGACCTGGACGGCCTGTATGCCATTGGCGAAACCGCCTGCACCGGCTTGCATGGCGCCAACCGGCTGGCCAGCAACTCGCTGGTGGAATGCATGGTGTTCGCGCGCGCCGCCACGCAAGCGATCGCCCAGGAAAAAACCGGCACCTGCCCGCCCCTGCCGACCTGGGACGACAGCCGCGTCACCGATGCCGACGAGGAAGTGGTGATCTCGCACAACTGGGACGAACTGCGCCGCTTCATGTGGGACTATGTCGGCATCGTGCGCACCAACAAGCGCCTGGAGCGTGCCGCCCACCGCATTGCGCTGCTGCAGGGCGAAATCCAGGAGTTCTACGCCCAGTTCCACGTCACGCGCGACCTGCTGGAGCTGCGCAACCTGGTGCAGGTGGCCGACCTGATCGTGCGCAGCGCGCAAAGCCGGCATGAAAGCCGTGGCCTGCACTTCAGCCGTGATTACCCGCAAACCGATGCGGTGGCCAAGCCCACCCTGCTGGTGCCCCCAACCCTCTGACCCTCCCGCAAGGAGAAGACCATGCAACGTACCCTGCTCAAATCCAAGATCCACCGCGCCACCGTCACCGATTGCGAACTGCACTACGAAGGCTCGTGCGCGATCGACGAAGACCTGCTGGATGCCGCCAACATGATGGAGAACGAACAGGTTCACATCTGGAACATCAACAACGGCGAGCGTTTCGTCACCTACGCCATCCGCGGCGAACGCGGCACCGGCATCATCTCGGTCAACGGCTCGGCCGCGCGCCGCGCCGCCGTGGGCGACCTGATCATCATCGCCGCCTTCGCCCAGGTGCCGGAAGCGCAATGCAAGGGCTTCGAGCCCAAGCTGGTCTTCGTCGACGACAACAACCGCATCAAGGAGCAGCGCAGCCACATCCCGGTGCAGGAAGCATCCCATGTGCCGGTGCACGCCGATCACCACGGCGGCGACAGCGCCTGAACGACCCCAAGGAAAAAAGCATGAGTCACGTTCTGGAACAAACCGTCACGCTGCACCGCCCGCGCGCAGCAGCGCCGAAGACCGAGCGTTGGAGCGTCGACGCCATCGAGGCGCTGTTCCAGCTGACCTTCCCCGAGCTGCTGTTCCGCGCCCAGACCGTGCACCGCGAGCACTTCGATCCGACGCAGGTCGAGTTCGCCACCCTGCTGTCGGTCAAGACCGGCGGCTGCTCGGAGGACTGCGGCTACTGCCCGCAATCGGCCTCGTTCGACACCGGCGTGAAGGCCTCCAAGCTGATGGAACTGGAAGAGGTGCTGTTCGCCGCCCGTCGCGCCAAGGACGCCGGCGCCACGCGCTTTTGCATGGGCGCGGCCTGGCGCGAGCCGAAGGACCGCGACATCGAGAAGGTGGCCGAGCTGGTCAACGCCGTCAAGGGACTGGGCATGGAAACCTGCGCCACGCTGGGCATGCTCAAGGAAGGCCATGCCGAACAGCTGCGCGATGCCGGGCTGGACTACTACAACCACAACCTCGACACCTCGCCCGACTTCTATGGTGACATCATCAGCACCCGCGTCTACCAGGACCGCCTGGACACGCTGGCGCGCGTGCGCCATGCCGGCGTCAAGGTGTGTTCCGGCGGCATCGTCGGCATGGGCGAGAGCCACCGCCAGCGCGCCGGCCTGATCGCCGAACTGGCCAACCTCGATCCCTACCCGGAGTCGGTACCGATCAACAACCTGGTGCGCGTCGAAGGCACACCGCTGGCCGACCAGGCGCCGCTAGACCCGTTCGAGTTCGTGCGCACCATCGCCGTGGCCCGCATCACCATGCCGAAAGCGCGCGTGCGCCTGTCGGCCGGCCGCCAGCAGATGGGCGATGCGGTGCAGGCGCTGTGCTTCCTGGCCGGTGCCAACTCCATCTTCTACGGCGACAAGCTGCTGACCACCGGCAACCCCGACACGCAGGCCGATGTCGACCTGCTCAACCGCCTGGGCATGCGCCGCGGCGCCCCCGAAGCCTGAGCGGCCTGCCGCACTACACTCGCGCAAAACTCTGGAGCCCACCGTGAACCCGACCTCCGCCCCGCAAAACAGCGCCTCGCCCTACGGTACGCTGCCGCCGGCCTCGGCGCCGGCCACGCGCAAACCGATCAGCCTGCCGCGCCTGCTCGAAATGCATGCCCGTGGCGAGAAGATCACCATGCTGACCGCCTACGACGCCACCTTCGGCGCCGTGGCCGATGCGGCCGGTGTCGAATGCATCCTGGTCGGCGACTCGCTGGGCATGGTGTGCCAGGGTCTCTCCAGCACCGTGGGCGTGACGCTGGAGACCATGCGCTACCACGTGGAAAGCGTGACGCGCGGCGTGCGCCGTGTGCAAGGCACCGCCTGGATCATTGGCGACCTGCCCTACGGCAGCTACCACGAGTCGAAGGAACAGGCGCTGCGCAGCGCCGCCGTGCTGATGCAGGCCGGCGCTCACATGGTCAAGTTGGAAGGCGGCGGCTGGACCGCTGACACGGTGCGCTTCCTGGTTGAGCGCGGCATTCCGGTCTGTGCCCACCTCGGCCTGACGCCGCAAACCGTGCATGCGCTGGGCGGCTACCGGGTGCAGGGCAAGACCGAAGAATCTGCCGCCATTCTCAAACGCCATGCGCTCGAATTGCAGGACGCAGGCGCCACCCTGCTGGTGCTGGAGATGGTGCCGGCAGCCCTGTCAGCCGAACTCACTAAAGCGCTACCGAACTGCGCGACGATTGGCATCGGCGCCGGCGTGGACTGCGCCGGCCAGGTGCTGGTGCTGCACGACATGCTGGGTATGAACCTGGGCAAGATGCCGAAGTTCGTGCACAACTTCATGGCGGACGCCGGCAGCGTGCGCGGCGCCATGGAAGCCTATGTCAAGGCCGTGAAGGAAGGCCGCTTCCCGGTGAATGCCCAACACGCCTGGTGACCAGGCGTCCCCCCTTGAGCCGCCTGCGACGTCATCCCCCGGAGGGGGACGACACCAGCGGCCCGGCGAAGCCGGTTCCACGGTGTCTCCCGCTTGATTTCTTGCTGTCGAACTTATGAAGCTGATCCACACCATTTCTGAATTGCGCGCCGAGCTCGCCAACTACCAGCGCCCGGCGCTCGTGCCCACCATGGGCAATCTGCATGACGGCCACCTGGCGCTGATCAGGCAAGCCAAGCCGCTGGGCGATGTGACGGTGGCCAGCATCTTCGTCAACCGCCTGCAGTTCGCGCCGCACGAAGACTTCGACACCTACCCGCGCACGCTGGAGGCCGACTGCGCCAAGCTGCAGGCCGCCGGCTGCGATGTGGTGTTCGCCCCCAGCGAGCGCGAGCTCTACCCCGAGCCGCAGGGCTACAAGGTGCAGCCGCCGCCCGAACTGGCCGACATCCTGGAAGGCCACTTCCGCCCCGGCTTCTTCACCGGTGTCTGCACCGTGGTGCTCAAGCTGTTCAACTGCGTGCAGCCGCGCGTGGCCGTGTTCGGTGCCAAGGACTACCAGCAGCAGATGGTGATCCGCCGCATGGTGGCGCAGCTGGCACTGCCGATCGAGATCCAGACCGGCGCCACCCTGCGCGCAGCCGACGGTTTGGCGCTGTCCTCGCGCAACGGCTACCTGAGCGAGGCCGAGCGTGCCGAGGCGGTACAGCTCTCGCTGGCACTCAAGGCCATGGTCGAATCGCTACAAAAAGGTGAGCAGAATATCGCCAAGCTGGAAGGGCTGGCCATGAAAACGATGTCTGATCGCGGCTGGCAGCCCGACTACATGACGGTGCGCCGCCGCCACGACCTGCAGGCACCACAGCCAGGCGATGCGCTGGTGGTGCTGGGCGCGGCCCGGTTGGGCAGCACGCGCCTGATTGACAATCTGGAGGTCTGAGACCTTCAGACTGCGTCGAAGGCTAACAACTGCCCGAAGGGCTTGTGATGCCGCAGACACAACATGGAGGTGTAAGCCTCGATGCTGCGTCGCAGGCCAACCATTGCCCCTGGGCTTGTTATGCCGCAGACACAGGAAGTCTGAGAACCGTCTGGTTCATATGGGTTAATCTTGCTGCCGATGACTTTGCTTTCGGAGTGCTTCCATGCAAATCGGCGTCCCCCAGGAAATCAAGAACCATGAGTACCGCGTCGGCCTGACGCCGGCCAGCGTACGCGAACTGACGGCGCATGGCCACGGCGTACTGGTGCAAAGCGGCGCTGGTGCGGCCATCGGCCTGCGTGACGAGGACTACCGCGCGGCCGGCGCCACCCTGGCGCCCGACGCCGCAGCTGTCTTTGCGCAGGCCGAGCTGATCGTCAAGGTCAAGGAGCCCCAACCCTCCGAGCTGGCCCTGCTGCGCCCCGGTCAGATGCTCTACACCTACCTGCACCTGGCGCCCGACGCGGCACTGACCGCCGCCCTCGTCAAATCTGGTGCGGTGTGTATTGCCTACGAGACCATCACCGGCCCCAACCGCACGCTGCCGCTGCTGGCGCCCATGAGCGAGGTAGCCGGGCGCATGGCGGTGCAGGTGGGGGCCGCACATCTGGAAAAGTCGCGCGGCGGCATGGGCGTGCTGCTCGGCGGCGTACCCGGCGTGCCGGCCGCGCATGTGGTGATCCTGGGCGCCGGCACGGTGGGCGCCAATGCGGCGCAGATCGCCGTCGGCATGGGCGCACGCGTCACCGTGCTCAACCGCGGGGTGGAGCGGCTGCGCGCGCTCGATGCCCGGTATGGCAACCGCATCAGCACACTGCAGGCCAGCACACAGGCCATTGAAGACGCCGTGCTGGATGCCGAGCTGGTGATCGGCAGCGCGCTGGTGGCCGGAGCCACGGCGCCCAAGCTGGTCAGCCGCGCCCTGGTGTCGCGCATGAAGAAGGGGGCGGTGGTGGTGGACGTGGCGATCGACCAGGGCGGCTGCTTCGAGACCTCGCACCCCACCACGCACGCCGACCCGACTTTTGTGGTCGACGGCGTGGTGCACTACTGCGTGGCCAACATGCCAGGCAACGTGGCGCGCACCTCCACCTTCGCGCTCAACAACGCCACGCTGCCGCACGCGCTGGCACTGGCCGGCAAAGGCTGGCAGCAGGCCATGCGCGAAGACCCGCACCTGCGCCACGGCCTGAACGTGGCGCAAGGCCAGGTGACCCACGAGGCAGTGGCCCAGCAATTGGGCTACGAGTACGTACCGGCCGAACGCCTGCTCGGCTGAGACCGGTTCAACTCGGCTGGCCATCGCCAGGAATGATGAGGACTAACTCCCAAACCGGGAAACGCCGTGGAACCGGCTCAGCCGGGCCACTGGCGTTGCCCCCTGCAAGGGGGGTGGCGAAGCGACACGCAGTGCGCGCAGCCTGGGGGTGTGCGTCCCTACGCCGCCCCGATGTTCGGCACCAGCCCGCCAGTCGGCTGACCGGCCTTGAGGGCGGCGGTGAACGCCAGCATGCGGTCGATCGGCACGCGGGCGCGCGGAATCAGCGCCGGATCGACATGGATTTCATTGGCACCGCTCTGCAGCACCTGCGCCACACCGGCCAGACTGTTCATGGCCATCCAGGGGCAATGCGCACAGCTCTTGCAGGTGGCGCTGCTGCCGGCGGTGGGCGCTTCGATGAAGGTCTTGCCCGGGTTGAGCGTGCGCAGCTTGTGCATCATGCCCTTGTCGGTGGCGACGATGAACTCGGGCGCATCCAGGTCGTGCGCCGCCTTGAGGATGCCGGAGGTGGAGCCCACGGCATCAGCCAGCGCAATCACCTCGGCCGGTGACTCCGGGTGCACCAGCACCTTGGCCTTGGGGTGTTCCTTCATCAGCGCTTCCAGCTCGAAGGCCTTGAACTCGTCGTGCACGATGCACGAGCCGTTCCACATCACCATGTCGGCGCCGGTCTCGCGCTGGATGTAGCCGCCCAGGTGCTTGTCGGGCGCCCACAGGATTTTCTGGCCCTTCTCCTTGAGCGCTCGCACGATGTCGAGCGCGCAGCTGGAAGTCACCAGCCAGTCAGAACGCGCCTTCACCGCAGCACTGGTGTTGGCATAGACCACCACGGTGCGGTCCGGATGGGCGTCGCAGAAGGCTGAAAATTCGTCGATTGGGCAGCCGAGGTCGAGCGAGCAGGTCGCGTCCAGGTCAGGCATGAGGATGCGTTTTTCCGGCGACAGGATCTTGGCCGTCTCGCCCATGAAGCGCACGCCCGACACCACCAGCGTCTGCGCGGCGTGGTCGCGCCCGAAGCGCGCCATCTCCAGCGAATCGCTGACGATGCCACCGGTCTCCTCGGCCAGATCCTGCAAATCGGGGTGCACGTAGTAGTGCGACACCATGACGGCGTTCTTCTCTTTCAGCAGGCGGCGGATCTGGTCCTTCAACGCGGCACGCTCGGCCGGTCCCGGTTCCACCGGCACACGCGCCCAGGCGTGGCGCGTGGTGCAGGCCGGTTGCTCGTATTCGACATCAATCACCGTGGAGGGGGCAGTCATCACAATTCCTCGAAGCGCATGGAAAAATCAATCGCCTTGACATCCTTGGTCAAGGCGCCAATGGAGATGCGATCCACCCCGGTGGCGGCAATGTCGCGCACCGTGCTCAGGTTCACGCCACCCGACACCTCCAGAATCGCACGGCCGGCGTTGAGGCGCACGGCCTCGCGCAGCGTGTCCAGGCCCATGTTGTCGAGCAGCACCATGCTGGCGCCGGCGGCCAGAGCCTCCTCCAGTTGCGCCAGAGTCTCGACTTCGATCTCGACGAACTTGGCCGTCGGCGCCACCGCGGCGGCGCGCTGCAGCACAGCGGTGACACCACCGGCGGCCGCGATGTGGTTTTCCTTGATCAGCACCGCGTCATACAGGCCGATGCGGTGGTTGGTGCCGCCGCCGGTGCGCACGGCGTACTTCTGTGCCAAGCGCAGGCCCGGCAGCGTCTTGCGTGTGTCGACGATCTGCGCCCGGTTGCCGGACACGCCCTGCACCGCCTGCACATAGCTGGCCGTGCAGGTGGCAACGGCGCTGAGCAGTTGCAGGAAGTTGAGCAAGGTGCGTTCGGCGGTCAGCAGGCCGCGCGCCGGTCCGGCAATCTCCAGCACCACCTGGTCCGGCGCACAGCGCTGGCCGTCACGCACATGCCAGGTGAGGCGGGCCTCGGGCACGATCTGCTGCAGCGTCGCTTCAACCCAGGGCGCACCACAGATCACCGCGGACTCGCGGGCCAGCACGCGGGCGCGCGCCTGGCGTGCCGGGTCGATCAAACCGGCGGTGAGGTCGCCACTGCCAACATCTTCCAGCAGAGCGCGGGCCACATCGGACTGCGCCAGCTCACGCAGCATGGACTCGGAATAGTCAAGAACGGGATTCATACGGCAGGCCCAAAGGGGAAGCAAATCACATGAAGCGGTCGAGGATCCTGCGGCTGTCGCGGCTCAGGGTGCTCAAGTCGCGGATCAGGAAATGGATGCCGTGCGAGTCGGTCACCAGCAGGGTGTTGCCGGCCAGCCGGCGAATGTCTTCGTCGCCGCGCAGCACGAAACGCGTTTCGCCGCGGTCGGTCAGCACCTGCCAGGTGCAGGGCGTGGCAAAGCTCGTGACGCTGAGAATGGCCTGGATTTCAGGCATGAACTCCCAGCCGCCGAGTGCTTCGCGAATCAGCCCTTGCGCCGGCTGCGGCACATCGGACAGGGCATCGACCCAGGCCACTTCGTGCCCGTCGCTGCTCATCAGGGAGATGCCGCGCTCGGGCGACTGGATGGGGAAAGCACGCACTGGCATCACACCTTCATGAATCTGGCCATCAGGCGTGGTCAGCACCAGCTTGCCGAAGGCATTGCGCTGAAGATCGAAAGGGGTGGCGGCAATCACGGCGGGGCTGGCGTTCATTTGGCATCGTCCTTCTTGTCATCGACCGCATGGTCCACGGCATCGTCCATGTCCACATCCATGTTGCGCGCCTGCGCCTGGTACAGACCGTAGTAGGCACCTTCTTTCGCCATGAGTTCGTCGTGCGTGCCCTCTTCCACCACTTGGCCGCGGTCCAGCACCACCAGCCGGTCGGCACGTTGCAGGGTGGACAGTCGGTGCGCGATGGCGATGGTGGTGCGGCCCTGCACCAGGTTCTCCAGCGCCTTCTGGATTTCCTTCTCGGTTTCGGAATCGACCGAGGCGGTGGCCTCATCGAGGATCAGGATGCGCGGGTCGATCAGCAGCGCGCGCGCGATCGAAATGCGCTGGCGCTCGCCGCCGGACAGGCCCTGGCCGCGCTCGCCCACCATGGAGTCATAGCCCTGCGCCAGGCGCAGGATGAACTCGTGCGCGTGGGCGGCACGCGCCGCGGCGATGATTTCCTCGCGCGTGGCATCGGGCCGGCCGTAGGCAATGTTGTCGGCAATGGTGCCGAAAAAGAGAAATGGTTCCTGCAGCACCAGGCCGATGTTGCGACGGAACTCGGCCACCGGCAGGGTACGGATGTCCACCCCGTCAACACGGATGCTGCCCTCCGACACGTCGTAGAAGCGGCAGATCAGGTTGACCAGCGTGCTCTTGCCAGAGCCGCTGTGGCCGACCAGGCCGATCATCTGGCCGGGTTCGATGGTCAGGTTGATGCCGCGATTGACCTCGCGGTTACCGTAGCGGAAGCCGACGTCGCGCACCTCGATGCGGCCCTTCACGTGGTCCAGGTGCACCGGCTGAGCCGGTTCCGGCACGCTGGAGACGTGGTCGAGGATGTCGAAGATGCGCTTGGCCGCGGAAGCCGACTTTTCGGTCCACGACACGATGCGGCTCATGGAGTCGAGCCGGCCGTAGAAGCGGCTGATGTAGGCAATGAACGCCGTCAGCACGCCCACCGTGATCTGCTCGTGTGCCACCAGCCAGACGCCGAAAGCCCAGACCACCAGCAGACCGACTTCGGTCAGGAAGGACACACTGGGCGTGAACAGCGACCAGACGCGGTTGAGCTTGTCGTTCACCGCCAGGTTATGGCGGTTGGCATCATGGAAGCGCTTGGACTCGCGCTTTTCCTGGGCAAAGGCCTTGACCACGCGGATGCCGGGGATGGTGTCGGCCAGCACGCTGGTCACCTCGGACCAGACGCGGTCGATCTTCTCGAAACCGGTCTTGAGCCGGTCGCGCACGGCGTGGATCATCCAGATGATGATGGGCAACGGCAGCAATGTGACCAGGGCCAGCCAGGGGTTGATGGAGAACAGAATGGCGGCCGTCATCATCAGCATCAGTACGTCGGTCGCGAAATCCAGCAGGTGCAGTGAGAGGAAGACACAGATGCGATCGGTCTCGCTGCCGATGCGGGCGATCAGATCGCCGGTGCGCTTGCCGCCGAAGTACTCAAGTGAAAGATGTAACAGATGGTCGTAGGTGGTGGTGCGCAGATCGGCGCCGATGCGCTCGGACACCAGCGCCAGGATGTAGGTCCGCGCCCAGGTCAGCACCCAGGCCAGCAAGGCCGACCCGAACAGTCCGCCCAGGTACAGCGCCACCAGCATGGGATCGATCTTCTGCCCGTTCTGGAACGGGATCAGCACCTCGTCCATCAGCGGCATGGTGAGGTAAGGAGGCACCAGACTGGCCGCCGTTCCCAGCAGAGTGAGCGCAAACCCCCAGAACAACTGGACGCGGTAAGGCCGGGCAAAGCGCCAGAGCCGGAACAGGGTCCAGGTGGACGGTGGCGTGTGGATGACCTTGGTGCAGATCGGACACTCATCTTCATCGGGCGCCAGCGGCGCCTTGCAACTGGGGCAAATGTGACCCGATGGCTGGACCACCGGCCGGCCGCTGAGGTGGCTTTCCAGCTGCAAGCGGAACTGGTCGTAGACCCGGATCGCCTGCAGGTTTTGGCCCAGGGTGAAGCACCAACTGGCCAGCAGACCCTGCCCATCCACCAGATCGAGGTGGCCGACACCAGCATGGTCGTGGTGATTCAGGGCCAAACCGGACCGATAATCCCATGTCTGCCAGCCAACACCTGTTTCGCCCGGGATCCGGCTGAGCAGGCGCCGGTCGGTCACCACCACCAGTCCGCGAACGAAACGAAGTTGGGTGTCGAGGTCAACCTCAAGTACAGCTTGAACGTTTTCATCAGGCTGGAGATGTGACCGTGCTTCCTGACGCCAATCAGCCGGGATCTCGTTGATTGATAATTCGCCTGCAGCCGGGTGGTGGTTTGTCATGGAGTCCAGAGTGGGTTGAGCAGGTTGGTGGGTTGCCCCGGACCTGTGTCTTTTGCGGTGTGCAACTGACTTGACGATATACGATGGGCGCCGTTTTTTTGAAGTGATTGTTGGGATACGACTGTGCCGATACCAGGGTCAGTTCATGCAAACCAGGATGCCGCCCGCGGTGCTTGATTGCCAGACCTGCTTAGATTCATGACAACGAAAAACATTCAATTCCTGCGGGTTACCCATTTGCGCGGTCCCAACATCTGGACCTACCGTCCGGTGATCGAAGCTTGGGTCGATATCGGCGAGCTGGAACACTACCCGTCCAACACCATTCCCGGATTCTACGAGCGTTTGACCGCCATGCTGCCCAGCCTGGCGGAACACCGCTGCGGCGTGGGGGAACCGGGCGGCTTCCTGCTGCGCCTGCGCGAGGGCACCTGGGCCGCGCACATCCTCGAACACGTGGTGCTGGAGCTGCAGAACCTGGCCGGCATGCAGACCGGTTTCGGCAAGGCCCGCATGACCTCGGCCCACGGCATCTACAAGCTGGCCTTCCGCACCCGGCAGGAAGACGTGGGACGTGCCGCCCTGGAGGCCGGCCGCGATCTGGTCATGGCCGCCATCGAGGACCGGCCTTACGACGTCGCGGGCACCGTGACCCAGCTGCGCGAGCTGTGCGACAAGGTCTGCCTGGGGCCGAGTACCGCCAACATCGTCGACGCCGCCACCGACCGCCGCATCCCGCACATCCGCCTGACCAGCGGCAACCTGGTCCAGCTCGGCTACGGCACGCGCCAGCACCGCATCTGGACCGCCGAGACCGACCAGACCAGCGCCATTGCCGAAAGCATCGCCAGCGACAAGCACATGACCAAAGGCCTGCTGCAGTCCTGCGGCGTGCCGGTGCCCGAGGGCCAGGAAGTCGACAGCGCCGAAGCTGCCTGGGAGGCCGCACAGGACATCGGCCTGCCGGTGGTGGTCAAGCCGACCGATGCCAACCACGGCCGCGGCGTGTTCACCGACCTCAACACGCGCGAGGAAATCGAAAAAGCCTACGTCGCAGCCGATGCCGAGGGCAGCGGCGTGCTGGTGGAGAAATTCATCCGCGGCGAAGCCCACCGCCTGCTGGTGGTCGGCAAGCGCGTGGTTGCCGCCACGCGCGGCAAGATGCAGACCGTCACCGGCGACGGCCACGCCACCGTGCGCCAGCTGATCGACAGCCAGATCAACAGCGACCCGCGCTGCGGCGTGGAGGAAGAGTTCCCGCTGGAGCCGCTGATCCTGGACAAGGAGCCGATCGCCCAGCTCGAACTGGAACGCCAGGGTCTGAACGGCGAATCGGTGCCCGAAGCCGGCCGGACCATCCTGGTCAAGCGCCAGGGCGACCTGGCCTACGACGTCACCGACCTGGTGCACCCCCAGGTGGCTTCGGCCGTTGCGCTGGCCGCGCGCGTGGTGGGCCTGGACATCGCCGGCATCGACCTGGTGGCCGAAGACATCTCCCGCCCGCTCAAGGAGCAGGGCGGGGCCATCATCGAAGTCAATGCCGGCCCGGGTCTGCTGATGCACATCAAGCCGGCCGAAGGCCAGCCGCGTCCGGTGGGCCAGGCCATCGTCGACCACCTGTTCCCGGGTGACGCGCAAGGGCGCATTCCGGTCGTCGGCATCACCGGCACCCAGCACACCACGCGCATCGCGCGGCTGGTGGCCTGGCTGCTGCACATCAACGGCACCCAGGTCGGCCTGGCTTGCCAGGACGGCTTCTTCCTCGGCGCGCGCCAGGTCGATACGGCCGACAGCGTCAACTGGGATGCCGGCCAGCGTCTGCTGATCAACCGCACGGTCGAAGCCGCCGTGCTCGAACATACCCATCGCACCATCCTGTCCGAAGGACTGGCCTACGACCGCTGCACGGTCGGCGTGGTCACCGACGTCAGCGGACTCGAAGCGCTCGCCGACTTCTACATCGACGATGCCGACAAGCTCTACAACGTGGTGCGCACGCAGATCGATGTCGTGCTGCCGCATGGCACAGCGGTGCTCAATGCCGCCGATGCGCAAGTCGTGGAGATGGCCGCGCTGTGCGACGGCAAGGTCATCTTCTATGGCCTCGATTCCGAACTCGAAGCCATCGCTTCGCACCGCGCCAGCGGTGAACGCGCGGTCTTCCTGCGTGAGCGACAGATCATCCTGGCCCAAGGCATGGACGAGGTGAGCCACGTTCCGCTGGACTCGCTGGCCCCGGCCAAAGCCGAAAAACCCGACATGGTGATGGCCGCCGTAGCCGCCGCCTGGGCTCTGGGCATCACGCCCGAGCTGATCGGCGCCGGCCTGCGTACCTTCAACCCGACTCCCAAGAAAAACACCTGAGCATATGGACGTCTCACGCATCCGCGCCCTGCGCGGACCCAATCTGTGGAGTCACCACACGGCCATCGAAGCGATCGTGACTTGCACCGTGCCCGAGTGCACCATCAGCACGCGCAACGGCTTCGAGGCCCGCCTGCGCGCCCGCTTCCCACAGATCCGCGCCTTGCGCCCCAGCGGCCACGACGAAACCGTGCCCATGGCCCATGTGCTGGAACTGGTGGCGCTCGACCTGCAGGCCCAGGCCGGTTGCCCGGTCACCTTCAGCCGCACCACCCCGACACCCGAGGCCGGCGTCTACCAGGTGGTGGTCGAATACTCCGAGGAAGAAGTCGGCCGTCTCGCCTTGACACTGGCCGAAGCCCTGTGCTTTTCGGCGCAGAACGACACCCCGTTCGACCTGGAGCAGGCGCTTGACCAGCTGCGCGAACTCGACGAAGACGTGCGCCTGGGACCGAGCACCGGTGCCATCGCTGCCGCCGCGACGGCACGCAGCATCCCCTACCGCCGCATGACGCAAGGCAGCATGATCCAGTTCGGCTGGGGAGCGAAGCAGCGCCGCATCCAGGCGGCCGAAATGGACGCCACCAGCGCGATCGCCGAGGCCATTGCCCAGGACAAGCAGCTCACCAAGAAACTGCTGGCCACCGCCGGCGTGCCGGTGCCGCTCGGCTTCGAAGTGTCTTCGCCCGAAGAGGCGTGGAAAGCCGCGCGCGAGATCGGCCTGCCGGTGGTGATCAAGCCCAAGAACGGCAACCAGGGCAAGGGTGTGACGGTCAACATCACGACGCATGAGCAGCTCATGTCGGCTTACGCCGCCGCCGCCGAATACGACGACGAAATCCTGGTCGAACGCTTCATGCCCGGCAACGACTTCCGTCTGCTGGTGGTCGGCAACAAGCTGGTGGCAGCGGCACGGCGCGACCCGCCCAGCGTGGTGGGCGACGGCCTGCACAGCGTGCGCGAACTGGTGGAGGAGGTCAACAAGGACCCGCGCCGTGGCTCCGGCCACGCCACCTCGCTGACCAAGATCCGTTTCGACGACATCGCGCTGTCCTGCCTGACCATCCAGGGGCTGAATGCCGATTCGGTGCCGCCCAAGGGCAAGCGCATTTCACTGCGCCACAACGCCAATCTTTCCACCGGCGGCTCGGCCACCGACGTCACCGACGATGTGCATCCCGAAGTGGCGCAGCGCGCCGTGGCGGCGGCGCAGATGGTGGGGCTGGATATCTGCGGCGTGGACGTGGTGTGCGACAGTGTCCACCACCCGCTCGAAGAACAGGGCGGTGGCGTGGTCGAGGTCAATGCCGCCCCGGGCCTGCGCATGCATCTCTCGCCCTCCTACGGCAAGGGCCGTCCGGTGGGCGAAGCCATCATCTCGACCATGTTCCCCGAGGGTGAGAACGGCCGGATTCCTTTGGTTGCGGTCACCGGCACCAACGGCAAGACCACCACCGTGCGCCTGATCGCCCACCTGCTGGCCCAAAAGGGCCTGCGCGTGGGCATGACCAGCACCGACGGCGTCTACATCGCCGGCGAGCGCATCGACACCGGCGACTGCAGCGGCCCCAAGAGTGCGCGCAATGTGCTGCAGCACCCCGACGTCGATGCCGCCGTGCTGGAAACAGCGCGCGGCGGCATGCTGCGCGAAGGCCTGGCCTTCGACCGCTGCGACGTCGCCGTGGTCACCAATGTGGGCAGCGGCGATCACCTGGGCCTGAACTACATCACCACGGTCGAGGACCTGGCGGTGCTCAAGCGCGTGATCGTGCAGAACATCGCCGACAAGGGCATGGCCGTGCTCAATGCCACCGACCCCATCGTCGCGGCCATGGCCGCTCACTGCCGCGGTGCCGTCACCTTCTTCGCCATGGACCGCAACCATCCGGTGATGGCCACGCACCTGGCCCAGGGCCGCCGCGCGATCTATGTCGAGAACGGCCATCTGGTGGCGGCCGAAGGCGCGCTGCAGCACAAGATCGCCTTGGCCGACGTGCCGCTGACGTTGCAGGGCACCATCGGCTTCCAGGTCGAAAACGTGATGGCCGCGGTGGGGGCTGTCTGGGGTCTGGGGCTGGATTGGGCCATCGTGCGCCAGGGGCTGGCCAGCTTCGTCAACGACAGCGACAACGCGCAGGGCCGCTTCAACCTGTTCCATTACCGCGGCGCCACGGTGATTGCCGATTACGGCCACAACCCGGACGCCATGCTGGCCCTGGTGCGTGCGGTGGAAGCCATGCCGGCCAAGCGCCGCTCGGTCGTCATCAGCGGCGCCGGCGACCGGCGCGACGAGGACATCCGCGAGCAGACCCGCATCCTGGGCGATGCCTTCGACGAGGTGGTGCTGTACCAGGATGCCTGCCAGCGCGGCCGCGCCGACGGTGAGGTGCTGGCCCTGCTGCGCGAAGGCCTGGCCGGCGCCAAGCGCACGCGCGACATGCACGAAATCCACGGCGAATTCCTGGCCATCGACCTGGCCATGGACAAGCTGTGCGAGGGGGACCTGTGCCTGATCCTGGTCGACCAGGTGGAAGAGGCACTGGCCCACATCGCCGCGCGCGTGGCCAAGGAATAACACCCCCAGGCTGCACGCACGATGTGCGCTTCGCCCCCCCCCTCAAGGGGGCAACGCCAGTGGCCCGGCATAGCCGGTTCCACGGCGTTCCACGAAGGGACCGCTCTGCGTAGCGCCGTACGCTCAGCGAGCGATCAAGTCTCTTGCGCCGGGCCGCGCCCCATCAGGGCCGCCACTGCCTGCGCCGGCTGCATGCGGCCGTCGAGCAGGTCCACCACCGCCTGGGCGATCGGCATCTCCACGCCCAGGCTCTGCGCCCGCTGCACCACGGTACGGGCGCAATAAACGCCTTCGGCCACATGGCCGAGCGAGGCCACCGCCTGCGCCAGCGTCTGTCCCTGTGCCAGCAGCAGACCGACCTTGCGGTTGCGGCTGAGGTCGCCGGTGGCTGTCAGTACCAGGTCGCCCAGGCCGGACAGGCCCATGAAGGTTTCAGCCTTGGCGCCGAGCGCCAGACCCAGGCGGGTCATCTCGGCCAGGCCACGCGTGATCAATGCGGCGCGGGCGTTGAGGCCCAGACCCAGGCCATCGCACAGGCCGGTGGCGATCGCCAGCACGTTCTTGACCGCGCCGCCGACCTCGACGCCGACGATGTCGTCGTTGGCGTAGACGCGCAGCGTCGGACTGTGGAAGACTTGCACCAGCCGCTCGCGCACGCTGACATGGCGGCTCGCGGCCACCAGCGCAGTCGGCTGCCCACGCGCCACTTCCTGCGCGAAGCTCGGGCCGCTGAGCACGCCCGCGATCAAATCGGGCGCTTCCAGCGCTTGGATTTCATGCGCCAGCAGCCCTGAAGCGCCAACAGCGGCTGACTCGAAGCCCTTGCACAGCCAAGCCACCGGTTGCCGGAAATCGCGAATTTGCTGCAGTACGCCGCGCAGGCCGGCCATGGGCGTGGCAATGATGACCAGGTCCTGCCCCTGCACCACCGCCGCCAGATCGCTGGCCGGGCCATTGATGACGCGCAGCGCCTGCGGCAGCGGCAGGCCCGGCAGGTAGCGGGCATTGACACGCTCGGCCTGCATGGCAGCGGCCTGCGCCGGATCGCGCGCCCACAGCGTCACGGCATGGGGCGCCAGCGGGTTCTGGCTGGCGCTCATGGCCAGTGCCGTGCCCCAGGCCCCCGCACCAATCACTATGATTTTCATAGCGCCTCGCGCTTATTCAAAAAGGGCTAGCGCCCAATTTCTTATTGAACCTGGATTTCGCCAGCTTGCGCCTGCTGTTGCTGCTCGTACATCGACTGGAAGTTGATTTCCGACAGATGAACCGGCGGGAAACCGGCCCGCTGCACCAGGTCAGCGACATTGCCGCGCAGGTAGGGATAGACGATCTGCGGGCAGGCAATACCCATGATCGGGCCCATCTGGTCGTCCGGCAGGTTGCGGATCTCGAAGATGCCGGCTTGCTTGGCCTCGACCAGGAACACCGTCTTGTCCAGCACCTTGGTGTGCACCGTGGCGGTCACCACCACCTCGTACACGCCGTCAGCCACAGGCGCGGCCTCGACGCCAAGCTGGATGTCCACCGCCGGCTGCTCCTGCTGCAGCAGGATGGCGGGCGAATTGGGCTGCTCCAGCGAGGCCTCCTTGAGGTAAACGCGCTGGATCTGGAAAACGGGTTCTTGCATGTCAGCCATGGCTTGCTTTCGGGTCGGAAAATCGGATCAAAACAACAAAGCCCGCCCGGAACAACACCGAAGCGGGCTCACGATCGGGATGGCGGGATTATGTCAGGTGCCGGCCTGCGTCCAGCCCCTGGCATTCACCTCAAGCGGCGTTCAACAGCGGCAGCAGGCCGCCCTGGGCATCCAAGGCCACCAGGTCGTCGCAACCGCCCACATGCGTGCTGCCGATGAAGATCTGCGGCACGGTTCGGCGACCGGTGATTTCCATCATGCTGTTGCGGGCCGCCGGATCGGTATCGATGCGGATTTCCTCGATCTGATCGACGCCCTTGGACTTGAGGATCTGCTTGGCGCGCACGCAGTAGGGGCAGACCGAGGTGGTGTACATCTTCACAGCTTGCATGGTTTCTTTCCGATCGAATTTGAACTTGGAGACGGCATCAGCCGCCGATCAACCTTTTTCCACCGGCAGGCTGGCGGCACGCCAGCTGGACAGGCCGCCGCCGAGCGACTGCGCCTTCTGGTAGCCCAGGCCCTTGGCGATGCGCGCCGCGCTGTTGGAGCGCATGCCGCTCTGGCAGACGAAGATCACCGGCAGTTCCTTGTTCTTCACCACGCCGGGCAGCTGGTTGGCCAACTGGGCCAACGGAATGTGCTTGGCGCCGGTGACGTGACCGGCGGCGAACTCGGACGCCTCGCAGACGTCGATCACCACCGCCTTTTCCTGGTTGATGAGTTGCACGGCGGCATTGGGCGTCAGGGAGCCGCCGACCGCACCGCGCACGGCCGGCCACAGCAGCAAAGCGCCCGAGCTCAGCGCGACCAGGAACAGCATCCAGTTGTCGAGAATAAATTTCACTTGATTCCTTGTTTTGGCGTCGTCTAAACCGCTGATTTTAGAATGATGGGTTATTTGCTGCAGGCCAGGGCATTTTTACCCCGACCGGCAGCCCGTCAACCGCCCCTGGAATCTGCCCACACCATGTACAAACTCGTGCTCATCCGCCACGGCGAATCGACCTGGAACCTGGAAAACCGCTTCACCGGCTGGACCGACGTCGACCTCACGCCCACCGGCGTTTCACAGGCCATGTCGGCCGGCAAGCTGCTCAAGGCCGAAGGCTACGACTTCGACCTGGCCTACACCAGCGTACTCAAGCGCGCCATCCACACCCTCTGGTACTGCCTGGACGAGATGGACCGCACCTGGCTGCCGGTGGTGAAAAGCTGGCGCCTCAATGAGCGCCACTACGGTGCCCTGCAGGGCCTGGACAAGGCCGCCATGGCCAAACAGTACGGCGACGCGCAGGTGCTGGTCTGGCGCCGCAGCTACGACACGCCGCCGCCGGCACTGGAGCCGACCGACCCGCGCAGCGAGCGCAGCGATCCGCGCTACGCCGGCCTGCCGGCCAGCGACGTGCCGCTGACCGAGTGCCTGAAGGACACGGTGGCGCGCGTGCTGCCGTTCTGGAACGAAACCATGGCCCCGGCCATCAAGTCGGGCAAGCGCGTCGTGGTCGCCGCGCACGGCAATTCGATCCGTGCCTTGGTCAAGTACCTGGACAACATCTCCGACCAGGACATCGTGGGCCTGAACATCCCCAACGGCATCCCGCTGGTGTACGAGCTCGACGCGGACCTCAAGCCGATCCGCCACTACTACCTGGGCGACGCCGAAGCCGCGGCCAAGGCTGCCGCAGCCGTGGCGGCCCAGGGCAAGGCCTGATTGCCCCAGCCCGCTTGATCCGGGGCGAAGCAGCCCCAGATAAAGCACTGGTAAAGGCCTCGTTTTCGTAGCTAGTGCCGGGAACCCCGGCGGCTGATGCGCGTCCAACCGTGTATATTGGCCGGTGAGGGAATATTTATGGGTCAGAAACTCAAAATCGCAGGCTGGATTTCACTGGGCGTGGTCGCCGGCGCTCTGACCACGGTCTCACTGCAGACCGTGGCGCGTAGCGCGCTGACGCCGTTGCCGCTGGAGGAATTGCAGCAACTGGCGGCCGTCTTCGGCATGGTCAAGACCGACTACGTCGAACCGGTGGACGAAAAGAAGCTCATCACCGATGCCATCTCCGGCATGGTGGCCAGCCTCGACCCGCACTCCCAGTATTTCGACAAAAAGTCGTTCAAGGAATTCCGCGAAGGCACCACCGGCCGCTTCGTCGGCGTCGGCATCGAGATCACGCAGGAAGACGGTCTAGTCAAAGTGGTTTCGCCGATCGAAGGCTCGCCCGCCTACCGCGCCGGCCTCAAGACCAACGACCTGATCACCAAGGTCGACGACACTGCCGTCAAGGGCCTGTCGCTGAACGAAGCCGTCAAGCGCATGCGCGGCGAGCCCAACACCAAGGTCGTCCTCACCATCTTCCGCAAGGATGAGAACCGCACCTTTGCCGTCACCATCACGCGCGAAGAAATCAAGACCCAGTCGGTCAAGGCCAAGCTGCTCGAACCGGGTTACGCCTGGATCCGCCTGAGCCAGTTCCAGGAACGCACGGTGGACGACTTCGTGCGCAAGACGGAAGAGCTGTACAAGCAGGACCCGGGCCTCAAGGGCCTGGTACTCGACCTGCGCAACGACCCCGGCGGTCTGCTCGATGCCGCAGTCGCCATCTCGGCCGCCTTCCTGCCGGAAAACGTGACCGTCGTCTCGACCAACGGCCAACTGGCTGAAAGCAAGTTCGTCTACAAGGCCGCGCCCGAGTTCTACCAGCGCCGCAGCAACAGCGACCCGCTCAAACGCCTGCCCGCCGCGCTCAAGAGCGTGCCGCTGGTGGTGCTGGTCAACGAAGGCTCGGCCTCGGCCAGCGAAATCGTGGCCGGTGCGCTGCAGGACCACAAGCGCGCCACCGTCATGGGCAGCCAGACCTTCGGCAAGGGCTCGGTGCAGACCGTGCGTCCGCTCGGCCCCGACACCGCGCTCAAGATCACGACGGCGCGCTACTACACCCCCAGCGGCAAATCGATCCAGGCGCGCGGCATCGTGCCCGACGTCATGATCGACGAGACCGCCGAGGGCAATGTCTTTGCCGCCCTGCGCACGCGCGAAGCCGACCTTGACAAGCACCTCTCGAACGGTCAAAGCGCCGAGCCGAAGGATCCGGCGCGCGAAAAAGCCCGTGACGAAGCGCTGAAGAAGCTGGAGGAAGAGGCCAAAAAGCCGCCGCAGGAGCGCAAGCTGCCCGAATTCGGTACCGACAAGGACTTCCAGCTCATGCAGGCGCTCAACCAGCTCAAGGGCCTGCCGGTGACTGTTAGCAAGACCCTGACCGAGCGCAAGGAAGAAATTAAGGAGTAACACCCCCAGGCTGCGCGCACTGCGTGTCGCTCCGCCACCCCCCTCAAGGGGGCGGAGCCAGCGGCCCGGCCAAGCCGGTTCCGCGGCGCCCCTGGATTAAGTTGCCTCGTCTCGTACCATCCTGAATGATGCAAAGCGTGGTGGATAGCCGATCCCTATGAATGACGACCAGTTGCTGCGCTATTCGCGCCACATCCTGCTCGAAGAGATTGGCATCGAAGGCCAGCAGCGCATCCTCGACGGCCATGTGCTGGTCATCGGCGCCGGCGGCCTGGGCTCGCCGGTGGCGCTCTATCTCGGCTCGGCCGGTGTTGGCCACCTCACCGTGGTCGACCACGACACAGTGGATGTCACCAACCTGCAGCGCCAGGTGGCCCACACCCTGGAGCGCGTTGGCCAGCCCAAGGTCGATTCCATCGTGCAGGCCGTGGCCGCCATCAACCCCGAGGTTCGCGTCACACCGGTAGCGGCACGCGCCGATGCAGCGCTGCTCGACACGCTGGTGGCACAGGCGGATGTGGTGCTGGACTGCTGCGACAACTTCGCCACCCGTCACCTCATCAATGCCGCCTGTGTGAAACATCGCAAGCCGCTGGTGTCGGGCGCCGCCATCCGCTTCGACGGCCAGATCACGGTCTACGACCCGCGTTCCGCCGCCTCCCCTTGCTACGCCTGCGTCTTCCCGCCGGACGACGCCTTCGAGGAAACCCGCTGCGCCACCATGGGCGTGTTCGCACCGCTGGTGGGCATCGTCGGCGCCGTGCAGGCGGCCGAAGCGCTCAAGCTGCTCAGTGCCGCCGGCAGTTCGCTGGCCGGCCGGCTGCTGATGCTCGACGGCCGCCACATGGAATGGACCGAGATGCGCCTGCCGCGCGCGCCGGCCTGCCCGGTATGCGGTAGCGCGCCGGCCTGACACGCGTCCAGCCATCCGGACTGATCCGCCACCTCAGTGACAGGGCCCATGCCGCTGGCGGAACTGGCGCGGCATCTCGGCCGGCAACTGCCACAGCCCCAGATGCTGCCCCCGCGCCAGGGCTTCCAGTGGCGCATAGGGCCCCGGCAGGCGACGGTAGCGGTGCGACCAGGCATGCCCGTGCAGCACCATCCAGCGCCCCATGTCCTGCCCCTGCAGGTCAACCCGGGCCAGCAGGCGGCCGTAATCGTCATGGCGGCGCGGCACGACCCGCACGGGACGGCCCATCACCTGCTGCGCCAGCCGGTCGCGCGCCACCGCCCCATAGGCTTGGCAGATTTCCGGCGCATCGATCCCGTCAAGGCGGATCTGGCGCGGCTTACCGCCGCGCGGGGGCCGCACCCACAGCGTGTCGCCATCGGTGACATGCGTCACCCGGCCACCCCAAGGCTGCGGCACCCCGGCGGCCCAGCCCACGCCGGTCCCGCCAAGGCAAGCCAGCACCATCACGACACGGATTGTTTTCCGCCAATTCATTCCATCCCCCATGCGATCCGGCACACCTGCAAGTCACGTTAAGACCGTGCAAAGACGGCCGTTCCGGCCGATTTTCCCGCGTTTGACCAAGTCAAACCTGTTAGACTTTTCGAAGTCCATTACCTATGTCGAACCGTGACACCACCCAGTATCAGCCCGATTGACCTGCGCGATTTGCGTCTGGACGATGCGCGTGCGCTGCTGGAGCATGGCGGGGCCAGCGATCTGCCGGCGCCTGAAACGGCGCCGACGGCCTATCTGCAAAGCGTGATCGACGGCCTGTGCGAACTCTCGCTCACCGACCCCCTGACCGGCCTGGCCAATCGCCGCCATTTCCGCGCCGTGCTGGCGCGTGAGATCGAAGTGGTGGTGCGTTCCGGCAATCCAGCCTTGCTGCTGATGCTCGACATCGACCGTTTCAAGGCCATCAACGACGCGCATGGCCACCTGGCCGGCGACCGGGTCTTGCAAGCCGCCGCGCGCTGCCTGGCTGCCTGTGTGCGTCCGCAGGATACAGTGGCCCGCTACGGCGGCGAAGAGTTCGCGATTGTGCTGCCGGACTGCCAGCTCAATTACGGCGAAGCCGTAGCCGAGCGCATCCGCCAGGCGGTGGCTGCTCTCTCGATCGAAGTGGCACCCGGGCTGGCGCTGCAGATCACCCTCAGCGTCGGCGGTGCCTTTGCCCCCACGAAGACCCGCTACACCCCCGACCTCTGGGTCGAACGGGCCGACAACCAGCTCTATCAGGCCAAGGCGCAGGGGCGCAACCGCGTGTACATCGATCATCAACAAGTCATCTCCGTCAGTCCAGAAGAAAAAAGTCTCCTGTTCGGCGCGCTGTCCACAGGCGAGCCGGCATGGAGTGAGAATATTCCCGGCACAGAGGAAAACAGTGCCATGCAGAAGGTCAATCCATGAGTGACGTGCTGAATCCACCGCAGGACAAACCCGCCTCCCCGCAGCAGCCCGCCAAGCCGCAAGGCAAGGTGCTGGCCGTGACCAGCGGCAAGGGCGGCGTCGGCAAGACCTTTGTCTCGGCCAACCTGGCCGCCGCACTGGCCAAGCGTGGCCACCGCGTGCTGGTGATCGACGCCGACCTCGGTCTGGCCAATCTCGACGTCGTGCTCAACCTCTATTCCAAGGTCACGCTGCACGACGTGTTCACCGGCAAGGCCAAGCTGGAAGAGGCGATCATCAAGGCCCCCGGCGGCTTCTCGGTTCTGCTGGCCGGCTCCGGCATGGTCGAGTACTCGCGCCTGACCGCCGAAGTGCGCGACGACTTCCTGCGCATCATCGAGGCCCTGACCTCCAAATTCGACGTCCTGCTGCTCGACACCGGCGCCGGCATTTCCGACGTGGTGCTGTTTGCCGTGGCACAGGCGGCCGAGGTGCTGCTGGTGGCCACGCCGGAACCGACCTCGCTGACCGATGCCTATGCCACCATCAAGGTGCTGGTAGGCCAGCAAAAGCGCCAGAACATCCGCATGATCATCAACCAGACGGCGCGTCTGGGTGACGGCCGGGCCATCACCGTCCAGCTGCAGCAGGTGCTGGACCGCTTCGTCACCGGTGAGCCGGGCCGTCCCGTGCGCCTGATCCACATGGGCGACATTCCGGAAGATCCCATGGTGCGCCAAGCCATCATGCGCCGCCAGCTGCTGATGCAGCACACCCCGGGCTGCCCGGCCGGGCTGGCGATTTCCCAGCTGGCGCTCAAGCTGGAAGAAACCATCCTGACGAAAGACGCCTGAGCGGCCTGGCCGTCCTCAGGCCGTGACGATCCAGCCTTCGAGCGGGTCCATCCTGGCTGGCAAGCCGTAGCGCGGCGCCCCCTGCCGCCAGGCCCAGGCGGCCTGCATCAGGCACAGCACGGCATCGAGCGTATCGCCGCGGGCATCATCCACCAGCGCATCGCGTTGCGCGTGGGTGAGCTTCAGGCGCAACCCCAGACGGGTCTGGCCGTGTTCCAGCGCCGTCAGCAAATCCTTGCGTGCAATCAGGCGCTCCGGCGTCTGGCGCGCGCGCTCGTCGCTCTTGTAGCTGCGCTTGCCCAACACCTCGCGCGCCAGCAGGCCGGGGTAGCCTTCGAGCGCCACCCGGCGCGGCTGGCCGGCCGCGTTCACATCCTGGCGCTTGCCCGCATGCAGCCCCGGCAAGTACACCCCGGCGTCGAGCAGGCGCGGCACGCCGGCGTGCAACATGTAGGCCACCGGCGGATTGACCCACTTCATCGACGGACTGGAGCCGGCCGGGAGGTCGGTGGCGCGGTGGGCAAACTTGCCGCCGGCCGGTCGGGCGGCACAAAAGGCGGCAAAGCGCGCGCGGATGTCCTCCCGGCTCAAGCCGGCGTAGTGGCGGATGCATCCCGCCCAATCCAGCGGCCAATTCAAGTGCTGCACCAGCTCACGCGGCAAGCCGAAGGGGAAATCAAAAGCGCCAATCCAGTCGCCGGGCTGGCGCAGCCAGTCGCCAAAGGCGTCGAGCGAACTCAGGCGCTCCAGTTTTGATAGCTGGACGCGCCCGTTTTGCATGGCCCCAAGGGCCAAAACAATCGGTTTTTGCCGCGATGGACTGCTGGAAAAATCGCAGCCCAGCAACACGGGCGCGGCGTCTGCTGCCGGCGCGGGCACGGTCAGCATCACCCTTTCAGGTGCGGCCGATGATGGAGGCCGTGGCCATCAGCTCTTCCAGCAGCGCCAGCGAGACCTGACCCGAAACGGCGTAGGGGTCAAGCTCGGGCCGCTCGGAGTACTTGAGCAGGATGGAGGTGTTGATCCGCGAGAGGTTGACCTGGCCCATGGTCCAGCCGCCGAAACGGCGCTCGCTGATTTCCTCGTAGTGCAGCAGCACCACGTCCTTGTGGCGCGCATCGCGCTGGATGTGACCGTAGAGGTCGCTCACCGCGTTGCGGCCGCCCTCGATGGCTTGCAGGAAGATGCCGCCGCCGTAGCACAGGATGCCGGTGATACCGCAGGTCGGATTGAATTGGCGCGATTGCGTCAGGATGGTCTCGATGGCGTCGGGACTCGCATCAACGGCGCGGCTGGCATAAAGCAGGCGGACTAGCATGATCAGGCCTCCCGCCGGGCCGCCCCAAGGGAGACCTGCACCCCCTGGGGGGTCAGCGAACGAAGTGAGCGTCGGGGGGATGTCATATCAGCTCCTCAGGGGAATCAGGGACAGGAATTCGCGGCGCAGGGTCGGGTCTTTCAGGAACACGCCGCGCATGACCGAGTTGATCATCTTGCTGTCCATGTCCTTCACACCGCGCCAGGCCATGCAGTAGTGGCTGGCCTCCATGACGATGGCCAGGCCGTCGGGCTGGGTCTTTTGCTGGATCAGGTCGGCCAGCTGCACCACCGCCTCTTCCTGGATCTGCGGGCGGCCCATGATCCACTCGGCCAGCCGCGCGTACTTGGACAGCCCGATGACGTTGGTGTGCTCGTTGGGCATGACGCCGATCCAGATCTTGCCGATCACCGGGCAGAAATGGTGCGAACAGGCGCTGCGCACGGTGATGGGGCCGACGATCATCAACTCGTTGAGATGCTCGGCATTGGGAAACTCGGTGATGGTGGGGCCCGGCACGTAGCGGCCGCGAAACACCTCGTTGACATACATCTTGGCCACACGGCGGGCCGTCTTGTCGGTGTTGTGGTCGCGATCGGTGTCGATCACCAGGCTGTCGAGCACGGTCTGCATCTTGACCTCAACCTCGTCGAGCAGCTGCTCAAGTTCGCCGGGCTCGATGAACTCGGCAATGTTGTCGTTGGCATTGAAGCGCTTGCGCGCAGCCAGCAGGCGCTCTCGGATCTTCACGGAGACGGGCGTTCCCTCTTCGGTATCACTTGGGTTCATGACGCTCTGGCTTTTCTTCAACATACTGCAATGGTACCAGCGATTGATGATTGTGGTTATTAGCCTCTAGGCCTTACGGAATATGCACCAACAGCTATCAATTCAATAGCGTTTGCCATTCAGGAAGATCATGACACGCGTCAGGCCAAAGGCGATGCGGTCGAGCAGACGCTGCTGCCAAGGCCGGTGGGCATAGCTGGCCGGCTCCACGCGTCGGCCGTCATGCTCCATGGCCTGCACCAGCCGCGTGCGTAGCTCCTGGGCAAACCGCTCATCCACCACCACCACGTTGGCCTCGCGTGCCAGCAGCAGGCTCAAGGGGTCGAGGTTGGAGGAACCGACCGTGGCCCAGCGCCGGTCGATCACCGCGACCTTGGCGTGCAGGAAGCTCGGCTCGTACTCATAAATCTCCACCCCCGCCCGGAGCAACACGCCATAGACCACCCGTACGGCATGGTATTGCAGAAAATACTCGTACCGCCCCTGCAGCAGCAGGCGCACCCGCACGCCGCGCTGTGCCGCATGGGTGAGCGCCTGGCGCAGCTTGCGGCCGGGCAGGAAGTAGGCATTGGCGATGATGATTTCCTCGTGCGCTTCACCAATGGCCTTGCGGTAGGCGCGCTCGATGCGGCTGCGATGGCGCAGGTTGTCACGCAGCAACAGGACGGCACGGGCACTGCCATTGGTCGCAAGCACGGCACCATTCCCGTCACTCTTGGCGCTGTCATCCCGTGCCTGCAGCGCCAGCCGTACCGCCTGCTCCAGATCGCGCCAACTGGCGGCCAGATCGATGTTCTTCACATCACGGATCGCCTGCAAGCGCCACCAGAACTGCGCTGTAACCTCGTGCACCGAGCGCACCAGCGGACCTGTCACACGCACGGCGAAATCAAGCCGAGGCGCCGGCAGACGGGCATCGTGATGGTCAAACCAGTCGTCCAGCACATTGATGCCGCCACAGAACGCCACCTGGCCATCGATCACGCACAGCTTGCGGTGCAGACGGCGCCAGCGGCTCGGGATAAACAAGCCCAGATTGCCCAATGGCAGGAAAATCCGCCACTGCACGCCCGCCTCGTCGAAACGCCCAGCCCAATCTTTAGGCACTGACGGCGTGCCGACGCCATCCATCACCAGATAGACTGCCACACCGCGCCGTGCGGCTTGCACCAGGGCCTGCGCCACCCGTTCGCCCGAGGGGTCGAAATGGAAAATATAAGTTTCCAGCCGAACTTCATGCACGCTGCGTTCGATGTCCCGTACCAGTTCGGAAAAGAAGGCCTGACCGCCCTGCAGCAGTTGCACATGGTGCGCAGCGCGAAGAGACGGCAGGTATTTGTCTTTCATGCCGGCATGCCGAATTCCGCAATCAGCGGCAGATGATCGGACATGCGCCACCAGCCCCGGCCGCGCGGCACCTCGATACGCTGGGGCTGCAGGCCGCGCGCATAGACATAGTCGAGTTGAACCAGCGGCAACCGCGCCGGAAAGGTGGGGTGCGAGGCCGGCTCGAAAGTCCGCAGCCCCATGGCGGCAAAGTGGCGGTGCACGCGCTCGCCCCAGTCGTTGAAGTCGCCGGCCACGATCAGCGGCGCCGTCGCCGGCACCTCGCGTGTGATGAACCGGTCCAGCTGCGCTGCCTGACGTACGCGGCTGGCACGAATCAGGCCCAGATGCACCACCACCACATGGATGGCCAGCCCGTTGACCAGCACCTCGCTGTGCAGCAGGCCGCGCTGTTCGAAACGGTGGTCCGACATGTCCTCGTGCTGGTGCCCCAGCACCGGCCAGCGCGTCAGCATGGCGTTGCCGTGTTCGCCATGGCGCGTGTAGGCGTTCGTCCGATAGACCGCCTCATAGCCTTCCGGCGCCAGGAAGTCGGCCTGCGGCAGCTCGGGCCACTGCGTGAAGTACTGTTCCTCGCGCCGGTGGATCTTGCGCACTTCCTGCAGGCAGATGATGTCGGCATCGAGCTGCTCCACCGCCAGCCCCAGGTTGTGGATCTCCAGCCGGCGCCGCGGCCCCAGGCCCTGTACGCCCTTGTGGATGTTGTAGGTGGCAACGCGCAAGGTCTTCATAAGGCGAATTTTGGCAGCATCAGGCAAGCTTCGGCATTGCTGGGCGAGTAGCAGGCTTCGGCCGCCTCGCGCCAGGGCAACCAGCGCCAGTTCGTGTGCTCGCGCGGATCGAGTCGGACCGAAATAGCGGCCGGCACCTGCAGGCCGAACAAGTGCTCGGTGTTGCGCGTTACGCCCGGGGCATAGCGGTGGCGCCAGCGCGGGTAGATGTCGTAGACGTTTTCCAGCCCCCAGTCGCTCAGGCGATGGCCGGCGGCCAGGGCGTCGATGCCGGTCTCCTCCGCCACCTCGCGCACCGCGGTATCGGCATAGCTCTCGTCCACCTGGTCCTTGGAACCCGTGACCGACTGCCAGAAGTCCTCGGCGTCGGCACGTTTGATCAGCAACACCTCCAGCGCCGGGGTGTGGATCACCACCAGCACGGATTGGGGAATCTTGTAGGGTTGGCGCATGAAAAAGGGCGCTGTTTCAGCGCCCTTTGATTCTGCCTCAAGCCTTGGGCTCAGGCCACCTTCATGGCGTCCGGGTTGCGCAGGCGGATGTGCAGCTCGCGCAGCTGCTTCTCGTCCACCGGGCTCGGTGCCTGCGTCAGCAGACACTGGGCGCGCTGGGTCTTGGGGAAGGCAATCACATCGCGGATCGACTCGGCACCGGTCATCAGCGTCACGATGCGGTCCAGGCCGAAAGCCAGACCGCCGTGCGGCGGGGCACCGTACTGCAGCGCATCAAGCAGGAAGCCGAACTTGAGCTGGGCTTCTTCCGGCGTGATCTTGAGCGCATCAAACACCTTCTGCTGCACGTCGGCGCGATGGATACGGACCGAGCCGCCGCCCATTTCCCAGCCGTTGAGCACCATGTCGTAGCCCTGGGAGATGCACTTCTCGGGCGCGGTCACCATCCAGTCCTCATGGCCTTCCTTGGGCGCGGTGAAGGGGTGGTGCACGGCGGTGTAGCGCTGGCTTTCCTCGTCGAACTCGAACATCGGGAAGTCCACCACCCACATCGGGGCCCAGCGGTCTTCAAACAGGCCGTTCTTCTTGCCGAACTCGCTGTGGCCGATCTTGATGCGCAGTGCACCGATGGCGTCGTTGACGATCTTGGCCTTGTCGGCACCGAAGAAGATCAGGTCGCCATCCTGCGCGCCCGTGCGCTTCAGGACTTCGTTCAGGGCTGCGTCGTGGATGTTCTTCACGATCGGGCTCTGCAGGCCATCACGGCCCTTGGCCAGCTCATTGACCTTGATGTAGGCCAGGCCCTTGGCGCCGTAGATCTTGACGAACTCGGTGTAGCCATCGATCTCGCCGCGGCTCAGGCCGCCCTCTTCACGCGCGCCACCCGGCACACGCAGGGCCACCACGCGGCCGCCGGCCATGTTGGCGGCACCGGAGAAGACCTTGAAGTCCACGTCCTTCATCAGCTCGGTGACTTCGGTGAACTGCAGCTTGACGCGCAGGTCCGGCTTGTCGGAGCCATAGAGGAACATGGCATCCTGGTAGGTCATGACCGGGAACTCGCCCAGATCCACGCCAATGGTGTTCTTGAACACCGTGGTGATCATGCCCTGGAACATGTCGCGGATGTCCTGCTCGGAGAGGAAGGACGTCTCGATATCGATCTGGGTGAACTCGGGCTGGCGGTCGGCGCGCAGGTCCTCGTCACGGAAGCACTTGGTGATCTGGTAGTAGCGGTCGTAACCGGCCACCATCAGCAGCTGCTTGAACAGCTGGGGCGACTGCGGCAGCGCGAAGAACTGGCCGTCGTGCACGCGGCTGGGCACCAGGTAGTCGCGCGCGCCTTCGGGTGTGCTCTTGGTCAGCATCGGCGTCTCGATGTCCACGAAGCCGTTGGCATCCAGGAACTTGCGCACCTCCATTGCCACCTTGTAGCGCAGCATGAGGTTGCGCTGCATGTAGGGGCGGCGCAGGTCCAGCACGCGGTGCGTCAGGCGCGTGGTTTCCGACAGGTTGTCGTCGTCGAGCTGGAACGGGGGCGTGACCGAGGGGTTGAGCACGGTCAGCTCATGGCACAGCACCTCGATCTTGCCGCTCTTGAGGTTGTCGTTGGTCGTGCCTTCCGGACGGGCACGCACCAGGCCCTTGACCTGGATGCAGAACTCGTTGCGCAGGTCTTCAGCGACCTTGAACATCTCGGCGCGATCGGGATCGCACACCACCTGCACATAGCCTTCGCGGTCGCGCAGGTCGACGAAGATCACGCCGCCGTGATCACGGCGGCGGTTGACCCAGCCGCACAGGGTCACGGTTTGACCCATCAGGGCCTCGGTCACAAGACCGCAATAGTGGGAGCGCATGGCCATAACGATTCTCTTTCAGCTGTTGGATTGCAAGCCGCTCTCGGCCTGCTTCAGATGCGGGTTATTCGGCCCGCCGGGCACGATCACGCCCATGGAAATGACATAGGTCAGCGCCTCGTCCACGCTCATCTCGAGCTCGATGCAGTCGCTCTTCTTGAGCAGGACGAAGTAGCCGCCGGTCGGGTTCGGTGTGGTGGGCACATACACGCTCAGGTAATCGCCCTTCAGGTGCTCGACCAACTCGCCCCCCGGGGTGCCGGTCAGGAAGGCGATGGTCCACATGTCCTGGCGCGGCCACTGTACCAGCAGCGCCTTGCGAAAGGCATTGCCCTTCTCGGAAAACAGGGTGTCGGACACCTGCTTGACGCCTGAATAGATCGAGCGCACCACCGGAATGCGGTGCAGCAGCGCATGCCACCAGGTCACCAGCTTGTTGCCGACGAAATTGGACGCCATGGCGCCAATCGCCAGCACGATCGCCAAGGCAAAAATCGCGCCCAGGCCGGGGATGTGCAGCCCCAACAACTGGTCCGGCTGCCAGGCGCGCGGCAGGATCTGCAAGGTCTTGTCCAGCGTGGACAGCACCCACTCCAGCACCCAGACGGTGATGCCCAGCGGTGCCAGCACCAGCAGGCCCGAGAACAGCCATTTGCGAAACTTGGCCATGGACAGAGGCTCAGCCAGCCGCGTCAGCAGCACTGGCCGCAGCCGGACAGGCCGCACATGCACTGCTGCCCTCGGACGTGCCCGAGGGCGCGGCGCAACTGCCGTCGCCCTTGAAATCGGTTTCGTACCAGCCCGAGCCCTTGAGCTGGAAGCCCGCCGCGGTCAGCTGCTTCTTGAACGTGGCTTTGCCGCAGGCCGGGCAGTCGGTCAGCACGGGATCGGAAATTTTTTGCAGGACATCCTTGGCGAGGCCGCAGGATTCACACTTGTAGGCGTAGATTGGCATGGCGCGAAGGGTTAAGGGTGGGTGGTTAATGCAAAACCCTCAATTATAGGCAGCCGGCCGGAAATCAAGGCGCAAACGCTTGCGTAGCGGCTTCAGTCCGCCCCGACCAGCTTGTGGTGCGAGGCATGGCGGTTGGCAATGGCCTGCGGCCCCAGCGAGCCGACCAGCATGCCCGCCAGCGCAGCCAGCACCCCGGCCAGCTGCGCCGGGAACTCCTCGCCCGCCGGCGTGGCCAGGAACAGCCCCCAGGTCAACAGGCCCAGCACGATGGAGAAGATCGCGCCCTGGGTACTGGCCTTTTTCCAGTACAGACCGAACACCAGCGGCACGAAGGCCCCGACCAACGTCACCTGGTAGGCGCCCGACACCATCTCGTAGATCGAGGTGCCCTGCATCCTGATGGCATACAGGAGCACCAGGGTGCTGAACACCAGCACCGTGATGCGCATGGTCTTGAGCTCCTGCTGGTCGCCCAGGTGCGGGCGGAACTGGCGCCAGATGTTCTCCACGAAGGTCACGCTTGGCGCCAGCAGGGTGGCCGAGGCGCAGGACTTGATGGCCGACAGCAAGGCACCGAAAAACAGCACCTGCATGATGAAGGGCATTTTCTCCAGCACCAGGGTGGGCAGCACCTTCTGCGGATCGTCCTGCAGCAGCGCCTGGGCCTGCTCCGGCATGATGACCAGCGCGCTGGTCACCAGGAACATGGGCACGAAGGCAAACAGGATGTAGAACACGCCGCCGATCACCGGCCCGCGCGTCGCCGACTTCGTACTGTCGGCCGACATCACGCGCTGGAACACGTCCTGCTGCGGGATCGAGCCCAGCATCATGGTGATGGCGGCGGCGATGAAGAACACGATGTCCTTGAAATTGGGCTCGGGCAGGAAACGGAACATGTCGCGGCTCAGCGCTAGGTTGACCACCTTGTCGGCCCCGCCGGCCATGTGGCTGGCGAACACCGCCAGAATGGCCAGGCCGCCGACCAGGATGATCATCTGGATGAAATCGGTGATCGCCACCGACCACATGCCGCCAAACAGGGTGTAGGCCAGGATCGACACCACACCGATCACCATGCCCAGGGGGACGCTGATGGCGCCGCCCGACAGCACATTGAAAACCAGGCCCAGCGCCGTGACCTGGGCCGACACCCAGCCCAGGTAACTCAACATGATGATGAGCGAGCACACCACCTCGACGCTGCGGCCAAAACGTTCGCGAAAGAAGTCGCTGATGGTCAGCAGCGTCATGCGGTAGAGCTTGGCAGCAAAGAAGACACCCACCAGGATCAGGCAGGTGCCGGCGCCGAACGGGTCTTCCACCACCGTGTGCAGGCCGCCGTTGACGAACTTGGCCGGGATGCCGAGCACCGTTTCGGAGCCGAACCAGGTGGCAAAGGTGGTGGTGACGATCATCACCAGCGGCAACTTGCGCCCGGCAATGGCGAAATCCGCCGAGTTCTTGACGCGCTTGGCCGCCACCAGGCCGATGGCAATGGTGACCAGCAGATAGACGATGACCAGGGTCAGCAGCACCGGGAGTCTCCTAGGGTAGCGTGGAAATTGGCCCGGATTATCCCGTCAGAACAGCTGGACCCGGACCACGATTTGCATCACGACCAGACCCAAAGCAAAACCAATGCCGGCGTAGGCCAGCCCTTGCAGCAGCCGGTTGGTGCGGCGTTGCTCGGCCAGCAACTCCTCGATCTCGCGCCGCTGCCAGCCCCCCGGGCGTTGCGCCAGGTAGTCGTGCAGCAGGCGCGGCAGTTCAGGCAACAGCTTGGCATAGCGCGGCGCCTGGTTCTTGAGTTCCTCCCACAACCGACGCGGGCCGATCTGGTCGGCCATCCACTTTTCCAGGAAGGGCTTGGCCGTGCTCCACAGGTCCAGCTCCGGGTCGAGCTCGCGGCCCAGGCCCTCGATGTTGAGCAGGGTTTTCTGCAGCAGCACCAGTTGCGGCTGGATTTCGACCTGGAAGCGGCGCGAGGTCTGGAACAGGCGCATCAGCACCATGCCGAGCGAGATTTCCTTCAGCGGGCGGTCGAAATAGGGCTCGCAGACGGCTCGGATGGCGGACTCCAGCTCGTCCACCCGGGTCTGTGGCGGCACCCAGCCCGACTCGATGTGCAGCTCGGCCACACGTTTGTAGTCGCGCCGGAAGAAGGCGGTGAAGTTCTGCGCCAGGTATTCCTTGTCGTATTCGGTGAGCGTGCCGACGATGCCGAAATCGAGCGAGATGTAGCGCCCGAAGGTAGCCGGATCGGTGCTGATGAAGATGTTTCCCGGGTGCATGTCGGCATGGAAGAAGCCATCGCGGAACACCTGGGTGAAAAAGATCGTGACACCGTCGCGCGCCAGCTTCTTCATGTCGACGCCGGCCTCGCGCAAGCGCGCCGTCTGGCTGATCGGGATACCCTTCATCCGCTCCATCACGATCACTTCGCTCTGGCAGTAGTCCCAGAACATCTCGGGGATCAGCACCAGATTGAGACCTTCCATGTTGCGACGCAGCTGGGCGGCGCTGGCGGCCTCGCGCACCAGATCGAGCTCGTCGTGCAGGTACTTGTCAAACTCGGCCACCACCTCGCGTGGCTTGAGGCGCTTGCCGTCGGCCGAGAGGCTTTCCACCCAGCCGGCCATCATGCGCATCAGGCTCAGGTCTTTTTCAATCGCCGGCCGCATGCCCGGACGCAGCACCTTGACCGCCACCTCGCGCTCGCGGCCGTCACGGTCGCGCAGCTTGGCGAAATGCACCTGGGCGATGGAGGCACTGGCCACCGGCTCGCGCTCGAACTCGCTGAAGATCTCGGTCACCGGCTTGCGGAAGGCGCGCTCGATGGTGGCCACCGCCACGTCGGAACTGAACGGCGGCACCCGGTCCTGCAGCTTGGCCAGTTCGTCGGCCATGTCGGTCGGCATCAGGTCGCGCCGGGTCGACAGCACCTGGCCGAACTTCACGAAGATCGGCCCCAGGTGTTCCAGCGCCTCGCGCAGGCGCTGGCCGCGCGGCGCATCCAGGTTGCGGCCGAGCGACACGATGCGGGCGATCACCCGCAGCCAGGGTTTCTGGAAGCTGGTCAGGACCAGCTCGTCCAGGCCGAAGCGCAGGGCGGTCCAGACAATGAAGGTGCCCCGCAACAGGCGCCTCATGCCTTGCCCCCCGCCGAACGGCTCAGCAGCTGGCGCACGGCCTCGGCCACGCGCCGTGCCGCCTGCCCCAGGGCATGGGCCGGCGCATCGCCGATGATGCGAGCCAGATCCTCCTCGATGTCCCAGCGCACATGGTCCACCAGCCAGTTGACCTCGGCCGCCAGCTGCACATCGCCTTCGATGCGCACCGCCGGCTTGGCCCCACTGAGCGCCGACTGCACCAGAGCGACAGGGGACTCCTCGGTCACCGACAACGTCAGATCCGATGGGACATCCGCCCCGGCCAGATCAAGCAGGCCGGCTGGCGTCAGCAAGAGTTTGAAATGGAACTGGCGCCAGTGAAACAGCACCACCCGGCCCTTTTGCCGTACCAGACGGGCCATCGCTTCCGGCTCCTGCATCAGCACGTGGTTGAGCAGCAGCACGATGCGGCGCTGCGCTTCTTCCACCGCCCAGGCAGGCGGTTGCAGAGTGGTGCCAAGCTGCTGGAAAACATCTTCCAGAAAAGAAAACGGGGACTGTGTTGCCATAGTCCCCGATTATTCCCCATCCTTAGGGGATCAAGCCCAGCGCCGTGTTTATTGCAGCGCCTGGACGCCGGCCACCAACCAGCCGCTGGTGCCTGCCTTGGGCTTGGTCATGTTCCAGACCTCGCGGAAGGGGCTCGGACCAGCCGAGGGCTCCTCGCGGATCATGCCGGAGAACTCGACGCTGGCCATGTAGGTGTCTCCCAGATCCTCGATCCCGAGCAGTTGGGCATCGAGCATCACCACATCGGTCTGGTTGGCCGGGCCGCCGGTATGGGCCTCGCGTTCGCTCAACTGCTGGCGGATTTCAGCCAGCATGTCGTCGGTCATCATGGCGCGTAGCGTGCCCAGGTCGGAACGGTCCCAGGCCGACTGCAGGGTCACGAAATTGGTCTTGGCCGCTTGGAGGAAGCCGGCCGCGTCGAAACCGGCCGGGACGCCCCAGGCCTGCGAGCCGGCCAGCGCCGAGCCGATCACGATACCGGAGCTGACTGGCGCAGAAGCATCGAACGACGCCGTGTTGCGTTCCCATGGGCGGGCCGAGGCGTCGTTGCCGACGTTTTCCGGCCGATAAGCCGGGCTCGGGGTCACCGCTTCACCGGCACCCGCGCCCTGGAAGGCATACGGGCTGCCTGACGGCGCTGCCGGACGGCGGTTGCGCATGAACCAGCCAATGGCCATCATGGCCAGCAGTACCACCAAGCCGATCAGCATGAACTGACCGAAAGCTTCGCCCATGCCAAGCGAATGTGCCAGCCAGGCCAAGCCAAGACCGGCGGCCAGACCGCCCAGCATGGCGCCCCAGGGGCGCTTCGGCGCTGGCGCAGGTGCTGCAGCGGGCGCCGGTTTGGGCGCTGTCGCGGCGTTTTGCGTCGGAGCGGCAGGGGCCGCGGGCGCGGCTTGGCGCTGCGTCACATTGCTCGACTGCTTGCCGAACGATGTGCCGCCGCCCAGGCGTTTGGCCTCGGCATTCACGCCACCCAGGGCCAGGGCCAACGTCAGGGCCAACGTCCAGAATTTCATGTCAGGTCTCCGATTCATCCAGTCAGTGGGTTGACACTACGAAAATTACAGCAAAACAGGCGTGTCAGCACCTGATTCCAACATGCAAGGCCACAACACCGCCCGACATGTTGTGAAAATCCACATGTCCGAATCCGGATTTGTGCATCAGGGCCTTCAATTCCTGCTGCCCCGGATGCATGCGGATCGACTCCGCCAGGTACTGGTAGCTGCTGCTGTCGCCCGCCACCAGTTGGCCCAGCTTGGGCAGCACCTTGAAGGAATACCAGTCGTAGAGCTTCTCCAGCGGCGGCGCCACCTTGGAAAACTCCAGCACCAACAACTTGCCGCCGGGTTTGAGCACGCGGCACATCTCGGCCAGCGCCACGTCCTTGTGCGTCATGTTGCGCAGGCCGAAGGCCACGCTCACAACGTCGAAATACTGGTCCGGGAAAGGCAGCTTCTCGGCATCGCACACCAGCGTGGGCAGCACCACGCCGGCGTCGAGCAGGCGGTCGCGGCCCACGCGCAGCATGGCCTCGTTGATGTCGGTGTGCACCACCTGGCCGGTCTTGCCGACCTTTTTGGAGAAGGCCAGCGCCAGGTCGCCGGTGCCGCCGGCGATGTCGAGTACGCGGTCGCCCTCGCGCAGGTTGGCCACCGTGACGGTGTAGGCCTTCCAGACGCGATGCAGTCCGACCGACATGAGGTCGTTCATCACGTCGTACTTGGAGGCCACCGAGTCGAACACGCCGCGCACGCGCTTGGCCTTTTCAGCCTCGTCAACGGTTTCGAATCCGAAATGAGTTTGAGTCATGGCAATGGGTCTCAGTGGCTGCTGCAGCTATGGCCGGCTTTCTCGGGCATGGGCGCATCGCGCTCGACGCCGGCCGCTTGCAGGCGCGCCTCGTAGTCGGCCCACAGCTGGTCCTGCTGCGAGCCGAGGAAATACAGGTAATCCCAGGAGTAGATGCCGCTGTCGTGGCCGTCGGAGAAAGTCGGCTGCACGGCGTAGTTGCCCACCGGCTCCAGATTGACCAGTTCGACCTCGCGCTTGCCGGTCTGCAGCACTTCCTGACCCGGACCGTGGCCCTGCACCTCGGCTGAGGGCGAATAGATGCGCATCAGCTCGAACGGGATACGGAAGGTCGCGCCGTTGGAAAAACTGACCTCGAGCACACGGGACTGCCCGTGCACCGTCAGGTCCTGGGGCGTCGGGGCGCCGGATTGCAAACCTGCCATTGGATTCACCTGCTGAAAGATCGAATTATCACAAGGCGCCCGGCATGGCTGCCAGGGCTTGTCGAATGTCCATGTCGAGCGCAGGCAGCCGTGCACACAACTGCGCCAGCGCCGCCGCATCGGATGGCCGCTGCGCCGTACCCCAGACCGGCGCCGGGAAATGGCTGTCCCAGTCGAAGCGTGCAATCACGTGCCAGTGCAGATGCGGCACCACATTGCCCAGCGTGGCCAGGTTGACCTTGGTCGGCTGCAGCTGGCGACGCAACACGGCTTCGACCAAGGTCACCGCCTCCATGCACAGGGCGCGCTCGGACGCCGACAGGTCGGAAAACTCGGCCACGTGGTCGTTCCAGACCAGGCGGTAGAAGGCCGGGAAATCGGCCTCCTCGGCCCGGATGACGCGGAACTTGTCGCCGCGAAAGACCGGCACGCCACCTTCCGTTTCACACAACGAACAAGCGGTCACCTGCATGGCCTCAGACCAGCACGCGCTCGATGCCGCCGGCATTGGCCGACGCCACATACTGCGGCAGCCAGTTGTCGCCCAGGATCTGGCGCGCCATCTCGACCACGATGTAGTCGGCCTCCAGCAGACCGTTCTGCAGGTCGTTGCCGTAGCGGGTCAGGCCTTGCAGGCAGCTCGGGCAGCTGGTCAGGATCTTGACGTTGTCCTTCTCGCCCACTTGGCCGGAAGCGCGCAGCGCCGCCTCGCCCTTGCGGATTTCCTCTTCCTTGCGGAAACGCACCTGGGTCGAAACATCGGGCCGGGTCACACCCAGCGTGCCGGATTCGCCGCAGCAGCGATCGCTCTTGAGCACATTGCCGCCGGTGTCACCGGCCAGCAGCGACTTGACGGTCTTCATCGAGTCGCCCAGCTTCATCGGGTTGTGGCAAGGCTCGTGGTACAGGTAGCCGCCCTGCTCGCCGGTGAGCTTGATGCCTTTTTCCAGCAGGAACTCGTGGATGTCGATGATGCGGCAGCCGGGGAAGATGTCCTCAAACTTGTAGCCCTGCAACTGGTCGTAGCAGGTACCGCAACTCACTACCACGGTCTTGATGTCCAGGTAGTTCAGCGTGTTGGCCACGCGGTGGAACAGCACGCGGTTGTCGGTGATCATCTTCTCGGCACGGTCGAACTGACCCGAACCGCGCTGCGGGTAGCCGCAGCACAGGTAGCCGGGCGGCAGCACCGTCTGCACGCCGGCATGCCACAGCATGGCCTGGGTTGCCAGGCCGACCTGGCTGAACAGGCGCTCCGAGCCGCAACCGGGGAAGTAGAACACCGCCTCGGTCTCCGAATTGGTAGCCTGCGGGTCGCGGATGATGGGGACGTAGTTGGCGTCTTCGATGTCCAAGAGCGCGCGCGCCGTCTTCTTGGGCAGGCCACCCGGCATCTTCTTGTTGATGAAATGGATCACCTGCTCCTTGACCGGTGCCGTACCGACCGTGGCCGGCGGCTTGGCGGTCTGGCGGCGTGCCAGGCCGCGCAGCAGGTCGTTGGCCAGGCGCTGCGCCTTGAAGCCGACGTCCACCATGGCCGATCGCATGAACTTGATGGTCTCAGGATTGGTGGCATTGAGAAAGAACATGGCCGCCGCATTGCCGGGGCGGAAGGACTTCTGCCCCATCTTGCGCAGCAGGTTGCGCATGTTCATCGACACGTCGCCGAAGTCGATGTCCACCGGGCACGGCGTCAGGCACTTGTGGCAGACCGTGCAGTGGTCGGCCACGTCCTCGAACTCCTGCCAGTGGCGGATCGAGATGCCGCGCCGGGTCTGCTCCTCATACAGGAAGGCCTCCACCAGCAGCGAGGTGGCCAGGATCTTGTTGCGCGGGCTGTACAGCAGGTTGGCGCGCGGCACGTGGGTCGAACACACCGGCTTGCACTTGCCGCAGCGCAGGCAGTCCTTCACGCTGTCGGCGATGGCGCCGATGTCGCTTTGCTGCATGATCAGCGACTCGTGCCCCATGAGGCCGAAGCTGGGCGTGTAGGCATTGGTCAAATCGGCATGCATGATGCCCCCACGCTCCGCCGCTTCGCGGGTCGCTGCCCCCCGAGGGGGCTGATTCGCCTCGGGGCGGCCCAGCGGCGAATCGGCCACCAGCCCTTTCCCATCTTGCGCTGACAGCTCCTGATTTCGTAGCAATTTGCCACGATTGAAACGGCCCTCGGGGTCGATGCGGCGTTTGTAGTCGGCAAACGGGCGCAGCTCGTCGTCGCTCAGGAATTCGAGCTTGGTGATGCCGATGCCGTGCTCGCCCGAGATCACGCCGTCGAGCGAGCGCGCCAGCGCCATGATGCGCTTGACCGCGCCGTGCGCGGCCTGCAGCATCTCGTAGTCGTCGCTGTTGACTGGAATGTTGGTATGCACATTACCGTCGCCGGCATGCATGTGCAGCGCCACCCAGACCCGGCCCTTGAGCACGCGCTGCTGAATGGCGTTGCATTCGGCCAGCATCGCTTCAAAGGCGCGGCCGGTGAAGATGCCCTCCAGCGGCGCACGGATCTGCGTCTTCCAGCTGGCGCGCAGGCTGTGATCCTGCAACTGCGGGAACAGGGCGTCCACGTCCTGCAGCCAGCCCTGCCACTGCGCGCGCACCTCACGCACCAGGGCCAGGGCCTGCGCCACGCGGTCCTCCAGCAGTTCGGCGAGCGGGGTTTCATTGGCGTCGTCCTGCTTGAGATCGGCCAGCAGATGGGGCAGATTGCCCGCGCTGAAGAACGCCTCCATCTCGTCGCACAGCTTGATCTTGTTGCGCAGGCTCAGCTCGATGTTGATGCGCTCGATGCCGTCGGTGTACTCGGCCATGCGCGGCAGCGGGATCACCACGTCTTCGTTGATCTTGAAGGCGTTGGTGTGCTTGCTGATGGCCGCCGTGCGCTTGCGGTCGAGCCAGAACTTCTTGCGCGCTTCCGGGCTGATGGCAATGAAGCCCTCGCCGCTGCGCGAATTGGCGATGCGCACCACTTCCGAGGTGGCACGCGCCACGGCATCCGGGTCGTCGCCGACGATGTCGCCGAACAGCGCCATCTTGGGCAAGCCGCCGCGCTTGGACTTGGTGGCGTAGCCGACCGCCTTCAGGTAGCGGTCGTCCAGGTGCTCCAGCCCCGCCAGCAACACGCCGCTTCGCTTTTGCTCGGCGAACATGAAGTCCTTGATCTCGACGATGCTGGGCACCGCGTCCTTGGCATTGCCGAAGAACTCCAGGCAGACGGTGCGGGTGTGCGCCGGCATGCGGTGCACCACCCAGCGGCCGCTGGTGATCAGGCCGTCGCAGCCTTCCTTCTGCACGCCGGGCAGACCCGCCAGAAACTTGTCGGTCACGTCCTTGCCCAGGCCCGCCTTGCGGAAGCTCGGGCCCGGGATGTCGAGACGCTCGGTGCGCACCAGCGTCTTGCCGTCGGCCTGGAAGTACTTGAGTTCGAAGCTTGCGACCTCGGCATCGTGGATCTTGCCCAGGTTGTGGTTCAGGCGCGTGACTTCCAGCCAGCCGGCATCGGGCGTCACCATGCGCCAGCTCGCCAGATTGTCCAGCGCCGTACCCCAGAGCACAGCCTTCTTGCCGCCGGCGTTCATGGCAATGTTGCCACCGACACACGAGGCCTCGGCCGAGGTCGGGTCAACGGCGAAGACGAAGCCGGCGCGCTCGGCCGCATCGGCCACGCGTTGCGTCACCACGCCCGCCTCGGTCCAGATCGTCGGCACCGGCCGGTCCACGCCGGGCAGCTGCACCATCTCGACCTCGGTCATGGCTTCGAGCTTCTCGGTGTTGATGACCGCGCTCTTCCAGGTCAACGGCACGGCGCCGCCGGTGTAGCCGGTGCCGCCGCCGCGCGGGATGATGGTCAGGCCGAGCTCGATGCAGCCCTTGACCAGCCGGGCCATTTCGGCCTCGGTATCGGGGGTGAGCACCACGAAGGGGTACTCGACGCGCCAGTCGGTGGCGTCGGTCACGTGCGACACGCGGCTCAGGCCGTCGAACTTGACGTTGTCCTTGGCCGTCAGTTTGCTCAAGGAGCGCAGGGCCTTGCGGCGCAGTTCGGCCATGTCCCGGAACGAGACATCGAAAGCCTCGACCGCGCGGCTGGCCGCTTCCAGCAGTTCGCCCACCAGGGCATCGCGCGGCGGGTCGTCCTGCGGCGTGCGGCGCTTTTGCACCTCGCCCAGGCGGTGGTGCAGGGCATCCACCAACAGCTGGCGGCGTTTCGGATTGTCCAGCAGGTCGTCCTGCAAATAGGGGTTGCGCTGCACCACCCAGACGTCGCCCAGCACCTCGTACAGCATGCGCGCCGAGCGGCCGGTGCGGCGCTCCTGGCGCAGCTGGTTGAGCACCTCCCAGGCACGGGCGCCGAGCAGGCGGATGACGATCTCCCGGTCGGAGAACGAGGTGTAGTTGTAGGGGATTTCGCGGATGCGTTCGTGGCCGTGCGGCGCATCGCCGGGCGCATTCACGAGATGGTCAAGCGGAGTCGGTGCGTTCATGGGAAATCTGGAATTTCAGCCAGAACGGTAGAACCCGGCTGAGGGTAGATGTTACCGCAGTGCAGCATTCACCTGCTTGCCTCATGGTAACCCCGGGTCCCCAACGGCCGACGCCCGCAGTTTAATCAAACCGTAATCAGACTGACATATCGGCCGACTAGGCTCGGCGTCTTGACTTCAAGGAGCTCACTGATGCGTTCGAAAGCAAAACTGGCCATTGCCGCCCTCTCCGCCCTGCTGCTGGTCCCCGCCCAGGCCCAGACGGAAATCCAGTGGTGGCACTCCATGGGCGGCGCCCTGGGCGAATGGGTCAACGATCTGGCCCGCGACTTCAACGCCAGCCAGAAGGACTACAAGATCACGCCGACCTTCAAGGGCAGCTACGACGAGTCGATGACAGCCGCCATCG